>Ga0172379_10002110_pt1 | contig 36553 bp, 29 predicted proteins | sample GrowelOW334metaG_FD_119756 | JGI IMG/M metagenome (GOLD analysis project Ga0172379, IMG submission 119756) | Groundwater microbial communities from an aquifer near a municipal landfill in Southern Ontario, Canada - Groundwater well OW334 metaG | ecosystem: Environmental > Aquatic > Deep... | reverse complement strand
AAATATGCAACCAAAGAAAAGATATTCCCTGTCTCTTGTATGGCGAATTTTTTAATTTGGTTGAGTAGATCTAAGAGGTTTAGATTCATGGTTCATTTGTGAGATAAATTTCTTTATCTCAATTATAGTCAAAACCTCTTTTTTGTCAAAAAATCAGCTACTTTTTTATCGGTAATCCACAAGGTAATTTCTTGATGACAAACAGATAGAAGTTGACGCCGAAAAAGATGAAGGCCATCATAGAAAATATGATTACTTTGTTTGTTCTGTCTGTCCCCTGGATAATCATGAGGATCATCATCATAAGCGACCAAATCCGCACGAAGGCTCTGATTTCTTTTCTATTCCGTCCTAGTCATAAGAGTCTATGATGGAGATGCGTGTAATCTCCTTTGAGCGGGCTTTTTTTCATGACAAACATTCTCCAGAGTCAGACCCAAATCGCGTCAAAGATGACCAATGAAAGTGCGACTACCAGCGTTCCTATTTTTGCTCCACCGATGACCGAAAGGTATGCCAGAGCAAATCCATAAAACATAATTCCCACATCTCTTACGAGACCTAGTGGTTTGAATTCTACTATCGTCGACACTAGTGAAATGCAAAAGAGGATGAAGGCGAAGTTTTGTGTCAGCATAAGTATTTGTGTATTTTCTGGAGTGAATTCTGTGTAATATCCAAAGACTACAAATTTGATGAGCAAGAAGATGGTCAAAAATCCAACACTCGAAACTCCGCTTGCTTGGCCGTAAATTCCATCAAATCGATTGATTGCGTTGATGCACAAAATAGATCGCAATACAAAAAATACAGAGAACAGATATTGTGGTAGATGATATACGTGTCATGAGATGATAAACTCCCCCGACGCTTCGGGGCCGATTTGTCAGATATAGACTGCCAAAACACCTCATAGAATATGTGCACATAGTCTGATAAGTGGATGGATATTTATCTTGATGATGTCGATATAGCTGAGTTCTTCGATTAGTTCGACGATCACGATAGGCAAAGAACCAAAGAGCAGACCTAGGAAAAGATTGTTGTCTAGATATTGTGGAAAGAGTATTGCGATGATAGCAAAAAATCCTAGATAGACAAAAATTCCCTGGATAGTGGGCACTGGTTTCCTTGTATTTTTGAGGTCGTTGCCTGGTTTATCGAGGATGCGGAGCTTTTTGAAAAGAAGGAGACCGATCACGGCACAAATGATGGCTATGATAGGAGTGAGGATATAATTCATGACATTCGTAAATGACGTAAAAAACGTTTATCGTAAAAGACGATAGGGATTTGGTGCTAGAATTCAAATTTATATTTTTTCTGGCGTTGCTTATGTGCTTTGTGGTTTCATACTTTCTTTGGCATTGCCCCAAAGAAAGTACGCAAAGAAAAGTCTAGTCGACATCAAACCTCGCCGTCTTATTTTTCTTGCCCTTGAATTTGCGTTTGCCTAGAAATCTGGTGCAGTCCATATTCTGCTCAGGGATCAGACCCCTCGCTACGTTGTTTCTCGTTGTTCGTGTCTATGGTGGCTTCAAACAATAGTGATGTCGACACTGCTACAAATTAGAATCCTGCGGATTCACTTCGATTTTTTTTTGCATCAAACTTCTCCTCCTTGAGAAAGGAGGGATAGGGTGGATTTGTTTTCTTTTCCTTTCCTTTGGTTTGTTTGTTTCATTCTTTAGCTGTTTTTTTGTTTGCAAATCTCTATATTTCTCTCGTTTTATATCCCGCATTATTATGGAAAAAGATAAGTCACAAGACAATCAAATTTTGAAAGTATTTCTCGTAGATATTGTACCCAAAACTATTTCTGTCGATACACTTGATGACAGAGTGAGGGAGCTGGAAAGTCTCGTCGAGACCTATGGATGACTCGTGGTCGTGAAGACGTTTCAAAAAAGAGATATTCCTGATTATACGACCTATTTGGGTAAAGGAAAGCTCGAAGAAGTCATGACAGATATGGAGAGACTTGGTGCGACGGTGTTGATCATCGGTAATGTTCTCAAGCCATCACAAATCTATCAGCTCAATGAGAGGCTGCGCAAGATTGGTGCTCAGGCCTGGGATAGGGTGGATCTGATTCTCAAAATTTTTGCAAAACATGCGGTGAGTGTGGAATCTACCTTGCAGATCGAATTGGCTGCCATCAAGCATATGGGGCCGAGAATCGTCGGTATGGGAATGGAGCTTTCGAGACAATGATGAGGAGGAAGTGGAGCGATGAGAGGACTTGGAGAGACCAATACCGAAGTCATGAGAAGACATCTCAAGGACAAACAATTTAAGATTATGAAAAAGTTGGAAGAATATCAAAATATGAGAAAGCTTCACAGAGAAGGAAGAAGAAAAAAGGGTATGCTGACCATAGGAATCGTGTGATATACCAATGTAGGAAAGTCCTCGCTCTTGAATTTTCTGACCTGAAAATGAGTGCTTGCAGAAAATAAATTGTTCGCAACCCTGTGAACGCATGTGGGCAATATGTATTTGATGACTGATCCAGAAAAGGGCTTGGGAAAAGAAGTATTGTTGAATGATACGATCGGATTTATTCGTGATCTGCCGCCGCACTTGGTCAAAGCATTTTCTTCCACGTTGGAAGATAGCATCGAGAGCGACTTATTGCTACATGTGGTCGATATCTCCGATCCTTTTGTGGAAGAAAAAATGGAAGTGGTGAATAGTATTCTCGATGATATCGGTGCCAAGCAAAAGAGAATTCTTGTCTTCAATAAGATCGACAAGCTCGACAAAAAGCGCTTATCTCAACTCAAGAAAATATATCCTGACAAAGATGTATTGTGGATTTCCATCGCCAAGGACCTGGGGATTGAGGTTTTGAAGAAGCATCTGATTTCTTATGTAAAGGGATTGACTTTTGACAAGAAATAATTATGATATAAAAAAAATCGCAAAAAAAAACTAAAAATTTTACTTATGGAAACTAACGTATTACCTACTGGTGTCCCATGGACTTTTCGATCTTTTAATGCAAGTATCAAACAGTTTGTGGAAGAACCCACTCAAAAAAATGCCCGCTTTCTCAAAAAGAGGGCTAACAAAGCTAAAACATTTGCTGAAATCATGCTTGAAGAGCAGGATAAAAAAGCATCATTTATGATGTTCTCCTTTCTTCTTCATGTATTTGAGGAGTGGAACAAAGTGGTTCGCTTTATTGAGCAGATGTCTCATGCTCCTTCTGCGAGTGATGTTGCTCGTTTGAAGTATTTATGGACCAAATGCCCTCTGGTTTCAAATTTGAAATCCCTTGAGGAGCAATCTGAAATCTTACAGCCAATTTTTTCTCGCTGTTTGCATGTTCTTTTTGCAATGGATATTCACTCTTTCACTGTTGGGGCTACTTCTGAAGTTCAAATTACATCTGTTGCAGGGCCTGCTCTTGAAAAAAAGCCTGAAATTTCTTTTGAAGAAATTACTGATCAGTGTGTGTCTTTTCAGAGACAAATTAAGGCGTATTTGCAGAACCCTGTAAAAGGTGATGCTACATCTCTAAAAAAAGAAGCAAAAGAAACGTTTCTTCTTTTACATGGCATGATGGAACAGGAAGAAAAAAATGATTCATACGTTATGATGACTTTACTTTCACATTTCTTTGAGTCATGGCGACCTTTGTTGAAGCACATTCAAACGCTTCAATTGAAACCTCCAAAAAGGCAATTAGATCAACTTAAACAGTTATGGATTGCCTCTCCACGTGTTCCGCAGTTAAAGGCTGCATCGTGTGATGCTCTTCAGAAGGACATTCAACAGGAAATCTATCCTGCCGAAGTGGCTGATGAAGAAAAATATTGGGATGAAACTATGATTAAGGTTAGGGCCAATCCTGATATTCTTAATCATGACAATCCAAATCCATACAAGTCTGTTGATGAAGCTCCTGACATTGTTCCGGCAATTCCAGAGAGGGTAAAGAAAGTATCTTCGACAGAAGTATTAAAAAATATTTTTGGTGCTGAGGAAGGGTCTTCGACGGTTGAGAAATCTCGTTCGTGGGATGAAATCTGTCTGGAATCTAATAGACAACTTGAAAACATTATAAAAGACAAATATATCGGCGGACTCGTCTTGAAGAAAGACCCGACATATAAATGTCTTCCAAGTATCGGTGGCAAAGCGGGATGTTTAGCTTTTGTTCCGGAATCCTTGCGACAGAAGTCAAAGCCAAAAACTTCTTCTGAAAAAAAAGCTGGAAAAGAAGACTTATCGGCTGAAAAAAAGAAAAAGGAGAAGCACAAAAAGAAAGGTCTTCCCCCCAAATGATGTATATGTATTATTATTGAGAGTCGACGACGTCGGCTCTTTTTTTATTCTCTATTTTTTCTCGCTCATGAATGGGTCATTTTTTGATCTTGAAGAGCGGATGCGAAATGAGTTCAAAGTTTCAAGTTGAAAGTTCCAAGTTCTTGTGTTTTTTGTATCTTTCTGTGTCTCTTGTCTTGATCTTGTTCATGAGATGCTGAAATTCGTAGTCGAGTTGTTTGTCATGTACTATGAGTGTGATTTTGTCGTCTAATTTTTCAAATTTTTTTGCATCAAAATTGTAGTTTCTGGACTTGGCTTCTAGATAGAGATGGTGGAGGTATGTATTGATAGCTCATAGAGGTTTTTTGCTTTGTTTGAAACGCAAAAGCTGAGGATGATTTTTGTATCCTTTGGTTTTGCCCAGCAAGACATGTTTGGCAAGTAGTGTCTCTCTTCGACATGCTACAAGTCCTGCTTTATCCAGATATTTGGGATGGAGGGATCGAATTCTCATTATTCTAAAATTTTTTTAAGGATATTGTTTACCTCGTCCATAGGTCCGTCATCTAGGATGAGCAGGTCGTATTTTTCTAGGTAGAGTGCTCTATTTTCTGGTGTGTCATGATTGAGAAATCAGATTTTTATGATATTGTTGTAGTCAAATCCATCAGCCATATGTACATCGCCCAGTGAGTCTCATAGGAGCAATACATTTTTTCTCTCTTTGATTTCTGTATAGATAGGAAAATTTTTTATTACGGTTTCGCCTTTGTTGAAGCTGTGAATTATTGGCTCTTTGACTCCGATAGCTTTATCATTTTCGTCCCGGATAAATGTATTTGCTATGATGCCGATATTTTTGTACAGTTTATTGTGTTTTTCTAGGCAATACTGAATACCATCAAATCCTAGTCCTCCTGCTGAAAATATTAGTAGAGGAATAGTATTTTTTTCTAGGAGAGCGAAGAATGTTTCATTTCATGGTCTAAATTGTATCTGATCTGATTGCATTGCACTTTTGATCATATCTTTGCGTAGTCAGGCCGCTATCATTCCGTTAAATACCTCAATCCATCGTTGTGGCATAATTTTCTTTTTTTCCTCCACGGAAATAGCAGGATCGATTTCTATCGGATAATATTTTTCAAATCGTTCTTTGGATTTTTGTGTATATTCTGGTCAGAGATGTCATTCTTTCTGGAAGATATTTTCTAGGCCTGGTCTAGGTTTCCCATCGACATATGCAGAAGTTAGCGTCCTATCAAAATCAGCCACTACATGAAAAAATTCCTTGCCATCATGGGCAAATTGTACGATGAGTTGTTGGAGTTTTTCTGGGTGGGGGATGAGGATGTTGGACATGTGAGTGTGGTGTTTTTAAAAATGCGCCTTGCAAACTCTTACTTTCTTTGGCATTGCTTACGCGCCTTGTGTCTATGTCTGCGACGCTTTCCTGCGGAGCGTTACTTTTGCCATATCCGCAAAAGTAACCAAAAGGTCTAGTTCTTTGCGAGACTCGCTGGGTAGTTCAGCTTGTTTTTTGAGAATGTAATCCAGCTCAGACAATTCGCAAGAACCAAAATCGTTGATTGCATTCATGGACAGGTTGCTCCTATGCCCGGTGTTCTTCATTTGATGTGGAGTTTAGATGAGATGATTGGTTTGTAAATTATTTGTCCTTCCTGATAAGGAGGGAGGGAGGTCTGCAGTACTGCAGACCGGAAGGGAGGTTTGTCAAAAAATGTTTTTCCATATGGTCCTCCTGAGAAGGGGGATCGAGGGGGTTTGTTGTTTTTTTGGTTTGTTTTTATATTTCTGTGCTTGTTGACTCTCTCTTTATTATTTCGCGTCGACTCTGTCTTTCCTTTCCTCTAAAGTCTTCTTTTATTAATTGCAGAGCCTCTTCTAGTTGCCTGTCGATATTGGCTGTTGCCTCTCTTGAAAGAATCGTCACTTTTCATTCTGCTTTCATTGTTTGCATTATTTGTTGAGCTCTTCAAATTAATTTCTGAGATCAATCCTCTTTTATTTCTATGCTGTTTAAACTCATCTTGTGAATAGTTATAAATTTAAAATTCACATTCTTTTGGTGCTCTAGGAAATGGAATCACGTCACGGATATTTTCCATACCGGTGATGTACATCATAAGTCTTTCAAATCCTACACCAAAACCTGCGTGAGGAACGGTGCCATATTTGCGAAGTTCAAGATATCGTCGTAATTCTTCTGACTTCATGCCCATATCTTTGATCTTTTTTTCAAGAACATTTAGTCTTTCTTCTCTCTGAGATCATCCGATGATTTCTCCTACTCATGGTGCAAGAAGATCTGTAGCAGCGACAGTTTTACCGTCGTCATTGAGTCTCATATAGAATGCTTTGATCTCTTTTGGATAGTTGGTGACAAAGGTCGGTCCTTTGAAAATCTCTTCACAGATATATCTTTCATGTTCGGTCTGAAGGTCGATTCCTCGCTCTACCGGATAGACGAATTTCTTTCCTGATTTCTTCAACAATTCTACTGCTTCGGTATACGTCACTCTATTGAAATCTGAATTGATCAATGCTTCGAGTCTTTTCTTTACCTCAGGATTGATGAATTTTTCAAAAAATTCCATCTCTGCTGGTGCATTGTCTAGAATGTATTTGAAGACATATTTGAGTAATGATTCTGCAAGATTCATGTCGTCATTCAAATCGGCAAATGCGATTTCTGGTTCAATCATCCAGAACTCTGAAAGGTGTTTTGATGTGTTGGAATTTTCTGCACGGAAGGTTGGTCCGAAGGTATATACTTTGCTGAAAGCAGTTGCGAATGTTTCTGCGTTGAGCTGACCACTCACCGTAAGATTTGCTTCTTTACCGAAAAAATCTTTTTTGAAATCTACTGCTCCGTCTTCTGTCTTTGGCATATTGAGAAAATCTAGTGTCGATACCTTAAACATTTCTCCTGCTCATTCCGCATCAGCTCCTGTAATCAATGGCGTATGAGTATAGATAAATCCATTCTCGTTGAAGAATTTATGGATAGCGAATGCAAGCAATGATCTCACTCTAAATACCGCTGAGAATGTATTTGATCTTGGTCTGAGATGTGCTATAGTACGAAGATATTCCATAGTATGTCACTTCTTTTGTAGTGGATAATCTGTCGGACAGTCTCCTATGAGCGTAACTTTTGTTGCTTTCACTTCAAAAGCCTGTTTGTTTCCTTGTGAGGCAACTAAGATTCATTCTACGCTAATAGATGATCCCGTTGTGAACTTGCATATTTCGTCAAAATTTGATAAATCATTTTCAAAAACCACTTGGATATTTTTGAGATAAGAGCCATCATTGATTTCAATAAATCAGAATGTTTTGCTGTCTCTGATAGTCCTGATCCATCCATTGATGATGACCGGCTTGTCGAGCATGGATTGATAGTCTTTGTAGATAGTCGCAATAGTAGTTTTCATAGTGCTCTATTTTAAGGATAAATAGTGGCTGTAGGGTATAGATTTGGGCTGGTAATTCAAATTGAAAATTATGTTTAATATGTGTGCCTGCGACGCTTGCCTACGGCGTGGTACTTTTTAGTGTTGTTTGTTTATGCGCTTCGCGCACTCATATTTATCCTTTAGGGCTTTCTTTGGCATTGCTTATGCGCCTTGCCACGCTTCTTCTTACTTTCTTTGGCATTGCCCCAAAGAAAGTAAGCAAAGAAAAGTCTAGTCGACATCAAACCTCGCCGTCTTGTTTTTTTGCCCTTGAATTTATGTTTACTTAGAAGTCTGGTGCAGTCCATATTCCGCTCAGGGATCAGACCCTTCGCTACGTTGCTTCTCGTGATCATGTGTTCGGTGGCTTCAAACAAGGGTGATGTCGACACTGTTACAAATGAGAATCCTGCGGATTCACTTCGAAGATTTTTTTTACATCAAATCCCTCCTTGTAAAGGGAGGGTTTGTTGCACTATATAAAGTATTGAGGTGATTCGCTTTCTTGTTGTTAGTTATTCTGTTATTCGTTAGTTATTTTTGAAATTTATTTTTTCAGCATTTTCTTTTTTCGATTTTCGAGTAAGTTGTGGAGGTAGGCGATATTGTGGAGTGAAAGTAGGATACCTCCGAGCATTTCATTTTCTCTGATGAGGTGAGAAATGTAGGCTTTTGTGAAGTGGGTACAGGCAAAACATCCACAGGATTTGACCAGCGGTGTAAAGTCAGTTTTGTATTTTGCGTTATTCATTTTCAGATTTCCTTTTGGCGAAAAAGCTATGCCATGCCTGCCCAATCTCGTCGGCAATACACAGTCAAACATATCGATACCATGCTCTACTGCATGCAACAAATCTTCCGGAGTGCCAACTCCCATGAGATATCTTGGTTTGTTTTCTGGTAGTTGGGGAGCGGTAAATTTTACGATATCTTGGATGAGAGATTTTTCTTCTCCGACACTTACACCTCCGATAGCGATACCATCTCGTGCATACTGAGAGAGAAATTCTACTGATTGTTGTCTGAGGTCTTTGTGGCTTCATCACTGCACAATCGGGAAAAGAACGCCACGCGCTTTGTCGTATTTTTTCTTGAAATGATCAAATGCTCTCTTCGCCCAGCGGTGCGTCATGTGCATATGTTGCTCGATAGTTTTTTTGTCGGCGTCAGCGGGAGAGCAGACGTCGAGCACCATCATGATGTCGCTTCAAAGGTTGCATTGTGTGTCGACGACATTTTCTGGTGTGAATATGTGTTTGCTTCCATCATAAGGCGAGCTAAATTTTACGCCTTCTTCTGTCAATTTTACATTGACGCTATGTTTGCTATTTGGTTCGCGGGTCGCGGATTGTGGGTCGCGGTCTTTACTTAGGCCTAGTGAAAATACTTGGAAACCACCACTATCGGTGAGGATGAGTTTATCCCAGTTTTCAAAGGTGTGTAGTCCACCTGCTTTTTTCACAAGCTTATCTCCTGGACGCAAATAGAGGTGAAAGGTATTTGCGAGAATGAGTTGGATCGGCGTTTTGGATCCTGTGTATTTGGGGTCTTTGAGCATATCCAAAATCAGACCTTTGATGGTCGCTTTGGTTCCTACGGGCATAAAGACTGGTGTTGTGAGCTTGACTCCATTGAGGGTAATTTGTCAAACTCTTGCATTTCACTTCTTTTTGAGTATTTTGAAGGCAAGTTTGGATTTCATGGAATGAAACAATGATAAAGGCTCGCTATCGTTCACGATAAACGGTCGATAAATAATAGATAAATTGCACCGATAAACTTGTAGTTTTTTGCTTTTAACTTTCAACTACACTCATGCTAGAAAAAATTAAAACAAAATTATTTGAAACATACAACAAAGACGAAAGCAAAGGATTGTTTTTTTCGCTTTTTGATAAGGACGGAAATTTACTTGTCTCCAATGGTGTTTTGCAAACAGACAAAAGCATGAAAGACCTTGTAGAAATTATTTCTGCTGGCATCTTAGATAAAGAAAAATGAGCAGTGACTGCGGCTATCGATGTCGTCACTGAAGTCACTCAGGAATCCGATATGCAAAAGCTGTTATGACTTTCTACCAAAGAGTATGGAGTGTTTCTTATCAACAACGACCCCGACGCTTCGGGGCAAAAAAGTGGCATCATGCTTCCCAATGTAAAAGGAGTAGGTGATGTAAAAACCGCACTTGGACTTATCAAGCAAAAATATGAAGTTTCTGGAAATGTTATGATCTATGTGTTTAAGACTGCAAGAATGGCGTTTAGTTTGTAGAATTTTCTTATGAAAAATATTAAAGTATCTGCTATTGTTCGCGACAAGGATGGTAAATTTCTTTTGCAAGAAAGAGATGACGAGCCATATGTAGGTAAACGATGTTTGTTCTGATGAGGTCTTGAAGAAGGTGAAACTATTGAAGAAACGTGCAGAAGAGAAATTTATGAAGAAATTAATTATGTCATCAAAGATTTGGAATTCTTCAGAACATATCCAAAAAAAGATAATATTGATAATCCTATATTTGTTGTACAAGATTTTGTCTCCTTGAACCAATTGGAATTGCATGAAGGTTCCGATATGAGATTTTTTTCTATTGATGAATTTGAAACTATCGAATTTGCATTCCATCATAAAGAGATATTGGCTGATTATCTTAAGAGTATAGCGTAGGTTATTTGTCCCCACTTTTTCCGTAGGACATACTTTCTGGCGTTGCTTATGTGCCCCTTAATTTATGGCGCTTCGCTTTCCTGCGGAGTGTTGCTTTTTATGCGCTTTGCGCTTTCTTACTTTCTTTGGCATTGCTCCAAAGAAAGCCCTAAAGGATAAATAAGCAAAGAAAAGTCTAGTCGACATCAAACCTCGCCGTCTCATTTCTTTTGCCTTTGAATTTATGTTCATATAGAAATCTCGTGCAGTCCATATTTCGCTCACCCCGACGCTTCGGGGTCGCTACGCTGCTTCTCGTTATTCGTGTACATGGTGGCTTCAAATCCCGACCATTCGGGATGATGTCGACGCTGCTACAAATTAGAATCCTTTGGATTCGCTCCGAGATATTTTTTTTGCGTCAAACTCCCCTCCTTGACCTCGGTCCCGCAAATCTGGAGAAAGGGGGTAGCCAAAGGCCGGAGGATTTGTCAGAAAATGTTTCTTCCCTCACCCCCGTCCCCTCTCCTTCAGAGAGGGGTGACATAATTTGTAATAATTACTCAGAAAAGTCCCTCTCTGAAGGAGAGGGATTTAGGGTGAGGGAATAATTTGGATGGGTTTTTTGTGGATTTTCTTCATTTTCGCAGATTTTTTTTCAAAAATAATCACAAAACCTAGTTTCGATCTTCTCAAAAAAAGTCTCTAAAAATTTGCTTTTTTTGAGAGAGGGGATATAATTAGAGGGTAAGTATTTTTACTTTATAAGTATTTAAAATGACAAATTTAGAAACATCGTCTACTCCAGAAGTAAAAGAAAAAACACAGACTCAACTCATGAAAGAGCAAATTGAAAATACTCTAGATCAAGTTGCACAGCTGGCTGAAAATGGAGAATGGGAAATTGATACAACAGTCGATACAAATGTTTGAGTTTTGGTTGCTAGTAGACATAGAGATGTTGAAATTAATTGTCCGTTAACTCAAAAAGATAAAGCTGAATGAGTTGAAAACGTTAGGATGCTAGTCAGGCAAAATCAATTGAAATCTCTTGTCTGATGACGCCTTGTGACAGATTATGAGCTTGCTGAGATATCAATGTTAAAAACAATACAGTGAAAAACTACCGAATCTGTTGTCTTATACGAAAATTGAATTGATTCTTTAATACAAAAAAAATGATTCACTGCTTATTCTGAGGAAACGGGTGTGGAAAAATCTCTACATACTAATACAGAACTAAAGCGCTTTTTGTTGCCTGTAAATTTAAGGATGGATGACATTAAAAAGAAGAAAATAATGCAGTCAGAACAAAAGAAGAAAAAAATACTAGAATTAGGAGGCGACGATCAAAAAGATGCCGATGCTGTACTTGATCAATTAGATTAATGTTTAAAATTTTTAGGACATTTATTTTCTATAAATATTGCGTGAGGAATTTGTAGGCGTTCTCTCGGAAAAATCTGTAGGTAAATTTGTATCAGAACCTTTCTGTCATTTTTTCTTCAAGCAGTTTGAGCATGGAAACTGTTTCCAGACCTTCAACCATTTTGGGATAAGAAAAGCTATGATAACATGAACCTAGTGCGACTTGGTCTTCGCCGATGTGATTTTTGACGTATTCTACTTGGTCCATAAATTGCTCGATAGTTGCCTTGGCATCTGGACCGACGATCATTTCTGCATTGAGGGAAAGTCCGATGAGTCCATCGCTTGGGTCTATTCGATCCAAGAATTCGTCAGTGATATTTCTCTTGTCTTGATGTAATGACATGATGTTGGTATGTGAATTGAGGAGTGGTCTCTTGGCAAATCTGTAGGTTTCGATCATGGATTGCGGATTCATATTTGCCACATCGACGATCATTTTTTTGCTTTCCATATAGATGATTATTTCTTTGCCCAATGGTGTCAATCCGCCTTCTGGACTTGTAAAACATGAACATAGAGCGTTGTTTTGATTGTCAACAAATTGGATAATTCTGATGCCTTTGTCGTACATTCTATCGATATCTGCTGTTGATTTTATGCCGTCTGCGCCTACAAGTTTGTAAAAAAAGTTGAGTCAGAAATCCATGTATTTGGTTTCACTGAGGTCTTCTTTGTTGGTGATGAGCTTGATGTTGTTCTGTTTTCTGAGTTCTTCGTAGGCTGCAAGATTTTCTAGAAATGCTTTTTCACTATAGTTGATGATGAATTTTGTCGGATTGGTCGGGTCTTGCATTCTTTCAAAAGGCCGTATGCCGACTCCTATCACTTGTAAGTCAGCGACTTTGTAATCTTCCAGTCATCATGAATTTTTGATGCCATTGCTCAGTCATTGAAGCTTTGCCAGACTGTCTTTGGTGTCAGCGAGTTGATTGGTGAAATCTTCAAGTTTTCCCTTGAATGAGTTGATGAGATGTTGATGAAGATCGATTTTTTGCATGTACACGAGTGAAACGAGTAAAATGTGTTAACTGGGTTAACTGAGTGCTAAGTTTACTCAGTTCTACTAAGTTTTACTGGTTTTTTTTGTAGAGGAAGATGGAGTCTTTTCCTTTGTCATTTTTTATAGTTTGAAAGGGTGTGTGCTTGGCAAATTGAAAAGAGTTGGAGATGATAATTGTTTTGTCGGAGATGCTTGAGAAAACTCGTTTTTCGATATCGGCAAGTTGATTTGGAAAGAGGTATGTGTAGACATAGTCGTACTTTTTGAGTTCAGCTTTTTCAAAATTTCCTTTGATGAGTTTCATATTTTTTACCCCCTTTCGTCGATTGATTATTTTTCCATATCTGAGCGCTATGGCATTGAGGTCATATCCTTCACATTGCAATCAGAAATTTTTGGCAAAGAATCTGAGCGCTTTTCCGTCTCCACATCAGAGATCTACGAGTTTGGTTCCTTTTTTGAGTTTAAGTCCGTTTTTGATAAGATTGAGATGACAGTTGAATGATGGTACATAAGGTGCTGTCTTGTATTTTGTGAAAATGGGTCAGAGCATAAGCAGAGCAAATCGAATGCCTCCTGTCGCTATGATGAGGACGAGTATGTAGCAGATAATGATCTTGACCATAATTTTGTAAAGGGTAAATGGATAACGGATAACGGATAAGGTACTCCGTTTGCCGTTTACTGTGTGCCGTTCCAGTATATCTTTTGGGATTGGAAAATCAAAAGAATTCATTATATTCTCTTTGCTTTAATCAATTTACTATCTCCTTATGAGTGATTTAAAAAAATTTGAGCAAAAGCACAAAGAAAGTTTGATAAAAAATATGGGCAGCAAGTCTTTTCTTTCTGTTGGTTTGGATGAATTTGGACATCTTTTGTGATTTGGAAAAAAATCACCTGCTCCCACAAAAGCAATTGAAAAGCATCGTATCAGTATTGCTGATGATAAATATGAAAATAAAATTATTTCCCAGAGGAAATAATTTCAGTAACGAGTGACGAGTTTCGAGTGACGAGAAATTTTTTGAGATGTGTCCTATTATCGAAATAATAGATATGCTCCTGCTGTAACTATACTAGTTGCTATTCCTACTATTTTCTGAATTACGTTGGTAATTCAGATTTTTTTTCTCAATGAAATTATTTTTTTCTCCATTTCTGGAGTGAAGAGAATGTGCTTGTTTTCGACTTCCAATTTTCTGATAGCGTTGAGTATGAGGTCGTGATTTTGAAGGTAGTTCTTATGTTTGGTGTCAAAGAGCGCGTGAATAGGCGTGAATCCCCCTTCCGCTTCGCTCCTTCCCCCTTTGCCCCGCTGTGCGGGACCGAGGACAAGGGGGTCACTATTGGTTTTGTATTCTTCTTGTGCTATGAGGTAGATGATGTTGTCGTATTCAAAAGTGCATGCCTTTTGTGCTTCGCTTTTTTTCTTGAAGAGTTTACGGTGAATTTTGATGAGGATATATATTCCCACGATGTAGCAAATGATTATGATTAGTATCAATTGTGCGTTTTCGTAGCTTAGTCCTGTGATTCTAGAAAAAATTACGATTGCTCTGTCGATGACGGCACTTGCTTTTCACAGCCGAGCTGCGCCGTGGTCGAGAAAGATGGTTCGGTAGAGTTGGGCTTGGGACATGGATAAGGGTAAACGGTAAATGGATAACGGTAAATGGGGGCTCGGGTCGCGGGAACAAACCTCCCACCACTTCGTGGTCCCCCCTCCTTGTCAGGAGGGACAAATAGGAATGCGTGAATCAATTCAGGAAATTATTGCTTGATTAGCTTAATGATTTTTCCGTCCTTTTCTAGTACAGGAATAAAATTTCTTCGAAAGAGGGGGATTTTTTGGGTGATGCAATATTGGTTTCGTGTCTTGCCTTTGTATCTGTCTCATGGTTGCGGATATCTTTGATAGATTGCAGAACTCAGATCTCAGGCCTCAGTACTTGGATTCTTTATATATTTCATTCGGAAATTTTCTGGGGCTTGAATGATGTAGATCTTGCTATGTGCGACGAAAAAATATGTTTTTTGGAAATATTTGTATCCTGAATGGGAGGTCTGAAGAAATATCAGAAGATCATTGAGAAATCTGGATGAAATATTTTTGCAAATTCCAAGTTGGTTGAGGATGCTGATTATATTTTCTATGCTGATTTCTTTCTGTGGGGTGTCTCGTTGGTAGGCGAATTTTGCTTTCCGGGAAGGGGATTTGGAGATTGGTTGGAGATTGGGAGACTGATCGGAGATGGGGATGCGGGACGGGTGTCGAGGGACGAGGGATGCGGGACGGGTGTCGAGGGACGAGTTTGTTATAGAAACCGGGAAGATACTATCTTCCCTTACGGCTTTTTGGAGTTCTTCATAGATGTTTAGCATGCTTTGTTCAAATGTTTTCTGACTAGCTTTGCTTTTGCTGAGGGCGTAGAATTGTGGTAGTACTTGGTTTCTCAGTCTGTTTCTGATGCTTGTTGTGTTGTCAGCATTGCTCGTGTCGATCACAAACGGAATATTGTTTTTTTTGCATATCTGAGTGATGTTTGCTTTGGGTGTGTTGATCAATGGTCTGATGACTTTTGTTCACGGTAGCAAGTGGTGTTTCTCGCTGAATTTCATGGAAATAAATCCTTTGAGTCCTGCTCCACGAAGAAGGTTGAGGAGTGTGGATTCGATGCGGTCGGACAGATTGTGTCCAAGGATGACGCTACTTGCTTTGTTTTTTTTGACGAGTTGCGCGAGTTGCGCGTATCTTCGATTGCGAAGCGAGGCTTCGTTAGTACGTGAAACGGATAACGATGAACGTGAAATGCAAATTACTTGGGTTCATTTAAAATAATTCTTGATGAAGAGTTCTTCTTCGTCACTTTCTTTTCTGATTTTATGATTGAAATGTACAAAAAATAGGTTTTGTAAACTATATTTGTTTGTTAAGAAAAAATTGTAAACCAGAACTGCTGTCAACATACTGTCTGATCCTCACGAAATAGCAACTATCACCTTTTCCTTGCTTCCTATCTGCTCTTTCAACGCATTCAGGATTTTGTTTTTTTCTGGGCAGGTAAGTGCTTGTTGCGATATATGTCTTTTGAGAACTGTGTTTTTCATCGTTTGCTTGGATTTGCAAAACTTAGGTAAAATCACTATAATTGAGTTTGCAGATTGCAGATTGCAGTTTGCAGACCTTTATCGTTTTGCATATTAATGAAAGATCAAAGTTTTTCAATCAAGATTTCCGATTTTCTTAATCAGACCTGAGGTGTTGATGAAGTAAAATTTGAGAAAAAAATGTCTGCACTTGTTCCTGGACTTACCAAAGAAGGTATTTCTTGAACTTTTGTTATTCAGTCTATCAATGACTCTTCTTTGCTGGGTACTTTGACGGATGTGAAATGTTCTATTGATGATGTATGCGATTCATGTCAAACTCCTTTTGTAAGAGAAGTTCTCGTGCCTGAATATGCTGCTAGATTTGCACTGAAGATGTCAGAAGAAGAATCTCAGAGGATGTCAGAAGATGAATCCGAAGAGGAAGAATTTCCCATCGACGCCAAAAGTGAGACTATCAATATCCAAGATATGCTTGTGCAATCTATTTTGTTACAAGAACCTCTCGTAAAGCGCTGTGCTGTATGTGAAAAAAGACTTGAACAAGAAGCTGGCGATGATGACGAGTTACCTGCATTTGAAAGTGGAGGGAATATTACGTTTAGTTAACAACTCATAGTGAATAACTAATAGTGAAGAGTGATTTGTAATCTGTTCACTGTGCACCATTAACTGTTAATTTCTTTATCGATTTCGATTTGTTGGTTCAAAGAATCCTTCTACGCCTGTAGCGGGATTTTTGTTTTCGATCATGGTGAGAAAATTGGTGGTAGTGAGGAATTGTTGTTGAAGGTTTGTAGGGTAGAACATGAGAGAAAATTGCGGCTCAAAAGCGAAGATGAGTTCATATTTTTTTTGAATTTTTTGGGTATCGAGAATGGCGTTGAATGCAGAGAGGCTATCTTGTCGAAGTGGTATGCTGTTGTTTGCTCAGACTTTGATGTATTCTTTGGCGAAGACTTCGATTGCTTTGTCTTTGAGGGTGTTTTTGTCTACAACAAATCCTCGTCCTCTTATTTTGTAGTCATTATTTGGCGTTGGGAAATTGTAGATGGAAAGCTCTGTAATCTTGCTGCCTGTTCATCAGAAATATTTTTTTTGAATGCTTACATCAGACAAAAATCAGAATTTGATGTCGCCGTAATTGTAGGCGATGATGCAGATATCTGAGAAGATTGCACAGTTGGGATTTTTTTTGATAAGCTTATTGAAGGTGATTTTGAAATTTGCATAACTTCGCTTGCTGACGCTAAGATTGTTGATGGTGTCTAGGAGAATCTTATAGTTACTTTCTTGATTGCTTGTAAATATTTGATTGATGATATTATAGGTGATGATGAAATAATTGGGATAACTTTCGTTACCCCGCTGTGCGGGACCGAGGCTCTGTTCCAATATTTTTTTATCATTTTTGTCGATTCATCGAATGATGGGCATTTTTATCTTGTTTGTTTTGTCTTGTAGAGATATGAAATGTGCTATGTCTTGAAATGTAATTTCTCATTCGTGTGGCAGTATGGTGCTGGTCGGTGTAAGCGTAACGAGCGGATCAATGACGAAAGGAAGAAAGAATGCGGAAACAAATCCCCCTGTTTCGCTTCTCCCCTTATTAAGGGGGCCAAACAAGGTAGCAAATATCGGATGTACGTATGGTGAAATGTCTTCACTCATGGTGATAAGCTTGCTTTGATATCCGGCCAACCAATCAGTAGGTAAGAGATAGAGGTCAATTCCTTCTAGTTCTCCCTTATCAGGACCTAGGTCTTTTCCTTCTATGATTTTTTTGTAATATCAGATATTGTCTATTTTTTTGAAGTGAAGGGTGAGTTTGTATTTGTCTTTGATGAGTTGTGCAAGTTGCGCAAATCCTTCATTGTAGAATCGACCTGGCATCAAGATCGTTAGATCTCAGTTTGCAGATGGCAGAACTCAGGAAATATCGGTGATAGTTCATGTTGTTGCAACTCATAGTGGTTCATTGTTATTTGTCGTAATTTCATTGGTATTGTTAGTTGTTATCTGCTCGTTGTTCGTTGCTGAGGTCATTATTCGAAAAAGCGCACCAAAAAGGGTGATACACAGTGTGGCGAATATGAGGAGGATTTTGAGTTTTTTGGGAGGCATAATTAACGGCAAATGGTAAACGGTGAACGGCAAATGGTGAATGACAAAGAGTGATGTAATTATATTAGAAAATGACGGTGAAGCTTCATGCGATGGATCATTGGCTTGTCGGTTTTTTGACGACGATTTGTACGTCATATTCTCCTACACGACCGTTTCCTTGTATGGTATAAAATCTATCTGCAATAGATGTGTTTGTGCTCAATTGATATTCTAAGAACGGATAGATGTTGTTATTTCTGGTCGTGAGTAGGTTGATAAGCCCAAGATTGAGTGCTAGTCATGTGTGTGTCGGAAAGTCGTCTGACATTATTATCTGGAATGTGTCGTTTTTGATATTGTTTGGATTACTTGCAATCGCTACATGTCATGATACCATATTTGATCCATTTAGTCCATGATTGTCTAGTGGGTCGTAGCTTGGATTTCAGAAATCTATTTTTCCTGTAGCGTTGATTATGGATTCTCTCAGAGCAATATCTCTTTGTGGGTCTGCATAGGATCAACTATAATACAATACTCATATATTTGGTACTATCTTGAAATACATTCCTTCTTTGTATCCTTCTAGGGATCGATCAACTACTATATCATCTTTGAGTCCGTCTTGGTCAGTGTCACATATCGTATCACACAATAAGGCATTGCTTGATCCTCCAAATCCTGACTGTACTTTGGGTGGAAGTCTGAGTGTTCATTGTAGTATGCCATCATGATAATATTCCATATTTTCTCCTGCTGTGTAGTAGGTGTCAGCATTGTTTGTGCTGTCATAACTGAGAATAATTTTTTCAGCAGCTTCATAATTGAGCATATTGTAATTTACACTTGAACTGTCTGCAAGCAGGTATTCTATATTGCCTTGACCTGCTTTTGGAATGCTATTTGTTCTCGATGATATATTCCATCGCATCCCATTGGGATCTATGTTTATGTACCCAAAACTTCATGTCTTGTTGTCGCTTGTTGGTCATCATACGACATTTGTTCCGTTTAGATATCCTCATGATCCTTCAAACCCTGGCCCTCTATATTTAAGTACCAATTCTGCTCTCTCGACGGATGAAATAGCTCCATAATATGCGGTATTGTAGTTGCCTATTTCTCCGAGATTTTTGATAAATGGAAAAAAGATAGAATATACACTGACTAATATCCCTACTCAAATCGCTAAGAGAATGAAGGTGAAAGCTAGTAACAACTTAACGCAAGGTAGAAAGTAAAAAGTAGAAAGTATCTCAGAATGCGGGAACAAACCTCCCACCACTTCGTGGTCTCCCCTCCTTGTCAGGAGGGACACAAATGGAAATTGTTAATTAGTTGTCGAAGTTGGGAGCTCAACATTCGTTGCAGTAGCTGTAATTGTAGCAACAAGTATTTCAGCATTTTTTGCATTTGAGTTTGAGTGGCTCTCCACAGTTTGTGCAGAAATCATTTTTTTTGAGATTGAGTGCGTGGCAATTGTAACAATTGAGAATGCGTAATGCTTCTGCTTCTCTTCGAGGTAATCTATCTTTGTGATAATGAAGCGGTCTAAGAATCAAATAGAGCGGCAAACCGATCAATGGCGAAAGCAGGGTAACTAGCAAGATACACAAAAATTGTCCGAATACGCTATGTGTTCTGCTAGAAATATCTTTTGCTACTCGAATGATATTTACGATCCATAAAAATACAAAAAATATTACGATGATTTTTATCAGTCCTGATGTGCCATTGCTTTGCATAAAATAATTGATATCCCAAGATGAACTGTTGAGTACGGTACCAACGCTTCATGTCATTGTATATGGAGTTAACAACTAAAAACTAACAACTAACAATTGATGGTAAACGGCAAACGGATAACGGGGTGTTGTTTATCTAGCATAGCTGGATACATTCGACATTGAACTTCTTCGAAGTTCTAGCGTCTCATTTATGAGATTTTTCTTCTCACGATTTGTACCGAATCATCGTATTTTTTCAAGGCATTGAGTAGGAAGGAAATTCTTGACGGATTGTTAAATTCTGATTCGAGAATGATGTTGCTCGTGTCGTCTCCATTGTTTTTGATGGAAATCTGTAATATAACTATACGTAATTCTGAAAATGTTGTCATGATATTAAGTAGGTTTCCATATTTGTTTCTTATTTTTATTTCAATCATTACTTTGTAATTTGTCTTTTCTTGATGGGCTCGATGCGCTTCCATAAGCTTCTCAAATGAAATTGTCTTGAGCGATTTACATTCCATCGTATGTATTTTGATTCCTGTTTTTCCTGTTTTGGCGATAATTTTTTTGTTGCAATCAGGTTTGCACTCGTTGCAAAATGAATAGTTCATTGTTTTGTCTTCATCGAGAATAATTTCCGTTTCTCTGGTTTTGGGTGTTTGTGTTGTCTTTGGAGTAGATTTATTTGTATTTTGTTTGATAGTTTCTCGTTCTTTGGGATAGACGCTTTTGATTAGTTGACTATAGGTCATCTTTTTGTCCATAATCTCCATCAACTTTTTTTCTAGTTCTTGCTTGTTGAATGTTTTAGTTATTTTGTCTGTGACTGAATCATAATTGGGCAGCCCATATTCTTTGAGGATCTTATTGAGTTCTCCAAATGCTTGTTTGAATAATTCAGTTTTTGTTTCTGTTTTTATAAATTTACTAAGATTTGCTTTGGCTTCTCAGGTATAGAGAAAATCTAATCGGTGCTTGTTGGCAGAATATCTGTTTTTGAATGTATTGATTGCCACTACATCACCTGTCTCAGGCTTGAAACTGATAGGTTTGATTTCTCCGTTGACGATTGCGCTTTTGAATCTCAATCCTATTTCTGAATGGATATGAAATGCAAAATCCAATACGGTAGCTCATTGTGGAAGTTCGATAACATCTCCTTTTGGGGTATAGACAAAAATACGTTTGTCCAATACTTCTATATTCAATTCTTTTTTGAATTTTTCTTTTTCGTCTGAAGACTGATAGGTCGTCACCAGATCTTGCAATTTCTTGATCCAAAGGCTTTGTGCTTCTGGCACAAATATCGGCTGATGTGCTTCACTATAGGCAAAATGTGCCGCCACTCCAAATTCTGCTACATCGTCCATTTCATGCGTTCTGATCTGAATCTCTGTCGGAAATGGAAACATTCATAGAATAGTAGTATGAATACTTTTGTAGCCATTGATCTTGGGAACTGCAATATAATCTTTAATTTTTTTGATGACTGGCGTGTAGTGCTTGTGAATGATTCCTAGTGCCATATAACAATCGCCAATATCTTTTGTGATTACTCTAAATGCCAAAAGATCCATGATGTCTCCTATCTCTTTGCCTTCGTATTTGTGGGCTAATTTTTCATACACCCTATATGGGCTTTTGCTTCTTCCTTTGACTTCAAAATGTTCTATGCCTTCCTTCATAAGAAGATTTGCTAATATTTTTGTGCCTTTTGCTGTATATTTGTCTCCATCTCCAAAATATTTTTTTAGATAAGAAAAAATTTTGTTGAAGGCATCTTCATGAAGTACCTTGAATGAGCCATTTTCCAAATAGAGTTGGTAGTGATATAGTCCAAGTCTTTTGGCGATAGCTACAAATATTTTCATGGTTTCTTGTGCTATTTTTTGTCTTTTGACAGGATTGGGGTGAAAATACAGGGTCTGAATATTGTGAATACGATCCGCGAGTTTTACAAAAATTACTCTCAGATCTTTGGCCATAGCCAGAAATGTTTTTTTGAGTGTCTCTAGGTGTCTGTCTTCTCCTTTATATTTGATTTTGGATACTTTGACCATGCCTTCACAAAGATTGGCTACTTCTGTTCAAAATTCTTTTTCTATGTCTTTCTGAGTCGTTGTGGTGTCTTCGATCACATCATGTAATATGCATGTCTGTATTGTTGCTATGTCTGGTCTTATCTCCATGAGAAATTCTGTTGCCTTGAGCGGATGTACAATATATTCTTCTTTTGATAATCTAATCTGTGTGCCATGAGCGTTGCGAGCAAATTCATATGCTTTCTGAATTCCCGCGATCTGTTCTGCTGGTAGATATTTTTCTGCTTGTTGAATAATTCCATCCACAATGATTTGTGGTTCTTGGTCTATGAATGGTTCATAGTTGAAGAAGTTGTCGAGTGCTTTGATGTCCATGGCTTTGGTAAACGGTAAACGGGTAACGATTAACGGTGAACGGTGAATGTTGAATGGTTTTTACATTATCCGTTATCCGTTATGCGTGTTTTTTACTTTTTTTGGAAGTTGGTAAGGAGGCCACAGAGTTCTACTTCTCATTCTCCTTGTCCTATGTAGGCAACCTTTGAGCAAAAACGGTATTCTTTGGCCGTGGAGGTTCCACAATTGATATCTGTTCATTTGGAGCACATCACTTCATTTCATCACGCAACAGCGATACTTTTGTCAAACAGTCAGATGCCCCTTATTGTTCTAAAAAATTTTCCTTCATTGCTTGTGGGTGTTGTGCATCACGATCGTATTCCGTCTGCTCCTTTGCAGAGACTAAATTGTAGATCTCATGTATTGATTCCATCTGAAAGATCTAAACCTGTCGATGCTCAGCTCAGATAAAAATATTGCTGCCCTTCCGCATTTGTTGTATTTAAAATATAATTTCCTGTCCCTATCCGTGTATCATCTGCACATCAATTGGTTTCCGCATCAATCATTGGATTGGTTTTGAGTCGACAGCTTTCTTTCTGGCCTGCTCGTCTATATCGGTTGGTGTCTCTGATCTGATACATTGCCTCTATTCCTTCTCTAGCGAGGTTGATGGCTATTGTTTTTTCTCTTGTTTTCTGGATATAAGTCATGCCATTGTTGAGTGTCACTATGATGGCTGCAAGACTTACGCCTATGATGACAACCATCAGAAGCATTTCTATGATTGTGAACCCTGTTTTCTTCTTTTTTGTTTCCATAGGATCCGGCATAAAATAAAATTGCAAAAACATAGGTAATGTATATACATTCCTATAACACTTGCAAACATTTTTATCTTCTTTTCTGCTCCATGACAGAAAACTTCATTCTTTATGCTCTTGTGTGAATTGTGTGATTGCTGGCTGTTTTTTCGTTTGTCGTGGGAGTGGAAAAAATGATCAAAATCATCCTTGGAAACTATATTTTGTGAAGTATCTGTCTAGCTGCATCTCAATCCATCGGTCTTTTGGTAAATTTTTTGGCTACCGCTCCCGAGGCGAAATTTGCAGGTATGACCTACAAAACTTTGTGAGTTTTTTTCGCTGATTCCAAGACTACTGTTGTTCTTGTTCTGTATGCCGTATTGCTGGTCGTCATTTATAAAACATCAAAAATACAGGTCAATCTGCCTTCTGATCCTGCTTTGAAAAATGGACTGTATGCACTGTTTGTTCCGCTTACGGTCTTGAGTATGATTTTGACTTTGCAAATAGCTATCACGGGAATGAATGTAATCAATGCTGAATGGTTACAGGTCGTGAGTAAAGAACTCGCGAATACCCCTGGCATTTATACCTTTCTGACCATGACTCCTGTCTGGATTTTGCTTCATGGAGTCGCTACTATTTTGATTACCTCCGAATTGAAAATTGGATTGAAAACGGGAATATAAGGGTCGCGGGTCGCGGGATGCGGGTCGCGGAAACAAATCCCCTGACTGTTAACTGTTAACGGGCGATTAATAATCGCCCCTACTGTCTTCATATCACTATTGTTACATTCTCTCTAGGAAAGGGATGCCGATGAGGCTCATTCCTTTTTTTAGTATTTCACGAGTTTTGTGAAGAAGAAACACTCTTGCACTTTTCATGTCTTCTTCGGAGCCTGGATCTCCCGGCATAGATTTCAATATTTTGACATGAGCATAATATGCGTTGGTGAGTGAACTTAACTCAAAGAGATATCTTGATATGAGATGTGGAGTCAGATCATTTTTTGTCTTTATTATTACCTCATCAAATTCTGCAAGTTTTTTTACGAGATTAAATTCATATGGAGAAGTCAGAAGATGAGAAAGTTTTTCTAAATCGGTCATGTCGATGATTCATGATTGATCGATGATACTCTGTATCCTTGCACCCGTATACATCACATAGGTACCTGTTTCTCCCTCCATGCTCAATACTTCTTCGATATCAAACACAATGTCTTTGTTGATGTCTCCTTTGATCAAAAAGAATCTGAGTGATCCAACGGCGATCTGTTCTGCCGTGGTGTCGAGTCGTGTGCTGTCTTTTTCTGGATTTCTGTCTCTAGTCTCAAAATATGCCTTCTGATGTAGCATTTCGAGTGTTTCGTCGAGTGTGACTGTTCGTCATTTTCTAGACGAAAAGGGCAATCTTTTTTCTGCTTGTTCTTCTTTGCTGAGTGTGTATCCGAGTTTGAGAAGTGTCTGTGGGGTGAGATAGACTACACCATATCCTAGTGCCGCATATTCTTTTTTTTCTGAAAGAAATCACAACAATTTCAATGCTGATTGTACGATGGTCTGAGCTGGTATTTGTCTATTGTCGATCACCGTGATTGCTTTATCGTAATTGCCAAAATGGTGCGTATGATTGTCAGGTTTTTCGCTTGTGCTGGTATACACAATATTTCCGTCCGGCTCGTGAGTGAAGGTCTCATATGCGAAGTTGTCATCGAGATATCACAGTTTTCGCATTGCGAAAGAAATATCTTTTCCGATGTAGCTTGCTACGCCATCTGATTTGATGAGGATCTGATATTGTTTTTCTTCGTCTGCATATTCTGGAAGCGAGGAGAGGTCAATGATTCGACATCCTTTTGCATCCCCTTCGTCAGCAAATTTTACCCATCCTTTTTCTTTTAAAATTTCCATAGTTTTTGCAAAAAATTTGCGATGCAAAATGCTTGTTTCTCGTATGATGAGATCAAATGATGCGCCCAATCTTCGGCATGAAGCCATTTGTTCTTTGGTGCATTTTGTCGTATATTCTTTGTGAATGGTTTCGATTTCTGGATCTGCGGATTCTATTCTTTGAAGTACTCAGGAAAGTTGTTTTTTGAATACTGGATCTTCTTCCCCGATTCAGTCGGGACTTCCTCCGGTCGCGTGTTTTCTCATTTCTTCATAGATTTTTCCGCAGTAGTGATCATATTTCATTTCTGTGGCTGTCGGATATTCGTAGTACAAATGTCCTGTAATGTTGTATCCTACATTGACTCCACTATCGTCTCCGTAATTGGTTGCATGAATGTCGTAGCCTAAAAATTTGAAAATTCTTCTCATGGAATCTCCGATGCAGACATTTCTTGCTTGTCAGATATGAAGTGGTTTGTTGGGATTTGCATTCATATATTCTATCAAGACTTTTGTCTTGGATTTGTCCCTCACCCCCAGCCCCTCTCCTGCAGAGAGGGGAGAATTAAAAAATGAATTGATGAAATGTGTTTGATCGATGTGGGCGTTGAGATAGCCTCAAATGGACGAAAAAGACGAAAAGGACGAAGACGACGAAACCTTCTCAGTCAGTTCTTGTGCGAGGATATTGGGTGCTTTTTTGAGTGTTTTGGAAAGTTGAAAACAAGGAAATGCCAGATCTCACGGAATATTTTCTGGTGGAATTTCTATGAGTTGGAAAATTTCTTCCTGTGAAAGTGGAAGTTCTTTGGCAAGTATTTCAGCAAATTGTTGTATGTAGAGATGAAGCATGTGGGAAATTTTAAATTCTAAATTTTGGTAAGCAAACCTCCCACCCTTCGGGTCCCCCCTCCTTCTCAGGAGGGACATAAATGGGAATGCGGGACGGTTGGGACGCGGAATGCGGGACGGTTGCAAACCGTCCCTTACTACATATCGAGCGAATGATATTCGCCCCTACGATTTTGTTTTTTCTGTGATTGTATTTGCTTGTCGTCACGTCTTTCTTCTTTCATGTATGTAGGAATGCTTGTAGCGAATCTCTTTTTGGGTTCTGGTATTGCTTGTTCAAGTAGTTGTCTGAAATGATGGATTACTTTTTCTTTGTTTGCTCATTGAAATCTTTCTTCTTGGTCAGTCAAAATCAAAATTCATTCGTCGTGATGCATATGATTTCCTGCCACAACAATCACTCTCTGTTTCTGTTCTGGGGTTAGAAATCTCGAATCATGTACGTTGAAGTAGAGTTCAGCTTTTGTATTTCTTTTGTTGACGTTTTGTCCTCCATGGCCTCCGCTTCTAGAAAAATGGAAATGCACTTCTTTTTTTACTATTTCATCGATGATGATATTCATGTTGTTGTTTGTCATCTTATTGTAATTTTACATGCTAAATTTTAGATTCCCCTAAAGGACTAAAGTAAATTCTAGATTGGAAGGAGTTTTATTATGAATATTATTCGCCCTTACTTCGCTATGTTTCTATTCTTTTCCAAATCGGCTATTGAAGGTGTTTTTGATGATGTCTCGTCGTGCTTTGACGTTACTTTCATTTCGTCCTTTCTGCGTATCGCGGGTGATTCTTTGTGTACTTCCTTCTGGCGCTGTAAAACTTGCGCTTTTTTTGTAGTCTACATAGGTATGAAAAGTATCGTAATTGAGTTTGTTTTGATCAAAAGATGAAAGGGTAAACGGTGAACGGATAATGGTAAACGGTGAACGGATAATGGTAAACGGTATCATTGCTATGATGTTTTCTAGAGTTTTAATGGAAGAGTTTGCGAGACTGATATATCGTCCAATAAAAGCATCTACGCTTGCATTGAGCATTATCTCTCCCCCGATCTGATTGATAAAATATTCATTTCTTCTGCGCAAAAAATCATCTATCATATATTGCATATTACCTGTATCGTCCAAAGTAGTTTGTGTAAGATCTCAGGTTAGCAGTAAGTATCCTGATTGCTCTGGTGGCGTATAGATATTTATTTTTCCTTGCAGGATGTTAAGGGTCGCGGATCGCGGATCGCGGATCGCGGACTCGGAAAGCGTTGTTGTTGATTGGGAAAGTGTTGCTGCTGATTGGGGATGAAGGGTTATTATTGTGCCTTGTGGAAAGGTGATGTATGCGAAGGTATTTTGTAGTCCGGTCTTGGATGAAAAAATAATTTGCGTAGTTTCTTTTCCCAAAGGTATTGCTTGTGAGGTCAAAAGAAGATCTACGATGCGTTCTGTTGTGTCAGTTTTGATCGTGATCTTGCTTTCTGTATCTTGAATTGTTTGTGCATTATCACGACTTTGTATGATAAGAGATGTATCTTGTGAAGCATAAAAACCTTGAAAATCTGGTGATTCTTGATAAAGGGGGAGCGCGTGATTGAGAAGGATAATTACAAAAGGAATGATCGTGAGGATAATGAGTGGATAGCGAATTCGGTGCTTGATATGCGTGATTGCAAGCGCAACAAGAAAGAGTATGGTGAGTGCATAAAATTCACTTGTAGGGATTCCTAGGATATTTTGCGTAAAGAATGATGCTAGCCAAAAGAAATTAATCAACAATAATCAGACCATAATCGTGGTGGTGACTCGTGAATGAGTGATTGTGCATACGTAGATTAGGATGATGGATATGTACAAGAATATGAGATATGTTTGGTAATTGTGGTAGAACTCTAGGATGTTTAGGGTCGGATTGTAATAATGTATGAAAAAATATCCGCCCGCAAAGATGGCTGATGCGATAAGTATTCAAAATATTATTTTTCTGAGGAATTTCATAACTTGTGTAGTATACTAAAATTTGCAAAAAAATCAATTGTGAATATAATTACCCTAGACTTTAGTCGTTAGCAATTGATTGATGTCGATAAACAATTTGGAATCAGAGCAGAACTTGGAAAAACAGCCATGACAACAATGGATGGATATTTTGACTATGCGAAAAAATTGTAAATTTTATGGTTCCGTCGATACTTGAGATGTCTTGCATACTATGGATTCTTTCATTTCCACTCATCCTGATTATTATAAAAAAACATTACTGTGAGCAGATTCGTCAGCATTTGATCTCTGGCTTCGTGATCAAAAAGCGCGCAAAGATTATTCAGATAATTTTTTGAAGTTTAAAAAGTTCGCTTCATGAACTGAAAAATGGCGGACGGGATGAGAAATCTCTACTGATGATAGCATGGAAACATTTTTTCTCTATACATGATTTGTGTATCAAAGTGAGCTTTCTATGCAGATTATGCGATTTCTCTCCAAGGATATGGTTCAACAGAAAAAAATGCGCACTCTGGATTATGAAAAACTTTTGGATCAGGCGATCGTAGATACTTTGTGACTGCTTGGCAGTTCTCCCGAAGACCTTTCTCGTGTGCAAAGATTAGCCGCTACTATTGACCTCAAAAGTAGGGAGCAAGAAGAAAATCAAAAAGATGAAAAAAATACTATGAAGCAATCATTATCCGTACCTTCGCCCAAAACACTTACCATTACTGATCTTTCTCATATTAATGATCCGCAGATTCTTGCCGTGCAAGAAAAACAGGCGTATAGAATCAATAATCAGCAGAAAGAGGCTGAGAAAAAGCAATTAATCGAAAATACCACACTTGATGTAGAAGAAGAAAAGCAACGTGTCAGAAATAAAAATTTGCCCTTTGCAAAACAAGATGCGCCTTTCAACATACAAAAAGATTCTTCATCGGAGCTTGTCGATAATAAAAATCATGCAGCGACTATGGATGATGATATTAACGCTGAACCTACGGCTCCTATGCAGCTTGGATATATCAGTATAGATCCAGATTTTAATATATGAAAACAATATCTCTTTAGGGATTGTTTTGTAGTGCCCAAAAGTTTTGAATCTTTTTCTTCCTTGATGGATGGGTCAAAAATCAAGGTCGCAAAGGTACAACAATCCATTTGCAACGGCGGTATCATCTGGTCTCTTTACAATGAAAGTAAGTGATATACTTTTCCTGATCCGCAATCTTTCAGAGATAGCAATGGTGTCGCCGTTTCTGTGACTATCCAATACGACGCTCAGAATCATGTGTTTGTGGCTCAGACTGCCTATACGGGCACGGTAAGCTTTGATCTCTATGCTCCCTGCCAGCTATCTTCTGCGCCGGCATACATTCCTCATCCCCAAGAAGATTCTCCACGATGACCCATAGCGACTGCTGTGTTTGCTGATGCAAAAGTGCTGATGCAAAAAGGGGCATACGATGATGCTATCGCTCTTGTCAAAAATTATTTTTCACATGGGTTGTATTCTCCGTTTGCTAAGGATTATCAAGCAGATGTGAAGCAAAGATGTGAATCTCCTGTCGGAGACTGTGATGTCATCAATGAGGCATTTGTGGCTATGCTTGGCTCTTTGTGATTTACTGCATCTTTGCAATATTGTTATGCGGAGAATGGCGATGGAGTGATAACAAATAAAGAAAGTCATGCTATGACCAAGATTATTATGCCTGATGGTAAGAGCGTTATCGTAGATGCTACACCATCCACTCCTATCAACAAAAAAGTAGATGAGTATGCAGATGCTCCCCATATATCTGATAATCCTTTGAATGCCAAAATTGATCGATCACACTGAGAAAATTCTCAAGAGCAAATGGCCCAAAATACAGATTTTTTCATCCATGAATTTCTAGAAAAGATCTTTCAAGATCCTCCGCTGACAGAAAAAGAGGCTTTGAAATGGATGGAAACCATACAAAAGAAACAGAAACCCTCGTCTATGGAGGTGGTCATTTATAGTGTGCTATATCTCATGGCCTATCCGTATGCGCACTACGACCCTAAATTATACGGTCTTTTGGAAAGCTCAAACGCAGTTCTGGATGATATGAAAGTATATAGATTTTTTGGTGAAAAATTTAAGAATGAAAGTATTGTTGCTCCTGTCAATCGATATGAGTTGCCACTTGCTTTGCCCAAAAATATTCGTGATATCTGAATCTATGCTCAGTATATCATCAACAAATGAAATTTCCCTCTCATTGAAGATGGGAAAATAGATCAAATGAGAAGTGAAAATATGTATGATAAATTCGATGCGGCAAAGGTAAGTTGGCCTATGGTTGATATAATCGCTAGTGCATCAGAAGATACTAATAGAGATAAAAAATATACCAATGTGGATGAAATTAAGGTAGAGGTAAAAGATGGAAGGATCAGTCTCTATGACCAATGACTTGATGATGCAGATTTTGCCTATCTTGTAAAAAAATATCATAAAGAATTTCTTACCGTCACAGATATTGATCTTCCTTACAATCAAATCACCGATCTTTCTCCACTAAGAGATTTGAAAAAATTGCAATCAATTAATCTTGATAATAATCAAATCACCGATCTTTCTCCGTTAAAATATTTGAAAAATTTATCTCATCTTGACTGTAGAAATAATCAGATAAGCGATATTTCTCCTCTACAAGATTTGGAGGATTTTTATGGTCTTTTTCTCGGAGATAATCAAATAAGCGATATTTCCCCGTTAAAAGATTTGAAAAATTTATATCAAATTGATTTTTCTGATAATCAAATAAGCGATATTTCTCCATTAAGAAATCTCAAACATTTGCAACTAGTTGATTTTTCTGGTAATCAAATAACTGACATTTCCCCATTAAGAAATTTGAAAGGAATCGAGAGTCTTTTTCTTGGAGATAATCAAATAACTGACATTTCTCCGTTAAAAGATTTGAAAAAACTACAGCAAATCGATTTTACTAACAATCAAATCAGTGATATCTCTCCAGTGAAGGATCTGAAAAATACAAGAGATTTGGTTTTTTCCGGGAATCAAATAACTGATATTTCATCCGTGAAAAATTTTAAACATTTAGAGTATTTCAATCTTTCCAACAATCAAATCACTGATCTTTCTCCTTTAAAAGATTTGAAACATTTATCTTATCTTGATTGTAAAAATAATCAGATAAACGATATTTCTTTTCTAAAAGATTTGAGGCATTTATGGAAACTTTTTTTTTCCAACAATCAAATCTCTGATCTTTCTCCTTTAAAAGATTTGAAACACCTATGCCGTTTGGAATGTTCTAATAATCAAATCACCGATCTTTCTCCATTAAAAAATTTGGAAAAATTAGAACAATTGAAATGTTCTAACAATCAAATCACCGATCTTTCTCCGCTAAAAGATTTGAAAAAGTTGAGATACTTGAAATGTTCCAATAATCAAATCACTGATATCTCTTCGTTAAAAAATTTGAAAGATCTGCATGATCTTTTTGTCGTCAATAATAATATAAAAATCATCCCCAAAGAGCTCAAAACATTAAATAATTTTTTTATGGATAACAACCCAATTACCATCGAATTGTGAGATGCTTTGATCTGAACTCCTGATTTTGATGATGATGTAAAATATCTTCATGATGTTTGTCTTGTACCGTGATTGTGAGAAGTTCAAGGACTAGCTCCCAATGTTTCTCCTCTTGATCCGCTTTTCCAGACTCAAACGATGACGGATGAACAAAGGCAGGATGCATATTTCCGCAGTATGGAAAAAATACTTTGTGCAAAGAACGAAGATAGATATCTATCTCTCAAATCTGCTTTTGATGATTTTGCTAGGGATATGTCTATCGATTATGTTCAAGAACAAATAGAACAACATGAGTGAATGACTGCTGAAAACTTTCTCTTGTATCGACAAGCATCTACTACCAAAAAATCTGATGGAACGCTGCCTTCAATTGTCCCTCCCGAATATGCTCCTTTTGAGCAAGAACTCGCTGACAAAGCTCTCTCATCAGATCCTCGTGACTGGCATCTGTACAGTATCAATGATCAAGAAAAAAAGCTTGGAAGAAATCTTGTGGCCCATGATCCCAAGATGCCTTTTCAATGAACATTTGCCATAGAAACGAGTAAAAATACTTTTGTCAGAATTGACTTTGCACATGCTACGACGCTCACGAGTAGCTATGCTCAAGCGCAAGTTTTGAAAGTATTGTTCCCTCAGACTTTTGCGAATGTTCAATCAACTATTCCCTATAATGGGGAAAATGCCAATCAAAAACTGGAGAATAACGCCTCTTATACGACTATTCGTTCACGCATCTGGGATCTTCAGGAGCAAAATAAAGACATTCACGATAAAATATATAGCAAACTGAGTAGTGAAAATAAACTTATCTTATTTGACGCTATGATCAAATATCATCCTGATTTTTATACTTTACTCGTAGAGTATGGCGGCTATACTTCTGGTGGTATCATCGCTGCGCAAACGAGTGATGAGCCGTGAAATACTACCTCAACTGATCAAGAGCAATATGCTACATTTAAAAATGTGCGTGCTCAATTGGCAAAACAATATATTCCTACTTGAAATTCCACTTTATCGGCTCTTACTTCGCAGCCTAGTAAAAAAACAAATGTCTTACCCACCAAACAAGCGACTTATGCATCTGCATTAACTGTGGACGATTTGTTTCCTGTAAATTGAAAAAAATCTTGACCGGAAGATGACTTCTTAGCTGATCGAGAGCTCTCTATCAAAAACAAAAAGAAATGTTTTGAATTGGCACAACAATGTATTCATAATCCTGGTTCGTGATCTATACTCACGTATCGTCTCGCAAAGACTACTTTGAAGCAAATGGAAAATCAAATACAGTTGAAATTTACTACTCAGAAAAAAATGATTCAGGATTACTTCTTGTCTCTGGATGCAACAAAAAAATTGAGTCTGATGGACAATCTCATGTCGTTATATTTGTGAGTTGAGGCGATGTATCCAGCGCATACAAATGAAGAACTCTTAGTTAAATAATTTATTGTTTCATATATATATCTATGTCACGAACCAATCTTTGAATGTTTATATGATGACTGGGAATGTTCCTCTTTGGAATGCATGTTTTTGAGGATGCAATCAAAAATCTCACCACCAAAACATTTAAAAAAATATTGAGAAATTTTACTCAAAATAGATTTGTCTCTATCTTTACTGGTGCTTTTGTTACTGCTATATTGCAAAGCAGCAGTGTTGTTTCTTTGATTATTTTGGCGTTTGTGTGAGCTGGCGTTATCGGCTTGCAGAGCGCGGTGTGAGTGATTGTTTGAGCTAATGTAGGAGCACCTTTGACCGATGTTCTTTTTGGTACTATTTGATTGAAATACGATATCGTTGCTCTTGCTCTTATGATTGTCGGCTTGTGATGACTTGGTTTGATTGTTTTTCGTTCATCCAATAAACGAAGAAATATTTCCAAAATAGGTATCGGGCTTGGTATTATTTTCTTGTGACTTGGTTATCTCAAAGAAAGTATGCTGATTGTTTCTCAGACGATAGATTTCGCTCAGTACGTATCTTTACACTATTCTTTGTTTTTTCTTGTGTGATTGATTTTGACGATATTGATACAATCTAGCGGCGCAACGATAGCCATCGCTCTGGCTGCTGGACAAAGCGGATTGGTGTCTTTGTCATGAGGTATGGCGCTGATTATGTGAGCATTTCTGTGAACTACCATCACGGTTGTGTTTGGTGCTATCGGACAGCGCCAAGTCAAAAAACAAGTCGCTTTGAGTCATGTCTTGTTCAATGTGTTTGCTACGATTGTCGGATTTGCTTTCTTTCCTTTGATGATCTGGATTCTCTCAGACGTACTTAGTTTCAAGCATGATATCGTAGGTGGACTTGCTGTATTTGCGATCTGATTTAAATTTTTTGTTGCGATATTGTTGTTTCCTTTTTTGTGACTTTTTACCAAAATTATTCAACAACTTGTTCCTGAAAAAAAACATGAATTCAATCTTTATATAGAAAAAATCGATACTACTGTTCCCGAATTGTGTGTCGAAGCTATGAGGCACGACGCCGTCAAACTCATGAAAAAAATATTCAAATACAATCTTAATGTGTTTGATATCGATGAAAGTTCTTTGTTGGATAAACATTTTGAATTTGACAAGGTCGTTTCTGTGCGAAAAGATTTTGAGGAAAGTACTCTAGATCAACAGTATGTGACTATCAAATCTATCGAAGAGAAACTTATCACCTTTGGTCTTCATATCAAAGCGAGAGGCCTTTCTCTGCAAGAAATCCAGACGATTGATATCTTGTATGCCACGATTTCTAGTGAAGTCTCTTCCGCAAAATATATCAAAGATATCAGGCTCAATGTCCACGATCTGCAAGAAAGTGAAAATTCATTTATGCTTCAGCATTATATGGATTTCAGAAAAGTGTTGATCAATCTCTACAAACATATTTCTGTCGTCATCGATGGCAAAAATGACGCTGCTTTGTTTGTAGAAATCGCTCAGATCGTCAAAGAAATCAAAGATATCGACAATACATTCCTTTCTTCCTTGTCCAAAGGAATTCTTTCTGAACATATGGACGCCCTGGAACTTGCCTGACTTATCAACGTCAATCGTTATGTGTATTTGTCGTCTTTGAGTCTGGTATCTGCTTTGAAGGATTTATTTTTTTCTCCTGAGGAGCAGAAAATTTTTGAAGAAATTGGGGTGTAGGTTTTTTCAAATTTATGCGCCTTTCTTACTTTTTTTGGCATTGCTTATGCGCCTTGCCCGCGCCCGGCCCTACTTTTTTCTTCCAGGTCAAAAAGTAGGCAAAAACCCCTCGTCGAGTGCGGTCTTGGATACATACAGACTCGATATTTGAGTTTGGGAATGGTCCCACATTAGACATTGCACTCGACTTTTCTTATCTCGTTATAAAATCAAGTTCTAGAATTATTGTGTCTAATAATAAATTAAGAAAACAGCCTCCTTGACAAAGGGGGAAGGAGCGAAGCGGGAGGGGGATTTGTTTGTGAAATTGTCAGGCTTGTTGTTATTTTTTTGGCATTTTTTATTGTAGGATTCCTATGGTTTCGATGTGGTGAGTTTGCGGGAACATGTCGACAGGTTGAATGGTTTTGAGTGTAAATCATTGTTCGATAAAGAGCTCTACGTCTCTTTTTATCGTAATAGGATTGCAAGAAATATAGAGGAGCTTGAAGTCTGCTTCTTTTTTTAATTGACTGATGAGAGTGATAGTATTTTTGTGAAGTCCGTCTCTTGGTGGATCGATGATTACCAGTCCAAGATTGGGAACTTTGTTTCTGAGTTCTGGATTTGTCATAAATGCTTTTTCCGCAGGAGCGGCAAGAAAATTTACTCTTTCTTCCAATCCATTTATTTTTGCATTGTGTCGTGCATCGGTGATTGCTTCTTCTACGATTTCTATCCCCAATAATTTTTCTCCTTTTCCTTGTTTGAGAAAACTCAGTCCGATGCTGCCTGTTCAGCAATAAAGATCGAGAATATCTCCTTCAACATTTCCTGTTAATTTCATCGCTTGTGCAAATAATTGTTGTGCTCCAAGTGTATTAGTCTGAAAAAATGAGAAGGGAGAAACTCTGAATGTCACTTCGTGACTGTTACTAGTGACGAGTGACGAGTCACGAGGTTCGGTTTCGTCATTTTTGAATATAAGTTTTTCGTAGATGTGTCATTCTCATCGAAATGTTTTGGTTTCTGATTTGTCATTTTTGATGGTATCGCCAAGCTCATTGTTGTAGGTGATGACTAGCGTATCTACTGTCTCTTTCAGAAATTTGTCTTTCTTTAATTTTTCAAGAAGTTTTTCTCGCTTTTGGTTCCCTCACCCCCCACCCCTCTCCTTCTGAGAGGGGAGATTATTGTCGGCTACGGAAAGATTTACCAAAAATTGTTGTGTATTTGTTCCTTCTCTGATGACTAGATGTCTAAAAAATCATTGATGTGTTTTTTGGTCGTAGACAGGAAGCCCAGATTTGAAGCAGAGTTTTTTGATATATGCAAAAATTTCGTTTGCTTTGTCTGAGATGAGTCCGCAATTTTCTATATCTATGATTTTGCTGAATTCTCCTTGTTTGTGGAAGCCAACGGATCGATTTGAAAGTGTTATTACCGCCGCAGTACGCGGGTCTGGAGATGAATAGTCATTGGTGATGTATTTCCCAAAACTGAATTCGATCTTATTTCTGTATCCCCTTCCCAGCTTTGCTGGACCGAGGTCCTGTGGCGATCCTACGATAGGAAGAAATTGAATATTGTTGTTTTGTTTCATTATTTTTTCAAATGCTTCGCGTACGATATCTTCTTTGAGTTTGAGTTGGGTAATATAATTGAGTTGTTGCCATTTGCAGCCTCAGCAGCCTACGGTTGCTGGATTTCCCTCACCCCCCACCCCTCTCCTTCAGAGAGGGGAGATTTCTAATTGCGAATCACGCGTTGCCTGATTGTTCTCGCATCCCCGCTTTGCCGGGGCGGTCGAACAAAAAAAATGTGGACAGAAAACTTCTCCATCAACGATTTTGGGGTCTGTTTTGATGATTTTTGTGATGTGCGCTTCGATGAAATCTTTTTTTTCTTTTACGATTTTGAGGTCGACGACGCTCCCAGGAAGGGCTCACCCTTTGATCAGGATTCTCTTCCCATCCTGTCTTCTGGCGAGACCTACTCATCCGTATCAGATTTTATCTATTTTGATATTGCTTAAGGATTTTTTCATATTTTGGGTGAAAGGTAAATATGGACGATATTAATACATTTTTTCTGGCATTTTGCTAATCTTATTTT
>Ga0172379_10002109_pt1 | contig 36558 bp, 33 predicted proteins | sample GrowelOW334metaG_FD_119756 | JGI IMG/M metagenome (GOLD analysis project Ga0172379, IMG submission 119756) | Groundwater microbial communities from an aquifer near a municipal landfill in Southern Ontario, Canada - Groundwater well OW334 metaG | ecosystem: Environmental > Aquatic > Deep... | reverse complement strand
CGGAGAAAATAAAGCCCAATAATATGCTTCCAACATCCCCCAAAAAGACCCTTGCCCTTGGCAGATTAAGGAAAAGAAAGCCGAGTGAGGCAAGAGCCATGCAAATTGCCAATGTTGCATATGATGAAACTGGAAATGAAAATATTGAATAATTATAAAATGCAAGAAGCCCAAAACCTATTACACTGGTGACACCGGCAATGCCATCAATACCATCCATAAAATTGTATAAATTCGTAGTACCAACGATGAAAATGAAAACAGGTAAAAATAAAAGTAGTGGAAAACCTGTAGCACTCAAGAAAGGAACGGCTAAAAATACGGCAGCAACGGACTGGATAAATAATCGAAAACGGACGGATAACTGAAAATTATCCCCATAGAAACTAATAATAGATAGCAAAACGCCAGGAAAGAGAAAAGTAGTAGGCAATTTTAAAACAAGTGAGCATAAAATGAAGGCTAAAAGGATTCCAACACCGCCACCGCGAGGGGTCGGAATATCGTGGGAGCTTCTCTCTGTCGGATGATCCATCAGTACGAGCATTATTCTGTGCGGTGTGGAACTGATAAGCCATGCTCCAGCTAACCCTAAGGAAAAACTGAGAAAATAAAGCAGAAACTCCTTGTATTGGTTAACGAGACTAATTAATAATTGAATATCCATTTGCTCAAGTTTGTCCTGTAATCAGAGTGGTCAAATTTCTCCCATCTCTCTCATCTTTTCAACCGTTTCAAGCCACCCGGAAACGAGATCATATTGTGGAACAAATCCTAACTCATTTCTTATCCGGCTGCTATCTACGGCAATATCTTCTGTGAATTTTTCAATAGTTTTCCTGCCAATAGGAGATGCTCTTCCTAATATTTTCATAAGGTCCTCAACAATGGCAGCAACGATGTAAGCGGGACGGGCAGGAAGTTCAAAAATTGGCGGATCGCGATCCAAGGCTTTGCATATTATTTTTATGACATCATTCATTGTATGATAATGGCCATCTGAGACATTATAAATACGGCCGGCAGCTTTTGGATGACTTACTGCGAGGACAGCTGCTGTGGCGACATCCCTGTCATAAACCAGAGTACGCCGATTGAGACCATTTCCGACAGGGACAAAACGATTGCGTGCCAGGGCATGTGTCAGCCTTTTGTAGTTTCCCTTGATGCGGGAACCATAAACCGCACCTAAACGCAACACGGTTCCCAATGGTTGACCGTCGGCACCTCTCGCATTCAAGACGATCTTTTCAGCCGCAAGTTTTGTCTGGGCATAAAAAGTGTCAGGGTGAGTTGGCGACATCTCATTGAGCACTTGTCCATTCGCCTGTCCATACACCGCAATCGTACTGAACAGAACAACGCGCTTCACATCCGCCTTAATTGCAGCATCAACTACCGTCGCTGTACCGCCAACATTGATGCGCTCGTATTTTTCTCGCATTTCCAGCGGCGGATTGACAATATGCAGAAGCGCTGCCAGATGGACGACTTCATCCACACCTTCCATTACAGATTCAATGTCCGCCTTATTCGTAACATCGCCTTTTATAACCTCAACGCTCGGAGGGAACATGCCTGATGCAGGAGAATCAACCGAAAAGGCGCGAATCTGAAATCCGGCCTGGTGCATTGCGTGAACAACACGGGGCCCGATGGCACCGGTAGCGCCGGTGATTAATACCCTGGAGGGCTTATCTGTATTATTTGTCATCAACCCGAATCAATTCGAAAAATGTGATAAAATCTGGGAAGCTGCCGTGGATACGGAAAATGTATTTTCCAGCAGGTTTCTTCCATTTATTCCCATCTGCACTCGCAGATCGGAATTTTTAATCAATTGGAGGGCTTGATTGTAGAATACTTCATCTTCACCATTGTGGCAGACCAGGCCCGCCTCATGCGTCTGCAGAATTGCCTGCAAGTCGTTCCCCGGGTTGATGCTGGCCAGAATCGGCTTTGCATGACACATATAGCCAAGCATTTTCCCTGGATAATTATGGGTTTTCAAATTACGATCCAGAGAAATCATCCCGATATCAACATCCGCAATCATCCTCATATAGTCTTGTTGCTCCATCGCTGGATGAATCAAGAAATTCTTCAAACCTATCCTTTGAATCTCTCTCTTCAGACGAGGCACCTCGCTACCTTCACCGACGAGCAAGAAGTGCGCTTCTGGTACATCTTGCAGTCGCACGGCGACTCTTACGATATTATCAATATCCTGAGCGATACCGATATTTCCGCCATAAAAGAACACGACCTTGCCATTCAAACCGAGCTTCTCAAGGAAATGACCGGATGAATCGTCGTGTTCATTGAGAGACATCCAGTTGTACAAGACCTCGGTTCTATATTTCTTGTCAAGCCCCCGCTCTGAAAAATAGAGCTTGTTTGCCGGCGACTGAATACCAATGATGTCCGCAGCATCATAGTTGATCTTTTCAAAGTGCTTTAATAGTCTATAAAGCAGTCCTTTCCTGATTATTCCGGCATCAACCGCCCACTGGGGAAATATGTCACGGAGAATGAGATAGGCAGGACAACCAAATAGACTCTTCAGACGTTTGACAAGGGGTCCAAAAAATATGGTGGGTGAGTAATAAATGATGAGATCAAATGAATTCTCATTGAAAAAACTTTTTGCCTTTTTCCAAAGGATCCTAGATAGAGAAATTTCTCGATAACCGCGCAGAAGCTTTGAAACACCCCTTATTTCACCAGTTTTTACTCGTATTACCCGTACCTTGTCATCATAATCGCATTGAATATCTGTCTCGGCGTCATGATCAGGTGCAACAACCGTAACATCGTGCCCCCGCTTTGTGAATTCTAGGGCAAGATCATGGATAAGCTTTGCCGCGGAACTTGTACTCGGCAGGTAATATACAACAAAAAGTAAAATTCGCATGTAACGATCAGGGAATTATTGGCATCAATATCGGTGCCATACGGTCCTGTTTACATAGTCCGTATAGCTCAATATGATGCGCAATACCTTCTTCGATACATTTTCCACATCATAATCCTGAACAATGCGGAATGAGTTCGCTCCCTCAACAAAATGTGATCGCACCACGTCGATGGCGTCAAGAACTATCTCTTTCTTCAGTCCACACATGATCAGCGTACCCTCATCCATTCCCTCCGGTCTTTCATGCGCCTGTCTGATCGTTATGGCGGGAAAATTCAAAATGGAAGATTCCTCAGTGATGGTTCCGCTATCGGATACGGTACAGTATGCGTTCATCTGAAGCCTCACATAATCGAAGAACCCGAGAGGCTTTAAAAATTGGATGCGCTGGTCAAGATTTCCAAGGCACAAACTTTCTATACGCTTTCTCGTGCGCGGATGGGTGGATACAATCATGGGCAAATCATATTTCTCCGCAATGGCCCGCAAAGTATCTACCAAATCATTAAAATTTACTTCGCTATCGATATTCTCTTCCCGATGAGTGCTGACCACAAAGTAGCGGTCCGACTCCAAGCTCAATTTATCTAAAATGCCGGACGCATCGATCTGCGGCCGATAATGGGCAAGCACTTCTTTCATGGGCGAACCAGTCTTGATGACTATCTCCGGCTTAATACCTTCAGCCAGAAGATAGCGGCGGGCATGTTCTGTGTAAGGCATGTTTATATCACTGATATGGTCAATTATTTTTCGATTTATTTCCTCAGGAACCCGCTGGTCAAAGCAACGGTTTCCAGCCTCCATGTGGAAGATGGGTATCTTGCGCCTTTTGGCTGGATATGCGGCAAGACAACTGTTGGTATCCCCCAGGAGCAAGAGGGCATCCGGTTGAGTGGCGGCAAATACTTCGTCCGCTTTCGCAATTACATTACCAATCGTCTGCGCCACCGTATCGCCGGCAGCATCCAGGAAGTGGTCGGGCTTTCTAATCTCCAACTGCTGAAAAAAAATCTCGTTGAGTTCATAATCATAGTTCTGACCGGTATGAACAAGAACGTGTTCCGTATGTGTGTCGAGCTGATGAATCACTCTGCTCAATTTAATGATTTCCGGCCTTGTTCCAACAATTGTCAGTACTTTGATAGCCATGCGTTGAATGCTCCTTCCTCAGAAATCCCGTGTCATATAATAATGGCGGTTAGCCAGAAAATCGCTGTACATCATCGCAACCAGTTTATCCCATGAGGGGGGATGATAACCTGTCATTTCACGGAAAATGGCGGAATCCAGGGAGCGGTCCTGAACATAATCATCGTAGGGCTCGATCTCAATTTCCTTGCCATACCGTTCTGCTACCAAATGGAGCAAGTCATACTTGGAAACCGGTTCCGAAGAAACATGATAGACACCTCTTAGAGCAGAATTCGGCAGAATGTAATCGCGAATAATCCTGGCAAGTTCAATCGTAGGAAAGCCCGAGTATATTGCTTTGCGGAAACCGCGAACCTTTTGTGTCTGCGCAAGAAACCATTCGATCAGCCCGAATCCCCCTTTTAATTCGTGTCCGATTATAGATGTCCGCAGGGTTACACAGTGCGGATAGCTGACCTCGCCTAAATATTTCGTCCTGCCATATAGATCCTCCGCATTGGACTGGTCGTTTTCCGTATACATGCTTTTCTTTCCGTTGAAAACACAGTCCGTGCTGATATGGATGAGCCGCGCGCCAGCAGCGTGGCTGATGAGAGAAATGCGATGAGGAAGCTGCGCGTTAACTGTAATCGCCGTAAGGGGATCGCTGGCAAGGTGGAGTTGTTTAATAAGACCTATGCAGTTGATGACAATATCCGGCTGAACGGAGGCTAACGTGCGAATGACGCTGTCGAAATGGTTTGCATCAACGCTATCAGGGCGAAACCGGGCAAGCAGTTCTTCAGGAAAGTGCCTTTTCAGACCACTTAGGCCGCGGGCAGTTGCATACACATCATATTCCGGATATACGGAAAAATATCTCAACAATAAGTGGCCTAACATGCCGGTGCCACCGAGAATTAAAATCTTCTGCTTTTTGTTCATTTAGCCGTTATCCTCATGAGATCGTCGTCCTCGTGACCCCCTTTGTCATTCCTGCACAGGCAGGAATCCAAAGAGTCATAAAATTATCTTACCCGTCTCCAAAGCATTCCTGACAAAATCAAGTTTCAACAGCAATTCGATCAGGCCATCCTCGTCAAGACGGCGGGTATTATGAGAGTTATAATCTTCTTGGCACGAGACCTTAACCTCTCCCTCTGTAAAATAACAGGAGTAGTTCAGATCCCTAACGTCTGAAGAAATTCGGTAATACTCACCCATATCCTCGGCCTTAGACATTTCTTCGCGGGTTAAAAGGGTTTCATACAACTTTTCCCCGTGTCTGGTACCGATGATCCGGAGCCCACTATTTCCGTTGAAAATCCGTTTCAGGGCATTGGCCAGGGTCTCGATAGTTGATGCAGGTGCCTTCTGGACAAATATATCTCCGGGCTTACCATTTTGGAATGCATAAACCACTAAATCTACGGCATCATCGATAGACATCATGAAACGCGTCATGTTCGGGTCGGTCACCGTAATGGGTGCCCCAGATTGAATCTGGTTGATGAAAAATGGGATCACGGAACCGCGAGACCCCATAACATTCCCATAGCGGGTTCCACAGAAGATGGTACTCGAATCGCCCTGGGCTCGTGCTTTGGCAACCATCATTTTTTCCATGAGCGCCTTGGTCATACCCATGGCATTGATGGGATAGACCGCTTTGTCCGTACTCAGGACGATCATATTTTTAACCCCGCAGGCCAAGGCCGCATTCATTACGTTTTCAGCACCTAAGGTGTTCGTGCGGACAGCTTCCAAAGGGAAGAACTCACAGGAAGGCACTTGCTTGAGCGCCGCGGCATGAAAAACAAGATCAACATTTCTCATTGCGGAAAGAATGCTGTCGTAATCCCTAACATTTCCAAGATAGAATTTCACTTTGGGATTTTGCAGGGCGTTGCGCATCTCATCCTGCTTTTTCTCGTCACGCGAGAAGATTCGGATTTCTTTGATATCAGTATCCAAAAAGCGGTTCAAAACAGCGTTACCAAAAGAGCCTGTACCACCGGTAATTAAAAGAATACGGTTTTTAAACATAATTAACCCTCAATATTACTATAATTTCATCTTGATATGCAGTGATGCTCTTTAATAAGCGCATTTTTTTCTGCCCTGTTAGGATAATTGATCAGGACTGCTTTATACACACCCTTGAATACGAACAGGCTCCCTGCGGCAGCACCTATATCCCCATATTTATTAATTAACTTCCCGATATCATTGAGCGAGCCGGCGCCACCGAGTACAGTTAACGGCACGCTGATTGACTCTCGAATATTCTCAACTAAAGCAAGATCATAACCTTTCACGAGGCCATCATTATCGATAGAATTTATCACTATCTCGCCTGCCCCAAGTCTTTCCAGTTGCTGCGCCAGCACTACGGGAGATTTTCCGGTATTCTTATGCCCATTATGTGTCCAAACCTCGTACTTACTTCCTATCAAACCTTTTTTAACGTCCAGTACGACCACCACACTCTGATTGCCAACACATTCAGCGGCTTCCGTCACAAGGTTAGGGTTTTCTATGGCCGCAGAGCTTATCGCCACTTTTTCTACACCCAACTGAACAATTCTTTGCACCTGGTCGCTGGTCGTAACGCCACCCCCATAGCAAAGCGGCATCCGGCATTCCGCTGCCAGATGTTCAATCATATTATAATCAGGTCCTCTTTTTTCAAGGGTTGCATCAATATCCAATACGATGAGCTCATCAACTTCCTTTTCGTTGAATATTCTCACCGCATTAATAGGATCGCCGACGTACTTCGGATCCTTGAAATTGACGGTCTTGACAAGTCCTTTGTCTTTAACCAGCAAACATGGAATAATTCTAGGATATAACATTGTTATAACTTTGCAAAATTTTCAAGGAGTTGGATGCCCCATTGATGACTTTTTTCCGGATGAAATTGAACACCAAATATATTCCCGGAATTTACTGCGCAAGCAAAATCTCCATCATAATCAGTCAGAGCAATGACATCCTCACTCCTATGACAATGGAAATAATATGAGTGTAGAAAATAAAAGCGTGCGTCAGAATCAACTCCCCGAAATAAACCATTCATTTTAAACGGTTTAACATCATTCCAACCCATATGAGGCACTCGTATGGCATGCTTTAAAGAAGAGGGGGTAAATTTTTTTACCTCGCCATCTATCCACCCCAAACCTGAAAGACGCCCTTCCTCGCTTGAACGGGCAAGTATCTGCATTCCCACACAGATACCTAAAACCGGCATATGACGATGAAGCACACTCTCATCAAGAAATGGCCGCATCCCTGATTTTTCGAGCCGCTGCATCGCATGATCAAAAGCGCCAACGCCTGGTAATATAAACTTGCTGGCATTTTTCAGGTCTTTCGTTTGCTGAACAATGACAGCCGGAATATTCAGCTTCTTGTATACATCAGCAAATGCCTTGACATTTCCCAGACCGTAATCAATGATCGCGATCATCTGATGACTCTTTTTTCTATTCCCAGCAATTGCGTTATTTTTGTTCCCAAAGTTATAAGCGCCATTTTGTTTTTGTAATCACGGTAACTCTTGTTCTCTCCTTCGAATAGTTTCTGAAATTCAGATACCGTTAAGTCCAACTTTTTGGCAACATACTCAAAGTCCTGAATCATGGTTTGTTCATCTATTTCCGGTTTTGCTACTCGCGCAAGGGCCTCTTCACGGGTCATCTGATTGGTCAAAACTAAGCTAGAGAGGTGTGCTTTACGCCTTTCAACGCCAAACTTCCTGGGCAACCAAAAACACTCAACGAATCTTGTAAAACGGGACTCGTGATGCTTTTGGGCATATTTCTGCCAACCGAAGCGATCCGTTAATTCCTGTATGGAATTTTCTTTAATATACGGCACATAATTCAACGGTTTTATAACTTTTATACCCTTTACGTAACTATAATATAACTTATATTTAAAAATATCAGCCGTTGGAAATGTTTTTAAAGGATGTTGACCGAAACGACGATGGATATCTTTCACAAATCTCATATCCGTCGGATAGTAAGCCCCCCATTCATGCGGCTCACGAACACATTCCGTTGAATAGTTCGCCCCTGTCAGGATGTATTTAAACTTGTTTTTAGCTGCAAAGTTATAAAGTGACGAAAAAAAGGCTAAATCTTGGGGAGTGTCAATATTGGCCACTTGTGCTTTAAAGAACGCCAGTTGAAGATCCTTCATCTCTGGCCAGTCGATAACCTCTGTATAGAGGTCAAGCTCTAGTCCATCTACTAGCCTTTGGATATTATTCGCTGAAACCTCTGAATTCCAGCCGGCGTCGACATGGAACAAAAGCGGCTTCAATCCTAATTTTTCCTTTGCCATATAAGCAACATGAGAACTATCTACACCGCCGCTGATGCCAATCAAACAATCATGATCTCGGCCTTTTCCATCCTTTTTTATCCTTTCACTTATTTCCGCCAAGTCCTTTCCACCGCGTTCGTCAGTATGCCAATTGGGCAGAATATTTTCATAGTAATTACGGCAATAGTCACACCAGCCCCGCTCATCAAAAGTGATATCGGGATCCGTGGTGTCCATAATACAGTTAGAACATATCTGATACTTTACTTGACTCATATTTGTTTCTCCATATCTATCTTTAAATAGGAAAATGACTATTTAAGAATATTCTCAAATAAGCAGTTGCTTTTTAAAAAGCTGGCGATTCGTCGTCAGCACGGCAGGGTCTAACAAGCGTTCCACAATTTTAGCCTTAACTACAGCCCGCTTTCTCAAGCGCTCATCATCGCTCAATAAGGATAATTTCTCAATTATTTCAGTAAAAGAATCCATCTGCTCTAAATCCACATCCCAACCTAGCCCATCAGTCTGTAGATTGCGCCAGGGTGTTTCAGTACTAATTAGCACCGGTGTTCCTGAAATTAAACACTCCGCGATTACATGACCATAGGCCTCGCCACCCGTTGGGAATAAAAACAGGTCATAACTACTAAAGACATTTATCACCTGATTAGCGTTTACATTGCCTAAGTAATTAACTATGATATTAACTGGCAGTTTTGATATCAACTTTTGGCATTCTTTCCAATAAGTCGCATTTTCTGCGGGGCCATAAATATCAAAAATCACCCTTGCATTTACTTTACTTAGAACCCTCAAGGCATAATCCAAATTCTTCTCACGCGAGATTCGGGACAAAAACACGACCTTTAAACCTTCGCCATCGGGTGGTGGCTTGAAAGTTACATCTGGAAATGTATCTGGAATATTTTTAATAGGAAAGTCACCCGTGATATGAATAGAATTGGATTTTATTTTCATAACCTTAATAATATCCTGTGCTTCAAACTCGCTTGATGCACGCCAGATAACCTTCTTATAAAGCCCCAAAATCCTGGCCACCTGAATAAAGACAAATTTTTTGGGGTATTTTTGCTTTAATGAAGCCCATGCAAACTCACCCCACGGCGCGACAATCACCGGCTTAAATGTTACCCTGCCGAGCTTCCTGATAAATAACACCTTTATAGTCAAAGGATCAAAAAAGCTATTGAGATACAACACATCATGCGGCGTGCGTACTATTAAATCTAATATATCTTTTACCGTGCTTGACTGAGGTGGCAGATAATAAACCATGGCATTGCCTACCCGTTGCCATTGATTAAGCTTTACATCATTATAAGGCTTATCATCTCCCACATCCCGATCCCTCGTCACTATCTTAAACTCAAACTCATCACACAAATGATCAACAGTATTGATTGTTATTCGTAAAATACCACCTGCTTTATAGCCGGGAAGGTAATTGCCGACAAAGGCAAGAATAACCGGTTTTTCACAAGAATTCATGATGCTATAAAACGCCGTGATGCAGCTATACTACGAACAGCACCTTCTACGCCGAGACGGTAACGAAAGCCCGTTGATAACAATTTTTCTGAAGAATAGCGGACATTGCCATAATTACCAGAGCCTCTCCATAACCGTCGCAAGATATGCGGAATAATGATTGGTAAATGCATCACTGGAACAATTCCTTCGATGGATCGGCCTTGTTGAATCGCCTTGTAAAGGGACCATAAGCCTCCGAATGTGTTGAATCGCTCATGATCACAAGATAAGAAAAAGCTGGCCGGTTTTTCAAAACTGCTATTTATAAAATATATTGCTGCATCAGCGACGTCTTCAGCGTGAACAATGTGAGCACATTCATTCCCCTTCAAAAAGACGATAAGCTTGTCGCGCCAATTACTCCTTATCGGTAGCGCCAGAGCACCTGGCCGCTGCTCATCAATAACATCGGTGGGCCTAAGTATTACTATACTGCAATTATCAATTCCCGAAGCCACCAATTTTTCGGCAGCCCACTTCGATTTTTCATAAGAATTTTGAGGGTCGCATTTGCTTCTTTCGTCAACAAGCTGATCATCAGTCAATCCAATTACTCCAGCACTGCTCAGATAGCAGATGTATCGAATATTTGATTCTTTAGCTATACGGAGAAGTCGCTCTGTTCCGAGAACATTAACGTCCCACATTTTTGATTCATCACGCAACTCTGCCGCACAATGGAAAAGATAATATACTTTATCTAAGAATAATCGCAATATTCTCTCATCCTCAATATTCCCGACAACTGTTTGTGCATCACCGATCTGCAATGATTTATTTCTTGTCAGGATTCTTACTTCATATCCCTCCTGCAATAATTTTTGCGTTATTTTCCGTCCCACCATTCCGGTCCCGCCAGTAATTGCTGCAATACCTCTAGTCATCTTCATTTATCCAAGCGAACAAATCGGATAATTGATGAAAATATTTCATTATCGAACCTATCGATATTACGTTGCAACCGCTACATAACCTGCATCTTTTTTAGGTTCAACCCTCAAAATAATCTTTCTTTTTCCATTGCTGACGTAATATCGGGCAAAAATGAAAGTGGTGATGATGACAACGATGAGATCGAAGGCGAACCAATCCGTGCCAAAACTGTTCATCCAGATATAAAAAAGATTGAGCAAAACAGCTCTGTATATGCACGTTTTCAGGGCATTTTCCGTTTTTAAGTTTTTAAATATAACATGAAACATAAACGCCGCAAAGAAGAAGACAGCCAGCGCTGGGTAACCATTAAAAAAAACATAATATTCGCCGTATATCCCCATTTGATCAGTGTGATAATATTTCTCGATTACTTCTCTATCAGGTGTAGGCAGCTCTTTTCTTATATACGTCATGCTATTTGACGCTCTTTGTGTACCAAAAACATCGAATCCGGGAGTTAATACATTATCGATAATACTCTGAACGTAATACTGCCCATTAATAATCTGGGCAAATTTTTGTCTGTTTGCTATCAGTTCTGTTGAATAATCGAGAAAACCAGTCCTGTAATAGATTTGCGGCAGATATCTTTCTATAATTTTAAAATCGAATTTTTCAGTTTCATTATCCGCAAACAGGTATCGAACCGCCACCTTATCTTTAATTTTATGGTCTAGCTTAAATGTCGCAGCAGCGAAAAGAATTATGGCTAAAGGGATGATCATCAGGCCAATAAAAATATTTTTTTTACTGACCATAATACGTTTCTTAACGGCTAAGATACCCATGAGCAAGACCATACCCACAGTCAGAATCCCCGAACGGCTGCCGGATAAAGTTATCAGGACGATAACGGCCGCTATCGTGGCAACAAATAACAGCCGATTGCGTGCTGAAATTTTATCGTAATGGTAGATCAGCATTGTAAAAGTGAATAGCAGAATAGTGTTGCGGCAAAAAAAACTCTGTATAAATCCGCTCACGCGGCCGAGGCACTCAAATTTGAGCATATCAAAAAAACTAACTAAGACAACCAGAGCAATAATAATAATCGCGTTTTTAATTTGAGGCAAGCTATCTTCTTCACCTATTATTTTTTTTTGATTTTCATTATATATTTCAGCAAAATAGAAACCAGCAAACATCGCGGCATTGGCAAGGAGAATAAATATAAGTGCATCATTTAAAGCTACTGATGATGGGATAAAGGAGAATCCAAATAACGATACTGAGGCGGGAATATGCAGGATGGTTGCAACACGGGCCATGTAAAAAAACGTCCCCACAATGGCGAGAATTATAATAAAGGGATTTCTGTTCCGTTTCTCATATGCCAGCATTCCTATGTTTTCAACGGCAAAGATACCGACCAGGATAAGCGTAATAATGTTGACCATACTATTGTCGTCGCTTATATTATACAGGTAAATAGACACACCGCAGACAAATACATTGGCAATCACCAATAATGAATTCAAATCGTATTTGGTTTTGGCTTTAGGCGTCATCATATTGACAAAGTTTTTAATACTTCCTGAACCCTGTGAACCCAAGTATGCTCGCTTAACACTTTTTGTTTGCCGCGCACAGATATTGACTTCCGTAATTCGTCATTTTTTAAGTAGTAATCAATTTTGTTTTTGAGTTCATCGATATTATTAAAGGTTACGATCTCTTCATCTATTTTGAAATGAGCCTCAACATTTTTTTTGTAGTCAACAATTTCAAAAGCGCCGCAAGCGGGAATATCAAATGTCCTTGTATTTAGACCTTCTTTTGATTGAGCCTGATTAATGTTTAGAGCTATCTTGGAAGAAAGATAGATTTTATTGACAGTCTCTCCCGTCGCTTTACCTCGATAATAGGAGGGAATTTTCAGCCCTCTACGGATAAAATATCCCGGCCAATAATCGCCGAAAACACCAAGCTTATAATTACAAAGATTTTCGAATATCTCTACTCTGTTGTCAGCAGGCATTCCGATAAAACAAACATCATGATCATATTGCAGCCGTTCCTGCACTGTTACAGGTACTTCCTTATAACGAGTGGAATTGGTCGCCAAAGGCAGGTATTGAACTTTCTTTGCGCCTTGCTTGGTAATTTCATCCATATAAAACGTATCAAAGGTAAAAATGTAATCATACAAGTGTATGCCATTTTTAAAATTATATTTTCTATAATCATCCTGGTTGCTCTCGGCCTTATAGAAAGGCTCATCCCAAACATAGCCCACAGCAGGACAGGAAAATTCCTTCTTTATCTTTGCCAGATTTTCGGGGAAAATATAGTCGCCTTTGATAACGAACAGTAAATCCGGTTTCTCCTGATACATTGCAGCAAGAAGTTTATTGTTTTCCCTGGTGACGAAATATTTAAGGAAAGAATTAAATACCGGTTTCAAAAACGGAAGTTTATTGCCTATTTTGTTTGGGATTCGCTCAACGATCGATAAGGGAAGCTGATTTATTAATAATGCCCTGAAGCCCAAAGTTTCAAAAGCTTCCTGAATGTCCGTATCAATACCGTAATATCGGGGAGCGCTGATCAAGACGGTATTTTTCATTTAACTGCATCTATCATCAAGGCCAGACCTTCATCCAAACTTAGCGGCTTTATCCCGAGTTCTTTTTCCATCTTTTCCGTTTTCAGGGTGGTATCTTGAGGCCTTGCCACTAATTCATTAAAATAGCCTTGCTGCACCGGGACGGCCAATAATTTATCCAGATTAAATATTTCCGCCACTTTGCAAATTAATTGATAAATGCTCACCCTGTCCGCCCCGCCAATATTATAATCGCCTATTTTATCATCATTAATCATTTTCCAAATAACTTCAGCACAACTATCATTAAACAAAGGATTCACATACACATCATCATAAGCGTAAACCTTTTCACCCTGCTGCAGTTTCAATATAGACTGAGTCACAATATTTGCCCGTTCAAAGGAATGGTTCCAGCCATACATTAAGATAGGCCGCACTATTGCGTGCGGAATCCGTGTCTCCTTTATTGCTGCTTCACCATTCAATTTGATCATGCCATAATAGTTTAGGGGCTCAGCCTTATCGTCTTCCCCGTAAGGAGCGTGACATCCATCGTAAATTCCGTTGGAAGATATAAAAATTAATTTGGAATTAAACAGCTCACAATTTTCGGCAATGTTTTTTGTGCCGTTAAGATTAATATCAGAAACCAATTCCTTGTTTTGCTCGGCAAAATCTGGGCTACCGATACCTGCGGTATGGATCGTAACTTGCGGTTGATATTGTTTGAACAATTTTGCATAGCCGATTCTATCCCGGATATCCATTTTGAAATATTGCACGCATCTCTGATCCTGCATACTATAATTGCCCACATAGGTGGCTATTATCTCATGACACTTATTAGCTTCAATTAACGCTTTCCCCAGTAACCCGGAAGCGCCTGTAATCAGAACCCTCATGCTAACCTCCAACTATGCAATTCCTTCTGAACAGTGCTTCATAGCTTCTCTTGGCTATCCACATAAGCAGATAGAAAATAACAAAATAATCATATTTAAGGGTGCTAAACCAAACAGAAAAAAAACTCATGAGCCAACTTAACGAATTTTGCTTGTACTGACTGCCCCATATGGCGCCAATAGCCGATTTAAATTTCAGTTTCTCCAGAAAAGTTAATTTCATGCGGGAATAACTATTGTATAGAATATCAAATATCTCCAAAGTGCTTGCCTGAATACCTGATGTATTTCGTACCGTTGCCGGATGATTTCTAAAATTATTAAGGGGTTTTGCGATGTAAAAAAAATCGCCATGTTCTGCGATGCGGCACCAGAAATCCCAATCCGCGCAGGCCTTATACCGCGAATCAAAACCACCGGCCAAATCAAAATATTTTTTGCGGATTATTGCGGCACTCATGTTGGGGATAACACAAGATATCAAAAAATAATTTTGCATCATCCGCTGCGGGATTAAAACATCTTTCAAGCAAAATTCCCGGAACGATTTTTCCCGATAGTCGAAATCACTGCCATATATAAAGCCCTTCGCATCAACCATATTACTTTTGGAATAAGCTACGCCGACGCTCGGATTTTGCAGCATTTTTCCCATCAAAGCCTCAATCTGACTAGGCTCGCTGAAATCATCACACTCCGCAAATATTATATAATCACCCCGGCTGAGGCCAACCCCGATATTACAGGCTTTCGCATAGCCGCCATTCTCTCGAAGGTACGTAATGTGCACCTTTGGATTACTTTGATAGCGGGCAAGCACTTCGGCGCTTTGGTCAGTAGAGCAATCATCGACAACGTTGATCTCAATAGGATCATACGTCTGGGAAAGAAGGCTTTGCATACGCTCGTCCAGATACTCCGCATGGTTGTAGCTTGTAACAACTATACTCACGAGAGGTTTTACGGAAACTATGGTCTCAGCCATTTTTCTTTACCGCTGATTTTAAGGTATGGGCAATCGTATAAAGCCGGACAAAGTTTGCCAGCAAAAACTTTTTCAGACAAGTTTCAGACATGCCGAAGAAGCGTATCAAGCTATGCGGCACATGGAGTAATGCAAATAGCGACAAAACTGTATTCCAGTATTCTTTTTTTTCTGAAGTGTAGTGAATGCGGTAAAACCTATCGCTGATTAAGGATTTCCCCCGCATTGAAGTCGGTGAATCCGTCTCCCCTTCTATTGTTGAATAATCTTCGGCTTCCTCTTTAATTGAAATATAACCATCTTTTAGCGCTCTATCGGTTATTTCGGTACCGGGATAAAAAATGAGGTTGAAGCCTTGCAGGGAAACCGGTACAGGGAATTGGAGGAAAAGATTTACTGTTTGCGCGACATCCGCAGCTTCTTCATACGGATTATTAAATATGACGTCATAAATCACATTGATTCCCAGCTCTCTAATCTGCTCGGCAACTTCCACTACTCTTTGATTGGATACCCGTCTGTTATATACTTCCCGATTAATTTCCTCGCTTCCTGTCTGAATCCCCAGTTGCAAAGCGGCAAGCCCGCTGTCGCGAAGAATCTTTATTTTATCATAATCAAATGCCATCGGTTCAACTAGAGCAAAAAAAGGTAGGTTTATTTTTTCTTTATATAGCTTTTGGAATAAAATAAAATCTGCCATGTTGCGGGCAATGAAACTGTCATCCCAAAAGTTAATCATAGCCAAGCTGCTAAATGTTTTTTTTGCCTGCACAAGTTCTTCAATTACATTTTCGACACTTCTCTTTCTTAAGTATTTACCCTTCCCTTTATATTGCCTGCGGCGATAACTGTTGTAGCAATAATGGCAACTGTAAGGGCATCCGCGTGATGTCATGATACTGTATTCGCCATTAAAATGTTTTTCGGTCAAATTCTCAAAACCGTTTTCCGTCATGACCATCTGTCTGGTTAAATCAAAATCGGGGAAGGGGTATTTATCGAGGTTTTCTTCTGAGTTGCGCACTTCATTTTGCACGATTCCATGATTTGTTGTGAACCAGATATTTTTTATGGAAAAATCAAATTTTCCGGCGTCATAACTTTTCACAAGTTCGAGCAGTGCTTCTTCACCCTCTCCTAAACAAATCATATCCGCATGCCGCAAGCATTCATCCGGTTTCACATTAACATGCGCTCCGCCCCAGATAACCGGTAGGTGAAGTTTCTCTTTTATTGCCTTTGTTACTGTTATGGAGGAATAATAATCGTCGGTGACAAGGCTGACGCCCACCAGACTTATATTTTCCGCCTTGATGAGTGCTGTTAATTCATTTAAGTTGTTTGTGTTAAAAGAGCCGGAACAAAAAAAGCAGATTACTTCATAGCCATTTTTTTTCAGATACGAAGAAAGGCTTCTGGTGTTGATGCTATTGTTGAGAAATGAAATTAACGCAATACGAATCACTTTGATCTTAGCCTGCCGTTTTTACCCATATTTTATTTTTTTGATCATATATCTTGATCACCCTCGCTGGAATCCCCACTGCGACAGAGTAATCCGGCACATCTGAAGTTACTACGGCATTTGCGCCAATTACACAATTTTTACCGATTTTCGCGCCAATGATGCAAGCGTTCTCACCTATCCATGAGCCATCTCCAATGTAGACTTCGGATTTGAATTTTATCGGCTGTAATATAATTGCCAGATTGATATCTTCGTATATATGCGTATTATCGGATATGTATACCCTGTCCGCAGTAAGAACATTCTCGCCAATTATGACTTTTCTGACGGCGGCGATGTGATTATAATTACCGATAACAGAACGACTGCCAATAATTAGTTCTGGTACGTACTCATCAATTTTTTCTGCATATAAAAAAGAGTGGCTTTGAATAACGGCACCGCTCAGCAGAGAGATGTATTCTTTCCCTTCTATTCTCAAAGGATTCATGATCAAAGATTTAAATTCTAGTCTTTTGAATTTTCTTTTATTCAACACATAAAACAAAAGCACCCTGAATCTAAGCAATTGTGTCAAAATTATTGTTTTAAAAGAATTCATTTAGCTCTATTTTTTTAAGTCTTTGGCCTGTATATTGAAAAAATTACTAACGTCTGAAAAACCATCTGCATACTTAGCTATCTGAGATTCTGACATATCCCACCATTTTACCTCGAGTAGCTTTTTACATATGTTTTCAGCAAATCTATATCTAATCAATTTCGCTGGAACACCTCCCACTATTCCATAGTCCGGCACATTTTTTGTAACTACAGCGCCAGCCCCAACCACTGCGCCATGTCCGATAATAACCCCATCCAAAATCATTACGCCCTGCCCAATCCAGACATCGTTTCCGATTTTTGTTCTTTCATCAAAGGGCTCAAACTTATCTCGCTCGCTAAAGGTCTTAGCAAGAGGTTGTGTCACTGAATAGAATGCCGGATGAGAACTGACATATGATGTCGGATGCTTACCGAGGCTTACGCTGACGTTGGAAGCAATCGAGCAGAACTTTCCTATATCGGCATTAATAATCGTCGAGTTCTTTTGCACAAATGTATGATCACCCAATACGGAGTTAATGATGCGGGCATTATTGAATATCACATTATAACTTCCCAATATCGATGATTCATCAACATAACTACCCGGATAGAAATGGCAGGACGGATATTTTTTTTGCATTCGCGCTAAAACAACAGGAGATGCCAACAGTGCTTTCAGGAGTCGCCAGAAATTTCGAACTAATAGAGCACTCATCATCCATATCCGCCGGATCGATCCACAAGTGAGTAAATGAAATCAATGTTACGCTCTGTGCTTTTACCGTCTAGGCAACCGATATATTTTCCCATAACCTTTTTATCCAGAAAAGCTTCGTAAATGGAATCATTGCCGTAGAACATTTCCATTTTATCCACGAGATCATCCAAGCAAAATGCTGTTGCCAATTCTGATTTGCCATCAAAGGGCGGCTGGCTGATCTGTGTATCTTTTTTGTAATAGAGGACGGGAATCCCCAGGCATGATGCTTCAAATAATGTCTGTGAGTAAATTGATATAAAAAAATCAGCTTTCAGCAAAACTTCTCTCATCGAAATATTATCATAAACCTGAATTGTCATTTCCGGGAAGTATTCATTAATAAAAGCAACGTATTGAACAATATATCCATTGGGGCGTACCTTCAACACAATATCCATGTCTCTACCTTGCGCCTTTAGTTTTTGACACGCACTCAGGATATCGTGCAGAAAATCAAATTCAACGGCAACGTAGGAGTTCAAATCAACATTACTGAATCCTGACGCGCCGATAACAATGGTTGGCTTCGCCTTGTTAATATTTTTCGCTTTAAAATTATTTATATAATCATCCATGCGCGGGTCGCCCAGACAGACAACGTTGTCCATACCGCGAAAGTAATTATTTTTAACTGATTCTCCATAGGAATTTATCCAGGTGGCCTCTTTTGCTTCGTCCAGATATGAGTGCGTAAGCAGTCCATTGACTATCAAATATGTAGGTATGTTATGCCGATGGCAATAGTTAATCATCAGGCAATTGGTAAAGCCAATATTGGCGATAGTGACCATCAGGTTTAATTTTTTTTTATTAAAATATTCTATAATGCTGTCCACGGTTTTAAGGCATTCCGCGAGTGGCTCATAAATCCGTTTAACAATAATGGGATAAAGATGATCACTGACAGAAAAACTATCCATGTTCCAATGCGTGGATTTTTTCATTTGAAATTTATTTATCATCTCCGCTGCCAGACGCTTATAATGCAGAGATGGCCTTTGTGTTGGCAGACGCCTTTCTTTAAAAGGTCCTTCCGTCCATGTGTAATTTTCAAATATCAGGTTAATACCCGGATTGCTTTTTAACTTTTCAATAATCCTCTGGGTGGGATGATAGGGATGGATAAAAATATTTATACTTTTCTTTTTAAATATTTGAAGATTATCCCAAACGGCCAATGATAAATCAAGGATTCCTGTAAGGATAGATTTCAATACCTGCTTTGCACCAGACGGATAAATGCTTTCATCTATCCACCTGAGGATGGGGAAATAATATTCCTGAAGCTTTACGTCCTTTTCAGGCTCCCATGTTTCTGTCTTAATATCAAGCGCCTTAAGAATATTCACAGTGTAATAATCTTCTATCCCGGCAAATATCTTTTCATATTTTATTTTTTTGACCGCCAATAAATTAATCAATATCCGCGTGTATTGGGTAATATTAGCCCATATGGCAATTCTGAACGCGTTACCAACTTTTATTCCCTGATAAGCAAAGATATCATTGCCTTCCGAATCAAGATGCCACTTGGCAAAAAAATCGTATGTTTCGTAATTATATTTTTCCATGATCTGCGGATCAATTAGATGATCAAGAAATTCAACCTTGCCACCACTGCCACGGATTTCCTGTAAAACACCAAAATCATAGGTCAGGACCAAATCCTGCTTGGGATCATAGGGAAAGGGACAAGAATGCCAATACGCCCGATTCTGGACCAAAAACAAATACCGATATGCTTGTTCTGTTATGTTCAAGTGATCGGAATTCATTTTTCATGATGGAATTTTACTAGCAATTTATTGATCACTTGAAAAGTCAGCTCTGATATTTCATTTTTTTTCAGCGAGCCCAGCCAGGGGAAAATCCACACCAGGCACAAAACAATAACCGTATATAAAGTCCCTGCTATAAAAAACTGAACCGCAAAATGGGCCGTGGAAAGGAATGATACGACTGCTTGGGAACATCCCGCTGCAACTGCAATGAAAGTCGCAACAACAACAAGTTGATGAAACAGGAATTGGAGAAATGACACCTTGAGATATCTGGTATTAAACCACAATTGAATATTAACGCTAAGAGAAGTCATCAACAACGTTTTTGCAGCCAACCCGATGGCGCCGGCTTGCAAAGCTCCGTATTCTTTTGGCCCCAGAAGAAAAAATGCAAGAGGCAACCCGATAAAGATTAAACTGAGGCCTATGCGGCTATAGGTTTTGGTTCTGCCTGTGGCAAAAAAAAAGCGGCGTTCATCTGGCCGGAGGCTTGTTGCATCGGGAAAAAGCACATGATTGTAATGGCTATAATTGCGCCTGCATAAGCTTCACCCCCAAAAATCAGCATGACACTTTTGGCTTCTACCGCCAGAAAACAGCCAAAGAAAGCGGCAATCGCAAAGAGCATTTTCGTGTATTTCACGAAAAGTTGACGCATCCTTTCAATATTATTGTTGGCAAAATCAATGGCATATTCCCGCATAACAAGAGGAATCATGGCGGAAACGAAAAGAGCACCTATCGCACCCATTTGGTAAGCCAAAGCGTAAAAGCCCTGCTGCACACTGCCCGAGAACTTTTGCAAAAACCAGCGATCCGACATTTGCTCGATTATGGCAAAAAAAGAAAAAATGATTAATGGTAGGCAGAAAGAAGCAAATTCTTTAATATATGATTTCAACTGATCTTTATTCAATCTCCAGGTACTAATAAGACGCGTTTTATATTTTTTAATTAAGATAATGAGAGAAATAACTGCCGCCACAAATATTAAAAGCTGAACGATAAAATAAGAAAACAGACTAAGCCCGTTAAATAAGAACAAAATAAGAATAATCAATAATCCTAATATCCGCTGCAGCATGGTTACCACTTCTGATTTAGCCGTCAGGCCATAAGCATCGGAAACCTGAATTAATGTGCTGTTATATAATTGTAACAATGCCCAAAGCACCGCCAACCCAACAAAGATTGCTTTTTGTTCAGGCCAGATGATCTGTTCAATACCGGTAAGATATGAAGCCACAACAAATATTGCCACAGCAGCGCTGATAGCCAGTGTCAGATAAAAATAAAAACTTATGAGTCCTTTATCCTCTTGGCGCTGGGATAATTTCGTATAAAAAGCCGTCGATGAATTAAGGTTAAGAAAACCCATTAGCTGCAAAAAGAAATTGGTCAGAAACGAGAAATTGCCATAAGCTGAGGGGCCGAGTGCACGCGGTACTATGGCCTGCGTGATCAGGCCAATCCCCAAGCCGACAAAGTTGGTCATTAGTTTAAACAAATAGCGTCTTTTTAAGGATGTTTCAGGTTTTTGCATTGCTATCTATAGAGTCCAGCCATCATCAACAACTATATTTTGCCCATTGATATATTCGGACATATCGCTCAGAAGGAACAGGAGCGTACCTTGGAGATCCTTGGGATCAAGCATCCCCTTTGTTGCGGCCAATTTGTTATACCGCAAGAGGAATTCCTCCGGCTGCCCGTCTAAAATTCCCCCGGGGCTTATACAATTGACGCGAATGTTCGAGCCTTTGAAATATTGCGCCATATATTTGGTCATGTGAATGATGGCCGATTTAATGGCCGCGTATTCGACGGGCATGGTCATGGCGGTGTCTTTGTATACTGAAAAACGCGGCGCAATAACGCCATAGATTGACGCCATGTTGATTATTGAACCATGGCCCTGCTTTTTGAAATACTGCGAAAGTTGCTGGGACGCCAAAAAATATCCACCCACATGCATGGAAACATTCTTGCAGAAGTCTTCGTAGGTTACCTCTTCAAATTTTCTTCCATAGTTCCGATTTCTTGGGTAGGCGTTATTAACCAGCGCATCAATCCTGCTGTACTTATTGTGAAGCGTTTCAATCATCGAAACAATGGATTCTTTAGATGTTATATCCACCTCAAAAAACATGCCTTCTTTATTAAGAGACTCTCTTTGCAGCTCCTGAAGAAATTCACTTCCTGTTTTCTTGTTGATATCAGCAATTACGGCAATGCCGCCTTGTTTGGCAACGCAATGCACAAATGATCTGCCCAACAGGCCCGCGCCACCCGTGACGATGATGACTTTATCCCGCAATATTTCCCGTGACATGAGGTTCTCCAATTTTTCTTATAACTTTGGCTGGGTTTCCGACCGCTAAAACTTTATCCGGCAAGCTCTTCGTAATAACGCTACCTGCCCCAACCACCGAATTCTCCCCGACCGTAACTCCCGATAAAATGATACAATTAGCGCCTATCCAACATCCTTTTTTAAGAACAATTGGTTTTGATTCAAGATACCCCTGGTCAATAATTTGGATGTCAGGATTATCGAACTTATGATCATGGCAATAAAAATGGATACCTGAACCCAATATCACATCATCCTCTATTGTAATCCCCGCACCATTCTCTCTCGGATCAGCAAAAAGCATACTACCGGGACGAATGACAACCCTGCGGCCGAGACTGATTTTCGAGCAGCAAATAGCATACGCACCCGGCCGGAACTCGGCTGTATCGGAAAAATAGTTAAATTTTCTTTTGCAAAGTTTTCGCATGGCAGATTTAAAATGCAACATCCAATGGGTACCAGGAATATCCGGTCCTATTCTATCGGCATTTTTCCAATATCGAATTCTGCTGAAAATCTCTAATATAAACAAGTCAATTATCACCCAGCAAAGCTCTATTATGGCTTCTTTTTGTCATAATATATTCAACAAAATCAAAATCTACCTCGCTATCTATATCAATTGAACGCTCCTCAGGCATGACGTAAAGCAACGTATCGCTGTTGAAAACGGCGCGATGTTTCAATAACCCATCACGCGTCCACGCATAGATAGAGGCATTCATATCATAACACTTGGGGGAATCCTGCCGGCGCGTGACCGCCGTGGGAAGAAGCTTGGAAACCTGCACAACCCCTTTTTCATTGACTTCGACCAGATTGAAATAAGGAGAGCGCCGCGCCGGCATTCCGGTAATCACATTGGTAACGCGCTTCTCTTCCAGCAGATTGACAACATTCACAATATCCTGCACCTCGCGCAAGGGGGAGGTAGCGTCAAGATCAACGATAACGTCGTAATGCTGATGGGTGGTTCGCTCCACTTCCTCCATGCAATGGATAATTACCGGCACTTTGGGCGAGGTGTTTTGCGCAAGCGCAGCCGGGCGGCGAATCAAATGTTCTACGCCCGCACTTTCTGCAACAGAAAGAATTTCTCCGGAATCACTGCTGACCGCAATCGCATCAAAGAGGCCTGATTGCTGAGCCTGTTCGATACTGTAAACGATCAGCGGCTTGCCCAGCAATGGCCGGATATTTTTCCCCTTGACTCCCTGAGAGCCTCCACGGGCACAAATTGAGCACAGCCGCTTCATTTTCCCACCCATCTTTTTTGTTCTATGGAAATTTCCACAGCTTCAATCAAACGAATAACTTCAACACCTTCTTTGAAAGAGCATAAAGTATCGCAGCCGCCTTCTAAAATGGACTGATGCATCTGCCGGTAAGTCATATTCTTCTCAATATTAAATTTCTCAGTGCTGCAGCCCAGGGTTATTGTTCCTCCGATCAAATCGGCCTCAATGGTATGCTCCGCAGTATTAACCACAATGAATCTTCGTGTCATTCGGTCTAAATAGTTTAACTGTAAGCTAACGGCCGGACAGAGCGGCGTTTCCATAATCAGCGCTATAGTATCTTCACTATCTATTTTCAGAGGACTGAAGTGACCGCCCAGCGCAGCTAGTCTATTCCATCCTCCCAACAGCCAGATCAGATAGTCCAGCTCGTGGCTTATGTCACGCAATACGCCGCCGCCCTGATCCTTCATTGCGGAGTAGGATTGGCGATAATCTCTTTGGGGACGCCAATCAGGAAGATACTGGCCCACGTATGCCAGGACGGAAATTATTTCCTGCCCGGCCAGCAGAGTTTTTAAGCGCTGAATAACGGGATGGAAGCGAAGATTGTAGGCAACATAGGTCTGCATAAACTTATTGGGCTTCGTTTCATGCATACAATGAAAAAGCGGCTTTTCTACAAGCACGGCACCATTGTATCCGAGATCGGCTAACTTAGCAAAGGCTCGATAATGTTCACCGGTTGAGTTGGCAATGACTACATATTCAGGCTGATGCCCTGCCAACCCATCTTCTATTTTTGAATACAAAGGGGAATAATCAATCTGACGCGTACTGATTACCGCCGTTTTGCAACCGAGTTCATTGAGCAGCCGGACATGGCGTTGTCCAATGGAACCATAACCGATAACAAGCGCCTTCATATGCTTAATACCCTGCTCACTAATCGTTTAGCTTTTCTCGCAATTATTCCCGAAGCAAAAGACATATACTGAAACGGCCTTTTCTTGAGATAGTTGTGCGTTATTCTGATCTGCAGTTTTCTTTGTTTTTGCGCCAACTCCTTGTCCGTAAAGCCGGTTAGATTTATGCTACCCGCCGCCAGATTGTAACCTGAATCAAGGTTCAGCAAGTAGTTCTCCTCGTTTTTAATGATACCGTTGGCGACACAGTCATCGTACAACTTCGAGCCGGGTATCGGGGTGGTTGTCTGTCCTATAAAGGGGATATCAAGCTCTTTAAAAAACTGAAACGTTCTTTCTATCGTTTCATCTGTTTCCCCCGGATATCCATACATATACTGAATTATGGGTGTTATACCTATTTCCCGCGTCAATTTTATTACAGGAATAATATTTTCCGCTTTAATTTTCTTTTTCATCGCGTCCAAGATGGGTTGTGAAACGGACTCTACGCCATATCCCACAGCAACACACCCGGAACTCTTCATTGTGCGCAATATTTCCTCATCCACCTGATCTATCCGGCCCTGGCAGGACCATTGTAATTGGAGCTCTTTTAAGCTGGCGCATAGCTCCAGCGTTCGTTTTTTGTTTATGAGCACAAGCTCATCGTTAAATTGCAGATGAGTAATGCCGAACCTTTCTTTTAGTTGCTTTGCCTCTTCAACGATATTGCCAACGGAACGCAGCCGGATGCCTGAAAAAGTCTTGGAACAGAAGGTACATTGGTAGGGACAGCCACGCCCGGCTATAATATCCGCCGAATTAGATGCTTTTCTCTCAACTATACGGCGAAAATCAAAAATGTCCCGATCCGGGAAGGGGAATGAATCTAAATCTTTTATGTATTTACGTTTGGCGGCAGATATAATTTCATCGTTTTTTTTATAGGATATGCCGGCAACATCTTGCGGTTTATCGATGTTTTTTAGAAGGTCGATAATGGTTTCCTCGCCTTCACTGATAACGCAAATATCAACACCCGTGTTCGCAAGGATTATTTTGGAGCTGAAGGTTGGCCCGGGGCCACCGCAAACAATGGGAATATCGGGATACCGGGATTTTAATTTTAGTGAAAATTCTTTAAGATACTTGTATTGAGTTGAATAAGCACTGATCCCGAGTACGTCGTATTGGGAATAATCAAAGGCGGTCATTGCCTGATCCACCGTCAGCTCCCGCTCCCAGAGATTTATACCGCTATGTTCTATGCTATTGGCAGATAAAACCGAAGAGATATAACCTAATCCATTAGGATAATGGGCCGGAGGTCGACTATCGTTATTACCATAAAAATGTGGCATTTGAATAAGAGCTATCTTCACAGCGTAAGCCTAATTTTTGTCAAATAATTCCTGATATTCGGCATTTGCTTTTTCATAGTCATCAAAGCGTCCTATATCCAACCAATATTCCCGAACCGGAAAGGCGATTGCTTCATGGTCGGACTTAATAAGATCTTGAAAAAGTTCCGTCATATCATATGCTTTCCCTTTGGGAATGAATCCTAATGCATCCGGGGAAAGGACATAAATACCGGCATTAACAAAGAAATGATGGGTAGGTTTTTCATCAATGCCGCATAACCGATACTGATCGATATTGACAACTCCAAAGGGAACCTGGAAACGGTAATCCCGCACACACATCGTTGCCAACGCCTTGTGTGTATTATGAAAGTCCAGCAGCTGCCTGCAATTAATCTTCGTCAATAAATCGGCGTTCATGACAATCAAAGGTTCTCGCGGGCGCTTGGGCAATAATCCCAAAGCTCCTGCCGTTCCCATAGTCTTTTTTTCTTTAAGGTAGCTGATCTTTACATCCCATTTCGTTCCCTCACCGAAATGCTTCTCGATCATTTCGGCTTTGTAATTAACCGATACATAAAATTTCTTAAATCCTTGTTGAATAAGATTTTCTAAAATGATTTCTAAAATAGGCTTATCGTTTAAAGTCAACATCGGTTTCGGACAATCGTTAGTCAGTGGCTTCAACCTGTTGCCGAGGCCGCCGGCCATCAAAACAACTTCATTATCGGTCTTGGGAACATTAATCAAATCGACTAATACTTTCAGGTTGACGACACGTCCCTCTTCATCCAGGAGTGGAAGCTGATTTAATCCCTTTCCCTTCATCAAAGCAATGATCTCTTCCTTGGATGACGTTTCTTGAGCGGATGTGAATTTGCCGGCCATGATCTTCGTCACAGGCTGATCAAGTTGTACACCTTTCAGAATACCGCGCCGGATGTCACCATCCGTTACAACGCCTAATAGTTTCGCTTGCTCGTCCACCACTAAGGCAATCTGTAAAGCGCTCCGATCGATAATACGCATAGCCTCTACAATAGACTGAGCGGGGCTGATAAGTGTTTTTTTCCAGTCTTTCATATTATTTTACAATCCTCGCGGGAACGCCCATTGCTTTGCTGCAGGCGGGGATATTTTTAATAACAACGGCGCCTGCGCCGATGACGGCATTTTCACCGATTTTTATCCCCTGAATGACAGCGGCGGATGTTCCAACATGGCTTGCTACTCCAATATGAACACCGCCGGAAAGAACAACTCCTGGCGCAATATGCGTATGTTCTCCGATTATACAGTCGTGATCCAAAATAGCTCCGGTATTAATTATGACATTATCGCCAATGCGGCAACCCGGTTGGATTATCGCGCCTGCCATGATTTGAACGCCTTCGCCTAGCTGAACATCGCTCATTACTATTGCCGAAGGATGAACTACAGTTGCAAACGAATAACCGTTATTTTTAAATTTCATGAAGATGTTTTTGCGTTTTTCCGTCGATGCTATGGAGCCGATGCCATTGACAAGTTCAATCGAATCAGGTGCGTATTCCAATAGCTTGTCATCGTTTCCAATAACGCGGATCCCAGCGATGGATCGACCGATTAGCGTTGTACCCGGGTGAAAAATCCCGATGATCTCATGCCGCAAGGCGTTGAGAGAATAAATCAGGACTTTGGCATGCCCCCCAGCGCCTATAATTATTACAGGGACTGTCATCTTGTGATCAATTCGTCTTCAGAATAATCTTTGTCAGATATTTTTTCTAACAGATCCCAATAATGCATAGGAGAAATACCGGTTCCAGGTCTTTTCATGGTAAGGTTTTCTTGCGTGAAAACATCCCCCTTGCAAATAGGTTTGGAGGCAACCAGACTTTTACGGGCGATGTCTCTATTTTTAAATTCTGATGGTGACGGCACTTTCTGCCCGATCCCAAAGGCGTTTTCCACTTGCCTTATGGCCGTGACCATCTCCTTCAGCTCATCAGGTTCCAGGGACGCCTTGTGATCCGGTCCAGGCATATTTTTGTCCAGAGTAAAATGCTTTTCGATGACAGCAGCACCCATGGCGACGGCGGCAATGGACACAGCGATGCCGGGTGTGTGATCGGATAGACCGACGGGCAGGCCGACGGCGTTGCGCATGGTGGCCATTGCTCGCAGGTTGACTTCATTAAACGGAGCAGGGTATTCCGTAGTGCAATGGAGGAGAGTTACCTTTTCCTCTATGATTTTGCGTCCGGCCTGAGAGCAATAAGCATCATGGAATTCTTCCGGAGAAGGCCTTTTCTTGATTAACAAATATCCGAACGCCAATACGCCGAGGGCAGTCTCAATTTCATCGAGGGTGCTCATGCCCGTCGAGAGGATGATCGGTTTTCCCGTCCTGGCGATGTGCAGCAGGTATGGCCCGCTGGTGATTTCTCCGGAGGGGATTTTAAGACGGGGAAGATCCAGTTTGTTGGCGAGGAGATCAATGCTGTCAAAATCGAACGGCGTGGATAGAAATTGAATATTTCTGGCTTGGCAATGTTCGATCAGGAGACGATGGGCATTCTCATCCAATTCCAGTTTTTTGACCATCTCTAATTGGGATTCCGTTTCGGTAGTCGTTTTTTTCTGATATTCGGCCTTGGGTGCATATCTGCTGATGACCTTTTCCGCCTTGAAGGTCTGGAATTTCACGGCATCGGCACCGGCCTCAGCCGCAACATCGATCAGCCTTTTTGCCATTTCAAGGCTGCCGTTATGATTTACGCCGGCCTCGGCGATTATATAGACTGATTTATTAAAATTCTTCCGATCGTCAATCATAACGAATGTCATGAAATTGCTTCATTAGTACGTTTTGGAGAGACACATTCTTTAAATATTCCTTAATCTTTAAAGATGCATTACCGTGTCCGTAGGGAGACACGGTTTTGTCCAGAATGCTTTTGAAATCATCAGACAATCCTTTTTTGATGGCCTCAACAATCTCTTGTTCATTTTCCATGCAATCGATTACAGAGTCAGCCCTTAATCGGCCTTGCTGACGATCTCCCATATTCACTGTCGGTTTTTTGAAGACGGGCACTTCGAGAAGTCCGCTTGATGAATTTCCTATAACAATATCCACATGCTTGACAGCGCTTAGGTAGAGTATCCGTCCCATGGATGTAAATACTTTGGCACGTAATGGATTCATTCCAACGTACTCATCGATTCTCTGATTGATGATTCGTCCCGATGTATCTGCATTCGCTTTTGTGAAAATAACCTTTGCATTAGAAAATTGATCAATGGCTTTTAGTAATTCACTTAAAGCTTGTGCCGGACTTTCAGGGCTTAACGTCACGGGATGATATGTTATCAAAAATGATAAATCCCCAAGATGAAAACCAATGGCCTTTTCGAAAGCATCTTTATCAAGGAGATCTGTCCTGTTCAGGTTGTCGAGACCGGGAGCACCATAATTCAGGACCCGCTCCGGCATTTCACCCAACTGGATAACCCTCCTGCGATAAACTTCCGCTGCGGTAAAATGAAAATGGGACATCTTCGTGATGGCATGTCGTATAGCTTCATCCATGGCCCCCACCGTCGATTCTCCACCATGAATGTGGGCGATGGGAATTTTTGCAGTCATGGCTGCCTGGACGGCAGCGAATGTCTCGTATCGATCACCAAGAACGACCATGATATCCGGATTCAAACGAGCAAGGGCATCGGCAAATCCGATGACGCCCAAACCTATGGATTTGGCAATTCCAACGGAGGTATCACTGGAGAGAAGCATTTCGACTTTTTCATCGAGATGGAAGCCATCATCCTCAATCTTTTTGTAAGTTAAACCAAATTCGGGGGAAAGATGCATACCTGTGACAGCAATCTGTATCTCCAGATCCGGATCATCCTGGATCTCTTTCATAAGCCAATACAGCAAGCCGTATTCAGCTCTTGTTCCCGTTACAACGCAAATCTTACGTTTATGCATTGACTTGTCCTAAAAACGAGCTGCTGGGAATATTAATGATGCGCTTCGCTAAATTTTGCGCACAGGAAAGCTCCATGGCTGGACAATCCTTAAACATTGTCAATGTATTCATGAGATCCCATGCCGGACGGGTTTTGAAACCCTGATCATTTGTCGCCTCAAGTACCTCATCCCGTTTTTTATAGGAAGCCTCATCTAAAAGGAGAACATTCAACCAATAATTACTGCTGGCAAAAGAAGGTTCTTTAAAAAAGCGGACACGTTGTATTTTCTTGAAGGTATCGCTATACCGCTCTGCAAGATGCCTTTTCCGAACCAGGAATTCAGGAAGCTGTTCCATCTGGGCACAACCCACCGCGGCATTGATGTTGGGAAGACGGTAGTTGTATCCGATATAGTCGTGGCGATACTCCCACCGATGAGGAATCTTGGCAGTTGAGGTCAGGTGCTTGGCCATTTTACCCAGATGCTCATCATTAGTCATGATCGCTCCGCCACCGCCCGTGGTGATCGTTTTGTTTCCATTAAAACTCAGGACAGACAATTTTCCCCAATTCCCCGTATGCTTACCCTTATAGTATGAACCAAGAGACTCGGCCGCATCTTCAATCATTTCTATTTTGTATTCCTTGCAAACCTCGTCGAGGGAATCCAGATCGACAGGATGCCCGAAAGCATGCATCGGAATAACGGCCTTTATCCGCCTGCCGGAATATTTATTCTTACAAAAGCCTTCTTCTATTTGAACAATACTTTTCAGATAGTCTTTCAGTTTATGGGGATCAAGTCCAAGTGTTCTCTCTTCACAATCCACGAAATGAGGAATCGCGCCGCAATAGGCCACGGCGTTGGCCGTTGCCACAAAAGTCAATGCCGGCACAAAAACCTCATCGCCCGGTTCAACCCCGGCCAATTTCAGGGCAATATGCAGCGCGGTGGTACCATTCACAACGGCTACCGCTTTTTTAACACCCGTAAATTCGGCCAGCATGGATTCGAATTTGTCCACATACCGGCCCACATAGGAAACCCATGTCGAATCGAGACAATCCTTCACATAAGCCCATTCATTGCCACGCAAGGTTGGCTCGTGGAGAGAAACTGGTCCCTGATGCCCGCTAGTAACGGTTTTGAGGGCATCAATGATTCCCTCAATATCCAGGTTTTTCATTAAATATTATATTCTCCCGGTTTATACTGTTTCAAGTTATCCGGATTAATAAACCATGCCACTGTTTCTTTCAATCCTCGCCTTAAGCCGTCGATTCCCTCATAAGCAGGTATCCATCCGGTCAATTTCCGGGCCTTGCTGTTATCTGCCCACAACCGCTCCACTTCACTTTTTTCCGGCCTGAGCCGTTGTGAATCGCATTCGATCTCTACATGTGCTTTCATGATATCGGCAATGAGTTTGACGGTGTCAGCCATAGAAATTTCATAATTGCTTCCGATATTAATCACTTCCCCCAATGCCTGATCCGATTCTGACACGGCAATAAAGCCGTTAACGGTGTCTGCCACATAATTGAAATCACGGGTCGGGCTCAGAGATCCCAGTTTTATTGATCTTCGACCACTGGCAATTTGCGTGATAACCGTTGGGATAATAGCCCTCGCGGATTGTCTAGGCCCATAGGTATTAAACGGACGGACAATACTGACGGGAGTGTTGAAGGCATGATAAAAAGACATGGCGATATGGTCAGCCCCAATTTTACTTGCAGAATAGGGAGATTGGCCTTGCAAAGGATGTTCTTCCGTGATTGGCACAAAACGGGCTGTGCCATAAACCTCACTTGTAGAGGTGTGAATGACCCTCGATATACCAAGTTCCCGCGCCGCCTGTACGATATTCAGTGTCCCTTTTACATTCGTATCGATGTATGTGTCCGGCGAATGGTACGAGTAGGGGATGGAAATCAAAGCAGCCAGATGGAAAACGATATCACAGTCTTTCATGGCCTGCCTGACTCCATGAGGATCCCGCACGTCCCCCGCAAAGATGTCAATATTCTTTTTTATTTCCGGATCCGAATGATCCAACCATCCCCAGGAATTGAATGAATTATAGAGGACAAAGGCACGGACATTATAACCGCGCTTAACCAGTGCCTCCGTGAGATGAGAACCGATAAAGCCATCGGCGCCGGTAACTAAAACTTTAGTTGGCTTCATTTTTCTATTTTTCCCGAATTTTCCATCCATTCGATTTGAATTCCATAAACTTCTTCATTATGGAATTCCTATACACCCCGTAAGAATTCCTTAATGCTATCTGATGCTATACCAAAAACAAGACCATCAGCTTGCAGTTTTTTCCACTCTTCTTCTATGTCTTTCCAGCCAACCATCGGGATTAGTAAGGTTTCCCATACGGAGCATATTTTCGTTGCTCGCAAATACTGACTTTATCAACAGCCAGTACGGCACCTTTTCCACAGATGAGTATTCAGGCAAAAGCTTGTAATCCAGCTTCGCTGTCTCAGCAGGACATGGATATCGGTCATAATTGGAAATTGTGCAGTAAAAGTTCTTACTTTCTCTTGGCCACGCATCATTATATAAAAAAATGTGAGGTTCTTTTTCATTTCTTTTCATGTTGATAGGTATATTCATCTCGTAGGATCTCAAGTTTCTATATAGGGCTAATATACTATTGGAATGAGGATAATAACTTAAATAAAACATAGGTAAGTTCTCATTACCCGAAGGAATCATTTGTGCCATCTGAATATTTAAATCCCGCTGCATGAGCGAGTCATAAATATACCATTTACTGACTTGCAACGAGGTCAAGCCGAAAATAATAACCATACACCCCAAAATAAACATACGTAACTTCGGATACCTTATAGCACCTATAAACGATGCCATTAATATAGAAATTCCTGGAATAGATACATAAGCAAAACGGCTGTTAATATCGTGCAAGTATGGTATCCTCCCCGCTGCAGCAAATGGAACGGCGCCCAGCACAATAAGAACAATGGCGATAAAGACTCTCGATGTTGTTACACCGGGGAACTTGAAGGCTATCCTTCCTTGCACTTTTCCAATAGATTTATAAATGAAAATTGTTGATAGCAATGCTAAAAACAGATAGCCAATTGAGGGATACATTCTGAGCATAGTTAGTCTTCGAGCTATCTCATTGACAAACACCATAATATCTTCGCTTCCAGGCAGCATCTTAGTTGCAGAAACTAGTGAAAAACCTAAGGCATCCGGATAATAAAGGAAGTGTGCAATCAAATTATCTAGAAAAGCTTTTAGCGAGATATGTATCTCATTATACCCTTCATATAATCCGTATGGCTTTAACAAAGTAAATCTTATTATTATAAAAATAATTATTGTAATCCAAAATGGCAGACAACGTTTTACCGTATTTTTCAAATTGTTATCTTGACCGTAAACGTAGAGAATACGCAATGGTTCCATCGCTAAAAGTGCTTCGTGAGATAGAGACATGATTAAAAAGGGTAGAGCCGCAAAAACCGAGTATTTCTTTTCTGCAATCATTAGGTAAATAGAGAGCAAAGCACACAACATGAAAATATCGTAGATATTGTGACTCATAGTGCCACGTAAATAATAAAAGGGAGACAAAAGATAAATGATGGCAGCAAACCCGGATATACCATATGTCAATTTAGAGCCACCGAGAATTCTATAAAGAAGAATGCTGTTAATTATATGACATATAATCCCTGACAATCTCGCAACTGATCCCGCATATTCACCACCGACCTTAAAAAATAGTGCCATGGGTACCCAGTATCCGGGATGACTTACCTGCAGCAAATAATTAAAAACCGCTTGGCTACCTTCCTTTGCCACTACCCATAGCCAGACCCAGTCATCACAAAAATAACCGGTAATAAACAAAGCTGGCAATAAAACTACAATACCAACGCCGAATAAAGCATAGAATGCCTTGTTACTCAAGAGGCATCCTAAATATGTCCAAGCAGGATAATCGACTGTCCTTTTCAGTTACCCTGCAGACAATAGTATATTTACTCCTATCTACAATGCAAAGATCCCATTTCTGCATGATTTTCTGCAAAATCAAATAGTCAGTCTTCCACCAATATCCGTGACCTGCAGGAAGACTATAGATCTTTTTAACAGTAACTGGAAGGCTTGACACTGCTGAGGACACAAGACGCGCCATCTCCTCTGTTGTTATGATAATATCGCCTTTTCTAACAGTGACATCTGAATTGACTATTTTTCTGACGAGGCGATTTGAAAGTTGGTCGTTTACATTGTTCGAAATTGGATATTTGTGAACCTTTGCTGATAAAAAAAGCAACTCTGTCGTCTGAGGCAAAAAAATGAGTACCTTTTGCTCATTATACATCCACCGATCCATCATCATTTTTCCTTCATTAAACTGTTCTCGATATGAATCCGGGTAGCCTGTAAATTCAACCTCCCACTTATCCTTTTCTCTTTTTAATAAATCCCTCGAGAAAACTTGCGTTATATTTGATGCAAAAGCTTCTTTGTTAAATAGTGCCCTCAGTAGAGTGGAATTGGAATTTGACGGTTTAATCGGCTCTGTAAATCGATCAACAATGAATCCTGTCATGGCAGGTATAATAAAAAACATGGCAATGACGACGGAAACATACAATACAGAGTGCTTTGATTGTTTGTCTTTTTTTAATTTTATCTCCCTCTCCAATAGGCTAGCTAATGCTGATATAATAATTATAAAAAAAGGTAAACTTGTGCAGAACAAAACAGCCCAGATCGATCGCCCGACAAAATAAGTAATTTCAAGGATGCCAAGTATGGCTGCGGGGAAGATAATTTTCAGGAAACACTCATCACAACAGAAGCTTTTATAAGATTCTCTTCCCCAAGTAATGCATCGCAATGAGTATATTAAGACAAGAGCATATGCAGTGAAAAATAGAACCCAAACCAAAAAGGTTGGATCGACCAATGCAGACCACGACCACACCTCTTTCCCAGTACTTCCTGCATGCGCACCAATCATATCGAAATAAACTGGGTAATCTGGCAATTTGCCATTGCTCAGCATTAAAAGCGATAAGGCAAGTAATAAATGAACACCGAAGCAGGTAACCACCAGAACACTAACATTCTTAGTGATTTTTTGTAATCCTTCTTTTTCGAGCAGTCCATAGAATATAATGTATGCTGCATATGTGATAATGCCATATATCAGGGATTCAAAACTCCATAATATGCATAATCCCAAAGCAAGGCATGTCCACAGATTAAAGATTCGCTTGTCGGGTAGCGTGGTTAATGAAAACAATAACAACAACGGAGGGAGGAACCGGAATCCTGCAACTGATGGAGTATAGACGATATTATAAGGCAAGATCATCTTAAAAAAAAGAAGAGACAGTACTCCCAAAACAAGAATCGAAATATTTTCTTTAGATATTCTTCGGATTATCAGTAAAAAAGTAATATAGTATATTACATCAAAAAACGAAACGATTGCCGCAGCACTGGCATATGAAGGAGGTAAGAAGAATTTATATAAGAGTGAAAATATAAGATAACACAACCCATACTGGCAATGAATATCAACAAGCGGCAAATGGCCACCCAATACTGCATTAGCAGGACCGATATAGGCCCCATAATTACCGGTACTGTAGTACAAGTTAACATCAAATAAGAGAACAGGAAAAACCAAACAGATTACAAACGTCAAAACCTGCATGGCTTACCGATGATAGAACATTTTCATCATATTAAATCCTTTGAGCTTCCATGGTGCAATGAAGATAATGAAGGTAATAATAAATCCTCCAAGGATACCTGCTTGAAAAGCATACGATTCTGAAATGTTCTCTATGAGGTATTTTTTTATTGTACTATTAAATAATACAGTAAGACAAATAAATGTGGATGGGAATATTAAAGATAATGCCTTATTATATTTAGCAATAACAATCATCTTGCCCTCAATTGCAGATGGATATGACTGACAAATCTTACAGAGGCATAAAGTTCCCATAAGATGAAATAGGCAAAATAAATAAATAATATAAATCCGATGGCTAACCAAATATAGCGCAACCATAAAGGTAATAAGTAGGCAACCGTAAAAACAATAAAGAACGCTCTCAATCGATACACCATATTTCTTGCTATTATGAATCATTCGATAAAATATAAAGCTTAAAAATGGGCCAATACTAAAAGATATCAGATATATATTCCGCTCATTCTTTTCCGAATGGCCGCCCAGTAAAAATATTGCCAAAAGATAGATTATGAAAGATAGATAGAAGAACGTATTGAAAAGAAGGAATTTCTCTTCCTCATCCAAGAATCCAATTTTCAACAAGAAGAATTTCATGCTATTCGAGGTCGTCTATGATTACAGGTAATGTAATATCCGCTTTATTTTAAAGACTTAGCTTTTTTCTCATATCCGTTGTTGAGAACCTCGTAGCTGGTAAAAATATGAGTCCAAAAAAGATAGTAATTCCCATTGTCAATACATAATATACCATTGAAAATGCAAGAGCATCACCTTTGGGTATGTACAAAAATGAAAGTGCGAGTGTACAACCATACTGAAAGTTACCTAAAAACCCCGGAGCCGCAGGAAGGCTTATTGCTAACATTGTAACAATCAGCACAAAGAACGCATTCGATAAAGAAAGAGGGAAATTATGAAATAAAAAAAGAGTGTAAATTCCAAGCCCCGAAACACCCCATACCAGGAAAGATAAAAGAAGGGTATACACGAGCCTTCTCGGATCTGAAATTATCTTAAATCCCTCTATAAAATTCTTTG
>Ga0172379_10002108_pt1 | contig 36577 bp, 30 predicted proteins | sample GrowelOW334metaG_FD_119756 | JGI IMG/M metagenome (GOLD analysis project Ga0172379, IMG submission 119756) | Groundwater microbial communities from an aquifer near a municipal landfill in Southern Ontario, Canada - Groundwater well OW334 metaG | ecosystem: Environmental > Aquatic > Deep... | reverse complement strand
TGAATATCCTTTGTCGAGCAAAATCTTAATCTCCAACCGTTCGGCCGAAGACAAATCCTTGGCTTTTTTCATGTGGTTACTCTATTACAGAGTGTCCTAATTGAGAACGGAATTTAGGAACAAGGAGGAATAAGCCGTGCCAGATACCGAACATCAAAGCGGAGAGAATCCGCTTCAGGAAGAAGGTGGAAGGGATAAGGGTTTTACCCTGTCTCAGGCCGCCGAACTGCTTTTCAACCAAAAACACAACAAGGAGGAAAGCTGAGTTGAATTTTTACGAGATCGTCGCAATGAAAACCGATCACAAAATCGATGATTTGATTTTGTTTGTCGGAAAAAAGCTTAGGGAAATAAACTGGGTGAGAGTCAGGGATAACAAAATCTCACTAGTCTTTTCCGTCGAAGAAAGAGCATTTTTCCAGACGGTTGAAAACATCAAAAGTGCTCGATTCGCTAAGTCTTGTCACTACGATAGGTCAAGATGCCAATTGGAAACGATGCTGCTAGAAGCAGAGATTAATCGTTTCTCCGGAACCCCGGAGCTGGTGGCCTAGTCACCCTCCCCTTCAAACACAAGTCGCCCGAGCTGGTAAAACCATGCACCGGGCGATTTTCTTTTTAATTGCCGTTAACTTTAACTGTGCCACCATTTATATTCATTGTTCCACCATTAATTTTAACAGACGGCATTACCACTGAATAGGTAACATCTAGATATGGGTCTTGGGAAGTGCCAATCAGTTCGGAGGTGGCAAAAGATATACCACTTGCGCCTTCCATGGCTATGTTTTGATCCGTCACATCATGACCATCTCTTATTCCTAGACAAGTCCAGCCAGCAGATACACCACAAGAAGAGGTCTGACCGGATTTCTTAATCCAAGACAAACCAGTGGAGTTCAATGCGACTGTATTATAGACCGAAGTAGAGACAGTGACACTAGACATATTAGTATCACTAGCTCCAGCGGTTGGAGCATCCAAAGAACCACATTTGGAATAATCACCATTAGCTAAAGTGGAATTACTGTCCTGACTGGTTTGGACCACTCTAAAGTAATTATAACCATCAGCAATAGTATATTTATAATTAATCATAAGATTTAGGTTAGCAGACGAAATGATCGCATCTGATGGTATATTCGAAGTATTAAAAGGTAAAAAAACTCGCCATAGCTCATAATAACCACCATAGTCAGAAGTTAAGTAGACATAAACCTGGGTACCATTACTTGATGAGTCTGAATAACCACTAGCTAAACTGCGTACAGGACTTATATCGTACTCTCCGTCTTCTCCTGTTCCCATACTAGCTCCATCCCCCCCTCCCGCATAATAAGTGGCAGCAAACACAGGCTGACCCAGCAAACCTTTCATTTGGGTCAGGATGGTGGGTTTGGTTTGGAGGAGGAAGGCAGATTTGGTGGTGGTGGCATATTCTACTGTTCGCCACTCCCCGTCTTTTTGGTTGCTAAAAGTGGGGCCAGAGTAGAATTTACCCACATAGGTGACTTGGCTTTCTTTGGCGTTGAGAGGTTTAACTTCTTTCACGAAGGCTTGGGAGGTGGGAGTTCTGAGATTAATATCTTCTTTGAGACCTTTGTACTGTTGGGGGCCAATGACTTGTTCTGAGAGATAAGTGTATTTAATCACTTCTTCTTGATTGCTGTTTTTACCAGCGTCAGTGTATTCAATGATGTTGTCTAGAGGGATTTTGATTAAGCTGGCATCAGGGAGAGAAGCTAAAGCTTCTTGCTGAGCTTTGGTTTGGTAAAAATAAACACCAGAAAAGACAAGGAGGACCACCACTAAAAAAGAGGAAATTAAAATTTTATTTTTTAAAAATAACATACAAGAAAATTAAGGAGCGGGAGTTTCTACTGGTGGGGTGGAAGGTTCGGCAGGGGCGGGCTCCACTACTGGCGGTTCAGGGGTGGTTTCGGTATTGGAAACTGGGTCTGTGGCCAGCCCTGAATCGGTCGAGGAAGCAGTAGCATCCGTCGAAGTGGCAACGGGAGGAGTGGTGGTGTCTGGGGTAGTCGATGAGGTGTCGCCAGAACCAGTGTTGTCGGTCGGAACAGGGGCACCAAAAACCTCCTCACAGGTGCCTTTGACTGTTGACTGTTGACCATTATCAACATAGAGACAGTAGAATTCGCCAGTTGATTTATCCTTGAAGGTTACTCCCTTCTCCACCTCGAACCATTTGGTCTTGACTCGGTCAAAGAGTCCCACCATAGCTACCACTTTGGCTGAAATAAATTCTCTCGTCAATGATGCTCCCTGAGAAATCTTATCAAACAGACTTTGACTGGCCGAATCAGTCGCACTGAGAGAAATATTATTTAATTCATCGGTGGAATAAATTAGAGAATCGATGGTCGTCGTGGCAGTCAGACCTAGTTGAGCACGAATCGATTCAATTTGTTTTTGTTGTTCTTGGACCGCCCCCACAATCAAAGGCGAAAATTCAGCATAAGACAAACCTTTGTAGCCATTGGCTTCACTCACCAATTCAGGCAAGAGAGTTTCGACTTCCTGAGCGATAAAACCAATATGATTAGTGGCAGAATTGATAGTGTTTTCCGTTTTCCAATTGTAGCGGACTGGTCGTAATTTCATCAAAATATCTAGCGACGAATCCAGATTGACAATATCTTTTTTCAAACGCAGGTCGGAACTGTTCATCCAAGCCCCAGATGAAGCCAGGACTCCACCCCAAACAGAAGCTGATGGATAGACCAAGAATTTACTAGAAGAGGAAGCGGTCGAGGTGCCGATGGCCACATTGCCAGTAGTATAGTCGGCCATAAAAACATTATTGGTGCCCAGTGTGCTGGTAGAGAGAGTAAAGGATCCATTGGTCACATCGTGTCCCATCACCCACTTTGTAACACTACTAGAAGCAAAAGCTAAAATACTGTCTGTACCGATAGCGCCAGTACCAAAAGTAGTATCACCATAGACATCGAGTTTGGTGGCGGGGGTGGAGGTGCCAATGCCGACGTTGCCACCATCTCGGACGACTAAAACATTAGCCCCAGCATCTTGGAGCTGGAAGATATCGCTAGTCCCCCGCTGGTCAAAGATACCAGCCACTAGACTGGTGCTCGAAGCGGCAAATTGAGCAATAACAGAAGTGGTGCCAACGCCGAGAGTATTGGAAGTGGTATTGGTAAAGGAAGCAGTGGTAGCATCAATACTAGTCAGAGAGAGAGCACCATCAACCGTCAAATCACCAGTGACGTAGAAAGCGCCAGTGATTTTCGTCTTAAAACCAGCCTGAGGCGCACCACCAATGCCAATGTTGCCATTTTTATCCACGATTAAAATGTTTTGGTTGGTGGAAGTAGCAATACGGAAGAAGTCAGTAGCGGTGTTGGTGGGAGTGCCAATAGTTAGGAGAGCATTAGGTGTCGTAGTACCAATACCAACCGAACCATCAGCATTGATTCTAAAAATAGAACTAGTAGCATAGGCTGCTGAAGTAGAAGTAGCGATATCAAACAATGGAACAATAGAGCCATAGGTGTTTTGGATAGAAAACTTAGCAAAAGTAGACGTTGTACCAACTCCAATATTACCAATTGGATCAATAATTAATCTAGTTTGTGCTGTTTGGTTAACACCACGAGAACCAGCTATAAACCTAAAGCCAGCACCCCCACCATTAGAAAATCCCGGGCCCATACTGAGAAAATCAGTCATCGTATCCCAATTGTAGCCCATAGACCCAGTCTGTGTAGCGCCACCATTCCAAGTATGGTTACTAATAAATAAACCGTTGTTTTGCTGGTCGTTGGAATTGCCAATATTGGAATAAGTGGGAACATTATTGTTGGAAGTACTAGTCCAACCAATATTCAAAGTACCAATATTGCGAGTAGTAGAAGCGGCAGATGAGACACCAGACAGTGTTAAACGTCCAGAAGTAGTAGCATTGCCAGAACCATCAATTTGGAATTTACTACCACTACCAACAGAAAATAGGGAATTTGGATTTGGAGTTCCGATACCAATATAACCACCATTGGTGACAATTAAATTTGTCGCCGTCGATGAACCAATAACAAACGAGGGTCCAGTAATACCATTGGGATTAATAGATAACTTACCCCAAGGTGTCGTGGTGCTAATACCGATATCATTCGTCGCTAAAAGTCGAGTAGTAGAAGCCGTGCCATAAACATTAAGAGTGGCATTACTCCAAGTAGGACTGCCAATAGTTACTATACCATCCAAACCTCCAGTTCCCTCGCTACCGGCGGCGACCATAGAGATATTACCTCCCCGACCAGCAACATGCCCCCCACCGCTAACAGTTCCACCATTTCCTAAATAGACATTACCACCATAACCAGCATCTCCACCAAAAGCACCAGAAGAACCATTACCTCCAATACCAATATAAACAGAGGCGGCATTCTGCCCGCTGCCCAAGCCCAAGAATGTCCCACCAGTGCCAATATAAGTATTAATCGGCGTAGTAAGAAACCCGTCACCATTATTTATATAACCGCTGGTGACACGAAGATTAGTGGTTGAAGCCGTGCCATAAACATTAAGAGTGGCAGTTTTTTGGCCCATAGGGTTGCCAATGTTGACTGTGCCGTCGATACCAAAAGATGATTCGCCTGGACCATCGTTTCCACCAAACGCTAGATTAACCGTCCCTCCTGCTCCGCCATCAGTGTTGTTTCCACCTGCGCCTCCGCCAACGATATTAACTGTTCCGCCGGCGCCACCAGCGCCGGTAAAAAAACTATCACCACCCATACCAAGATAAACCTTTCCTCCAGTCTCTGACCCTGTCCTACCGCTGGAAATATAAGTAGAGGTAGCGGAAATAGTAGAAGAGTAAAATACAGTTTTCGGATCACCACCATTGATATATCTAACACCCAAAAAGCCGTTGCTTGTTGAGGTAGCTAAACCTAAAATTTTATTCGTATTATCCCAGAACAAATCACCACTCGCGCCCATCGCTCCGCCATTATTGTACTGAATCTGCCCCGTGGCTCCAGCCGCTGAAGCAGCGATATTCAATCCTGACGTCGCTGTCAAAGTATAACCACCAGAGGCGTTACCGAGTAGAAGCTGTCCATAAGTCGGAGCAGTAGACAGACCGGTGCCACCATAGACAATAGATAGAGTAGAGGAAGAAGAAATCAAACCATTGTTGGCTTGGAGGAGACCGGTGAGAGAGGCCAGCCGAATGGAACCGGAGGCGTAAAGATTGGTGGTAGTGGCGTTGGTGGTGGTAGCATAAGTAGCCTCGAGACCTCCGAGCGATAGGGTTCCACCAACATTTAAATCACCCGTAACATACATGGCCCCGCTAACTTTTGCCTTATAACCAGCCTGGGGAGCACTGCCAATACCCATGTTGCCATTTTTGTCGACTAACAAAATGTTTTGATTGGTAGAGGTGCCGATACGGAAGAAGTCAGTAGCGGTGTTGGTGGGAGTGCCGATCGTTAGGAGAGCGTTCGGGGTAGTAGTCCCAATACCAATATCGTTTGTTGCTAAAAGTCGAGTAGTAGAAGCGGTGCCCCAAATATTGAGAGCGGTAGTGGTAGCAGAACCAAATATTCTCAAAGAAGCATTTTTCTGACCAGAGGGATTGCCAATATAAACGATGCCGTCATTTCCATATGGTTCTCCTGAACCACCAGCCACTAAAGTTATACTACCAGCATGGCCGCCAGTATAACTAGTATAATCAGTTTTATCACCACCATTGGCAATATAAACATTACCACCAGTCCCCGCCCTGTCATTATCACTACTGTCGCTCTGCCCCGCAGAAATATACGTATTACCACCTCGATAATTTCTCGTATAACCACCAGCTCCCATAGAAATATAGGTGTCGACTCCACTAATCTGATCTATCGCTCGATTTATATAATTAACATCAATGGTACCGCTTTGAGTGGCAGTAGCGATACCTAAGATTTTATTAGAGTTATCCCAATATAAATTGCTGCTCGCCCCCAATACTCCACCGTTATTAAATTGCAGTTGACCATTTGCCCCATCCGCGGCGGCGGAAATGTTCAAACCCGATGTCGCTGTCAAAGTATAGCCACCAGTGGCATTACCGACTAAAAGCTGACCATAGGTAGGTGCAGTAGAGAGACCGGTTCCACCGTAAGCAATCGAGAGGGTGGAAGAGGAAGACAGAAGGCCATTGTTGGCTTGGAGGAGACCAGTGAGATTAGAAACGGTTAGTGAGTTGGAAATATAACTATTGGTACTGGTCGCACTGGTGGTAGTAGCGTTAGTGGCGACCAGATTAGTCGCAGTCAGATTAGTAAACCAGCCAGATACAGCCGACAAGATAGAAGAGTAAAAATTGGTCGAAGTAGCGTTGGTGGCCGTGGCATAAGTCGTCCGGAAATAAGTCGAGGAAGCCACCGAAGAAGAAGCGGTGCCAGTGACACTGAGGTCGCCAGAGATTTTAGCATTGCCTACTACTTCAAATTTAACATTGGAAGTGGTAGCCGATGAACCAATGACGATGGCATAACCAGTATTGAGACCAGAAGTAAAGCCTACAAGATTGTCAGTGGAAGTGGCCCACCAAATACCACCGCTGCCGCCGCCAGAAATATCCACCGCGCAAACCCAGCCAGAGCCACTCCATTTCAAAAGTTCGTTGCTAGCACAGCTACCCTTGGCCAGAGTGGAGGAAGCGTTGAGTAAGGTATTGACGAGGGTATCGGAATAATATTTATTGGTCAGACCTTCGGCCAGAGCATCAGTAGTAGTACCAGCTAAACTACTAGCAAAGAGTACAGTGGAATAGAATTTATTAGTGACCCCTTCCGTCAGATCATCAGTAGTAGAAGCCAATTTGAAAAAAGCCGAGGACTCAAACCCATCAAGTTTATCAGCTTCAAAAGCAGACGGCACCGCCCCGAGAGTTTTGCGCGGAGTCATTTCGTTGTCAGCGCCAACTTTTACTCCCAGATACAAAGTTTGATTGAAATTAACTGAAGTCAGTGGAGTAACTGAGCCGAGCATGACGGAGAAGAGACCGTTAGTGACAGCCACAGTTTGAGTTTCGGTCCAAATATTTGAACCACCACTACTGACTGTATAAAAAGAGAAAACTATAGAGTAATTACCATCAGGCACATTGACATTGAGAGCGGTCGTCATCTTGCCCTGGTAATTGATTTGTTGATTGAAGGCAAAAGTGGTGATTGGCAACAGCACAAACAAGCTCGAGACGATAAGAATGAGCGAAAGAAACCTCATATTTAATTCCCCTACTAATTTAGTTGTGAATAGCTGAAAAGACATTAGTAGCTAATGATTATTTTAGCATTTTTAAAAGAAAAAATCGCTAAAATTTACATCAAAAAAGTGGATAACTTTACCCTATCGAGTATAAATTAAAGACCATTTTATTTTCAAAAATTGTCTTTAATTTAAATCACAAAAATAACAAAAAATTTCGTTGTTATTTTCGTGATTACTCTATAGGGTGAACCCCGTGGAATAATTTTTTTAAAAAATTAGCTTTGCTATTCCACTGGGGTTTTTAGGTTAAAAAAACAAAACATAGAAATACAAAAATTCCTAGTTAACTAGGAATTTTTTGTGGTTATTTTTTCTTTGGTTTCATCGCATCTAAAACTCTTTTTAGATATTTGGCCGTATGTGAACCGGGAGCATAAGCGACTTCTTCGGGGGTGCCCTTGGCCACTAATTTTCCACCCTCGTTGCCACCTTCAGGACCCATATCAAGCAGATAATCACAATTTTTTATCACTTCCAAATTGTGTTCAATCACGACGACAGTATGTCCACGATTGACCAAAGCATGCAGGATTTCCACTAGTTTTTTAACATCTTCAAAGTGTAGGCCGACTGTTGGTTCGTCGAGAATATAAATCGTGCGCTCGATTTGTGGCCGATAAAGTTCCGAAGAAATTTTTACTCGTTGAGCTTCACCACCAGACAGCGTCGTAGCTGACTGACCGAGTTCGAGATAGCCGAGACCGACTTCGTTGAGCGTTTTTAGGCGATCATAAATCGCTGGAATATCAGCAAAGAAATCTAAAGCTTCCTCGACAGTCATATGCAAAACTTCGCTGATATTTTTCTTCTTATAAGTCACTTCCAGGGTTTCTTTTTGATAGCGTTTACCGCTACAAACATCGCAAGGTACATAAACAGTCGGTAAAAAATGCATTTCAACGGCAATCTGACCATTACCCTGACAAGCTTCACAGCGTCCACCTGTCACATTGAAAGAAAAACGGGAAGCTTTCCAACCTCGAGTTTGAGCCAGAGTAGTCGAAGCAAAAAGATCACGAATAAAAGTAAAAGCGCCAGTGTAGGTCGCTGGGTTAGAACGGGGCGTCCGACCGATAGCCGACTGGTCAATCATCACTACTCGCGAAATGTATTCGCTACCAGAAAATTCCTTGCAATTATAAACCTCATTGGTGCGATAGCGACGCTCCAGCCGACCTTGGAGATTTTTGTGTAAAATTTCATAGACCAAAGATGATTTACCAGAACCGGACACCCCAGTGATGCCAACCAGCTTACCCAAAGGGATATCAACATTGAGATTTTTGATATTAAAAATATTGCCCCCGCGAATTTTAATCACGCCTTTTTCATTGGTCCGACGTTTATCCGGCATGGGCACTTGTTTTTCTCCCCGCAAATAATCAACCGTTAGAGAATTAAAATCATTCTTCTTGGCCGTCAATAATTTCTCAGTTTTATCAGCCACCACGATATGACCACCGTGCACACCCGCCCCTGGTCCAATATCCACCAAATAATCTGAGGCGTAGATAGTGTCTTCATCGTGTTCTACTACTACAATCGAGTTGCCCAGATCTCGTAAATCAATCAAAGTTTTGATCAAACGATCATTGTCCCGACTATGCAAACCAATCGTCGGCTCATCGAGAACATACAGAGTGCCAACCAGACGTGAACCTAGCTGGCTGGCCAAACGAATGCGTTGAGCTTCACCACCCGAGAGCGTATCAGCTCGACGATCGAGGGCTAGATAATCCAATCCAACATCGAGTAAAAATTTTAAGCGGGCCTGAATTTCTTTCAAGACTACCGCCGAGATTGCTTTTTGCCGAACGGTTAATTTTAGATGCTGGAAGAATTCAACCGCTTGGCCAATCGGCAGAGCCGTCAAATCTACAATGTTCTTGCCACCCACTAAAACATGTAAAGCTTCTTGACGTAGACGAGCACCCTGACAATCAGTACAAGGATCGGTACCAAAAAGATGTTTAGTGCCGAGACCATGACAAGTCGGACAAGCGCCATAAGGTGAATTAAAAGAAAATAAACGTGGTTCGATTTCTGGATAAGAAAAACCATCATTAACACAAGCAAACTTGGCCGACAATAAAAATTCTTCTTCTGCCACCACCACCCGGACCAATCCTTCCGATTCGGCCAGAGCCTTTTCTACGGCTTCATTGAGCCTTTCTTTGGCCGAGTCACCGATAGCTTGGCTGACAGCTGTCCCCACTTTGGTCTCTTTTTTCGGCTGACTAGGAGTTAGGAGTTCACCGACAGAAATAGCATCCACCTGAGCATCAATGTCATGTTTTTTGGTCTTGGCTAAAATAATTCGCTCGCGCAATTTTTTCTTGGCCCCATCTACTCGCACCAACGAATATCCTTTTTCCAACAGATCATAGAGGAGTTGATAATATTCACCTTTGCGACCGCGAATCATTGGCGCATAGATTTCCACTTCGCTAATATTGGTAATTTTTTTCTCTACCAACAAATCAGCAATTTTTTCTTTGATAAAATTAATAATTTCTTCTGAAGATAATTTTTCGATTTTAGCCCCACAAACTAAACAATGAGGTGCCCCAATCCGAGCGTACAGAACGCGCAAATAATCATAGATCTCAGTGATAGTCGCCACGGTCGAGCGCGGATTTTGCGAGCGAGATTTTTGATCAATAGAAATAGCTGGCGAGAGACCGGTAATTTCATCGACATCGGGCTTTTGCATTTGATGTAAAAATTGTCGGGCATAAGCTGATAGCGATTCGACATAGCGACGCTGACCTTCGGCAAAAATTGTATCAAAAGCCAACGATGATTTTCCTGAGCCAGACAAACCAGTAAAAACCACCAGCTTATTTCTGGGGATTTCTAGATTGATATTTTTGAGGTTGTGCGTGCGCGCCCCCTTGATTTTGATCAGGTCTTCGGACATTGACGTGTTATTTTAACACAAAAATTTAAAAAAGTATAGACAAAGACGGGACGTTGCCATTTGGCAACGTCCCCCATGATCCCTCCTGTGTAGACGGTCTCAACTAGCCAGCCTTCTTGTCCCAACCATAGCGGTGGGGCGTGATAGTCTTGCAAGAAGTACAATACGCTTTGTCTTTGGTTAATTGATCCCAATGCTTCAACCGACATTGTTTGCAAGTAATCTTTTCCGCAGCCTTGTTCCGTTGAGACATGGTGTTTCTCCTCCGTAAAGATAGACAAAACTCCACAAGAACTTCTTTATTTAGGCTATCAATATTCCTTTATGGCGTCAATCTTAAGCAAACAGAAAGCCCACCGAAGTAGACTGTCTGCGTCACTTCGATGGGCTCGATATTTGTTCGTTTACACCCGACTATGCCACGTCGTTCGGCGGCAAAAGGGGCATTTCTGCCATTTATTGTCCTCGATCTTTGCCAAAAGAATTGCGCGAGTACGCCCACAAGGACATTTGCACATCGCCCGCTTCACTACACTTTTGCGGATGACCCGCCTGGCGCCCTCCAGACTTCGATCAAAGACTGTGCTGGCTTTAGTCTTTCTCCTACCCATGAACACACCTCCACTTGTTAACTACACTAGACAGAATTCACGAATGACCTGGTTGTAAATACCTAGCCAGATCTCCGCAAACGAACGACTACACGGGGGATCTTGCTCGCGCCAAACTTTGTTGGCACAACGATCGGCAATATCAGCCGCTCGTTGGGCTGGATTTGTGGTTCTATGATGGAGCATCCTTCTATCCTCCCACGGTTAGAGTTGAACACCCAATTTTTCTATCTAGACCATACATATAAAAGCAATGCATGTCAATCTGCGTTTACCCGCCTAAGTTTTGCTTCGCAAAATTTTGGTGGGTGAATCCGCATTATTTCCGCGTCTGATCGGCATTTAGCGCCCTAATCTCATCCCGCAGGATGGCCGCTGTTTCGAAATCGAGCTCTTTGACCGCGACGGTCATCTGCTTTTCTTTATCTTTAATCAATTTTTTCAAACCACGCTTGTCGAGACCGACAGTTTCGATGGCGAGCAGATTGGCGGCCACTTGGGCTTTTTCGGCCGACATACTAGTAGTGATATCGTGGATTTTTTTGATAATAGTTTGCGGGGTGATGCCATGCTTTTTATTATAAGCCAGCTGAATAGTCCGACGACGATTGGTCTCGCCGATCGCTCGCTCCATAGAACCAGTCACTTTGTCGGCATAGAGAATAACGCGTCCAGCCACATTACGCGCGGCCCGACCGATCGTCTGGATGAGAGCCACCTCCGAACGCAAGAAACCTTCCTTGTCAGCGTCGAGAATACCAATAAAAGACACTTCTGGTAGGTCCAAACCTTCGCGCAACAAGTTGACCCCGACAATACAATCAAATCCACCATGATCGCTACCCTGACGGAAGCCAGTGAGAATTTTAATTCTTTCAATAGTTTTAATGTCGCTGTGTAAATATTCCGCTTTAATCCCCTCTTTTTTCAAAAAGTCGCTGAGATCTTCGGCCATTTTTTTAGTCAGCGTCGTAGCAATCACTCGCCGACCAGCAGTGATTTCTTTTTTAGCTTCGGCAATAAAATCTTTGATTTGCCCAGGATAGTTTTTCCCAGAGACGACCGAGCGAACTTCGAGAGCGGGATCAGTCAGCCCCGTCGGTCGAATAATTTGCTCTACCACTTTTGTTGAATGCTCTCGTTCGTAGTCTCCCGGTGTGGCTGAAGTAAAAATCACCTGGCCGATACTTTTTTCGAATTCTGGAAAACGTAGTGGGCGGTTGTCAAAAGCGCTCGGCAAACGGAAACCGTTGTCCACTAAGGATTTTTTTCGACTAGCATCACCGGCATACATCCCACCAATCTGCGGAATCGAAACATGTGATTCGTCAATCACGGTTAGAAAATCTGGGGTCCCGTCTGGGTGATGAGGAAAATAGGACAATAAAGTTTCTGGCGGTTCGCCCGCTTCCCGACCAGAGAGATGGCGAGAATAATTTTCAATGCCATTGCAATAACCAACCTCGCGAATCATCGCTAGGTCATAGTTGGTGCGCCGTTTGAGACGGTCGGCTTCGAGCAATTTACCTTCTTTGGTAAATTTTTCTAATTGTTCATCTAGCTCTGTTTGGATTACCTTGATGGCTCGCTCGCGATCAGCTTCATTGGTAATAAAATGTTTAGCCGGAAAAAGAAAAAAAGTTTCGTGGCGCGCCTGCTCGGCCCGAGAAATAGCATCATACTCGATGATCGCTTCGATACCTTTTTCGCCTAATTCAAAACGAATAATTTGACGGTCACCCGGTGGCATTACTTCGACGGTGTTGCCGAGGGCTCGGAAAGTACCGGAATTGAGATCGGCGTTGGTGCGTTCATAGTGAATATTAACCAGCGCCAATAATAATTCCTGACGACTGAGACTTTGACCCTGCGATAATTGGAGATGACTTTTGCGATATTCGTCAGGGCTTCCCAGACCGTAGATACAGGAAACCGAAGCCACAATAATCACATCGCGCCGAGTGAGCAGGGCCTGGGTAGAAGCGTGACGAAGGCGTTCGATTTCTTCGTTGATACTGGCGTCTTTTTCAATATAAGTATCCGAGTGAGCAATATAAGCTTCCGGCTGATAGTAGTCGTAATAAGAAACAAAATAATGAACGGCATGATCAGGAAAGAAGTCGCGATATTCCTGAGCCAGCTGAGCAGCCAGAGTTTTGTTATGAGCGATAACGAGAGTCGGCTGATTATTGGCGGCGATAACATTGGCCATGCTAAAAGTCTTGCCCGAACCAGTCACGCCGAGCAAAGTCTGAAATCTCTCGCCTTTTTTCAGCCCAGCCAAAAGCCCCGCGATAGCGGTGGGTTGATCGCCGTCGGGTTTGAATTCACTCTTAAGTTTAAAAATCTTTTTGGACATAAATTATTTTTTTAGAAACCCCAACAAAAACTCCTGCTTAAATTCAGCAAATTTATCATCGAGAATCGACTGACGGATTTTTTTGACCAAATTAACGAAAAAATACAGGTTATGAATCGAGGCGAGGGTGGCCGCTAGCATTTCTTTCGAACGGAAGAGATGGGCTAGATAAGCACGAGTAAAATGCTGACAAGTATAACAACCGCAGTCTTTTTCTAGTGGCGTAAAATCAGTCCGATAAGTAGCATTATTGATATTGATCCGGCCAGTAGCAGTATAGAGTGAACCATTGCGCGCTTCGCGAGTGGGCGCCACACAATCAAAAGTATCAGCGCCATTTTCTATGCCCGTAAAAATATCTTCGACCGCGCCAATACCGAGCAGGTGGCGTGGCTTATCTGGCGGCAAATGTTCACAGACCCAGTGCACCGCCGTACCCATGTCATCCTTATCAAACGACCCACCAATACCAAAACCAGCAAACGGTAGTGAACCTATAAACTTGGCACTTTCTTGGCGTAAATCTTGGTGACGGCCACCTTGGACAATGCCAAAGAGAGACTGACCCCCTCCTAATTTTTGATGTTCAGCCAAGCTCCGCTCCGCCCAAGCATGAGTACGAGCTAGGGCTTTTTTCTGATATTCATAATCAGCCGATGGGGCCGTGCATTCATCAAAAGCAAAAATGATATCAGCGCCCAAATGGTGTTGGATCTGAATTGATTTCTCTGGGGTTAGGCGATGCTCCGAACCATCGAGATGCGAACGAAAAGTGACACCTTCATCATCAATCTTAGCCAGCTTGTCCCCGTAAAACTCACTTCGTTCGTCACGGGGCAGGCATGATTTTTCAACATCAGTAGATTTTTGTCCGACAGCGAACTTCGTCAGGCCACCCTCACCAAAAGCCGCGCCGAGCGAGAAAACTTGGAAACCACCCGAGTCAGTAAAAGTTGGACCAGACCAATTCATAAAAGGTTGCAGTCCGCCCGCTTTTGCCACCAACTCATCGCCCGGTTCGAGATAGAGATGATAAGTGTTGGCCAAAACCGCTTGCGCCCCCAGACTACTCACCTGCTCTGGGGTCAGGGCTTTGACGGTCGCTTTAGTCCCCACCACAATAAAAGCTGGCGTTTCAATATCACCATGGGGAGTCTCAATCAGGCCAGCGCGACCTAGTCCATTGGGTAATTCTTTTTCGATTTGAAAATTAAAATCTTTCACAAATCCCATGCTAACAAAAATTAAGCAAAAGAATAGCCCCATCTCGATTTTTTAACCGAAACAGAGCTAAATACGACAGAGGATAGAACACCTAACCACGGCGAACGTAACGACGACGCGGTGTTTTGGGAACTGCAATCTGCCGACCCTTGTCATCATCACCGAACATATCGTCGGAAATGACATGATCCATTCTCAGGGGTCTGAGACTGATTTTTCCTTCAGCGGCCGAGCCAAAGAAAATATCTCGCAGAGCCCTGACATCCCGGCTCTGCGACGAACCTGGATTGTCGACAAAACTTTTACTTCTACTTCCCATTACAAATCCCTCCGGTTGAAGATCTCCTTTTTTTATTATATCACAAAAAGACCAAAAAGCAATGGTCTATATCCTAACAGCCTTATTTTACTATATTTACTGGAGAACCAGCAGAGAAACCCTTGATATCCTCCACACTAGTATCCAGAATCCGACGGAGGGCTTCCCCAGTATTGAAAGCATTGTGCGGAGTGATAATCACATTAGGCATATCGATCAGCAGATGGTCAGCCAGGACGGCTTTCAGATCATGCCCTTCCAGCTTGCCAGCCGAGAGAACATTGAGTTCATCTTTGACCAACCCCTCTTCTTCGAGGACATCCAGCGCTGCTCCGGCCACTTGACCAGAACGCAGAGCATTGACTAGGGCCATAGTATCAACGAGCGCGCCCCGAGCGGTATTAACGAAATAAACACCTTTTTTCATTTTGGCAAAAGCGGACCCGTCGATCAGATGATGATTGCTTTCCATGTATGGCACGTGCAAAGTGATAATATCCGCCTGAGCTAAAACTTCATCGAGCGGGGCGTAGGTATAATTCATCTTGGTGGCGTACTCAATGTTGGGTTTAGGATCGTAGGCGACGATTTTCATATTGAAGCCAGTGGCGATTTCAATCACGTTGCGTCCGATTCGACCCGTGCCGATCACCCCTAAAGTTTTGCCATTGAGATCAAAACCACGCAGGCCATCTAAACTAAAACTGCCGGTCTCACGAATCCGATCGAAACTAAGATAAACTTTTCGTGACAAATTCAGAAGTAGAGCAAAAGTATATTCCGCCACTGTTTCCTCGCCATAGCTCGGTACATTGGCCACCGCCACCCCACGACTGCGACACAGGTCGAGGTCAATATGATCAAAACCGGTCGAACGAGTCACAATCAATTTTAGTTTTGGTAAATGATCGAGAACGCGAGCATCAATGACTGAGTTAACAAAAACTGACACGACTTCGTAATCAGTGGCGGTCGATAAATGTTCGGCACTTAAAATACCGTCTACCATCTCTACCTCACCTAGAGACGAGATCTTGTCTCCTAGGTATTCTTTCTCCCAATTTTCTAATTCAAAAAATCCAATACGCATAGTGGTGTAATATTTATTTATTATTACTTTCCGCCTTCCCAATATTTTCTATCGTTTTGACGACTGAATCAGGGTTGAGCGACATGCTACTAATACCTTCTTTGACCAAAAACTCAGCGAAATCTGGATAATCGGACGGTGCCTGACCACAGATACCGATGTATTTATTTTTAGCTTTACAGATCTGGATAATCTCACTAATCAACTTTTTCACCGCTGGGTCTTTTTCGTTGGCGATACCACTGACGATACTGGAGTCGCGATCGATACCGAGAGTCAGCTGGGCCAAATCGTTGGAACCGATAGACATGCCGTCAAACTCTTTGAGAAAATCATCAGCCCGAAGAATGTTTGAAGGAATTTCGCACATAACATAAATCTTCAGACTAGAATCTTTGGCTCGATCGAGACCAGACTGGGTCATGACTTCAATCACTTTGGCGCCCTCTTCTGGCGTCCGGCAGAATGGAATCATCGGGATAACATTAGTCAAACCAAATTCTTCCCGCACTTTTTTCAAAGCTTGGCATTCGAGAGCGAACGCCGCTTTGAATTTGGGATGATAGTAGCGAGAAGCTCCGCGCCAGCCAATCATCGGATTTTCCTCACTCGGCTCATACATTTCTCCGCCGATCAGGGTGCGATATTCATTGGTCTTGAAATCAGAGAAACGAATAATAACATCGTTGGGATAAAAACCAGCCGCAATCATGGCGACACCCTCAGCCAGTTCATCAACATAAAATTTTGATTTGTCTTCGTAGCCGACAGTCAACCCCTCGATTTCTTTGACAGTTTTTTGGACCGCTTTATCGCGGGACTTTTGCAATTCGGCAAAATCAAGCAGAGCGTTGGGATGAATTTTGATATAGGAAGTAATAATAAATTCCAATCGGCCGAGACCGACACCTTTGATCGGCAATTTGTGATAACGGAAAGCTTCATCGGGTGAGCCGACATTGACCATCAGCTTGGTGGTAATATTTGGCAACTTATCGAGACGATGTTCGATAGTCTCAAATTCTAATTTGCCTTCATAAACAATACCTTCGGCCCCAGACGAACAGTCAATCGTCACCTCCTGGCCAGTTTTCAGCACCTTGGAACCATTACCGCAACCGACGATACAAGGCACGCCGAGCTCACGCGAGACAATCGCCGCGTGGCTAGTCCGACCACCCTTGTCGGTGATGATAGCCGAAGCCATTTTCATAATTGGCTCCCAATCCGGATCAGTCATTTCGGTCACTAAAATTTCGCCTTGTTGAAAATCACTCAGACGATCAGCACTCTTGATAATTCGGACCTTACCAGAAGCAATTTTTGACCCGACAGAGGCACCTTTGACTAAAATCGCACTTTTACCTTTCAATTTGTATTCTAGATAAGCATTTTTGTCTTCGGTGGCATGGATGGTCTCTGGTCGAGCTTGAACAATAAAAAGCTCACCCGTTTTGCCATCCTTGGCCCACTCAGTATCCATCGGCTGGTAGCGATTATGTTTTTTGGAAAAATATTCTTCAATTTTATTCACCCAAGTGGCGAGCTGGGTGATTTCAGCATCAGTTAAAGCATATTGATCGCGATCTTTTGGTGGTACCGATACTTTGACTGTGCCATGACGACCATAAATCAACTTCACATCCTTTGGCCCGAGAGTTTTCGACAAGACGGCGTTGTGACCAGAAGCGAGTGACGGTTTGAAAACAATATACTCATCGGGCGTCACCATACCTTTGACCACCATCTCACCGAGACCATAGGAAGCATTGATGACGACAACCTTATCGAAACCGGTTTCAGTATCGAGAGAGAAAGCCACACCGCTACAACCCACATCGCTATGGACCATCTGCTGAACCCCGACCGACAAAGCGATATCAAAATGAGAAAAGTTTTTATCAACCCGATAAGAAATAGCCCGATCGGTAAAGAGCGAAGAAATACACATCTTGATGGCCGCTTGGAGTTCCTTCTCGCCCACTACATTGAGATAAGTTTCCTGCTGACCAGCAAAAGAGGCATCGGGTAAATCTTCCGCCGTGGCTGATGACCGGACAGCGACATCGAGATTTTTGACCCCAGCCGAAGCGCTCAACTTTTCATACGCTTCGTAAGCCACCTTTTCCAGCTCTGGCGGCATTTTGGTTTTTAAAATCATATCGCGGACAGCCTTACCGCGTTTTTGTAAATCACGAAGATTGTGAGTGTCGAGACCATCGAGAGCCTTCTTGATGCCATCCTTCAGACCAGTTTTTTCTAAAAAGTAACGGTAGGCATAGGCGGTAATAGCGAAACCATTTGGTACCCGTAGACCGAGTTCAGTCAGATTGGAATACATTTCACCTAAAGCGGCATTTTTCCCACCGACTAGTGGTACGTCTTCAATGCCTAGATTTTCAAACCACAAAATAAATTCTTGATCACGCATAAGTTATTCCCTTAAATTAGCTTACAATTAAAGGTGATTATACTATGGGAAAAGTTATCCACCGGTCTTGACTTTATTTTTTAAATGATTTAATATACTGAGTAGCAAAGTTCCTAGCGGGCAATCGTAGTTTCGGTCCCTGAATCCCTCCGAAAGACCTCCTGCAACACCAGGGACCGATAAAGGGCTGCGGCGCTCGTGCGGGTGGGGGCCCAGCTGAAATCTCAGCTGGGCCCACCAAAAATCTAATGGCCGTCTCTCTCCAACAGGAGAAAGGCGGCCATTTTCTTTTGGCGGCAAACTATGAAGCCACCATTTTAGCGAGGGCGGATTCTTGGGATAAACGCGGACAGACACCACCATTCCTTTCCATCGCCCGGCAAGGAACACCAGGCACGACCTGAGTTTCTCCCCCTTCCACTTCCACTCGGATCGGCAAGCACTGACAACCAGCAAACACTCCGTTACTATCTATAATGATCATGACCGTTCGATTGTGGCGACAAGGTGTTCTCTTGGTATTCATCTCTCAACCCTCCTCCTGTTCGTAAAGACCAAATTTGAATTAAAAACTGATCCGCCCGTTCTGCAGTAGGCAGAACGGGCGGATTTAGATTTCTTTTTAAGTCGAAAACTAAACCACTCGGCTCTGCCGGGTAGTAAAGTAAAACAAATTTTGTGTTGAACACAAAATACTATGGTTGTTTTTTTGGAATAGGAATGGCTCACCAGCCATCCAAAACACATCGCCTGTTTTCCATTCCGCGACTAAGTCGTCGGAATATCCAAACAAGGCTCTCCAATAAAACCAGAAGTTATTTCGACTTATCTTCATACTGAACTTATTGTAGCACCATTAAAATTGCCGACAATTGACTTTTTTCTAAAATAAAGTAAAACAAGGACAGAAGGGAGGTAAACCAATGGAGAGAGGTAGGTACTTACACCTCGATAAAGAGGTTGAAGGGGAAACAACGAAGACTGTACAAGAAGATACAGCCCAAGGAGAATCCCCCGAACCTCCTGAGTATTATCAGGAGTGGGTTGAAGATTTTAATCATCAGATTGAGACTTACCAACCCAACATCATCAGGCCCCCAAGGACTGTCGTTAATCAGTCTTAGCCCCCGGACGCGCGCCAAGCACGCGTCCGGGGTTTCATTTTACCTAACCCTTGATAGCAATAATAATATCCGCCACGTTTATCTCAGTCGGACCAGTTTTTATTTCATCTCCTACTGTTTGGAAAAATTCTCCCGAATCGTGATCACACAAATATTTCTGAGGATCGAGACCGAGAACCTTGGCTCGATCGATAGTCTCTCGGTCGACAATAGCGCCAGCAATCGGGCCGTTGTCGCGCCCATCAGAAGCAAGAGCTAGGACTAGTGAATCCTTTGGCAAAGTCAGAAGTGACCCCAGAGCCAGCTCGCGGTTACGACCACCTCGGCCATCGCATTTTTCAATATTGACCGTCGTCTCTCCGCCATACAATAAAACAGTTTTCTCTGGAGTTTGAGCTAGAACTTTTGCAATCGTTTCCCCTACTTGTTTAGCTTCACCAGCCAAATTGCAGTCACAAACGATCGCCTGGTAGCCCAGAGATGATGCGATCTCGGCTCCAGCGGATAGGGCTTGTTCATTGGTCACGAGAGTAACTTTTTTAACCCGAGAAAAATATTTACGATCTTTCGGCGTCTCGATAAGCTGATCAAAATCAACGGCTAGCTTTTTACCAATTTGATATTTATCTAAAATAAAATCTGCTTTATAACAATCTGTCTCGTCAGGCTCAAACGGCCCCGAGGCCACAAAGCCAAAATTATTGCCTGGGACATCAGAAAAAATCAAAGTTGCTATCTGAGCAGGATAGGCATATTGAGCCAACCAGCCACCACGAGCGAGCGAGAGGTGTTTGCGGACAGTATTGAGTTCTTGGATGGTCGCTCCCTGGCGAGTTAGGTCAGCAAAAATAGCTTGCTCGGTTCCCATCGACACGCCTTTTTTTGCTGGTGCACAGAGTAGAGTCGAACCGCCGCCCGAGACAATAAAAATCACCAGGTCATCAGACCGCACTTCTTTTAGCAGGTGGATCAGCTGGGCCGTCGCCTCGACATTGGCCTGACTAGGCAGGGGGTGAGTTCCTCGAAAATAATTAAAATAATGATCCCGCTCGTCTTTCTCCAGGCCGATCACCACTCCACCAGATAGACGCTCACCCAATAAAGCTTCGACTTCGTTAGCGGCTTCGAGGGCACACTTGCCTACCCCACACAGAAAAACTCTTTTGATAGTTTGAAGATCGTAAACATTTTTACCTAAATGCAATTTATCATTGTCGAGATAGACTTCACGCTCAACGGCACCCTTGGTATCAATAGCTGATAAAATTTTCTCAGCAACAGCCAAAGCATCTCGTCGTAAATCGGTTCGAGCGAGTAGAGAATGGTTTTTAATCCAATGAGATGGCATTGGGTTTAATTATAAACTATTTGCTATAATTTTAAATTAAAAATACACCTACTTAATGGTTTTATTATGGGTATCGAGCTCGCGGATTTGTTTTATTTTTTACTTACCAGTTTTTTCATCTCAGCGATCTCAGTTCGGCCACGATCACAAAACACACATGGACCGACATCTTCGCAATACTGACAATCAGTTTTTTCTAAAACTGGTTTAGGCTGAGGTTGAGCTGGCTCAGGTGGCAAATCGCTGAATTGCATTTGCCCTTCTTCGATAGTAGACATGGTTTTTTAATTATAATTTTAATTTTTTATTAATCCAATATCCGCTCGAGATTGAAAGGTCGTGCCTCCATGAATAACTAAGATTTGTTGTTTTGTCATATATTCTCTAATGGATACACATCCAGAGCGACTTCGTCATATGGATGGACTTCCTTGATTGCTTTTATTACCGCCAGCATTTTTTCTCGCGAACAAATTGTTTCAATTCTCTCTTCGGCTACCTCTTCAAACTTCCCCACTTCTCCAATATGCGGATTAGCGCCCTGCTCCGGTTTGAATCGCCCGATGCCCTTGGTGGAAAAAGTGCAAAAGCTGTAATTACCAATCACCCCGGCGCCAGCCTGACCCATCGCCTCGCGCACGATATCAGTATGACTTTCTGGCACGAATACTACAATTTTTACATTTTTTGAATCCATGTGTTTATAGTATCAGCCAATTCCTGTCCATATCCATTATAGGCATGATCGGCATCACCCAAAATTTTAGTTTCAACTTTAGGAGATACTACCATCGCCTTTTTAATTCTTTCCATCAGGTTCTCAATTGGGATAATTACCACATGATCTTTTCGGCCCATAACAGTAATACTTGGGATAATAATTTTTCCTAAAACTTTCAATTCATCTTGGGGATTATAAAAGTTAAAAATTGCCACCTCTGACTGCTCGCCAGAAAGACTCATATAGCTATCCGCGGACAGAATACAATCTTCCCAGACATCAAAAGGCATAATCTCCTTACCATGACCTTCGGCAATCATTTTCTTTGCCGTAGCGATATCTCTTTCAAAATTTTTATCATTACGAGACAGACCAACCATATCAGCTGGGGAGAGAAAGATAACAGAGACGACTCTTTTGTCTCCGGCCTTAGCTGTATAATAAGCAACTTTAGGTCCAGCGAGACTGTGACCAGAAAGGTGAACAACCTTAAATCCTTTTTGCTCAACAAAATCTATGGCGGCACCAATATCCAAAATACAATCTTCAAATTTCTCATATGTATCACCAAGTCTAACTATATCCCTCTTTTCACCATCAACCTTACACATATCTTTAATAAATTCTGTACCCCGATTATTGAAAGTAAAAAATGCTACTCCATTGGCGGTGAGTGTCTCGGCAATAAAATCGAGAAATTTGTTCTCGTAAAAATTCCCCGCCATACCATGAACATGCACGAGCACCTTGTTGGTAGAATTTTCTGGCTCATACAAAAGCCCTACTAATTCAAGATCATCTTTTGTCTTTATTCTGTGTAGTGATGTTTTCATCTTTTTAATAAAAATTAATCAAATTGCAAAACATAAAATCCCTTGTCCATAAGCTCAGGCTGACTTTCAACCCAACTCTTCAAGTCAACCTTTCTCACATATCTTATCTTTTTTTCGACAAATCGGCCAGTTGGCTTCCTGTCGGCACCAGTACCGACCCATTCCTCGAGACGAAGAGTATCACCATCTTCAACCTCAAAATCCGCCAGCCTTAACTCGTATTTCTTCTTGCCAGCTATAATCATTTCAAACCATTCTGTATCAATTTTTTTAGTGATTGTTTTCATTTAAAATCTCTAAATTTTGTACTCCCACCCGGGCTGCCATTTGAATTTGGTCGTGGTCAATTGCTCAAGTGAGACACCGTTGATAATATTTTCTAGACCAAATTGAGTAGCGCGGTGGCCAATAATCATTACTTTCTTGCCATCATAGTTTTTCTTCAAATCTTCCAAAAAGCTCTTCATCCGAGATGTCGTTTGTTCATAACTTTCTCCATTAGGGAAAGGAACGGAGATTCTTTGTGGTTTTTCTCTATCAACCTCGTCACTAGGATGCTGAGTGAAGTCGCCATAGTCACATTCTCGCAAGCGTTTGTCTTTGATAATTGACCACTTATCACCAAAACCAATCTCCGCGCTTTTATAGGATCGTTGTAAATCTGAGCAAAAAATAGCATCGAAGTAGTCATCTTTGTATCGCTCGCCCATTTCTCGTGATTGTTGCTCGCCCAAAGGCGACAGGGCCACATCATTATGCCCAGAAGCCAAGTGAGCTTCGTTATCAAAGGTGGTACCGTGGGCTTCGAAAATGATGGTTAGCATGGGTTTTATTTGTGAATGTTACAACACATATTTTTTAAAAGAAAGGTTCAACCTTTCCCTGTTCACTATTTTATACGACACATCTCAAATACATATTTTATCAAAATTCCCATTTTATGAACTGACACAGACCTATCCATGATTGGATAACAATACCTTCCAACAATAAAACCGCAATGAAGATACTAATTATTGAAAAATAATTCATTTCCATATTAATGATTAGACTTCCTCCGATTTTATAATTTAAAATGAGCTCTTTATTGCCGTCATTCAATACTTCTGGTTTTATGTTTATATTTGGAAGATAATATAAATCATTTATTTTAGAAAGAGACTCTAATCTGGTTATATTAAGAAATATGATATTTGGTTCTTTATATCTCATCTTAATTTTTTCTTGATTAGATTTATTATATTTAAAGTATATTTCTACTTTATGTTCATATTCTTTTACATCACCCTTAATAGTATATGTAACATCATTATATATTGTTGTGTTATATTTTAAGAGTTTTATGTCTAAGTTTAGAGGATTACTAAGAGCCTCAAGTGGTTCCTTTGGAATTGCAATACTACCATCTGTATCTATTAATGGGTGAATTTCAAGCCTTACTCTTTCGGCATTAAAAATACATAATGTAATGAAAATTGGGGCTAGACAGACGGTCGCCAATCGTAGGTATTTATATTTAAAAAATTTTCTCACTTGGCTGGGAGACATGGATTCGAACCATGATTCACGGCTTCAAAGGCCGCTGTCCTACCATTAGACGATCTCCCAATATTATTAACTTAACAAATAATTCTTTAACTTTCCATTCAATACCTCTCGACCATATCCTGTCTTATAAAACTTTTCAGCATTTTCGGCGTCTTTTTTGTTCACATAGGATTCATAATATATGAGAACAAGTGGTCTGTTGTTACTCGTATATTTTCCACCCTGGCCACTATTATGCTCCCGAAATCTTCTTTTTAGATCTTCAGTCGAGCCAACATACTTTCTACCATTTTTCTTACTTTGTAAAATATATGTATAAAACATGTTTTCAAAGGCCGCTGTCCCCGCCTCTTCGGCGGGTCGCCGGGGAGGCGACTACCATTACCTGCCTGCGCAGGCAGGGACGATCTCCCAATATTATTGAATTTTCAATACCTTCTATTAAAACAATTAGGATCGTTGCCACATTACTTGCCCGCCAACCAGGGTGGGGACGATCTCCCAATATCACTTAATTTGTGGCTATATCCTACCACGATTTTTGGTCAGTTCGCAAATCAACTTGTTCTTTTTAAAACAATTCTATGTTAAAATAAAGGTAAATTAAAGGTCGTTCTATTTATTATTTTTAACTAAAACGCCCGTGTCTAGATTAAACTTCATGGATTGGGTTGCGATTATTCTCTCCGTCGTCGGAGCGGTTAATTGGGGCCTAGTTGGTGTTTTCAATTTTGACCTAGTGAGTTCTTTGTTCGGCGTCATGACCTCGTTGAGTAGAATTATCTACGTCCTCGTCGGCCTGAGCGGACTCTATCTTATTGTTACGGCGATGAAAGTTTCCAAGCCGTAAAGTCACTGTCTCTTAGGTGGCGCAAAACTTTGTGCCACCACTAGAGATACCGACAAAATATTTTATGAATAAAGATTCTAAGGAACTTTTAGCATTAGCCTTCCTTTGCCTAATGGTAGTAACCGCCATTGTTTTACATTTTCGAGTTTTCATTTCTAGCTTTTTTAATTAAAAGAAAATCCGCCTAGTGACGTCTGAGAGACGTCACTAGGCGGATGATATAGGAGTAGTTATTTCAGAAGAAGGGTCTTCCTCCACTTCTCCCGGAGCTCTCGCCTTCTTTGCTGATCAGTATGATAGCGAAGGTTGACGAGGTGGATAACCCCGAAAAACATCAATCCAGCGACAGGCACCATGGTGAGATTTTTGTAGGCCAGCCAGATATAGACCGCCAACAAATTCTCAATCACTGCCAGAGCAGTGAAGCTCCTCTGGTTGATCAACTGGAGCCACAGGGGATCTTTGTACTGCCAGATCCGATGCACGATGTCATACCGAGCATCCAGAAACAGCCGACAAGCAAAAAAGAACAATAGAACAAAGGTGCTGACATATAGCATAGAAACATCCTCCCAAAGGTTGTAGTTTTAAGTCCGATCACATTTTCCTCTTTTTTTTCAAAAAAAGCAATTTATTTACAAAAAACTATTTGCTCCAGCCATGTTCATGTTATAATAGCTCCAGTAATTTTTAAATTAGCAGTTTAATAAAAAACATATGGCCAAGGGCATGTCACACAAAAAAGAGACCAAAAAACCGAAGAAACCAAAGAAGTAATTATCTCGTTCTAGTAGTCTCTCGATTAGTCAAAGAAACCGGCCGGCACGCTTTGCGTGCCGGCCGGTTTCTTTTCCCCTACTAAACATTGACTTAAACATCTTTTTCTTGTACTGTATATAGACATTCCGCTCGAGACGCGGTTTTTTTCAGCCCAAGGCTGATCGGCCTTGGGCCGAGATTAAAATTTTTAAACTACCTCAGATGGAAATTCGCAATATCGCTATCATCGCCCACCCCAGTCGTTTTGATTACAAACCGAAGGGGCAAGCGTCGACCATAAGCAACAATAAATAAAATGGAGATAAGGAACATAGCAATTATAGCGCACGTAGATCATGGCAAGACCACCTTGACCGATGCTTTAATGCGCCAGACAGGAGCCGTCGAAGAAGGTGTCTCCATGGACTCTAACGCTCTCGAACAAGAGCGCGGTATCACGATCTATTCTAAAAATACTTCGATTGTTTATCAGGGCACCAAAATCAACATCGTTGACACCCCCGGCCACGCCGACTTCGGTTCAGAGGTAGAGCGCGTTCTCCGCTCTATTGATTCTGTCCTTCTCGTCGTTGACGCTCAGGAGGGCCCAATGCCCCAGACTCGTTTCGTTTTAAAAAAATCTCTCGAGCTCGGTCTCAAACCAATCGTCGTCATCAACAAAATTGACAAACCAGCGGCTGATCCTGTTCGTTGTGAAGAGCAAGTCCTCGAACTCTTTCTCGAACTCGGTTGCAACGATGCCCAAGCCGACTTCCCTGTCGTCTATGCCATCGGCCGTGAAGGTATTGCCAAAAATAATCTAGCTGACGAATCAACTGACCTCACCCCCCTGATTGAAACCGTTTTAAAATATGTGCCACCCGCTTCTTCGCCAGAACTTTTGGCTAAACCACTTCGTTTACAAACTTTCAACCTCGGTTACGACAACTTCCTCGGTCGCCTGGCTATCGCTCGTATTTACGAAGGTGAAATCAAACCCAATCAAACTGTTTTAATTAAAAAACCAGATGGCACCACTCGCACTGGCAAACTAACCAAGATTTTTACTTTCCAAGGTATTAAAAAAACCGAAGCCGAATCAGCCGGCGCCGGTGATATTATTATGCTCGCTGGTCTGCCAGACATTTATATCGGCGAAACTATCTGTGTTGATCCAGAAACTAAACCTCTACCAGCGATTGATGTTGACGAGCCAACCATCTCACTCAACTTCTTAGTCAACAACTCCCCTTTTGCTGGTCGTGAAGGCACCTATGTCACTTCACGCCAGATTCGCGAATATCTCGAACGCGAGCTCGAAGTCAACGTCGGCCTAAGAGTAGAATTTGACGCCACTGATACTTTTAAGGTCTCTGGCCGGGGCGAACTCCATATCGCTATCTTGCTCGAAAACATGCGCCGTAAAGGCTACGAGCTCCAAGTTTCCCAACCACAGGTCATCACTCACGAAGTCGATGGACATAAACATGAACCATTCGAAGAAGTGATAGTCGATGCTCCGAGCACCTACCAAGGCACTATCATCGAACGACTCGGCACTCGCAGTTTTGTCATGAAAGATTTAAAAATGCATGGTGACTCAGTCCGTCTCACTTTCGAAGGTCCGACTCGTGGACTACTTGGCTATCGCAACCAGTTTATCATCGATACCAAAGGCGAAGGTATTCTCTCCTCACGCGTGATTGGTTTCAAACCATACGCTGGTGAAATCCGCCGTCGCGCAGTCGGCTCCATGACCTCTATGACCTCCGGTAAAGTCCTCGGCTATGCTCTCTGGAATCTCCAGGAACGCGGAACGCTGTATATTGGTCCTAACGTCGAAGTCTACGAAGGTATGATTCTCGGTAACACCGCCAAGGGTGAAGAAATGGTGGCTAATCCGACCAAGGGTAAAAATCTCACCAACGTCCGGGCCTCTGGTACCGACGAAGCCATGGTCCTCTTCCCTCATTACGAAATTACAATTGAACGCGGTTTGGAAATAATCAACGAAGATGAATATTTAGAAATCACCCCCAAAAGCGTACGCCTCCGCAAACAACTCCTAACTGAAAACGATCGCAATCGGTCAAAGAGAACGACTTTCAAACCAGGAGCTTAAGGGCAGTAGTAGAGTAGTAAGGTAGTAAAAGTAGTAAACAAAACCACCTTCGCGTTCGCGAAGGTGGTTTTGTTTTTGTCGATTAAATTTAAGCGACTGCTTCGTCGGCAGGAGTTTCCTCTACCATATCTACAACCTCTTCCGCTACTGGAGCAGTTTCGGCTACTGGGCAGGTGCAAGGCTCGTTGCCACACACTGTGCACTTTGTTGTTTCGTCCATATTGTTTTATGAATTAAACTATCCGTTCGCTGATAATTAGACCATCCTAACCTGTTTAAAGCTCTTAGGCAATTTTTAGACAACAGAATCACCAGCTAAGTAACCCGTAGTCCAACAAAGTTGAAGAGAAAATCCGCCAGACGGTCGATCAATGTCCAACACATCACCAACTAAATACAAATTTGAAAAGAGGTGGGAGCGCATAGTTTTAAAATCCACTTCCGTCAAATCAACTCCACCAGAAGTGACAATCGCAGTATCGAGACCGAGAATTCGATCAACGGTCATGGGTAAAGATTTGAATATTTTTACTAGCCGATTGCGTTCTTCTTTAGTGACGCTATGACAAAAGACATCTGATTTTATTTCTGACATCGTTAGAATGGTTTCAATCAAGGCTTCTGGCACCAAAGAACCGAGTGAATTTTTTAATTTTTTATTACTATCTGTTTTAAAAATTTCTTGCAATTTAGTATTGAGCTGGTCATAGCCCAAAGCCGGCAAGACATCGAGGAGTAATGTCACTTCGCCTTCTTTTTTCCACTGACCGATTTCTCGGCTGAGATTTAAGACTAGCGGGCCAGATAGGCCAAAGTGAGTAAATAAAATTTTACCAGTTTTAGCTTTTTGTTTAACCCCATCAATAAAAATAGTTAATTTAGCTTTTTCCAAAGCGAGTCCCGACAGCTGCTTGACCCATGCTTCACGAATCGCCACTGGCACTAGGGCTGCGCTAGGCTCTATGACTTTATGACCGAGAGTTTTGAGCCAAATAAAACCATCACCAGTCGAGCCCGTCTCGCGATGAGATTTACCACCAGTCGCCAGGACAAAAGACCTGGCGCGAATTTCTTGGCCAGTAGTTAATTTAATCGCCTCTATCCGACCAGTCTGAGAGACAAAACTTGCCACCACTGCCTCGACCCTAATTTCCACTCCACCAGCTTTCAAATAATCAGTCAAAGAGTTGAGAATAGTTTGGGAACGATCAGAAACAGGAAAAACTCTATCACCGGGCTCAATTTTAGTTTCTACCCCCTGATGTTTAAAGAAAGCCAGAGTATCTTTTACTCCAAACCGGGCAAAAGCGGAAAAAAGAAATTTTCCAGCTGGGCCATATTTTGATAAAAATTTTTGCTGGTCTGACTCGGCATTGGTTAGATTACAACGCCCACCACCAGTCAATAGAAGTTTCCGACCCAAATCAGAATTTTTTTCTAACAATAAAACCTTGGCTCCTTTTTCGGCAGCTCGGCCCGCCGCCATCATTCCAGCCGGCCCACCACCGATCACGACCACATCCCAAAGCTGGTTAGCCATTATGATTTTATTGGTGTGTAATACCCCGTCAGCTGTGCTGCGGGGATTACACTAGAAATTAAGTTTCGGCGGTGGCCGATTCCTATTCCAAAAAAACAGCCCCGGTTCCGCGCCCCGAATACCTCGTCAGCCATGCTACGTGAATCGAGGGCGCGGGCTTGTTTTATTAGATGATCTACGACTTTAAATTTACTCGTTTTTTCTACTGTCGGATCGGCCGACATTGGTTCATTGTCACCACGATCGAGATACTTAACATTCAAATCGTAAGCATCGTCACCAGTCAAAAGAGCGGTGGCTGACAAAGTTTTAATCCTATCCCCTAAGGCGCCAGAAGAAACATGATTAGCCGTCGTAGTGGCTAAATGAAAAATAGCAACATTGTGGAAAATACCCGTACCGCCAGAATTAAAAGCTAAGTCTGCAAAAACATCGTAGCCGTCAGCCATTTTGATTTTACCCAAAACTGACACGAGAAAAACATCGCCCTTTAAATTCATTTTGGAATCAATAATAAACTCTCCAACGCCATCTCTGAGAACAACAAAAGAAGGTGCGGGCTGAACACTACTATTGCCAGAAAACATTTCGATCGAGACCTGACTATTTTTAATCAATTTTTCCAGACGAATAGGATCACTGACCAACTCTTCGAGCACCACGGAATTTTTAGCCAAATCATCCCTATCCTGCCAAGAAGGCAGACTATTTTTCTGGTACCACCAAGCCCCGAAAGCGATGATAGCGACAACGACTAGCAACCAAATAATTTTTTTTGTCATGGTTGTTTTTATTCTTTTTGAGTGGATAATTTTATTTGTTTAACAATAGAAATAATGGCCAACTCCACTGGCAAGGATTGAATCGTCGCCAAACCAGTCTCAGTATAAGCAGTCAATAATTCACGCAAGATCGCCGACAAAAATTTAGCGTTGTCATGTTTGGATAAGGTTTGATAAAAAATCAGCTCGTCTTCATCCACCGCCAGATAATTCTCACCTAAAAGTTCAGGCGCGTAGCCAACCAACATTCCCCGACGCAATTCCTCCAAGCTTAAGCGTAACATGACTTTTATTTCTACTCCCGCTCGGCTAAGGTTGGCGACCGTTAATAGAGCCTGATTAGAATCAGACGAAATCAGAGCCAATAAAAATTCTTTGATCATTTCACGTTTGGGCGCACCAGTAATCTTTTCTACTTCACTGATTGATAATTTTTTATCACTCGAGGAAACTATCACTTTTTGCAGAGTGCCTAAGGCATCACGGAAGGAACCCTCGGCTAGCAAAGCAATCAAATGGCTGGATTTTTCATCAATGCTATAACCCTCCTTCTTAGCTACCTCTTTGATGTGTTTTTGCAAAGCGGGAATTTCTGGCTGGTGAAAACGAAAGGTCTGGCAGCGAGACACCACCGTCTCTGGTACCTTATGGAGTTCAGTGGTCGCTAAGATGAAGATAACATGTCGGGGAGGCTCTTCTAGAGTTTTCAACAGCGCATTGAAAGCAGCATTGCTGAGCATATGAACCTCGTCAATAATATAAACCTTGTAGGGTGAGGAAAATGGCAGAGAACCCACCGCCTCACGCAATTCGCGAATCTCTCCCACGCCATTGTTGGAGGCACCATCGATCTCATAGAGATCATTGCCATTACAACCCAATTCCTCGGCAAAAATTCGAGCAATGCTAGTCTTACCAGTCCCGCGTGGACCAGCAAAAAGATAGGCATGGGCAATCTGACCAGAGGCAATTGAGCCCTCCAGAGCGGTAATTATCGGCTCCTGGCCAACAACTTCCTTGAATATAGAGGGACGATATTTACGATAGAGGGCTATTTCGGACATATAGCGCCTATCATAACACTTAAGCTGATTTGAGAAAATCCCTGACAATAGCTTCGACGGCCTGACTATTTTCTGTCGCCATTAGTTTAATCCGCAAATCTGACGCCCCAGGAAAACCAGTCACATAAGCTTTAAAATGTTTTTTCATCACGGCAAAATTTTTCGTATGCCCACCAAAAGTTTTAGTATTAAAACTGCCTGGGCAATACATTTTTTCGAAAAGTTTGGAATGTTTGAGGAGAGTTTTGAGACTAAATTTTGTGCGACATCCGATTTCGCACAGTCCGGCTTTAGAGTTTAAGCAAGGATCGTCCTTGATTGGCTTTGTTCGACATCCGATTTCAAGGGGGTCCGAAATCGGATGTCGAACAAACAGCCACGGCTGACCGAAAACTCCCCGGCCGATCATAGCTCCAGCTAAACCATATTTTTTACTAAGCTCAGTGGCTTCAGCGACTGTTTTAACGTCACCATTACCCATAATTGGAATACCGCTACCCCGAGCCAGTTTAACAGCCAACGGTGCATATTCTTCCCAATGAGCTTTTGGTTCAGACATTTCGTTGCGCGTTCGAAAATGCACCGTAATCGCCGCTGGCTCAGCTTTTAAAATCGCCTTGAACCATTTAGTAAATTCTTTTTTATCTGGCGCACCCCAACCAATCCTCATTTTGACCGACACTGGCATTTTACCAGCGACTGATTTAGCTGCTTCAATAATTTCCTGAGCCAATTTCGGAGTTTTGATCAAAGCGGCCCCAGCGCCGATTTTATTGACCGCCCGATCGGGACAGCCCATATTAATATCCACCCCATCGAAACCGAGTTCGCGAATAATTTCCACCGCCTTTTTAATCGTCTCGAGTTTGGAACCAAAAATTTGGGCCACAATCGGTCGCTCCGCTTCGGTAAAATAAAGTTCACGCAAAAGCTTCGCCCGGCCAGCTTCACTCGCTAGACCGTCTGCTGAAACAAATTCCGTAAAAAAAACATCCGGACCACCAAAGCCAGCGATCGTTTGTCGAAAAGCGCTATCAGTCACATCATACATTGGGGCCAAAGTAACGAGTGGTTTTTTCAGTTTTAGCCAAAAATTAGCCATAGCCAGAATACTAGCTTAAAAATCTTAATTAGCCAAAAAGTTACAGCACGGTCGGGGTAAAAGCACTCTTAGTCTCACGCGAGACATTATTGGTTAAAAATTTGATGATTTCAGCGGTATCTTGTTTGCGATTTTCACTTCGCAAGAGAATCAAAGCAACCGTCCGAGTTTCAAATTCTGACAAAGGTAAATTAAAGAGGGCCACTAAAGTTCGGTTGGCCTCATCAGTATAGCCATTTTTACCACCAATATAATTTTCGAGCGAATAAATATTGTTAACATTGCGCCACTCGTGCTTACCCACAGCCTTTTTTGACTCTTTAGTAATATCAAAAATGTATTTTTTGTATTTGTAAATATAGCGAGCCTGTTTAAATAAATCAGAAGCAGTCGAAATATTGTTTTCCGACAAACCACTCGGATCATCGAAAGAGGTATTGGCCATACCTATCGCTTTAGCTTTTTCATTCATTTGAGCAATAAAACTGACTCGGTTATGAGCTTGAGCGATCGCCTCAGCCGACATATTGCTCGATTCTAATAAAAGTGGATAAATGAGGTCACCAATAGAAATTTTTTCGTTCAGATACAACCGCCCAGTTTTACTATAGGTTTTATAAGACTCTTTTTTTATAGTTGTTGATTCTGTTTGATTGAGGGTTTCGAGCGAGACCAAAGCGGTCATGAGTTTGGTAATAGAAGCAATCGGCAAAATACGATCTTTATTTTTTTCAATAATTATTTCACCAGTATCGATATCAGCCACCAAATAAGATTCGGCTGAGAGGGGCATCTTGTCGGGATTTTTTAGTGACAAATAAGATGAAGCCAAACTAGACAAACCCAAATTGGAAACACTATTTGAAACTTTCGATAAAATTTTATCTGAACCAAAAACTAAAACCATCGTCCCATTGTCGGCAAAATCATAAACCTTTTTAGCTTCAACATCGGCCAAACGAATACAACCACCAGAATAAGAGCTGGCGACGGCCCGACCACGATTGTCATATGGCCAACCATGAATAAAAAAGTTGCCAAAAAATTGCAGACTATAAGGCATCCAAACTTTACCGATTGAAGAAAAATGTTTGGCTTCTTTTATTTTGACACTATATTCACCAACTGGCGTCTCCCAGGGTGAACCTGGTCGTCCCTTGGCCAAAACAGTCGAAGTAGAAACTAGTTTGCCATCTCGGTAGAGATATATCACCATATGGCCCAAATCCGCGACGATTACTTTGCCAGTCGCCGGCACCTCTGGATTATCCTGATCAAAATTAGCAAAACTAATTTTTTTGTTGGGATTTTTAAAACCCACCTCTTTGAAAGCTAGACCAGAGGAGGCTTGGTAGATTTGGCCACCGAGGATAGAAGGGTTGGGTAAAATTCTAGCTGCCGTCGAAACCGCCCACATACTACCGGCGCCAAAAAACACTGCCATTACGGACCAAAAAACATATTGGAAAATGTTCTTATTTGAAAGCATCTAATACAATCTACAGGTTTTTTACTTTTATTTCCAAGTCAGCTGGGGATAATGATGATGCCACAAAAGATATTTTGGAACCAGCCACTATTTCGCCCGCGATTATTTTATCTGCCACTTTTTGCTCAACTTGGTCTTGGATATAGCGCAACATTGGTCGAGCACCGAAAAACTTGTCAGCGCCATTTTTAGCCACAGAAGCTGTCAGGTCTGGAGTAATCTCCAAAGTAAAGCCTTTTTCGGTTAGACGTTTAGCCAGCTTTTTCAACTGCAATTCGGCAATCTTGGCCAACTCGATCTCACCCAAAGGTCGAAAGATGACAGTCGCATCAAAACGATTGAGTAACTCTGGTTTATAAATCCCCCGTTCGACGATAGCATCAATTAAAACTGAACGCGACAACTCTTGATTAGGATTTTTCTCTACCATTTCCCAAATCAAATCGGCGCCGGCATTGGAGGTGGCAATAAAAATAATATTTTTTACCCCCACTCTTTTACCGTTCATATCAGAAAAGAAACCTTCATCAAAAATCGGCAAAAAGATGTTTAAAACAGCCGGCGAAGTCTTTTCAAATTCATCAAGAAGAATCACTCCATAAGGATGATCGCGCACCATCGTACTCAAAACGCCGGTGGCCCCACTAGAAAAAGATCCGATTAGCTTATCAACAGCGTCTGGTCCCTGATACTCCGACATATCGAGGCGATAGAGTTCATTTTCATTATCAAAAAAAGTAGCAGCTAAAGCTTTGGCTGTTTCGGTTTTACCAACTCCGGTCGGACCTAAAAAGAGAAAAGTACCGATCGGCTTGTTGGGATTGCGAACCCCAGCCCGCGACCGTCGGACAGCACTAGCCACCGCCGCCACCGCCTCACGCTGACCAATTACTCGCAAACCGAGAATACTCTCCAGATTGAGCAATTTGTCTTTTTCCTTAGCTGTCACTTCACCGATTGGAATGTTGGTTTTGTTTTGGATAAAAGATCGGACTTCTTTGGAATCAATAATCAAAAAACCAGCCCTTCTGGCCCAAGGAGCAATTTCGGTCAGCAGGTCTATCGCCTTGTCCGAACCAACACTGTCGGGGAAGTAATAACTAGCACCCTGAGCAATCTCGTTGACCGCTTGATAAGTGAAAAATAGCTTAAAATTATTTTCCACTTCCCAAATTGCTCGCAAAAGCATCTCGGTAATATCTTTCTGTGATAAGCTCGCCAAACTAACTTTTTCAAAACGAGTCATTAAGGAACTGCGTGATTCAATAAACCGGTGGAAATTGTCTGTATCGCACAAGGCAATAACTTGAATAGAATTGCCAGACAGATAAGAATCCATGAGTGAAATAATATTGGAACCAAATCTATCGGCCGAAGCTACGAGATTGGCTAAATCGTCTATGACCAACAAAATATTACCCGCTTGTGAAGCCTCAGAAAAAATCTTTAGGATGGTTTGTTCAAAAGAATTTTTTTCCTTACAGGCCGCCATCAAAAGCGACACCTCCAACAAAACCGGCCTCTTGCCAGCCAGAGCGGGAATGGTTTGACCCTCTTTTATTTGGTGAGCCAAATGATAAATAATATCCATCTTATCCGGCCCAGCCTCGCCAATTAGCAGAGCATTGGCTTCCCGACCTCGAGACAAGACGGCCTCGAGCTGGCGAATCTCCGATTCACGAGTAGTCGTATTGGCTTCCAGACTATTAGTCTCACGGTCCACCAGTAAATCTCGGCCATACAAGTCAAGGTTGTAGGTTCCACCATAGGACCAATCTCGAGCCAGACTGGGCACCCGAGTTAAATTATCCAATTCCCACCACCGACTTTCCCAGATTTGCAATTCAATCCCCAATACTACCCACTGAGCAGCACCAATAAATTCTGTCTCTTTGGCCGAATGTGACAATAAAAATTCTCGAAAAGCCTGACTTTGATCAAAGATATATTTGGTTAAATCTTTGAGCTTGATGACAGGACCATCGGTCGGGGCCAAAAGCATAGCTGAGACCGGTGATGGATTGGTAGCTAAAAAGAGATCAGCTTCTGGCCGACCAATACCCAATCGACGAATTATCTGACCACCAATATCCGAATGTAAAAAAGCTACCAGCAAATCATCAGTCTTGGCACCATACAAAATTCGTCCGACCGTCATCGTAAAAATATCATCAGACCGATAGAGATTTTTAGCCACCAGTTCTAAATAATAAAAAGAGGAAAAATAAACTTCAATCAAAATTGCGACCATAAAAATACTCAAGCTGATTAGCATCAGGCCGAGAACTTTATTTTTTAACAACATAATCAAACCGAGATAGTCGGTCAAAAAAGTCGGCAAATAATCTTGGGATAAATAAAAAGCAAAAATCAAACCTAAAAAGACAATAGCAAATCGACAAAAATGAATTAGTCTTCCCCGTCGGTCTGAGGAGATAAGACTGTCCAGCATTAAAACCGGATAGAGACGACTCTTGTGTAATAAATCAGTAATAGTGTTCATTTTATTATTTGAAAAGCAAGCCGATACCCAGTAAAAAGAGGAAGATGATAATAAATGGCAACAAAAGCCAGATAGCCAAAACCAGAGGCAAAAGTAAAGTTAAAAACAAAATAGTCAGAAGGCCAATAGCAATCACCCCTGTCCGCATAATAAAGCCGACCAATCTCATTAAAATATTTAACACCAAGGTGCTCGCAATGGCGCCAATATCTGTGATATTTTTTGTATAACCCTCATCGAGACGACGCCAGGGCGACAGCCAAGTTCTAAAAAGTAACGGCAAAGAAAAAAGATTGGTAATAAATAAAAAGAGATTGCGGAAGACCAACAGCAAAGACACCACTGCTTTTGAGTAATGCCATAAAAGATAATCTATTAGTATTGTGATTACCCCCATAGTTAAGATTTACCCTATTAAGTAAGATTTGACCCTGTTTTTAATAAACTTTTTACCATAAACGGTTTTAAGATATTTCTCTCGATGAGTAGCATCATCTTGATCTAGACATGCTTCATAATAAACAAGT
>Ga0172379_10002107_pt1 | contig 36590 bp, 38 predicted proteins | sample GrowelOW334metaG_FD_119756 | JGI IMG/M metagenome (GOLD analysis project Ga0172379, IMG submission 119756) | Groundwater microbial communities from an aquifer near a municipal landfill in Southern Ontario, Canada - Groundwater well OW334 metaG | ecosystem: Environmental > Aquatic > Deep... | reverse complement strand
CAACAAGGGGTAAACCAACTACTAATATTTGCGTCATAATTTTTTGGTTAAAAATTAAAGTAATTCAAATTTTTCGTACAACGTTCGCGCATAGCCAAAGTTTGACTTGCGAACGACGCTGGTACAATTTTCCTCCACCAGCGGGAAGTGAGCAAGACAAATTTGGGCGAGCTCTTTTGGCGCGTGCTGACTAGCCGCGCATCAAACAAAAGAGCGAGCTGGCTATGCGCTGTTGTAGGATGTTACGAAATAATTTGCTTATAAATTCCGTGTGAAATTTCGATATTTTTCACATCCATGTGTTTTAATTTTAATTCAAATATTATCTCGCCAGCTAGTGTTCTAACTTTGTTCCAATTTTTATGTTTAAGCATTTTCACATCAAAACAAACAAAATCAGACTTGGGCATCCCTGTTAATAATTTGTGCAATTTTTTAATCTTAGAATTATTAGGATATAATTTATCGAAATAATCACGATAATTTATAGCAGTGTAAAAATTGTCGAAATCTGAAAATAATTCACATGTAACACAGGCAAATGACGGGAAAAGAGTTTCCTGTTTATCAATTTCGTACGATAAGCAAAACAGACTTTGATTAAATTGATTTATTATTCCTTTGTTTTCAGTATTAAATTTTTTAGTCATAAGCAAATTATTTCGTAATGTCCTACAACTCGCTTCTGTGCGATGAATCTTTCGCACAGAAGCTAACGGAGGAAGTTTATACGCTTTTTTTGGTGTTGTCATCAAAAGTGATTATTTTAGAATTATTTTAAGAATTTTTTAACTTTGTTTGATATGTTCGTTCTCGCTATTGCTTATGGGGATGTTAGGTGGACCTACCGATACACTCGTCAATGTGTTGGTCCGGGTTCGATTCCCGGCATCTCCACCAACAATGGCAAGACGAAAAAAGAGCTCCGTTTTTCCCGGGGCTCTTTTTTTATTTTATTGGTGGTTCCCAACACACTCGTCACTTGTATTTTATCTAAATTAGAAAATTTTTTCAATCATTAAATTAAATATGTTTTTTACAAAACACGCGCTCGACAGTTGTTATTTTGATTTGCCTGGAAAAAGATATGAAGTATAGAATAATCACGGCTATCAAGTCGTCAAAAATAGAGAAATACCTTTAATGCAAAAATATGGCTGATATAAGCTACGATCCCGAGGTCAAAATACTGAGCATAAAAATGAGCGACAACAAAATCGCGGATAGCGACATGGAAGATCACTGCGTTATTGACTATGATAAAGACGGAAAAATTGTCAAAATAGAGGTGCTGGAAGCCAATCTGGAAAAATTATTAAAATCTTCAAAATCCCGCTGATTATTTTAGATTTAATTTAGGAATTTTTTAATATTCATGTGATATACAATTTTTAGAGTTGTTTTTGTTCTGATTATTGTATATACTATGTATATACATACTAAATGATTTATATGGCTCAAACAACACAGTTCATCGTTCGTATCGATAAAAAACTAAAAATGGAAGCTCAGAAAAAAGCGCAGGACAAACTTGGAATCGGACTTGGCACACTTACCAAGCTTTTCTTGAAATCTTTTACTGCTAAATCTGAGATTGTTTTTTATCTTGGCGATAAAGAATTTGATGAAAAACTGAATGAGCTACTTAAATCCGAGAATGTTAAAACGGCTCTAAAAAAGCTTGGTAACAGCGTGTAGATGCCGAAAATATACATAACGGATTCTTTTAAGAAAGGTGTTAAAAACAGGCGTGAACTATTAAAAGAAATTGTTCGTGAAATAGAGAAATCTTTTCGCGGGTTTAATAATCTTGTTGATCTGTATTCACCGGCTGAAGATTTTTTGATTAACAAAATCATTAAGGTTCAGTGTGATATTAACAATAAAAAATATGATGATTATGGATTTTGATAATTATTTACGTCAGACAGAGCGTGAGATGACTATACGAAATTATAGCCTGTGTACCCAAAGGGCGTACATCCCCTATCTGAAGGCTTATTTTGAATTTGTGGGGAATGATGCATATTTCCCAAATGTCGAGCTGATAAAGGAATTTTTGTATCAGAGGAAGATTAAAAACAACTATGCTCCGGAAACTTTGAATCTGTGTCTAAACGCAATTAAGTTCTTTTATAAAACTGTGAGGAAGTGTTCGGATATAATCGATATAAAGTTCGCGAGAAGGAATTTAAGGCTGCCAGTCGTGCTTTCTCATGAGCAGATTTTGGGAATGATATCTGCCCTTCGAAATCTCAAACATAGACTAATCATTTCTTTGGCTTATGGAGCGGGTTTGCGCGTTGGTGAGGTTTGCAATCTTCGCATAGGCGACTTGGATTTTGATGAGATGTTGATAAATATTCGCTGTGCAAAAGGAGGAAAAGACCGCGTAACTGTGCTTCCCGAAAGATTGGCGGAGGATATACGAATATGGACAAAAGATCGTCGGGAGAGTGACCCAGTCTTCGAGGGTCGGCGCGGCAAAAAACTCACAACCAGAACCCTTCAAAAAATCTTCGAATCCGCTAAAATTGAGGCCAAAATAGGCGGCACATCCACTTTTCATTCTCTCCGACACAGCTTCGCCACTCATCTCATAGAATCCGGCACAAGCATTCGTCTCGTGCAGGAGCTTCTTGGCCACCAAAACATCAGGACCACCCAAAGGTACACCCACATTTCGCGCGGGGCGCTAGGCACGATTAAAAGCCCATTTTGATGGCGGAGAGGGAGGGATTTGAACCCTCGCGCCGGGTTACCCCGACCTACAGGATTAGCAATCCCGCCCCTTCAGCCGCTTGGGTACCTCTCCGCGTGTGCCAACGTAATATAGAAAAAAGCCCCTTCAAAGTCTAGGCCAAAAAAGAGAGGGCGTTTTTATGCGGCTCTTATTTCAAAACTTTCAATGTTGCTATTATCTGCTGTGCGAGCGGAAGGTATGTATCGTAATTCTCCAGCAAACTTGTATAGGATATTGCGTGGAAAACTTGGCCGTCAGCTCTTGGTATTACAATTTGCCATTGTTTGTATGTCGCATTGTCAGCTTCAATTGTGTATTCGACTACAAATTGTTGTCCTGCCAATTCCGTACCGTCTTGCATTGTGTAGCTTAGCGGTTTTTCGTCTGTAATCTTTGCGTCTTTCGCCTGATTTAACTGTGCCTTAAACTCCTTGATTACATCATCTACGCTTGCGTAATTGCCTCCCATTGCCTTTGATGCAAGATTTTGAATGGCGATTGATGCTTTTCCGTTCGAGAACATTACTGTGTATGCGTTTACGTCCTCCTGCTTCTGCCAGTCCGCCGGATAGTTTATTTCATACCCGAACTTTGGCGTGTTAAATAAATTCGCGAACGTCGATGTCGTATCTTTTGCTGTATCGGTTGTTGACGTTGTCGTCGGAGTCGTCTCGCTCTTGTCGCCACCAACAGAAACATTAAAATCACAGCCTGCCGCTGTTAAAATGAAAGCGCTCACAATCATAACTGAAAGTAATTTTTTCATATTTTTTTATTAGTTATATGTTAAATAAATTATTTCCTGACTACGTAAGTTTTGGCTATCATGTCGTGAAAACCGACTTTGTTTTTTGAGAATCCAATCCAGATATATCCCAGAAACAGCGGGATTCCACTTACGATATATCCTACGTATCTTAGAACTGCTTTTTGCCAACTTAGTTTTTTGCCATCCTGTTCAATTACTTTCAAACCAAGCGCCATTTTTCCCGGCGTAGCGCCTTTCCAAATCCAGAATCCTATTACATAAACAATCGGAACAATCATTTGCGGGCCTACGAATACAGCGTTGAAATTCATTTGAAATCCACCTTCCGTTGTCATCATGGCTCCACTTCCTGACCCGGGGAATAAAATGCTGCCGATGATTCCTAGAATTATACCGTCAATAATCATCGCCAAGAATCTAATCCAAAAACCGGCGTGTTTCATTTCCATACTTTGAGGGGTTAAAGTTATTTGTATTATAACATATCTAGTTTTGAGGAGTTTCTCCGTTGCTCTCTTTCAGTTCTCCTGACCATAATTTCTGCAAACTTACACGGCTGATGTCGTAGTATTTTTTTAGCTCGTTAGGATCCGCAACCTTTAAAACATCCAATTCCGGCGCGAACATTTCGGAGTATCTGTCTCTGCGGCGAATCATTTTTAACTCGCCTTCTTTGTTTATAAGAATCATCGGGGATCTCTTAATATTGTTGAAATTTGAGGCCAAAACATGACTGTACGCACCGATATCCATAATCATTAAAAGGTCGTTCATTTCAAGCTTTGGCATTTTTCTTTTCTTGGCGATTACGTCCCAAGCGTCGCAGGTGAGGCCCGCGATGATGTAGTCATGCAAGCGTGGCATATCCATTTTTGTCGCGGGCATTACGTCATACTGAAGCCCGTTATCTATGAGCAGGTCGGGAACAAATCCGTAAGTTGATCCGTCGGTTACTGCAACGCACTGATTGTTTGGCAAGACTTTATTGCTGATTACATTAACTATTCCTACGCCGGCGGAAGCCAGCATGAATTTTCCAGGTTCAAACACGAGGGCCGGCTCATCTTCTTCCAAATTATGTTTCTTCAATAAATGCTTAAAGAATTTTATAAACTTTTCACCCATTTCCTCGGGCTGGAATATTTTTTTTGCCATTGTTTCGCGCGGAAATCCGCCTCCGAGGTCAATTATTTCTATCTTATTTCCGAGCTCCTTTGCGTATTCGGCCAAAGGCATTATCTTTTTTGCGGCCTCAAAAAATACTTTTTGATTGCTGATATATGCTCCGTGAAAATGAAATCCTTTTAGGTTAACGTATTCCTTGCTCGTGGCTGAATCTATGGCGTCTTTTGCCTGATTTAAAGGGATTCCGTACTTATGCGCCATTGTTGAATACGTTCCGAGCTGTAACAACGGATTAACTCTAATCATTATATCTATTACTTTCCCCAAACTTTTTCCAACCGCATTTATTTTATCTATTTCTTCAATGTAGTCGGTTGTGATGTACCTAACCCCAAGTTTCGCGGCAAAATAAATATCTTGATCGCTTTTGTATAAATTTGTGAAAGAAATATCCTGTGGTTCGAAGTCCGCAAGAAGTGCCAAAATAATTTCTCCCGGTGAACTTACATCAATATCAAAACCTTCCTCCCTCGCGATTCTTAAAACCTCCAAGTTGGAATTAATCTTACAAGGATATTGAAAATTCACGTTCCTATAGCCGGAAAATACGCTTCTGATTCTTCTCATCCTGTTTCTGATTTCATCTTCCGAGTATACATAAAGAGGCGTGCCGAATTTTTTTGCCAGCTCGCTTACCGAATGATCATGTATATAAAGTTCGCCGTTTCCGTCTTGTTTCAAAAAAGATTTCCAACGAGATCTAAAATACCTTCTGTTAATACTTCTAATGCGTTTCTTTACCAACTCTTTTTTGAGTTAGAACAAATAGACTGCGTATGTTTTAGATGATAGCGAAAAATATTTCAATAGATTTTTTGGTGCACCGACCCTAACGGGTCCAGATGACCCTTAGGGTCGCCCCACCGGTTGTTGTTGGCTGATGCAATGGATAGTTCCCAAACCGTAAACCACGTACTTGCAATTAATGCCGACTACTCGGCGTTCCGGGAAGCATGATTGAATTATTTCGAGAGCTTTTTTGTCGTTATTGGTGCCAAAAATCGGCACCATTACAACTCCATTGCCGATGTAAAAATTTGTGTAGCTGGCTGGAAGTCTTCCTTGTTCATCGCCGACGAATCCTGGCATCGGAAGTTTTATAACTTCGAGAGGAGTTCCCGAAGCATCCGTGGAATTTTTTAAGATTTCATAATTTTCTTTTAAGACTTTGTGGTTGAAATCTTTTTCGTCTTCTTCATAAGCGCAGATGACTTTACGATGGCCGACGAATCGAGCTATGTCGTCTATGTGGCCGTCTGTGTCGTCGGCCTCAACCCCCTCTTTAAGCCAAATTATTTTTGATATACCCAGATATTCTTTAAGGTAATTTTCGATCTCTTCTTTTGAAAGTTTCGGGTTGCGATTCTTGTTTAACAGGCATTGCTCGCTTGTAAGCAAGGTGCCCGTGCCGTCAACGTCAATGGAACCGCCTTCAAGGACAATTCCGGGCACAAATCGTTCCATTTTTAGCGTTTTATTTATGAACTCCGGCATGTCTTTGTCCAGCATTAATTCGGCGTATTTTTCGCCCCACGCGTTGAAAATAAAATTCACCATTGCGAGTTTTTTCTCGTCTTTTTTTACCACAAAAATCGGACCATAATCCCGAAACCAAACATCTGAATATTTCTTGATCCAAAATTTTACTTTTTTTAAATCCACTTCTTTTTTCGTGAGTATTTTTTCAACTTTTTCCTTCGTCTTCTCGTCCAGCACAAAAAGATTAACAAGTTCCGTTTTATGTATTGCTTGAATTATTTCTGTGTAGGCCTCCTCCGCCTCTTTCATGTGAGGAAAAGTGGTTTTATCGTGCGGCCATGAAAGCCAAATAGCGGTATGCTGTTCCCATTCCGCCGGCATTCTGTAACCGAGGGCTTTTGGGGTTTTATTTTCCATTTTTGCCCTTTGTTAAATGAAAATATGTGTCCGGTCTTCTGTTTCTAAAAAATCCCCAGCTGTCTTGAATTTGTTTGTTCTTGCCCAGGTCTATTTTTGCAACAACCACCTCGTCTTTTTTATCGCTTGCCCGTTTAATTACCTGCCCGAAAGAATCACAAACGAAAGATTGTCCCCAGAAATTAAGTCCGTCTTCAATCCCAACTCTATTCACTGCTGCAACGTGCACAGCATTTGCGATTGCGTGTGAGCGCTGGATTGTTTCCCAAGAGTCGTGCCAGTCTCCATCATCGGATTTGTAGCCGCGAATATAGCCGATTGCGGTTGGGTAAAAAATAATTTCCGCACCCAAAAGTGACACCGCTCTCGCTGCCTCCGGAAACCATTGATCAAAACAAATCAGCGTCGCGAAAGTGGCATATTTTGTTTTGTATACCCGGTATCCAAAGTCCCCTTCTTCGAAATAATTCTTCTCATAAAACAACGGATCGTGTGGAATATGAATCTTATGATATGTTGGCAAGAGTTTACCTTTTTCGTCTATAACGACCACGGAGTTAAAATATTTTCCTTTTAATTTTTCGTAAAGCGGCACAATTATTACGGCCCTAAATTTCTTCGCGATTTTTGAAAAAGCCTTAACGGAGGGCCCATCAATCTCCTCCACATAAGAGTCCTTGTTCCCCTTTTCATACTGCGGAAAATATATGGTTTTGTAAAGCTCCTGAAGGCAAATTATCTTTGCGCCTTTTTTTGCCACTTCTTCAATTTTAGCGGCCGTTTTCTTTAGATTCGCGTTTTGGTTTTTTGAAACCTTCGTCTGAATCAATCCTATTTTTATAAACTTATGCTTGATCATTTTATTTTCTGTAAAGTTCCTTTATCTCTTCCCTTACTCTGAAATATCTGTATATACCCGTCCCCAAAAGTGCGATTGAAATTGGAATTAAAATTGCTCCGATAACTATTAGTGTTTCATTTTTTGGAAACACTTTTATGACTGTTATTCCCGATACGATTATCATTATAAAAGTCCTGATGTACGACAATAACGTTCTTTCGTTGGACATTTTTGTCCTGTCAGCAGCTAAATGATCCCGTAAAATTAATTCTCCTTTTGGATATTTCATGTCATGCAAGATTCTTAACTATAACCGCTTATTTTGCAAATCAAATTTTACATGGGAAAATTTTTTGTGTAAGATTTTTTTGCTATGAATATTTTTTATCCTTTGGAAATTTTTGCGGACTGGGTTACTTACGGTGTCTTTAAAATTTCCGAAGGCTCTTATTTGGCAGAAGCGGTGCGGTTTTTTATCGCCGATATTATAAAAATCTTTTTACTGCTTGTTGTAATTATTTTTGTCGTTTCAATTATCAGAACTTTTATCCCTCCGGATCGTGCACGCAAATTTTTAGCCAGAAAAAATAAATATACCGGCCATGTTTTAGCGTCTTTAATCGGCATTGTTACCCCATTTTGCACTTGCAGCGCCATTCCATTGTTTTTGGGATTTTTGGAGGCGGGCGTGCCGGTCGGTGTGACTTTTTCTTTTCTCATCGCTTCTCCAATGATTAACGAAGTGGCGCTTGTTTTACTTCTTGGAACTTTTGGATGGAAAGTAGCGCTTGTTTACGTTTTGAGCGGTTTGGTAATTGCCATTGTTTCCGGAATTGTTATCGGCTGGATGAAACCCGAAGGCCTTATTAAGAAGATGAAAAATGTGCCGGCGCTGAACAAGAGTGCCGCGAAGCGAACATGGGCTGACCGCGCCGGCTACGGCAAACACTACACATGGATGATTATAAAACGTGTCTGGATCTATATTTTGATTGGTGTTGTGCTTGGCGCTTGGATGCATGGATATGTTCCTACGGATTTTCTTGCCGCGTACGCCGGCGCAGACAAATGGTACGCGGTTATTTTCGCTACGCTCTTGGGAATACCGCTTTATTCCAATGCCGCCGGCGTCATCCCTCTTGTAAGCGTTCTCACGGAAAAAGGAGTTTCAATCGGCACAACTTTGGCTTTTATGATGGCCGTAACCGGCCTCTCTTTACCGGAATTTATGATCCTAAAAAAGGTGATGAAAGTTAAACTCATCGTTTTATTTGCCACCATTGTCGGTGTCGGAATAATTTTTACCGGCTACTTATTTAATGCGATTCTTTAGTTCCGGAATAATCTTTTCGGTTTCTTTTTCTCCAATCGCAACGATTTCCGCCCCTTTGTTTTTTGTAAAATAATCCAGCCAGCTCGAATATTCTTTTAGCGGAGGCTGAATAATAAAATCGGAATTTTTCATGGACTCTTTTGCGAGAAACTTACGCATTATTTCGAGGGATCTGCTGGCCACTTCGTCAAATCTTGTGTATGAATTTTCTTCCAGCGATTTTATGTTTTGGCAGTTATCCAAGTTTACGGAAATCACTATGTCCGCGCCCATTTTCTTAACGATTCCGTCCGGAACCGGATTGGAAACGCCGCCGTCAACCAAAATCTGCTCCCCGATTTTTACGGGTTTAAAAAAGCCGGGGACGGCCATACTTGCACGTGCGGCCACCGCCACAGAACCCTGGTCGAAGATTACTTCTTCGCCCTTCACTAAGTCGGTGGCCACTACTTTTAGTGGAATTTTTAAGTTATCAAAATTCGCGTAGTGCAACCATTCATTCAATAATTTTTCCAATTTTTCACCTTTTATCAATCCTCCCGTGAATGAAATTTCCGCGAAGCTGAATAATTTTTCCTGCTTGTTTCCAACCATTAATTCCTCCAGTTTGCCGATATCTTTTGTTAAAGCATAATAGGCGCCAACCCACGATCCGATACTTGCCCCGGCAATATAATCAATCGGAATATTATTTTTTATTAAAACTTTCAGCACGCCGATGTGTGCCAGTCCGCGAACTCCTCCACTGCCTAGTGCCAGTCCGACTTTTTTCATATGAAAGAAGATTATTTTTGAAACTTCTTCAGTAGGGATTCGCTAGATTTTCTACGAGAAATTTTGCTCCTGACCGTCGCAATTTCTCTTGAAAATCTTTCTTCGTCTCCGGCAACGACTCGTGGACTCGCGTTGCCTTCGACTACGAATCGCGAATCTCACAACTATATGGCGGAGAGATAGGGATTCGAACCCTAGAGGGGATAAATCCCCTAACGGTTTTCAAGACCGCCGCTTTCGACCGCTCAGCCATCTCTCCGTATTACGAAAGTGCCCTTTTAAAGGCAGAGGCAATATAGGCAAAACAGCCTTAAAAGGCAAATTTAAGTACAAAGAAATTGGGCCGCCACGATTGCGGCGGCCCGATACGCGATTTGGTTGCCCAGATTGTTTCCCGGTGAGGGGATAGAATCCGGTACTTTTGTCTGGGACATTTGGTGCGTCATTCAAAATTGGATGAATTTATTCGGGCTTATTAAACCCAAGGATGACTTTGGATTGTGCAGCCAAAGCTACCTTTGTCCCGATTGCCTAAAACCGCATTTTCTTAGCACTCGGGAGCGTAGAGGTCGAACGCTTTTTTCATTTACTTTCCACCTTATCTACCTCCAGATGAAGAGTTATTCTTTCTTGTAGTGTCCCCATGACACCCTCTTATCACCGATCGGTAACCTTTTCATCGCCTTCTCCTCATAGGCGACAAATTGTTGCCTCTCATCGATGACTCGAGACCTTCCTGACTTTGAAAATTCAAAAGCAAAAAGGTCTTGAGTTACCGAGAGTAAAATGATTGGATGGAGAGAAAAAAGTTCCGAAAAGTCCCAAACTTTCAAAGCGCGTGATCCGTTAAGATCGACGGAATTATCTCACCGATAACGAATTCGTCAAACGCCAAAGTTAAAATGGCTTGTTTGTGCGGAAAATTGCCAACAAAAGTGTGCCCGGGCACAGATTTTCTATGCGAACTTGCCGGCCGGGGAGGATGTTATCTAATTTCAAAATGGCTTTCTTGTGCAAAAAATCGCATTCGGAAGTCTGCACGTGCAGACTTAATTTCGGGCTCCCCACCACGTGGCAGCTATATGATTTTTGCGATTTATCCAAAAGTAAAAAACACTACTCGGACATCCTTCTTGGCCTGTGATAAACCCGCTTTACATCTCCTCCGAAACTTCTATACCTAAGAGTTCCAGCCCATTCTTTATGATTTGTGCGGCCGCTCCAACAATCTTCAGTCTGAATTTTTTATCTTCCTCGTTCGCGGCCCTTAAAACCGGCACTCCGTTATAAAAAGAATTAAACGTTTGCGCGAAGTCGTAGAGATAATTTGTTATTACGTTTGGTTTGTTTTCTTTTGCGGCCATTGCGATTTGTTCGGAAAATTTCGGCATCAATCGGATCAAATTCATTATTTTTTCTTCTGCATCTTCCGGATCCGGATAGCTATTCCCGCTGTCCTCGTCTTTTTTTCTTAAAATGCTTTTTGCACGTGCATAAACATATTGCAAATATGGCGCACTGTTCCCATCTAGCGCCAACATTTTGTCCCAATCAAAAGTAATATCGCTGATTCTGTTTTGGCATAAAATATTGTATTTTACTGCGCCGACTCCGATTTTTTTTGAAACTTCCGCTTTATTTGGATGATTTGGATTTTTTTCTTCAACGATTTTTTCGGCGCGTTTTATCGCTTCTTCCAAAAGATCTTCAAGTAAAACCACGTTGCCTTTTCTTGTACTCATACTGCCGTCTTTCATGTGCATACGGCCAAAAATAATGTGCTCCGCTTCTCCGTGATACCAAGGAAATCTTTCTGCCGCTTTGAACAATTGTTTAAAGTGCATTGATTGCGCAACATCCACTACATAAAGAAGTTTTGCCGGATGCCATGTGTCTATTCTGTATTTCAAAGTCGCGAAATCGCGGGTTGAGTATAGTGTCGCACCATCCTTTTTTTGTACTACAAAAGGCGCAATATCCTGCTCATCATACTGCACAACAAAAGCCCCTTCGTCCCCTTTCACGAAAATGCCTTTTTCTTTTCCCTCCTTCAAAATTGCATCCATTTTATCTTCGTAAAAACTCTCGCCATGAACAAAATCAAATTTTATTCCACCAAGTTTTTCATATGTTTTTTCTATGGCCTTGATGCTCTCGTCCACAAACCATCTCCACAATTTTTTGTTTTCCTCGTCGCCTTTTTCGAACTTCATAAATTCGCTTCTTCCTTCGTCTTCAAGCTTCGGATTCTTCTCGGATTCTTCGTGAAATTTAACGTAAAGTTTCAACAATTCATTGATTGGATCTTTTTCAATTGTCTCTCTGTCGCCCCATTGTTTGTACGCATAAATCAGTTTTCCAAACTGTGTTCCCCAGTCCCCGATGTGGTTTATGCTCACCGTTTTTGCTCCCAGTTTTTTGTAAATATTGCAGATTGTTTGTCCGATTATTGTGGATAAAAGATGATGAACTCCGAGCGGCTTTGCTATGTTTGGAGCGCTATAATCCAACACGATTGTTTTGCCTTTGCCAACCGTTAAACTGCCGTATTTTGAGCCTTCTTTCAGGATCTTATCTATCTCATCTTTTAGAACTTCTTTTTTGAGGAAGAAGTTTAGGAAGCCGGCCCCGGCGATCTCCACTTTGTCCACCAAAGCGTCTTCCGGCATATTTTTTAAGATTGCTTCCGCTATGTCTTTTGGCGCCAATCCAAGCTCTTTTGCCAATTGAAACGCCAAGTTGCATGAATAATCCCCATGCTCTTGAGAGGCCGGATATTCCATGTGCGCGTTGAAATGAATTATATTCGGAAAGGTTTTTATAACGGCGTGTTCCACGACTTTTTTTATCTTCTCTTTCAGAAAGTCTCCGCTGTCCAATAAAATCCCGTCCTTTGGTGGAATTAAGCTCATCTGCATGGGCTTTTCTGCCTTTTTCTTTGCGGTCTTTTTTGTGCTTTTCTTAGATGTTTTCAAGCGTTTTTTTTTTGCTTTTTCGACTTCCGTCTCAAAGTGGACTTTTTCCTGTTTTGTGATTTTCTTGTCGTTTGCGCTTTGCCGTCCTTCAACCCCCAAATCCGCAGAACTGTTTTCCTCCGTAAATGTGTGTGTTTCAACTCTTCCTCCCACATATTTTGCCACAGCATTACCTATTTCCTCAATGATTTTACCAAATTGATCAAAATGCATCTTGCTTAAGTCCTCAACTATTATAAGGGAATTTACCGTCCTATTGCTTAATTTCGTCCTTTCACATTCGCGATTGTTCCAATATCTAAAGATTATTCCGCCCTTATCTTCATAGCAAACTTCGCCTTCCAGAGCCTCTTCAACATCAATCGATCCTTTTGGACGGAACGCTTCTTTTCCCTGTGTGTAAGTTAATTGCACGTCTTCATACAGCCAATCCATGTCAATTCCTCTGACCGGAAGCATGTATTTTAAGGCGTAATAATTGCATAAATCTGACAAAAGCGTCATGTGTTCAAGCTCTTTTCCCGGTTTTATCCTTTTAATAAGGCCTGCGTGAAGCGGGGGAAACTTCTTTGGATTCCCGCCGAAATTGCCATAAGCTTGATCCCAAACACTGATCATCGGCTCTTTATGTAGGTCTTTTTCCACGAATTCTTTGGCTTTTTGGGCGCAGGCCCCTCTGAGCAAGCTCTCCACCATAGACGACCTTTTGCTGTTATTAAAGCCACGAACTATAACTATGCCGACCTTTAAATCGGGGTATTGCTGGTAAATCTTTTTGTCTATATTCAGCTTCATGGTTGTATTCTATATACTATTTGTTATGAATTTGCAACCTTTTGGCATTTGGTATTCTATTAATAATGGCTTTTGGGGGCTTGATTTCTTTGCTGTTTTTTGCTACAATACGATGATAAAAACAAAAAAATCATATAAATAACAAAAACAAATATGAAAAAGTTATCCTCTCTGCTTGTGACTGCCGCTATGTCTGTACTATTGCTTAATTCGTTAAGCGTATATGCAGCCGCTACCGATGACACCACTCCTCCTGGAGATGTCGAAAAGCTAAATGTTACTCCATATGATGGAGCTGTTAAGCTTTCATGGGATCCAGTGACCGACGATGATCGTGTCGCAGGATACGTGATTTCTTATGGCAACACATCCGTTGATGGAGAAACTGTTACCGAATATGACGCCAGTGAAGACGTCGGTAATGTTAAGAGTTATGTCCTAACCGGTCTTACAAATGACAAGGACTATTATTTCTCTATTTATGCTTACGACCCTGCAAAGAACGAGAGTGAATATTGGGCTCCGGAAGTTTCCGCAAAGCCAAGTGTCGCAGCAGGCGCTTATGTAGATAAAGACGCTCCTCAGGTTGCCAAGGCGGAAGCTTTGGACCAAGAGCATTTAAAAGTTACTTTTTCTGAGGCCGTAGTTCTCCCTGAAACAGATGCAGAAGCTGAATTTTCAATTGAAAACGATGATACTTTGGAGGCATTGGATGTTCTTTCCGCAGAAATGGACAAGACAGACACAAAAAACAAAACCGTACTTTTAAAGACTGATAAACAAGAGGAAGGAGTCAGCTATACATTGACCGTCAATACCGGAGTTAATGATACTGCCGATAATATAATTATAAGTGGAAATTCCGATACCGCGGTTTTCGATGGAAGCGGTACGGCTGTTAATACTGTTGTATTTAAAATGGATACAATTGAAGTTACCGATTCAACTCACCTTCTTGTAGAATTTACAAAGAGCGTTGTTCTTCCTGTTGATCCTGCCGCTGCGTTTGCAATTGCAGACAAGGCTGATGATACAAAAACCGTTGAAGTTACAAAGGCTACTCTTGGAAATAGCTCAAAGGATGTTGAAAACGGTTCAGTTCTTCTTGAAACAGCGGAATTGGCCGGCGGAGACTACGTTTTAACTTTAACAGGAGTCAAGGACGCCGATGGAACTGCATTGGCCGGAGATGCCGCTAAAATGGAATTTACATTTGCTTCAGTTGAACCTCTTGCAGGACCTGAAGATGTTGCAAAATTCCTTGCAGAACAATTTAAAAAAGCTGATAAATACGGAGTTAAATTATCTTGGACAGTACCTGATGCAAATAAAGATTTAGTTGATGCTCAAGAGCTTTATATGAGTGGAGACAAGGGTACAAGCTATAAGAGTGTTAGCGAATTGGAACCTACCGATGCCGCTTATGAAGTTAGTGACTTAACACTTGGAGAATACTGGTTTAAGTTGACCCAAAAGGATAAGGACGGCAAAGAAACAAAGGGTTCAGTTGTTAAAGTTGTACTATCCGAGACCGGCCCTGAAATGCTTGGGTTGGTTCTTGTGTCCATGGGGCTTGGCAAATTATTTGGAAAGAAAAAAGCTAAGAAGTAAGAAGTGTATTAAAGAATAATCTGAAAGAGGCCCCGCCTAGAAGGGGTCTCTTTTTTTGTCCCAGGGCTCAGCTCAGGGCTGAGCCCTGATTTTAGAGTTTTTTTAGGATTTTTTTAACATTCGTGTGGCAAAATCTCTCCATGATTGATATTTTTTCGCACAGAAAATCCATTTTTACCGCTTTGTTTTTTGGTTACACGGCCCTGCTGATTGCGCTTTGTGAAATTCCCCAACATGGCTTGCATGTATACTTTTTGGACGTGGGGCAGGGCGACAGTATTTTCATAAACACGCCTCAAAATCATCAAATACTTGTTGATGGCGGGCCAAAAACTGAAGTTCTTAATGAGTTGTCAGATGTTATGCCTTTCTTCGATAAATCGATTGATCTTGTCGTTCTTACTCATCCTCATGATGACCACATTCAAGGGCTTGTTGAGGTTTTAAAGAAATATGAAGTCGATGCGGTTTTGATTACCGGAGTAAGTTTTAATAATTCGAATTACAATGAATTTTTGCGCGTCGTTAATGAGAAAAATATTCCTGTTCGTTTTGCAAAATCTTCTGAGGATTTTTCTTTTGGTGAAGTTTTTTTGGATATAATTTATCCTTTTAAATCGCTCTCGGGAAAAACTTTTAGCAATATCAATAATTCTTCCATCGCTATGAAAGTTATTTATAAAGACCACTCTATTTATCTTGGCGGAGATGGCGAAATTGAAGTGGAAAAAGAAATTCTGGCATCCGGATTTTCGCTTAAGTCTGATGTTTATAAGGCTTCGCATCACGGAAGTCGAACAGCTTCCTCTCTGGATTTTTTGGTAAAAATTCGTCCAAAAATTGCCGTGATTCAAGTCGGCAAAGATAATACTTTTAAACATCCTCATCCGGAAACTCTTAGAAGTTTGTTTAAATCCGGCGTCGAAAAAATATACCGAAACGATTTGGACGGAAGGGTTGAGTTTGTTTTTTAGCTCACGTCGGCTTGACTTTTTTACCCAACTCCTGATACAATTGCTTTGGTCGTAGATACTGTTGATGGATATTGCGAGACAAGGATTTTAGGTTCTGAAGACGTAGACAATATCATCTCATACAGTACGAACTATAAAGATCGCCTTCGGATATTCCAGAGGCGCTTTTTTTTGCCATGTTTTAGATTTTGCGCTGTTTAGATTCTTTTTATTTCTGCCCCCAAGGATTTTAACTTTTGGTCTATCTTTTCGTAGCCGCGATCTATGTAATCGATGTTTGATATTTCCGTTTCGCCTTTTGCAATGAGCGCTGCAATTACCATTGCGGCGCCCGCACGGATATCACTACTCACGATTGGAATGGCCTTGAGGGCCGTAGGCCCGATTACAAGCGCCTGATGTGGATTTAAAAGTTCCACGCGGGCGCCCATTTTTTCCAATTCCACCAGATAGTTAAGTCTTCCTTCAAATAAAGTTTCGAATATTTTTCCAACACCTGCAGCTTGAGTTAATAAAACCACGAAAGGTGCCTGCAAGTCCGTCGCAAAGCCCGGATAGACGGCTGTTTTAAGTTCTTTCACTGCGGAAAGTCCGCCGTTTGCAGATACTGTCGCACAGTCTTTTCCAAGTTCCACTTTAGCACCCATTTCCATTAATTTTTGCCAGAAACTATCCAAGTGATCTGGATTTATTCCGTTAATTTTTACTTTTCCTTTTGTCGCAACCGCCGCAATCGCAAAAGTTCCAGCTTCCAAGTAATCTCCCGTAATTTTATGTGTAATTCCATGCAAATTTTTAACTCCTTTGATTTTTAGACTGTTTGTTCCTATTCCGTTTATTTTCGCGCCCATTTTGTTCAAGAAAAGACAAAGCTCCTGAACATGTGGCTCCGCCGCAGCCAATCTTATTTCGGTTTCACCTTCCGCCATGGCCGCCATCATCAAGGCATTTTCTGTCGCCGTTACACTTAATTCCGGCAATGTGATCTTTTTTCCTACTATTTTTTTTACTTTTATATGTAATCCTCTTTTATCATCGATAACTTTGCATCCGAGCTCTGTAAACGCATGTGTGTGGGCAAAAACAGATCTTTTTCCAAGCACGCATCCTCCCGGAAAATCCATTTTAACCTCTCCGACTCTTGGCAATAGTGCGCCCAAAATCAAAATTGAAGCTCTCATTTTTTTTACTAAATCGTTTGGAATATTTTTTTTCTGAAGTCCATTCGAATTTATTTCCAAAACATGATTTTTAAATTTAACTTTTGCGCCAATTTTCTCGATTATGCTAATCATTGATCTAACATCGGAAATATCCGGCACATTCTCCAAAGTAACCTTATCTTTCGTAAGTAAACTCGCACAAATTATCGGCAATGCGGCGTTTTTTGATCCGCCAACTTTAACCTCGCCTTTTAGTGCCTTGCCTCCTTTTATTACAAACTTCTTCATAAATTCTCCTAAATGCCTAGCCATTATACTCATTTTTTGATATAATTCCATGATAACAAAAACAAAAGTACATGAATCCACGTCTTAAACATCTTACATATCTTTTAGTCTCTATCGTTTCACTCGGAATGATTGTTTCTTACGGATTGCCCGAAAAAGAAACCAGCACTTTTGAGACTGATGTTTTTACCGCGCTTAAAACCGCGAACGAACAGATGTCCGCAGAACTTCCGGACTTGGTTATAGAAAATGTTTATCTTAAAAAAATCGCTTCTGTAGGCCCTGAATCCAATTATTCCAAATATAACTCGACTATTATTTTGCATAACAATGGTGGTGCAATAAAAGACAAAAGTCTTACTCTTAATGCCGGAAAAAATCAGAAATATGTTTTCGTAAAAAATACAACTAAAGGATTTTCTCTTGGCGAGGACAAGACTTATATAATCAATGATTATGATGTTTTGCTTGATAAAAATAACGACGTAGGCTCTTTAAAATTCAAAGTTTCTTTGATGGACGCGGAAGATGCCAACGACGCAAGCAATGAATATATCGCCGCGGTCCAATAACCAATCAGCCCATGATTATCAAAAAAATTGTAAAATTCTACTTTATCTTCGCAATAGCCGGCGTGCTTATGGCAACAGTTCCTCACTTAAAAAGCAGGCAGGATTTTATGGCTAATATTTTAGGCATCGGAACTTACGAAAAATCTTTGGAAAATGTTAGCGGCACAGCCAATTTATATCTTGGAACAGAATTGCTTTCCGAGAATAAAAAATTCTTCTAGAACTTTATTCTGTATTGCAACGCCTCCATTATGTGATTGATTTTTATACTTTCGCTTTTTTCCATGTCCGCGATTGTTCTTGCAAGCCTAAGTGTCCTCAAATAACCTCTGTTGCTTATCTGCAAATTTTCGGAAGCCTTATTGAGGATATCCTTTGAATCTCCGTCTATCCGGCAATGCTTCTTTATTTCTTTTATTTCCATGTCGGCGTTTCGTCTTACGCTTTTACCGCCGCTTTCCGCCATGCAGAATCTTTCTTTTTGAGCCGCAGCTGCCTGTTCTATCAATTCTTTTGTTTGTTTAAATTTTCTTATATTTTCTTCCTCGGCCCCATTTTCAAACATTTTCTCTATCGAAGATTTTTCCACCTCCAAGAATATATCAAACCTGTCCAAAAGCGGTCCTGAGATTTTTTTCTGATAGTTTTTTATTTGTTGGTCAGTACAAATACACGTTACTTTTTTATCCCCCTTGTATCCGCACGGACAAGGATTCATCGTTGCCAAAAGCATAAAATCGCACGGAAAGTTTACCGAAAAATTAGATCGGTTTATGTTTATCCTTTTGTCTTCAAGTGGTTGACGAAGGGCTTCCAGAGCGTCTTTATTGAACTCGGCGATTTCATCCAAGAACAAAACTCCGTTGTGAGCCAATGTTATTTCCCCCGGCTTCGGGTTGTGCCCGCCGCCTCCAACAACAGACACTGTTGAAGCTGTGTGATGCACCTCACGAAACGGCCGCGAGTTTATTATTGGATTTTCTTTTTGCAACAATCCGGCAATTGAATAAATTTTTGTGCACTCCATGGCTTCTTCTTTATCCATTTCGGTTAGGATATTTTTTATGCATCTGGCGAGAACGGTTTTGCCGCAGCCGGGACTCCCGTAAAATAAAATGTTGTGGTGGCCTGCGGCTGCGATCGTTAAAGCTCTTTTTGCTTTAAACAGACCTATTAAGCGACTAAAAAGGTTTTCCTGAACGCTTGCACTTCCTTTTGTATTTGCACTTTTTGCAAAATCAAAACCTGACACGGCAAGTTTATTTATTCTTTCGCGCCCGGAAATAAATTCCATGAATTGTCGTAAATTTTTAACCGGATATATTTCTATGTCTTCGATGAATTTCGCCTCGGCAGCGTTTTCTTCCGGAAGTATGATTTTTTTAAATCCACTTTCTTTTGCATATTGAGTTATCGGCAAAACTCCGTTTACCGGCCTTATTGATCCGTCCAAAGAAAGTTCGCCAATGATGATAGAATCTTTTAACCGCGCCGGCGCAAGTTGCCCACTCGCCACCAAAATGCTCGCGGCTATCGGCAAATCAAATAGCACTCCTTGTTTCTTTATTTGCGCCGGCGCCAAATTAACCACCTTCCTTGTCTGCGGAAAAACCGCTCCGCTATTTCTTATGCTCGACCTTATTCTCTCTTTCGATTCCTGCACCGAAGCGTCCCCCATTCCTACAATCGAGAATTGCGGAAGCCCGTTGCTGATATCGGATTGCACCTCGATTATTGAGCAATTGAGCCCCGTGAACGAACATGAAAAAACTTTTTCTGCCATAAATTTTGGGTTATTTGTCCGATTATGGCGTATGAAGTCTAAAATTTTCTTAAAAAAACTCTAAAAAAACCAAGAGTTCGTTTTTGAAAATCCTATAAACAATTCTGTACGGCCACACCTTCCACGAATAATAGTTTTTAAATTTGCCGTGAAGCTTTTTTCCGGAAAATGGGTCTTTTTCAAGCCAAAAAAGAGCATGCAAAATCCTTTCCCTATGATTTTGCTGGATTTTATCGAACTCCTTTTTTGCCTGTGGCGTTAGCCTTACCTGATATTTCATTTAAAGATGGGTACGCTTTATATTTGCCGGATTTAATATCCTTTTCAAATTCTTTAATCTTCTTTGGCAAATCCGGCATCTCCGCAAGAGCCTCAACAGTTTCTCTCCAGCTATCAAACTCTTCCGCGGACATAATCACGGCCTTCGCCTTCCCGTTTTCGGTAAGGACATAGTAGGTAGCCGGTTTTTGTACATCATTTGCTATGGCAAAGATGTTTTTTCTCGCCTGTGAAATTGCCATAATGTTTTTTAGTTTCATGTTGTGATGATTCAAATTTGTATATGTACATTATAGCGTACGTCCATAAAAGAATCTATCACGCGTACAAAATAACACAGAGATTCTAAAAAATTCTTAAAAAAACTCTAAAATCGGAAACTCAACCATTAGCTGACGCTATGCCCCAAATATAGACAAAAGTGGCTTCTTGGTATAATAGTGTTTTGTCTTTTAAAATTGCCGGATGAATATTAAAAAAATACTATTGGCTTCTGGAGCTGTCTGCGTTTTAGTAATAACGTTAAGTATAAGTTACTATTTAGTTTTTTTCTTACCAAAACAGGCGGAAGCGGAACTAGAATTAAAAAAACAAGAACAGTCTCTCAAGGAAAAACAAATGGAGCTTGATAAACAGGCACAAGAAGCTTCTATCCTAAATCAAGAAAATCAATTGAACCTTAGTAAACAGGCTAAAAATGCCGCTATTCTAAACCAAGAAAATCAACAGATTGAAATTTATAGAAAGGAATGTACGGCAAAGTCTGATGAAAACCAGAAAAAATTTGAGAATTTTTTAAACGTTTGTCCAACGGATGGCCGTTCCGTTGATTATTGCATTAATAGTGACGCTGGAAAAGTGTTCGCCGAAAGTATTGGCGCAGATTTTATTTCCGGCTGTGTTAATGCAATGAAAAATCGCAACTATTAAGGCCAAAGGAGCCTAAGCTCTAAAAAAGTTCGACTTTGTATTTTTGTTTGCTTGATTCGAAATACAATTCTTTGCCGTTTCCGGTTGTAACCAGACTTATTGGTGAATCGGATAGTTCAAATCTTCCCATTCTGGAGTATGAATTTTCGCGCGGGTCGTAAACCCCAAAAAGATAACTTTTCGCTATTATCGTTGTTTTTAACGTAATTTTACCCCTGCCATAATTGTCTTTTTCACCGTTCATCGCCTCTTCCTGCGCCGTTGTGAAAATCAAATCATCATTGTTGTTCCAAGTTACTTGAGGAATTTTGCTTATGATTTCCGTCGTTTTGGATTTTCCATCCTCCCCAATCGCCCATAAATATCCCGAGCTATCCACGGAATAAATAAAATACTTCCCGTCTCGGGACCACTTCCCATTAACAATGCTTTCAAAATTATTTCCGTCCATTGCGGTTTTTTCTTTGGTGTTCACGTTCACTTTATAGGCTACAGTGCTTTCTCCCTGCCTGTTCACAACCAAAACCGTATCTTCATCTCCAAATATTTTCGGGTTTTTTATATCGTTTGGAAAAAACACTATTGGCAACTGATATTTGTCTTTTGCATTCACCAGTTTTTGCATTTTTGTTTTTGCATCAAGCATTAACGTATATTCGTTTTTGTCGCCGGACATTGGATATGCTTCCACTTTTTGAAGATCCGGAACTCTTATCAATTCCACTCCGAGAGTCGTTTCTTTTCCTCTTTCAACGTTTACCGTGCTTTCAAAAATTTCATAATTCGCTTTTGAAATGATGATCATTTTTTCTCCGGCTTTTTGTTTTATTTTGCATGGAGACTCTTCACAATTCGTTTTAACTTCCGTTTTTCCTTCAAAGAAAATATCTACTGAAAATGGTGTTTTACCGCTTAATACAAGTGTTCCTTTGTTCAGGAGAATTGCCCACAAGAAGTACGCTATCGGTAAAATTATCGCCAAAGTTATTATGATTGCCAATGAGCAGGTTCTTTTCTTTTCAATCTCCATCAGATGTTTTTGTAATGGTTTATATTTTTGATTTCGCCTTCCTTTTCCAATTTTATTGCAATAAGGTCGATTCTCCAAGCCAAAGGTCTTTTATTAAATTTTTCATTTCCGAAAAAGTGTCCGATTGTCTTTAGTATTTTATTTTTCTTTCTAAAATTCATCGCCTCTTCCGGCTCTCCAAACATGTCGCTCGTTCGCGTTTTTACTTCCACAAAAACCAACTCGTATTTCTCTTTTTGCCTATCAATTGCCACTATATCTATCTCTCCAAATCTGCAACTGTAATTCTTTGAAACAATTTTATAATTCTGACTAGTCAAAAGATTTTCCGCTATGTCCTCTCCATTTTTGCCTATAAGCCTTTTATTCATGCGAGTAGTTTAATCCTCAATGTTAAATTTTCTTTAAAAAAATCTTAAATTTGCTATATTGAGAGTCCGAAGTTTTCTAGGGCTGAAATTTATGAATAATAATAAAGGTGACTTAGTGCCTCCACACAGTTTGGATGCGGAAAGGTCCACTTTAGGATCTTTACTTATCGACAAGGATTCGGTTGTCAAAATTTGTGACATCTTGAAGCCTGCCGATTTTTATCATGACGCACATGGGATTATTTATCAGGCCATTGTGGATCTTTATGACAAGCGCGTTCCGATTGATCTTGTCACTCTTACGAATATGCTTGAGGACAGGAACGAGCTTAAAATTATCGGTGGAGCTTCTTATCTTTCAAAGCTCGCGAACGAAGTTCCAACCTCAACTCATATTTTCCAATATGCCACAATCGTTAAGAAGAAAGCCGTTTTACGCCGTTTGATTTTAGCCGGGGATACTATAAAAGGCCTTGGCTATCAGGAAGAAGATGATATTGAAAATGTTATGGACAGCGCCGAGAAAGCTTTGTTTGGAGTTTCCCAGACTTTCATGACAAATAAATTCGTTCATATCAAAGATGTGCTTAATCAAACTTACGATAAAATTTCAGATTTGCATGATCCCGACGCTAAAGAAAGATACAGAGGAATTCCAACAGGATTCGGATCTTTGGATTATATATTGTCCGGATTGCAGCCTTCGGACTTAGTCGTTTTGGCCGCAAGACCATCTATGGGAAAAACCGCTTTGGCTCTTAATATGGCGCAAAATATCGCGAAGAAAGGCCATGTGGTCGGCGTTATCTCTTTGGAAATGTCCAAAGAACAACTGGTGGAAAGAATGTTCTGCAGTTTGCTTTCCGTGGATTCTTGGAAGATGAGAACCGGCCGATTATCCGATGAAGATTTTAGCAAAATCGGTTCGATTATGGATGAATTGAATTCAATGAAAATTTATATTGATGACTCCGTCGGGAACTCAATAGCGGAGTTGAAAGCAAAAGCCAGAAGACTAAAAATGGAAGGAGGCTTGGACTTTTTGATTGTTGATTACTTGCAACTTATGACTATAGGCGGTTTCGCGGGTTCCATTCAGAACCGCGTTCAGGAAATTTCAGAAATATCCAGATCGCTAAAGGCGTTAGCGCGCGACTTAAGGATTCCAATCTTGGCTCTGTCGCAGCTTTCGCGCGCGGTTGAACAGCGCCCGAGCAAAATCCCTCAACTTTCCGATCTTCGCGAGTCGGGCGCCATCGAGCAAGACGCCGATGTCGTTTTGATGATGTACCGCGAGGATTATTATGAAGAGGACACCGAACGAAAAGGCGTTACCGATGTCTTCATCAGAAAACATCGTAACGGACCGGTCGGCCATATAGAGCTCGCTTTCAAAAAAGAACAGATGAAATTCCTAGATATCGAAAAGAAGCGAAAGTTCGATGATTATGTTGCAGCTGAGTAAAGGAGGTTTTTGCGGATGCAAAAATCTCTGTTATAATGCTCTCGCATAAAATCAGTAATTTTTAATGTATGTCTATTCCCGCATCCACCGAATATAACAATCGGCTTAATAAACTTAAAGAGTTGAGAGATGGAGGAACTGTTCCATACGCCGCCAGATTTGAAAGAACCCATTCTTCCGTTGACGCTGTTGAAAGCGCAAAGAATGACAAACCAAGAGAAGTTCTGGATATTGTTAAAAAGCCTTCCAAGAAGCCATTAAAATTGCGTGGTCGTCTTATGACTATCCGTGCTCATGGCAGACTTACTTTTGCTCATCTTCAGGATTTTGAAGGAAAATTGCAAATATGCTTTATGGAGGATTTGATGGGAAAGGAAGAATATAAGTCGCTTCGGAAATTGGATATGGCGGATTTCGTCGGCGTAAGCGGAGAGATGTTTATCACCAAGCACGGTGAGCCGACGCTTTTGGTTTACGAAGTAAAACTTCTTTCCAAGGCGCTTCGTCCCCTGCCGGAGAAATGGCATGGGCTTACTGATCAGGAAAGTATTTACAGACAGCGTTATCTGGACACCATAATGAATCGCGACAGCCTAAATAGATTTATTTTTAGAAGCAATTTATTAAAAGCTTTGCGCGAGTTTTATTGGACCGAAGGTTTTATTGAATTGGAAACTCCTGTTCTGGAAAATATTTCTTCCGGCGCAGCCGCAAAACCTTTTACCACTCATCACAACGCGCTTGATATGGATGTTTATTTAAGAATTGCCGCCGGAGAGCTTTGGCAAAAAACCGCTATCGTCGGAGGATTTGAAAAAACTTTTGAGGTTGCAAAGTGTTTTAGGAATGAGGGAATGGATCCAAGTCATCTCCAGGAATTTACCATGATTGAGCACTATGCCGCCTATTGGGATTACGAGGATAATATGAAATTTACCGAAAGAATGTTTGAATATTTTCTGAAAAAACTTATGGGAACCACTAAATTGACTGTTAAAGATCGCGAGGGAAAGGATGTTCAAATTGATTTTAAAACTCCATGGCCAAGGATTAAATATACAGATTTGATTAAAAAAGATTCCGGCATTGATATCATGAAATTTGATGATGAAAAAAGCCTTCTTTCGGAGATGAAAAAGAAGAAAATTTTCGTAGAAGATGCCGCGGATCTTGGTTATGGAAATTTGGTTGATGCGCTTTATAAAAAAGTTTCCAGACCTCATTTAATTCAGCCTACTTTCGTTATTCAGCACCCGTTAAATGCAAAGCCGCTTGCCAGAAAAAATGACGAGAATCCGGCTCTTTGCGATACATTCCAGCTACTTGTTAACACTTGGGAAATAATTAACGCGTATGGTGAGTTGGTTGACCCTATTGACCAAAGAGAACGTTTTGAAGAGCAGGCAAAAGCCAAAGCCGGAGGCGATGAAGAAGCAATGAGCATGAACGAAGATTACCTTACCGCTATGGAACATGGCATGCCGCCTATTTCCGGTTGGGGCATGGGAATTGATAGATTGGTCGCGCTCCTAATGGGACAGGATAATTTAAAGGATTGTGTTCTTTTCCCGTTGCTAAAGCCAAACGAAAACAAATAAATATTTATATGGTATTTTTGCTGTCGCAAAAATCGTTTGTTACTAAGCGCACCCCGCTTTGCGTGGCGCGTGTGGATAAAATAGCTGTTTTGGATTTTGGGGGACAATACGCCCATCTAATTGCCAATAGAATTAGAAGGCTTGGTGTGTATAGCGAAATATTTGATGGGGCGGTCAAAGCAGAGAGGCTAAAAGATTTTAAAGGACTTATTTTATCAGGCGGGCCGGCGAGTTTGACCGACCAGAAAAGCGTAAGGTGTGATGAGTCGATTTTTAAACTTGGGATTCCTATTTTGGGCATATGTTACGGCCATCAACTTTTGGGTTATCATTTGGGCGGAAAAGTTCAAAAAGGTGCTGTTCGTGAATATGGTCCGGCAAAAATAAAATTCTCCGAAAGAAAGAAATTCTTTGAAGGAATAAGATCTGTTGAGCCGGTTTGGATGAGTCATTTTGATCAGGTTGTAAAAGCTCCGAAAGGATTTAAAGTTGTTGGAAAAACTTCAGATTGTCCTATCGCCGCCATGGCCAATTATCAGAAAAATCTCTATGGAATTCAGTTTCACCCCGAGGTTACTCATACTCCATGCGGTAATACACTTTTGAAGAATTTTGTGGCGATTACAAGCGCAAAAAAACAATGGAATATTGATAGATATATCGAAGACATTCTCAAAGAAATAAAAACCAAGGCCAAGAACAAGAAAGTGTTTTTGATGATAAGTGGCGGCGTAGATTCCACCGTTGCTTTTCTCCTTTTAGCCAAAGCCTTGGGGCAAAATAATGTGTATGGGTTGTTTGTGGACACAGGGTTCATGAGAATGAATGAAGGCCGCGAGGTCGCCGCCGCCTTAAAGAAAGTCGGCGTAAAAAACCTTCATGTTTATAACGCTTCCAAAGAATATTTTGTGGCATTAAAAGGCATTTATGACCCTGAGCAAAAAAGAAAAATAATCGGCAATTTATTTTTGAATATACAAGAAAAAGTTTCAAACCAATTAAAGTTAAATCCAAAAGATTGGCTCCTCGGCCAGGGAACAATCTATCCCGATACAATTGAAACCGGCGGCACAAAACACGCCGACAAAATCAAAACTCACCACAATCAAGTTGATAGAATAAAAGAGATGGATAAGCAGGGAAAAATCATCGAACCTTTGAAACAATTATATAAAGATGAAGTCAGGATGGTCGGAAAAAAACTCGGCCTAAATGATCGTATGGTTTGGAGACATCCGTTCCCTGGACCTGCGCTGGCGGTAAGAATGCTTTGCACGAAAAAAAGTGACTTGCCGGAGAATGTTCGCGAAGTTGAAAAAGACATAAATGCAATAATTAGGAATTTTCGCTTGAAAGCAAAAATTCTGCCAATCAAAAGTGTCGGCGTTCAAGGCGACGAAAGATCTTACAAGCATCCTGCGATGATTTATGGCAAGTTCCCGGGATGGGAAACCTTGTCCCTTTTGAGTACCCGGTTGATTAACCGCTTCTCCGAGGTGAATAGGGTTATTTATGGGCTTTCCCCTGCCGATTTTAAATCGTTGAATACCCAAAATTTATACCTCACAAAACCCCGTGTTTTGACTATCCAGAAGGCCGATAAAATCGTCATGGATTTCATATCCGCCAAAAAGATACACAGAGACATCTGGCAGTTCCCCACCGTACTCATTCCCCTCTCCGTAAATGGCAAAAAAGGGGAATCTATCGTTTTAAGACCTGTTTGCAGCGAGGAGGCAATGACCGCCAACTTTTACCAAATGGATCCTAAAAAACTAAAGGAATTAACAAAGAAGCTTTCAAAGATAAAAGGCGTGTCCGGTGTTTTTTATGACATCACAAACAAACCGCCTGCTACGATTGAGTGGGAGTAAGATTGATTTGCTTTGGCGTTTTTATTTTCATACCAAAATGTTCCTGCACAAAGTTTTGAAATACCTTCGGATCGTCCGTGGTTAAAAATTCTCTTTTTCCTTTTTTTGAAAGTTTCTTTTCTATTTCCGGATGTCTGCCCAAATATTCTTTTAATTTCACTGCGGTAATTTCCCCCGAAGAAAGGACTTTTATCCTCTTTCCCATGTATCGCTTAAAGTCCCCTATCATCAGCGGATAGTGCGTGCACCCCAAAATCAAAACGTCAATATTGCATGATTTTATTCTGTTCAAATATTTTTTTAGAATCATTTTCGCCTCCGGTTTTTTGTGCCAATTTTCTTCAATTAAAGGAACCAGCAATGGGCATGCCAATGAATGAACGCTTATTTTTGGATTAAGTTTTTTTATTTCTTTTTCATAATTGCCCGATCTTATTGTCGCCTTTGTACCAACCACACCTATTCTCTTATTTTTAGTAATTTTTACCGCCTCCTCCGCCATCGGAATAAGCACTCCTAAGATTTTTCTTTCTGTTTCCTTGTCCCCTTTTAAATATTTTTTTTGCAGATATCTCAGGGCCACGCTTGAAGCCGTATTGCATCCCAAAATAATCAATTTTGCTTTTTTGGAAAACAAATAATTTACCGCCTGCTCGGTAAATAACTTGATGTTTTCTTCGCCGTGGTTGCCGTATGGGTTTCTGGCATTATCCCCCAGATACAAATAATCATACTCCGGCATAAGATCCATAATTGGCCTTAAAACCGTTAATCCGCCGTACCCCGAATCAAATATCGCAATCATAATTTATACTTTTTAATACTTTAATGTGTTTTTCTCCGCAAAACGATTTTTATCATATTAGCACATTTCGCCTCACGGCTCATGTGTGATTTATATCTTTTTTTGCCTTTTTGCCAGTTTCTTTTATAGTGTGGTCGGTTAATCAGGCGTTTTATGGAAAAACGAACCATCATAAGTTTCATAGTTGCCGGAATTTTTATAGGAATTCTTGCGGTCTTTCAGTTTAAGACAAACGTTGTTCCGGCTAGTCGTTTTTCAGTTAATGAAATCGCCGCAAAAGACCAGCTCTTGAAGGAATTTTTGGATGAACAGGCATATTTAAAAAGCAAAATAGTCAATCTAAGAAAAAACATAGATGATGCTCAATCAAAAATCGAGGAGCAGACAAAAACCACGAATCTTTCCACGCTTGAAGATTTGAAAAAGTCTCTTGGGTTAACTGAAATAAGCGGCCAAGGGATTGAAATAACGCTTAATGACAGCCCCTATGTTAACAGGGATGATTCCGATGTTAAGGAAGAAAATCTTATCCAAGCTTCCGATTTAAGGGATATAGTTAACATTCTCAACGCCGCTCATTCGGATGCAATATCTATAAATAATCAAAGAATAGTTGCCACCTCCCCTATCATTTCCGTTGGCACATCCATCCTGATTAACAACTCTCACATCGCGCCTCCTTTTGTTGTAACCGCTGCGGGAGATAAGGATTTGATTATCCAACGACTACTCAACAATCCCCTGCTTGATTCTTTGTACGAACGCCGAAAAAAATCAAATATCGTTATGGAAATATTGATTAAAAAAACACTTACCATTCCGATTTACAATGAAGATCTTAAATCCACTTATATAAATCTTGTCGAATGATTCACAAAGTAAAACAGAGAAAAGTTTTATTGTTTTTAACGGCCATTTTCCTTGGGGTTTTTATCGCTCTGCAAAGCTCGTCTTTTGAGGCTGTAACAGATGATTTTTTGAGAGAAAACAAAGTGGATATTTTTCAGGAAATAAAAATTTTGCGAGATAAAAATAAGGATCTTGAAAACGAAGTTTCATCTCTAAACGAGAACCTGGATCTTCTTTCCAATCAAAATTCCGCCCTGGCGGCAATTGAAGATGAAATTGTAAAATACAAGAAACTTTCCGGAGACTTCCCTATTTTTGGCCCGGGTATACAAATAAAAATTTCCGGGGGTCTTTCAATACCCTGGGTAATCGACTTAACCAACGAGCTTTTCAATGCGGGTGCGGAAGCTGTTTCTATTAATAACATTCGCATAACCGCCAAATCCAACGGATTCGACGCAATGCCCAAAGGCAAGATACTCATAAATGGTGTTCAATTAACCCCTCCTTACGTTTTTAGCGCCATAGGCGAACCTTCAGTCCTTGAAAACATCTTGACGCTTCCAGGGGGCATTTTCTCAAGAATGCGAGCTGCGATACCGTCGCTTGGCCTTGAAATCGGCAAAAAAGAGGTCATCCAGATTAATTAACTCCTATTTGTATATCAAAAGAAGCCATAAAGGCTGAAGCGCAAGAATCACCAAAAGGATTGTAAGGAAAATTCTTTTGCTTATTATCTCGTAGTTAAGCCTGGAGAGCGCCTTATTTTTTGACTCCTCCAGTTCTTTTGCGGCTTCTTCCCTGTCTTTTTTATACTCCAGAAGGGGAACGCTATTTTTTAACTGATTTTCAAGTTGGCCCACGCGATAGTTTGCCATCTCTAGCCTCTCTTGTTTTTCCCTAAGCTCTTCTTTGGTCTCAAAATATAGCTTTTGGTATATTTCGCCTTCCTGATCAGGTTTTTTCTTGGTTTTGGAGTAGACAGAGTCGACATCGGAGTAGACAAAGTCTTGACCTACGGTGTCAAAGTTGTCTACTTTGTCTACACTGTTGTCTATAGACAAATGGGGTGTAGACATGTCTACTTTGTCTATAGACATTTTTTTATCGCGAAATATCAGTATTTCTCTTTTATTAAACAAAATACGCCCGCCTATATTCATGGTAGACAGCTTTTTTGATTTGGCATACCTGTCTACTGTGCGCATTGACATTTTTAGTAGTTTCCCAGCGCCTTTCCTGTCGATTGTGTATTCTTTTTCTTGAGTAGACATTTTTATATTGTTGTCTATTAACTGTCTACATGTTGTCTATAGACATATAGTAGACAACCAGTAGACATCTCTTCTCAAATTTTACTTTAGTTGTCTACCTGTGTCTAGTTTATTGTTATTTACATTGTTGGCGTTTTTTAGGATAATTGTTTTGTTTTCCTTACCTATGGATCATGCTTTTACCTCTCATCATAAAAAAATCTCAAAAATATGCTTTTTTGATGTTTTTAGTGCTTGCTTTTATGCCTTTTGAGAGTGTTTTTGCCATGATAACGACTTACGAGTCGTTCGTCGCAAAAGACCCCCATAAAGTCGAGATTCTTGGCGATATCGCCGGGGGGCAACTTGGTGCATCAATTGTCAGCGGAGACTTTAATAGAGATGGTATTGATGACCTTGTAATGTCCGCCCCTTTTGCATCTACTGGTATGAATCAGTGGAATGGGGAAGTTTTTATATTTTTTGGAAAGAAGACATTTATCGAAAGAAAAATAGACCTGAGTATTGATAGACCAAATATTGTTATTTTTGGTGAAAATTCCGGAGATCAATTTGGGACCGCCATGGAAGTGGGGGATTACAACAATGATGGAAATGATGATTTACTTATTTCCGCCCCGAACGCATATAATAATGGTGAGCGACCCGGTAAAGTTTATTTATTCTATGGAAGCTACGATTCTTCTTTAAAAAACGATTCGGCTATCGATCTTTCTCTTAAAAAAGCTGACGCGACTTTTATTGGAAGAGCCGATAAAGATGCCTTTGGTCTATCTTTAAAAACTATGGATTTGGATGGCAATGGTATTAATGATTTCCTAATCGGCTCCCCAAACGCAAGCGCTTACGATATTAATAATTGCGGCGCCGTTTATGGCTTTTTAGGTTCTGACAGAAAATTTTTACAGAATACCGATATGTTAAATTCTTCTTCCAATATTATTTTTTATGGCCAGAAATCCGGTGAGAAATTTGGTTCTGTTGTAACCGGAGGACACTTCTTGGGATACAGAGTCTCGGATGTTGCAATTGGAGCTTATACGGCCAAGGTGGGGGATTTGGATGAAGCCGGAAAGGTTTATATATATAAAGGTGGGGTTGGTTTTTCTTCCATAGTTAAGACTTCGACTTTCTCAATTGATGGCGTTGATAAAAAAAGCTGGTTTGGTTTTGCGATGGACTCGGCGGATTTAAACGGAGACAGTTTGGATGACCTTGCCATCACGTCTTTTCCTTATTCCAGCAAAGAAAACACCGGTAAAGTTTTTGTCTTTTTTGGAGGCACTAAATTCTCTCAGGAAGATGTTGATTATAAAGCTTCTGATTTTAAAGATATCATTATTGAAAATCCTAAAAATGAGTCTTTTTTGGGAGCTTCCGTTAAGCTGGCCGACTTCAATAAAGATAGCATAAAAGATATTGTTATGGGCGCTCCCGGAATAGGAAATCCTTCGAGTGAATATCCCGGAAATGTTTACATCGCTTACAGCAGCGTTGATGGATTTCTTCCCACCTATAACATCGGTGATGACCGCATAACATCTCAAATTTTAGGAGAAAACGCGGATGATTGGTTTGGTTATAGCCTGACCGCTTTGGATCTTAACGCTGATGGATACGAAGACCTTGCCGTTGGCTCAAGATATTCCGACACAAATGTTGGCATAAATTCCGGAAAAGTTTTTACACTTTTAGGAGAGGGGATTCCTTATGGTACCGCAAAAGAAATTGTTGAACCAAAAGATAAGCCGGTTACAAGAGGGGAGTTTTTAAAGAGTGTTTTTACAAAATTTAATCTCGCGGAGAAGAAAAAAAACGTTCTTAGCGATTGCAAAAAACATATAGATTTCTGCTTGTTTAATTTCTCAACAATTTCCACTTTTCAGAAAATGGAATTTTATCCCGACCTAGTGCTTTATCCAGATATTTATCCTATAAATCCGTACCATGAATACGTAAATATGGGCACAATGCTTGGATTTTTGACAGGCTTTACCGGGGAGGAAAATACGCCTTTCCACGTTGAAAGACATATTTCAAGAATTCAAGCTTTAAAAATAATTCTGGGAGCGGCTGATTTGGTTCAGCCGAGATATAAATTTGAGTTGGTTGCAATGCTTGGATCTTTACAAAAATTAATAGAGCAGGAGTCGTTTTTTATAGACATTGATCCTAAAATATCATTCATGTGGTGGTATCCGCGATACGCAAATTACGCGTACGAAAACGATTTGGTCGATCATGTTTATTTTTTCCGTCCAGATGAAAATATAACCGCCGGCGAGCTTGATGATATACTTAATCGCACAATGAAAATTATCGAATCTACAAATGAAGAAGTTAAGCCATGAGGAAATTCTTACGATAAAACCTTCCATAAAGGAGGTAAAAAAGAAAAAGAGAAGCCCGATTTACGCGCTTCTGGACAATGTTCGCAGCCTCTACAATGTTGGCGCGATATTTAGAACTTCAGACGCTATATTACTGAAAAAACTTTATTTGTGTGGGATAACGGGGGCGCCGCCGCGGAAGGAGATTTCGAAGACCGCCCTTAAAGCCGAGGAGGTTGTTCCTTGGGAATACAGCGATGATGCCGTGAATATTATTAAAAAGCTTAAGAAGCAGGGCGTACAGATTGTGGCGGCGGAAATTGCGCACGATTCGAAGCAATATAGCGAAGCAGTTTATAAGTTTCCCGTTTGTTTTATTTTTGGCCATGAAGTTTATGGAATATCCGATGAATTAATGGATTTGGTAGACATTAGCGTTACCGTTCCCATGCTTGGACGTGCGAATTCTTTGAATGTCGCGACTTGTTATGGAATAATCGTTTACGATGCATATGAAAAAACCAAACGTTAAACAATTTTTCTTGATAGGGGTGGTTGTTTTGGCCGCTTTTTTGTTTTTGTATTATTTTGTTGGAATTGGCCTAAACAGGCCCGGAAAGTACTTTAATAAAGGCGAAAACGCTATATGGTTGTCCCACAAGTGGGTGGGGGAGAAGACCACCAATCAAGAAATTAACGACCTTGTTAACCAGTTTAATAAATATAATATTTCCGTTGTTTTTGTTCATGCCGGCCCGCTTGAAGTCGATGGCACGATCGCTCCGGACACTTATAAATATGCTTTGGGCTTTTTGGAGAAAGCAAAAAAATTCGACAAAGACATTGAATATCAAGCTTGGATAGGACAGACGCGAAAAGAAATAGACATTTCAGATCCTAAAGTTCAGCACAATATCGCAAAACAGGCTTTGATTTTTGATAATTTAATCGGTTTTGACGGCGTACATTTTGATATTGAACCGGTCTGGGATGGTGACGCGAATTTCATCGAAACACTTAGAGTTGTTCGTGAAGCTATCGGAAACGATAAAAAGATTTCCGTCGCTTTGGCCGAGTTTATACCTCAATCCATGGTTTGGATGTTGAGCAATTTAAAGGATTTTAAAAACTATAATACTGAAGTTAATTATAAAAATGTTGCCCAGTATGCCGACCAGATTATCGTTATGGCATACGACACCGGCATTAATAATTCTTTTGTTTACAAATGGCTCGTAAGCGAACAGACAATTTGGCTCACAAATCTCCTCGAAGGAAAACGAGTTTTTGTCGGAATTCCGGCTTACGACGAACCCTCCGCAGGATTTAATCCAAAAATTGAAAACATTAAAAATGCGCTTACCGGCGTGATTTCCGGCCTCAACAATATCCGCAGCACGGAAAGAAATTTTGCCGGAGTTGCTATTTATCCATATTGGAAAATGACCAACGAAAAATGGGCAATTTATGAAGATCTTTGGCTGAAATAATTATGGTTAAGCGACCCCTCGAAAAACTATCATCTACTGCGTTGTCGGGAAATTTTAATCCTCATGTACATACCGGTACATTGCGGTCAAAATTTCCCTGCCGCCTTGTATATGGTGGTTTTTCGAGGGGTCTTAAGCTTTCTTTTATAAATGAGGGTGGCGGGAAAATATCGGGCGCGGGGTTTGAGAAAATCCTGAATAAGGCCACGAAAGTTTTGCGCGCCCAAATAAAAAAGCTTCTTAAAAATCAAAGCGGCGAAGTGTGCCTCGTCATAACAAAAGACAAATACATAAAAATCCTCAACCAAATATATCGTGGCATAGATAAATCCACCGACGTCCTTTCTTTTGCTTATCTGGAAGGCGAAAAGACCGTAAGTGGCGATAAGTTTATCGTAGTGGGGGACATCTTTATTTCCATAGAAACGGCCAAGAAACAGGCGAAAGAAAAAAAGCACACATTAACCTCCGAACTGGAAATTTTGTTCACGCATGGGATTTTGCACCTCCTTGGATTTGATCACAAAAACGATAAGCAGGAAAAAGAAATGGAAAAATTCGCTAAGAAGATTTTGGTTTAAAACATATCGTCGAGGTCGATGATTTGCCAGTCGCTACTTGTGTCCGCTTTCTTTTTTAAAGACATTTTGATGCGCGGGATCTCAAGCAGCATCATGCTCTTGTGCTTGCCTGCGCCTTCAATCCTTTGAGTTTCTATTTTTCTGATAAGCTGGAAGTCGTTTCTGTTCAGATTGAATTCCACGATTCTTTCCGTGCCAAGCTCCACTTCTTGCGAGCCGATATCATCATATAGAGGAATTTCTTCGTCCTTTACGATTTCGCCGCCCGCGGCTTTTATCTTTTCTACAATCTCGTCAAACGCGGCGACCTGTCCGCTGTACCTTGTAGACGCTATTTCGTGCATATCCGGCTTTTTTCCTCCAACTCCCATGTGATAGACTGTTAAATGTATTTACACTTTACCACATGAGCTTTAAAGGAGGCAAAAAATCAAATGTTCACAAGTCGAAAGAAGGCTACGATTTGTATGCCGGACTTTATGACAAAACTCTGGAATTTTTGGATAGCTTTGAAAGAAATGAATTAAAAAGAATGATTTATTCCGCCAAAGGAAAAAAAGTTTTGGATGTCGGGTGCGGCACCGGAAGATTGTTTCCCGAGTTTCAAAAAATGAATTTTGATATCACCGGAATTGATGTTTCCCAAAAAATGATTGATATCGCTAAAAATAGGTGTCATAAAGCAAAATTACTAGTTGGCGATGTCGAAAATCTACCATTTAAAGATGATTCTTTTGATGTTGTTGTCGCGTCTTTTGTTGTCGTTCATTTGAAGTATCTCGAAAAAGCTTTTAGCGAAATTTATCGCGTTCTTAAAAATGGCGGAGTGTTTATCATTACAAATATAAATCAGAAAAAAGCTCCGAAACTTAAAATGAGCACCACCCAGGAAATAGTTATAAAATCTTTTTATCACATGCCAAAAGAAGTTATTAAAAGTCTCGAGAATGAATTTTTCAAAATAAATGAGGAGAAATTCCTGTACGATGGCGAAATTTGGATAAACCAAATTATAAAAGCTAGCAAGTGATTTATTGGCCTCCAGTTTGACTTTTATGGTCTTTTTTATTAGTTTGTTTTGGGCTTAATAAACCCTTTTTTATATATTTAACTATAATGTTTATGAAGATTAAAAAACTTAGTGCTTGGATCCTAAGCGCTGTGTTTGTCGTAGCATTTTCCGGATGCTCAGTAAGCAGCGGGCCTCAAGCTCCAACAAAGACTCCTGATGAAACTCTTAAAGAGGCTATTGGAAATGTTTATTCCATGTATGCAGGCGGATACGATGTTTCTTTAAAAGGTGATGCCACAACCGGATCCGGCGCTACCTTGGAAAAGGTTCTTTTTGATGCTACTTTAGGTGGCGTTTGGGACACTCAGGAAAAAGGTGCTCCAAAATTTTCAGTAAAGGCTGACGCTAAGGTTACAGTGGGAGCTCAACCGGAAACTCTTATGGGCGCAGAATTGAGACTTACGAAAACTTATTTATACGGAGCTCTTTCAAAAATGGAACAGGCCGCAACTCCACTTCCGCCTGAGACACAAGCTTTAATAGGCAAATGGTACAGAATGGCAATTCCGGCAGATACTTTCAAGGACGCTTCTTTGCCTGAAGGAAAAGATGTTCCGCTAAATCCTGAACAGACACAAATGAAAGACTTGCTTGCAAAATCAAGCTTCTTTAAAGACGCAAAATTTGTTGCAACCGAAGATATTAACGGTGTTCCTTCGTTCCACTACACAGCATCTTTGGACAAGGAAGGCGTAAAAACTTTCTTGAATGAAGCTGCAGTTATTAAAGGCTCAGCATTAACAGAGACTGATAAAACCGATATGAATGATGCTTTGGCCGCTACGGATTTAAGTGGTGATATTTGGGTTGGAGCAAGCGATAACATTATCAGAAAGGCAACTGGCGCTTTCAAAATGACACTGCAAACTACTGAATATTTTAACTTTACATTCGGTTTAACTTTGAAAAATGTAAACACAGCTCAGGTCGTAGAAGATGT
>Ga0172379_10002106_pt1 | contig 36595 bp, 32 predicted proteins | sample GrowelOW334metaG_FD_119756 | JGI IMG/M metagenome (GOLD analysis project Ga0172379, IMG submission 119756) | Groundwater microbial communities from an aquifer near a municipal landfill in Southern Ontario, Canada - Groundwater well OW334 metaG | ecosystem: Environmental > Aquatic > Deep... | reverse complement strand
TGAGCTTGGCGCGATACTGGTCGAATGTATTCATGGGGTTGGGCGGGGCAGCGGTGGCGCGCATCGGTTCAAAAGGAACATTTTCGCTGAATTTATTGCGGCAAATCGTTAGTATCCAGGCGCGGAAGCTCCAAGGGAAAGTGACGCTGTAGATCAGCAACTCCAACCCCGGTGGTCAGTCCAACGGTACATCCATTGCTTTTTAGAATTTCCAGCGTGTCGTCGTTATATCCACCATACGGATAGCACATTACCCAATCATCAGTTTTCGCGCCCAAACCCTCCAGAAATGCCAGGCTTTTTTTGATCTCTTCCATTTGCGTTTGGTGAGTTTCCAGATTGAGCCAAATATGGCGATATCCATGAGCGCCCACATACATACCGGCCTGAATCATCTCGGAAAGTTGCTTCGGAGAGATATACAAGTCCTCGGCGAAAGCGCGGGCATCTGTACTCACGTATTTCTCGAACAAGGCATCGGCGAAACGACTCCTCCATGTCTCTGGAAGCGCGTGTTGCAGCATGCGCTTCACGAATATAACCTCGGCCGGGTCAAAGCGATTGGGCTTGGCCAAGGCGATCCAAAGATCCTCAAACGATTTTCCGGTAGATTGGGTGAGATCGCTTTGAAGATAAAGGGACCGCATTTCGTCAACGACCACAGATACGTCGCCGGCACTGGCCAGAACAAAGTGGATCTTATTGACATCCAAGAGCTCGCGCTCTGCGACCGGTTTGACGGGCGGAAAAAACGCGCCTTCAATTCCACGAGAGAATAACTCCGGGAACACAAATTCGTAATGGTCGCGGTAGCCGTCATCAAAAGTAAGCCAGCATGCGTTAGGAGGCAGCGCCTTTGATGCCTTGATACACGCTATCAATTCGTTGGTAGGTAAGAAGGAATAATTGGCCTGAAGAAAATCTAACTGTCGTCTAAAGGCTGAGATGTCCAGACCATTTATGCGCGGGAAATCGGAATTCTGAAGGTCCCTGACATAGTGATACATGACAATCGTGAGGCCCCCCAACTTCAATCCCTCTTTGCCTCGATAACAAAGGAAGACGAGTAAGGCACGAACGCTTGTGAATTGATGAAGTCCCTGCTAACCAAATCCGCAAGCTCGGTATGCAGCATACTTAGTCGATCGTTCTTAAGTGATGTCAGGGGTAGCCCATGAAAGTGCACTGGAAAAATCCGCGTGGGCCGGAAGCCGTGCTTTCTTAGCCGGCCAATCAAGTCCGCCGGCGAAAATTGAAATCGTGTTTCAACCTTTATGCCGGTTTTCGGATGTGTCTCTGGATAGCTATATTCATAATCTAGTCCAGAAAGCTTCTCTATGGCTTCCGCCTGGCACGCGGAGGACTGCATGATTATCGATTCGTGCAACAACTTATCCATTGTGTTCAACCTGAGCTCTAGGGAAGAGAATTCATTCAGCGAATGGAGATTGAACAATCTGTTACGCGAACCTAGAACCAGTGCGCCATCATTCTTCAGGCCGATGCGAGCCAACTCTAGAAACTTATCCAGTTCAACCAAGGATATGTATTCAATGAATCCCTGGGCGCTAATTACATCGTAGGCATCCGCTGCTATGCCACTGCGAAAAATTGATGCGCAGTGGAACTCCGCATGGGTTCCGGCCTCCTGATTGTTTGATTTGCAGATGTCAATCATCGAAGTCGCATAGTCGACGCCAACCGCGCGCCATCCCCTTCGTGATGCCTCGATAACCAATTGGCCTGTGCCGCACCCCACGTCCAACAAGAGGCCGTCGACCGAAAAGCCCTTCATCACCTCCAGAACAGTATTGTGTCGGTTTTCAATGACGCTAAAGCCGGCTACGGACGCTTTTCCCTGCCAATCCATGGCATTCCGATTAAAGTATTTCAGAGTTTGTTCCTGCTGATCCATGAATTGCCCTTATCGTGAGTCTTCGATTGACTTTGCTCGAACGCCTATGCCCGGTCAGGCATTCATGCTGCTCTTGCGCCAGTTTTTCTCCAGAAATTCAGCACAAACCTCGCCGCGCCATGTAAGCAAGCGCGAAGCCATGCGAAACCAATCGTTGCAATTTTCAAGTTCGTTCGATGGAAAGCGAAGGGTCTTGGACAACGCTTGAACCGCAAGCAAATGGGCTTCCTTAAAGTCCTGCTGAAATTGGGTTGGCCTGTGATTGCTGGGAAGGTCCAGTTTTTCCTTTACCACGCTCGTGATTTCGTCTTCACTATTTTCGACTAATTGCCAATCGGGCGAGGACAAATGCTCTTTTGTTATCATCGCCGCACGTAGTAACCACTCCCGGATGGAAAGAAACCGCTGCTCCGATCGGGAGTAGACGCGCTTGAATATTGTAAGATCGCCAATGTTCGGGGGTAGAACATTGATCCAGGATGTCATGTTGGTTGACACAACTGGCTTGCCGAGCAGAAATGCGGTGTCGAGGATGCCCGTGCTGGTACCCACAAAGAAGAAACATTCCTTCAGTAGATAAACGTCCATGATGGCACTCCGCCCCGGGGAGTGCGCGTAGTCAATAACTTGTTCAAGAACTGGGAGTTTGGTCATCGTTGGGTCGCCCATTCGAACCACCCATCCTCCTCGCTTTGTAATCTCCTTAATTGCCCCCAGGTAGCGGGTAATATCGGCATTCCTAATATTGTCCCAATCTCCCCTATACCCACCCTCGCGCACATGTAGACAAACGAACCATGAGTCGCGCGGCAACCCCATACGATCGCGTTCAGCTACACACGCGTCGCCGTATTTCCTAGACAAGGAAAGGTCGAGTGGATTTGAAAATTGAATTTCCCAGCCCTGCCTCTGCGCCAAACCCCAATCAAATTGGATCTGTTCGGGGTTTGGACGCCAGAGAATGTCCTGTCCAGCGAGCGGCCTTACATAGTAGCCAGATAGATGGGAGCGGAAGACTTCGTACCACAGAATGAAGACAACCCTGGCAAGAACGAAATACAAGGTAAAGATGCTGCATAACAGAGTCGAAATTACGCCTCTATACTTCATGGCAAGCAGGTCAGATTCCAGATACAGAATAGCTGGCTCAGAGGTCCGCATCCTGAAGAGCCAAGGCATCTGGAATGGAAACAAGATGACAAGCTTCTTGCCCTCTCTCCGAGCCTTAAGCAAGCCAAAATAATAGTCTTCGGAGGCATTGCCAATCGCGTCGGGGTGGGGGCACAGGATGATTGTGTTGGTCAATCGACCCACCCAGGCCAAGAATCTATGATGTAACGAAAAATACTTACCCGTCAATTGACCCTCTGCCTTGTAACTCACTGCAAGAATTCCGCACTGGAGCGAAGAAACTGCGCTCCAAAACGGAGTCGAATTTCTCCGTGAATGGGGTTATGTTTGTGGGCATCGCACGCATGCGCCTGAAATATTTCACCGAATCGCTGCTGTAATGTGTCGTCATTCGGCCGGGCTTGCCATTCATCATTTAGCCGTTCCGCCATTTCGACGACGATATCACGTATTTCTTCAGGGGTATTTTCAATGAGCTTGATGCCTCTTGATTCGTAGTCGGAAGTTCGCAAGCTGAATCCGACATTCCAGGCGAAGATTTCCTTAAGTGTGAGCTCTCGATCTTGCTGCATCGCGAAGTGGTGTTTGGTGATGCCGATAGACTGCGCCGTAAAAGTATATAGGTACCCCACAGGTACCATGTTTACATAAACAATTGGGCGTCGAAAGATGAGCGGTAGGCAATCAAATCCGGTTGACGTTGACAGGCAGAATGCACACCTTGCACCCAAATAGACATCCATGAAGTCACTGCGCATGCCATTGGTAGCGTAGTCAATGACTCTTGGATGATTGACTCTAATGGCGTCGCGGACTTTTGCTCCCATCCGGATAACATAATAGCCGCGTTCGGCAAGTGCTTCGGCTGCCAACCTATAGTTGTGGATATCGCTATCGCGGTAGTTGTGGTAGCTCCAATCCTTATTTTGGTGGGCATCTAGATAAGCGCTGTCACGCACGATCAAGCATACAAAGGGAGTATCGGCGGGGATTCCCATCATCCGCAGGCCTGCCTCGCCACGGGCCGCCTCTTCAGGGGTAAATCCGAGATGCGGCGGGAATCGATCAAGTAGATTGTGCACATCCCGATCATTCCGGGTGTTATCGCCGATCTCATGCAATGCTCCGCCAGGCATCAGTCGATTGACACGCTGGATCGAGGGCAAAATCCACCAAGCGGGCCAGACACGAAGAGCCCTTTTCCACATGTTGGACAATTGCAGATTTGAGATTGGCGGTTCCATGACAAAGATATCCACATGACGTTGGCTGGGTACGTTAATGCCAGCATCCCGCTCACAAAGATACAGTTCGGTATTTGCGGCAAAGTGGCCTATGCGAGGACTCGGCAAGACCCCCCAGCGCACCAGCAGCAAGGGTCTTATTAGGCGGGTCACCACAACGACCAGAACAGCGAGGATGAACAACGGCAGCTTGAGAAGAATCCGCAAGACTCGTTTTATTTTTCTGAACAATACGCTACGTCCGCCCTGCCGTATCTGAGCGACCTGGCTCTCAATATCGCTTGCCGCGCTCACTCTGCTCGCTTAATGGTAAAACTCGCGAATAGTGGACACCGTATAGTCGATCTGCTCGTCGGTAATATGCTGATGCGCGGGCAGTGTGACGATTTCTTCGGCCTGACGCTCGCATACCGGAAAGTCGCCGCGCCGGTAGCCCAGATCGCGCGCCGCATTTTGCAGGTGAATGGGTATCGGGTAATGCACTTTAGCCTCAATCCCGCGGCTGATCAGAAATTTGACAAGCTCATCGCGGCGGGTAGCAGCCACCAGATAGAGTTGATAGACTTCGCGGTAGCCAGCTGGCCGATGTGGCGGCCGAATGAATGATTCGAGCCCTTTCAAGCCTTCATCAAGAAGCCGTGCGTTGCGGATCCGCGCCTCGACCAGCCCTTCGACTGTGTCAAGCACTCGGCTGCCAACGACAGCCTGAAAAGGTTGCAGGCGATCATTGACTCCCCAAATCTCGACATGATCACGATCGACAAGTCCGTGATTACGATAAAGCCGGAGGAATTCCGCAGCACTATCGTCATTGGTCACAACAATTCCTCCATCGCCCCAAACATTGAGCGGCTTCAGCGGGTGCATGCTGAAGGCGTTCACCTTGCCGAAAGTACCGGCAAAACGCCCGTTGATCTTTGCCCCGACAGCCGGACAAGCGTCTTCCACTACAGGAATGCCGCGGCGATCGGCAATTGCCAGAATCCTGTCCATTTCGGGTGGACAGCCGGCCCAATGGACGGGGAGTATTGCCGCTGTCTTTGGCGAAATCACAGCTTCGATTTTGGTCACGTCAATCTGATAGCGTTCGTCACAGTCTACAAATACGGGCCGTGCACCAGCAGCAACTATTGCCCCCACTGTCGCGATGAAGGTGTTGGCTACCGTGATCACCTCGCTACCCGGCCGCACGCCGACCGCCTTGAGAGAGAGGATGAGCGCCCCGGTTCCAGTATTGGTGCCGATCGCATGCTCGACACCGATATAGGCAGCAAATTTCTTTTCGAAGGCTTCGACAAACGGGCCGAGCGTGAATTCACCGCTGGCAACGAGCTTGCGTAAGTCCTTGAAGTACGTTTCGACTTCAGCAAACTGTTGATCGAGATAGGAGTATTGGACTTTCATGGCGTGTAGGAGAATTCAGTTCTTCTGATAAAAGGAGGAAATAAGCTCGACCACGCGGTCTTGCTGCGTGTGCGTGAGCGTTGGATAGAGCGGAAGGCTGATGATCTCGCCCACGTGTTGCATCGTCTTGGGAAAGTCGGCGGCCGAGTAGCCCAAGCTCTTTGCGGCCGGCTGCAAATGGATCGGCGTGGCATAGTGGATCAAGGCCTCAACACCGCCTTCGTTCAAATACTGCTTGAGCGCATCGCGCTTCTCGGCCTTGATCACGTAGGATTGAAAAACGCAACGCTCGCCCGGCCCTTCGTCGGGGACCTGCACGGAAGGGCGCAACAAATCGTTGTAGCGCAGTGCCAGGCTGCGCCGGGTTTCGGTCCACGCATCGAGATGGCGCAACTGCACCCGCAGCATCGCCGCCTGCATCTCGTCCAAGCGGCTATTGAAGCTCCAGTAATCGCACTGTTCTCGGTTTGCCAGTCCATGATTGCGGGACTTTGCCAGTCGGGCGACGAGGTCGGGATCTTGAGTGGTCACCATCCCGCCATCACCGAAGGCATGCAAGTTCTTAAGCGGATGCAGGCTGAAACAAGCCGCGTCACCCCAACTTCCGACACGCTTACCGTCCATAGAGGCGCCGACCGCTTGGGCCGCATCTTCCAGCACAAAAAGTTTACGCCGCCTTGCGATTTCCAGAATGTCGTTCATTTTCGCGGGCCGGCCGGTTAAATGGACGGGAACGATGGCGCGGGTGCGGTCGGTAATCGCATCTTCCAGCTTTTGAGGATCCATATTGCCGTCGTCACAGATATCCACAAAGACCGGCTTGGCGCCGGCAAGCGCTATAGATGAGGCCGATGCGACAAATGAGTTTGGGACGGTAATGACCTCGTCTCCGTCCTTAAGCCCGATACTGCGGAGGACCAGATGCAGTGCCGAGGTTCCATTCGAGATCCCAACCGAGAACTTCGCCTGGCAGTATTCCGCAAACTCGCGCTCGAACGCCGCCACCTCCGGGCCCAGTATGTAGCGGCCGCTGTCCAGGACATTTTCTACCGCACGCAGGAGGTCGGACTTGACCAGGGATGCTTCTACCGATAGAGCGGAGTAAGGTACGGTGTAGGGGGGCATGATTAGAGATGCACTTTTTCAATGGTTGAACCTGCAGCCGCAAACGCGGCGTCCCAGGCTTTGAGAAGATAGGTAGGAATTCGATAGTTTGCTGTCATTGAACGCTCGATAAAAGCCAATGCCTGCCCTTCATGACACGCAACCGGCTGGATTCCGTCATACCAGCACCAGAAAATCGTCAGCTGATATTCAGGCCAGCCTTCGACCGTATCGTCAATAGACAGGAGGAATTGTAGGTCTTCAGCAGCATATTCGGTTTCCTCGCGCAGTTCGCGTCGCGCGCAATCGAGTATGGATTCCCCCACCTCGGCATGGCCGCCTGGCGGTACCCACAGTCCCGCGTTTCGCAGATCTGGTTTGTCGTCCCGGTGCTGCAATAGCGCTGCTCCATCCCGGCGCAAAACTATGACGGCGCCCACTCTGTCAATCACTGGTCAATCCCAGCGCCTTTCAAAATGTATGCAACTTCACTGGCTTTCTGAATGATCGATACAACCATAACACTAGAACGGCCCCTTAAAAAAGGGATCGGGCACATCGATTGGCAATCCTTTACGCTGTGCAATCAGTTCGGCGACGGCATTTTCGACTGTGGTTGCGGCGATCCCTAGCATCGTGCCAATACTGCGCAGGATCGACATTGAATCCGTGTAGTAGCCTGGAACAAATCCTCGCGAACTCGGTGTCGGATGATCAGGGAGTCCCAACCTGACCGGTGCGGTTTTGAACGCAGAAAAACAGTAAGCGACAACCTCGGCGACCACCTCAGCGCCAACGCCGTACTTCTTGAAACCTGTGTCCACAGTCAGCAGGCGTCCCGTCTGCTGTACCGATTCGAAGATCTTGTCGAGCATTAGCGGACGAAGTACGCGCAAATCAAAAACGGTTGCCGAGTAACCCAACTTTTCCAGGGCCTCAGCCGCGCGTACCGCCTCCAGGGTCATGTACGAGGTAGCTACGATAGTCACATCCTTGCCCTGGCGGACTGCTCTGGGACCATCGATTGCCTCGGTGTAATAGCCCTCCGGAACATGGCCCATCGCGTAATGGCACCAGCGGTGTTCGATCATGAGTACCGGATTGTCGTCTTCCACCGCCGCAATCATCAATCCCTTGCCGTCGCGCGGATAGGTCGGCATGATCACTTTGAGGCCAGGGAAATGGGAAAACACCGCTTCCATGCTCTGCGAATGCTCCGGCCCCTGCCCCCAGCCGCGGCCGACTATCATGCGTATAACCAGGGGTACCTTATGCCGGCCGTTGCTGATGTAATGGGCCTTTGCCGCATTGTTGACGATCTGTTCCATCGCCAGTAGTGCAAATTCCACTCGGTGAAAGCTGATCACCGGGCGCTTTCCCATCAAAGCCGCCCCTACAGCGACACCACACAGGCCGTTCTCAGATACCGGCATCTCGATAACGCGCTTTGGATCGATGCACTTACCGATGCCAGCCGTCGTACCATAGACGGACGACGGATCGGCAATGCCTTCGGCCATAAGCAGCACCGACGAATCACGCATCGCGACTTCGGTGAGGCCTTCCCGGATGGCATCACCCAGGCTCAGCATTCTTTTTTGTTCGGTCATGGTAAATTACGCGTAGACGTGAGCGGTCGCCCACGATGGTTCTGGCAAAGGCGCGGCCTTGGCGAACTCAAACGCCATATCGATTTCCCGCTTGAACGCGGCCATCATGGCTTCTTCTTCGGCAGGCGTCAGCAGATTCAGCCCCTGTAGTTTTACCCTGCTGGCCTCGATAGGACAGCGCGCGCGCCATGTCTCATATTCAGCCTCTGTGCGGTAGCCAATGTGATTGTCAAATCCAGGACCGCAATGTTCGCGCCAGCGATACGTATCGAACAGCAGGAAGGTTGGTCCGTCACCCCGCCGTGCGCGCGCGACCGCTTCCTGTGTTGCCTTGAAAACCGCAGCGACATCGTTGCCATCGGCCGACGCAAAGCTCATACCGTGAGCACGAGCGAGTTCAGTGATTTGACGCGGTGGTTGTCGGTCATTGAGCGGTGTGTACACTGAATACAAGTTATTCTCGCAGATAAACAGTACTGGCAATTTACGCAAGCTTGCAAAATTGGCGCTTTCGTGAAAAACCCCCTCTTCTACGGAAGCGTCCCCAAAAAACGCAACGCTCACGTTCTTGTTGCCATCGATCTGGTCTGCGAGTGCCGCGCCGACAGCGAGGGGAATCGAACTTGCGACAATCGGTACGCTTGCGATTAAGCCCTTGGCCGGATCGGTGAGATGCATGGAGCCGCCACGTCCGCCTATGCACCCGGCCGCCTTGCCATAGATTTCCGCCAACATTGCCTTGAGATCGCCGTCCATGGCCAGATAGTGAGCATGGCAGCGATGGGTACTGAAGACTCGATCTGAGTGCAGTAAGGCATGGCAAACCCCGACTGCAGTTGCTTCCTGACCAATCGAGAGATGCACGGGGCAGCGCATTTCCTGTTCTGCGTAGCGCTCCGCGATCGCTTCCTCCACCATGCGAATCCTGAGCGTCTGGCGATGCAGGCACAGCAACCGTTCGCCTAAAATATCTGATAGATCGCTCAAACCTGTTCCCCTTTAAACTCGAACATCCAAGAAGCAGAGTTTCATACGGTTACCGCTAGGCAACCACTGCGGAGCCTTGCTTGAAGTGACGGTAGATGAGTTTGAGATTAGACCGCTGAATCAAGCGTCCGATACCGACCGGGGTCGATGAATAAATTTCCAGTTGATGGGCGAGGTGTCTCTTCTGAGACTCGTCGTGGTAGAAAACATATTCAACGGGTTCGCGCATTATGCCCAAGGCGTTCGGGTCAATACTGTAGTCGGCCTCATCGATGGCATCGAAATCATAGTTGAACCGGCCCGTGAGGATCTGATCAGTGCCCGTGACTATGTCATTTTTGCGTAGAAGATTGAAACGCTCTAGCTCGCCGAGGTAGCCCTCGGTTGCAGGTGTCAGGCTGCCTGCGGACAGCAGACATTCTCGGGCCGCCGAAAAGATCAGTTTTGAAATTGACTCCATCTCGGAGAATAGGCGGGCCTTCGACACGAGTAGCTCGTTGATGCCCAGTTCGCCTCCGATATACTTGCCGATGATCTCCGGCGTCAACACCACCGACTGCGCCTCCTCAACCGTTGCGTAAAGGTCCTTGCTAGTCTGTTGGATAAAGTCTTCGATGAGGGCCAGAATTCCAGGGCTAAAACGCTCGGGATGGTTTTTCACATTCAGCAAACAATCAAAGACCGGAACGCCGAGCCGTACCAGCAGCGCGAAGACCTCCTCGAACAATGCGTTGTTGTAGAACGTCTCAATGATGAGATCCATAACACGGCAGTCAATGTACCCCTCGAAAGACAGGGATTTGCTGCCAACTATGATCTCCTCGATCTCGGCCACCGGATGCTTTTCTCCGAAGAAATCGTAGACTCCCACACATCCAGGAATTGTCCTGAACCGCGTCCTCAACTCCCAAGATTGGCGCGCCTCATGCGAAGCCATCTCTGTCCCACAAAGCAACATCGCCTGATACATTCGCAGACTGTTGACGCCATTCTTGACGCCGAAGTTCAAGGACTCGAAATGCTTTTCCCTTGTGTCACCGGGGAGACCGAGGATAATCTCGGAATAGGTCTGGGACTCCTTGCCCAGCGAATTGCCGTATTCGATAAAGCGTTGAAAAGCGGCGCTAGAGATGTTACTGCGCTTGATAAATTTGAGCACACTAGCATCGGAGGACTGGATGGCCGCACCGATGACCCAAGAACCCTTGAGGATCGCAGCTGCCTCAATAATGCGCTCTGGCTTGTTCTTACCGGCTGAGCCCTTCACAAGGACAGGCCAGCCGCGCTTGGTTTGGAGATCGGCGATAACATGACAGGTATCTAGATCTTCCCTATACATCCCGAAATTGAGGTCAGTAATGATGATCTCGTCGCTCTTTTTGACACGGTCAGCGATATAGTCGAGTTCCGCGCGCGTACGTTCAGCAGAAAAACGGCTGACGTTATTTTTGATATCCACGCCGTCCGAGCAAAACGTGCAGCTGAAAGGGCAGCCACGCGCCGTTTCCAACATCGGCACAAGAGGCAAATCGAAGAACGGATCGAGTATGCCCGTTAAGTAAGGTGACGGGATTATGTTGACGTCGCGGATCCTCTCGAGTTCACCGCGAACAAGCTTGCCGCCGGTAATATAACTGGTGTTGAGCACCTTTTCACCGCAAGACTTGAGCCGCGCGACGTCCAAACTGTGGGCCGAAAGTTTTCGGACAAGATCGACGAAGCCTACCTCGCCTTCAATCGCGACATAAAAATCAATTGTTGGCCGTCGCGAAAGATATTCTAGACGTTCAGCGTCGACGAGTGGGAAGTTGGGTCCACCAAAGACGACGATAAGCCCAGGAATATGTTGTTTGGCTAGTGTGGCCAGCTTATAGGCAAGTTCGAAATTCCAACTGTAGTTGGAGCAACAGAGCATGGCGGGAGGTTCCTCGCAGAGGGCTCGCACCAGAGTAGCCGGGAACTTAAAAAGCTTGAAGTCGAATTCGGCGCCGAGTTCCTTGGCCGCATAGCTAGCCACGAAACTGATACCTAGCGGAAATGTCGCAGCGCTGATGCCCTGCGCAGTGTGTGTGAGGTCAGCAAAGTATATCTTTCGATTCCCTGTCATTTACTACCTCTGCTACCTAAAGAAAGTATGGAAGTTCATTCGCAGCCCACAGCTACTCGACAAAACACAAGATTGCGCGACACATGCTATCCCACATGCCCGCTGCTGAAGCAAGGGAACCATCACCGGTGAGATGCTGACGGCCGGAAGCAAAACGATAAGACCCAAATAGTATTCCGATGGAAGTTAGTAGGGGAGATAGAGGTAGTAACGGAATCAGCTGCTCGGTCATTCCGGATCCGCCTCCAGAATGGTCCAGTAATGGTCGCCGGTATAACCGGCTTTGCGCAGCAGACTCACCCAGAACTGAGGCGTTCCATATGTACGCGCGGTAAGCACCCAGTCGAGAAAAATCTGTTCTTCCGCCAAGTTGCGGTAAGCGTCCACTTGGACATAGCCCTTGCCGGGAGCGATTCGTTCCATCTCCTGGAGTGCCTCCACGCAACCGTCCATATCAAGATTGTGTACCGTGTTGATCGATAGCGTTGCCTTGAAACTGTTGTCGGGAAACGGCAAATGTACAGCATTGCCGAGATGTATGCGGCCGATGACCTCGGGTTCGCAGTTCATCACCGCGTAGGCCGAGATATCTAGCCCAAACACTTCCAGCCCCGGACAAACCTTCATCAGGTCTTTCACCAGGAATCCCTTGCCGCAGCCTATGTCGAGCACGCGGTCACCGGGTATCAGGTTGAAGTGCCGGACGATATCTTCGGCGATCGAAATCCAGCGCCCGTCGTAGCGATAGCCGCCATAGCCCTGCTCACGCGTGCCATCAAAGTATTCCTTTCCGAACTTCATCGCGATGGCGCGGTTCTCTTCCTTGTTGCCAAGTCGCGCCTTGACGTTGCGCTTGGCGCGCGGATAGCGCGCGAGCAAATCCACTTCGGCCATCAGGTTTCCCCGGAGGCATACTTGCGCTCACGAGCCGTGCCTTCCTCAACTGCAACAACTCGGAAATCTGGGAACGCCTTGATCAACGCGGTCACGTCGTAGTGACGATGGGTAATCGGATTGGCGCGCGGCGTGGTAGTGATTTCGATACGGTCGCCAAACTGCTCTGCGACCATCTCTGCAATCTCACGAAATGACTTCGATACTCCAGTAGCAATAATCAGCGTGCCGATACTCTTGCGAAGTATGCAATGAATTGTGAGCGCCGCGACATCATCCACGTAAATATGGTCGCGGGCTTCCTCGCCGCTACCGAACAGCGTGATTTTGCCGTCCTGCTGCGCTGCGCGACGAAAGCGGTTCGGACCATAGGCGTTGTGTGTGTCATCCAAACCGTACACCAGCGTCGGGCGAAGGATCAGTAACGGGACTCTGCCAAGATTGCGAGCCATGATCTCACGCATGTAGTGCATCGCACCGTATAGATCCTGGGGTGACGCGGGGGTATTCTCGGTGACCAGGCTTGTCGAAGGGTTATAGACGGCGTCGGAACTAAAATACACAAACTGTGCACAACCGGACCTAACTAGCGCTGCGCACACGCTCTGCATCATTGCCAGGTTCTTCATCAAGGTCGGGGTGTCACGCCCCTTGTCGGGGGTAAGTGCCGCGAGCATCACGACCGTGTCGGAGGGTTTAATCAGTATCGCAAGCGCCTCCGCTGCACCGGCATCGGCGAGATTCACATCGGCCGAGTTGAGCGCGAGCGTCGGTACGTCCTGTGCTTCGAGTTGATGCTTGAGGGCAGCGCCGATGAAACCCCGTGCACCGAGTATCACGACCCGTTCAGGCTTTTTCGGTGAGGAGTTTAGATGGGTGAACATTTCGTTGCGTCTTCCATCACGACTGCATGCCGAGCGTATGGTAAACGAGGCCTGCGCTCCGACAGGCTGCAGCCTGAAGCACGGCATAGGGATCAAGCACCATCCTGCCGCGCAGCCTTTCCGCGAGGTCGAGCGGGTCGAGTTTGGCAAACTGACTCCATGGTGTCATCACCACCACAGCGTCGGCTCCTTCGCAGGCTTCGAGTTCGGATGCGGCGCCGTGGCAGTGTGGGTTCGGGGCGGCAGATGCAGGCACCACCGGATCGAACACGCGCACCCGGAACGGCCTCAGGTGTTCGAGCAGGGCTATAGAAGGCGAGTTCTTGATGGAATGGGTATCCTGTTTGTAGGCAAGGCCCAACACCGCAATCACCGGGTCGTCGATCTTGGATAGCATTTCGCTATGCAAGGTGCGCAGTGCCCAATCGCGGCGATGCCGGCTGTTGGCGATCCAGGCGCGGACAACGCCGGCATCGGTGCCATACCGATCCGCATAGTTGCAGATGGTTGCCAGATCACGCTCCAGGTTACCTCCGGCGATGCCAAGCCCAGGTGCAAGATAGGCATACTGACCGATGCGTTTGTCGAGCTTGAGCGCCGGCACGATCTCGGACCAGTCCGCACCGATTTTCTCGCACAACTCGGCGAGCGTATTGGCGGTGCTGACCGAAGCCACGAGGCACATATTTATCGAGATCTTGGCCAATTCGGCGCTTTCGAAGCGCATTGGCAGGATCGGGCAGCCATAAGCGGCCAGGAATGTGGCGTACGGCGCAGGCAAAGGCTGTGCCGGGTCCGCACAACCAACGATGTAGCGCTCGGGGTAAAGCGCCCGTTCGACAGCGCGGCCGAAGATCAGGGTCTCGACCTGGTAATGGAGAATACGGCCGTCCCGCTGCTTGCCGCGCGTGAAACCGGGCGGCACCTGTGACAGCACAACGATGATCGTGTCCTTGCGCGAAAACTCAAATACTCGCTCAAGCAGCACGTTGATCGGACCGAGGTCGCTACTACCGCGGTCGTCGGTTGGAACGTCGGGGGCAACATAGACCACGTCGCAAGACTGTAACGTCGCAGGGTCAGAGGTGAACTCGAGACGCGCCTTGTTCTTCGTCACCAATTCGTCGAGTCGGGGTTCGGACACCGGTAACGTTCCCTGCGCCAGCGGCGCGGTGCGTGCCGGATCGGGGTCGAAGCACACCACCCGAAAGCCCTTCTCGGCGGCCGAGATGCCAGAGACCAAGCCAAGGTGGGTCATGCCGGCAAAACCGACTACGGGTTTCATCACGTCTTCCCTTCGGACGTTTGGCGGTTATGGACCGCGGCAAGTCCTTCGTGCCAGGACTTGAAGTTGAAACTCGGGAAGGCGGCCCGCACAGCGCGGTTGTCGAATGCGCGGTAACCGTTGTGGGGCATCGTCCCACTGCGCGGTGTGCCGCGCACTGACACGCGGAGCGGAAACGCTGCCGCAGCGAACTCCGCGAGCTCGCGGAACGACACCACCTCTCCGGATACCGCGTTGGCAATGCCCTCGCTGCGATGTGCCACGATCAACCTCACCAGTTCCGCGACGTCATCAACGTCTACGTGATCGCGCCGCTCTTCGCCTTCGCCGAACAGCACGATCTCTTTGCCGGCGGCCGCTAGCCGGCGGAAGCGGTTTGGCCCGTAACCGTTGTGCGGATCGTCGAACCCATACACCAACGTGGGACGTAGTAGCGCAAGCGGCCCTGCGTGTGCCTGCCGCAGCGCGACTTCCCGCGCCAAGTGCATCACGCCATGCAGCGAGCCCGGCTCCGCGCAGGATGCTTCGGTGAGCGGCTCCGCGCTATCCCTATAGACCGCATCGGAACTCAGGTAGACCACATGTGCCACAGGGCGTTGATGCAACGCGGTGCAGACAGCTTCGGCCATCAACAGGTTCTCGCGCAGCATTGGAAGATCTTTGCACGGTGCCTTGGCAGAAGCGAATACGAGCGTGTCGTCCGGCCTGAGCACCGCTTCCAGACGCGCCGCGGCTTCCGGCGCCAGCAGGTCCAGTGCCGGTCGGCCGAGCGGGAGCGTGGCTATGCCGTCAGCCTCAAGGCGACGGCGGATCGCGCCCGCAATGAATCCGCTGCCGCCGAGCAGCACGACCCGGGCGGGTTTGCGCGCTTGAGGAGAGACGTGGCTCAACATTGCAGCGCCCTCACGTTGCTGCCTTGCCTGGATTGACTGTGGCACATAATCCACCGAGTACGTCGTTGATCCAGATGTCATTGTCGATGTTGCTCTCCCCCTTTGCGCATAGCCCCTTGAAATGGTGGTACTCGATCTCCCAGGTTGGGTCGGGTTGCACCAGCGTGAGCGAATCCTCATCGGGCCGGCCGCTGGGGAGCTTACGGTCGCGTACCGTAAAGGTGCTTGGCCCCCACTTGCACAGCGACTGGATATGGGCGCTGCCGGCCTCGGCGAAGATGTCGCAGTAGAAGTGGTTGCGCCACGACAACAGAGCAACCTCCATTTGAAGGACCGGTGTGCCATTCGAGCCGAAGGCGACATGATCAGGTGCGCGATTCTCGAAGCGATTGGCGGAGAACACCGTGAAGGGCGCGGCCGGGCGACCAAACCAGAAGAGTGCCGTATCGAGCAAATGCGAGCCCAAGTCGGGTAGCACACCTGCGCCTTGATCGCGCCATGCCGAATCACGCACCAATCGTGCGGTGCCATTGCCGTAGAACATGCGCACACTGTAGATGCGGCCGAGTCTGCCGGACTCAAGCAACTCCTTCATGCGGACAAAGTGCGGCTCGAAGCGGTGGTTGTAGGCGGTGTAACAGACGGTGTGGTTGGCTTCCGCCAGAGTCTTCAGACGCATCAGGTCTGCGGGTTCGTCAGCAAACAACGGCTTTTCCACCAGCAGGTGTTTGCGGTTGGAGAGGAGGTATGTTATCAGTCCAAGCTTGGCCTCGTCAGGTATGCAAAGCAGCGCCGCATCATAGGAGGACAGCGGTACGTCTTCGACTCGCCGATACTGCGCCTGTGCATTGAATGGATCAACAGTGGCGACCGCCTCCTTACCGGCAGCGGCGAGGCGCTTATGACCCTGCACGCCGAGTCCAATAACGATGATACGCATGAAATCAGATATTCCTATTCGTAGTTGACTTGCTTTTCGATCGCATCGATCTTTTTCAGCACCAGCTCGGGCGTCACCGGCCAGTTGCCATCGTGCTCGCATTCGACACCCGCGGCCATATTGCCAAGGATGGAGGCGATAACCTCATTCTTGGTGGCCACCAGCACGAGCGTCGCATAGGCTAGCAGCGCGTCGCCGGCGCCGACCGCATCCACCACCCGTCCAGCAAAAGACTCGATATTGAAGAAGGCCCGAAGGTCCGTCGGTGAATTGGTCCGGTAGGTAATGATGCCGCGGTCACCACATTTCAGGATCAGCGTGCCGCAGCGTGAACGCCTGTGCAGCTCAAGCGCGAGCGGACGCACCACCGAGTCCTGGTCGCCGAGCGCAAAGCGCGCCTCGCGCTCGTTCGGGGTAATCAGGTCGAATCCCTCGAATTCAAGAATGTTGCCCCAGCGACTCGCCACCTGACTGTCGGCAACACGGAACGCGCCCTCGGGAATCGCCGCCGTGAGCTGCGGGATGGTGCCGCGGTTGAACATGCCATGGCGGAAGTCACTGAACACCACCGCCTGGGTCTTGGTCTCGCCAAGATGGCTTTTGAGTTGCTCGACGATCTTGTCGGAAATGGAGCGATTGTCCAGGGTGTCGACCTTCAACAGCCGATAGGCCTCGGCGACGATGGCATTCTTGTTGGTGGTCGGCCGGGTTTCGTCGATGATTGGCAGGCAGTGAACGCCAAAGGCATTGAGGTCATCCAGCACGAAACTTCTGTAAGCATCGTTGCCGAGCACTGTCGAGAATGTCACGTCTGCACCGGCGGCACACAAATGCTTGGCAACTACCCCGGCCCCACCAACATAGTCGACCTTCTTCTCGAAGCGCACGCTGATGGTCGGTGTCTTGGTCATCCCGCCGATCATGCTGCAGTAAGTGTAACTGTCCACGATGGTGTCACCGACCACATGCACACGCAGGCCTTTCAATTTGCCTAGCGCCTCACGAAGATCCTGGAAGGTGATGCCTTCGCCTTCCATCAGCGTCATCAGCTTTTCGACGGCAATCGACGGCGGCGCAAGTTCGATCAGCGCCGACGACGAGTACACGATGTCGCCCGGCGTGAAAATGATCTCGCCGCCATAGCCCTCAAGCACTTCGATCTCTTCCTGAGTTTTTGGATGAACCACGCCGGCGGTATACTCGTAACCCTTGGCGAAATAGTCGGGCTGAATCAACGAGAGGTTCCGGAGTGGTGTCGGATCGCGATCCACCACCACGAAATCCACCATCTCAAGGGCTGCGAGGTTTACTGCGCGCAGGTCCTCCGGCACATAGGGTCGCATGTTGCCCTTCTTGATGTGCTCGTCGGCGGTCAGGCTGGCTATTACTATGTCGGCCTTGGTCTTGGCGTACAGGAGGTGCCGTACATGACCCGGGTGCACCACGTCGAACGTTCCGTGGCACATAATGACCTTCTTCGTACGCGGCCGCGATCCGATCGTTTCGCGGATCTGCTCGGCGGTTTTGATCTTGTGAGAAAAAAGATGCTTGCTTGCGGCGTCCATTACGCTGTTCCTTGCGGTGACATGAACTCGAACCAGGTTTTGGTCGCCTTGTCGATCGATTCTGGATCCCAAAGCGGCGCAGTGCGCCAGTAGTCTATGTTGGCGACGATGTTCGCCACCCCGTGTTCGAAACTTACCTCGGGACGCCAGTCGAGTTCCTTGGTGATCCGGGTTATATCTGCCCAAGTACAGTCCGGCTCGCCTGGGCGCTTTGGAATGTGTGTCTTTTCGCCGCCAAGCAACTCGATTAGACGATTCACCGTCTGTGGGTTACCAGCGCCCAGGTTGTATGTTCTTCCAACGATTGGTGTCTCCGCGGCAGCCAGGAACGCCCGAGCGACATCGGTGACATATAGGAAGTCGCGCGATTGCGCTCCGTCACCAACCACCGTATAAGGCTTACCCGCGAGTTTCTGGCGCAGGAACACCCCGAACACTGCACCATAGGCACCCGAGGTGCGAGAGCGCGTACCATAGGCGTTGAAGATTCGAATTGAGTTGACTGGTAGCTTGTAGACTTGTTGCCAGTGAAACGCTGCCTGTTCGCCTTGGTATTTGGAAAGCGCGTAGGGGTAGCCTGTGTTGATCGGATGGTCTTCTCGTGTCGGAACAGCGGCTAAACCGTAACAGGATGAGGAGGCAGCATAGACAAATTTCGCCACCGCAGCATGACGAGCACATTCCAGCATATGTACAGTGCCCTGCACGTTTGCCGACATGTATTCGAGTGGCTGCTCGATCGATGGAACGATGTCACCGATGCCGGCGAAGTGTATGACGTACTTCGCGCCACGGAATAGCGCATCATCGGGGGCGAAACTGCGGACATCGCGCCGCTCGAACGTCAGGTCCGAGTTGGCAGCGTGGTGCGCCAGGTTTTCTTCACGGCCGCCGACTAGGTTATCTATGACCCGGACCGAGAAGCCGCGCTCCAACAGCACATCCACCATGTGGCTGCCGATAAAACCGGCACCGCCCGTAACGATGGCGATAGGACGGACCGTCATTTTGCGCCGGCTGCCTTCATGGTACGCACGTTGTAGTAGTGGTCATCGTCGAAACTGTTCGGCAATTTGCCCTGACGAAATGCCTCGCACAGGTCGCGTACAGCATCTTCTATGGAGTGCTTGGGTTCAAAACCGAGAACACGCTTTATCTTGCTGGAGTTGATGTGATAAGAGCGGAGATCGTTCGAACTTGTCACCTCGATCGGTATGCTGCCCTTCTCGGGAAACTCTTCTTCGACGACTTTCTTCACCGCCTTGGCAATGTCCATGATGCTCAGGTTTTGAAAACCGCAATTGAAGATCTGATTGGCAATCTTTTCATCGGGAACGGTAAGCAGGAGCTTGCATAGATCGGCGTAATCCTGCACATGCAGATTGGGTCGAAGCTGGGATCCGCCGAATACGGTAATCTTGCCTTTGTTGACCGCGTGATTGGTCAGGATATTAACCGACAGGTCCAAGCGTTGTCGGGGAGCATAACCGCAAACCGTTGCGGGCCGGAAAATGACACCGACGAAGTTCTGGTCGGTGTGTTTCAGGAGCAAAGGCTCGCACATCCCCTTGTACTTGTTATAAAGCGTCAAAGGCACTAGCGGATGGTCTTCCGTTACATCCGGCGAATCCGAAACGCCATAAACGGAACTCGATGAGGCGAATATGAAACGCTTTGCTCCCGCCTTTTTAGCCGCGACCACGATGGGTTCGAAGGATTCGAGATTGACCGAAGTGGACAGGCGCTCGTCGAGTTCGAAACTGGCGTCGTTGGAAATACAGGCCAGGTGCAACACGGCGTCCTGGCCGACACAAGCTTCGGCGACTTTCGCGATGTCCCTAATATCACCCTCTATGATGTTCAGCTTCGGGTTACCTTTGGGCAGGTGATCGCTACCGTACCAGACTAGGATGTCAAAAACGGTGACATCCCAGCCTTCTTCGAGCAGTTGTGGCACCAATATGCTGCCGCAGTAACCAGCCCCACCAATTACCAATACTTTTTTCATACTTTCCCCAATTTGCAGATAGTGAATTCGTCACAGCCAGACCAAAATCACGGAGTAACCATAATCTTGTATCCGGCGGCCTGAGCATCTTTGTAAAACATCTGGACGGTTTCGAGGGAATACTGCCCAAGGTCCTTGCCGACGAGAGACAGTTTCTTCAGGATGTCGTTGGTTGCGGTGATGATGTGGCAACCAACTGCGTCGGCCTGAAAGATATTGAGCAACTCGCGTGGGCTGGCCCAGATCAGTTCAGCCTTCGGCTTGGCGCGCATGATTTTTACTGCTTCCGCCATCAATGGCACTGGATCTCGGCCGGTGTCGGCAATACGCCCGGCAAACACAGAAATGATCGCCGGCGTATTTGGCGCAAGCCGCTCGGTAACGCTCTGCACTTGATCGAGCGTCGTCAGCGCCGTGACATTCAACGCAACACCGGCGTTGGATAGACGTTCAATCAGTGGCCCAGCGAAGTGGTGCTTGGTATTAGTCACTGGAATCTTGACGCTGACGTTTTTCCCCCAAGATGCGATCTCCAACGCCTGGCGTTCCATTTCATCGAACTCGTCGGCGAATACCTCGAACGAAATGGGCCGATCCGGAATTGCATCAAGTACCTGATGAGCAAACGCCTTATAGTCCTGTACGCCGGCTTTTCGCATCAGTGTGGGATTGGTGGTGAATCCCTTGATCATCGGGTTAGCATACATTTCTTTCATGCCAGCGAGATCGGCCCCGTCGGCGAAAAGTTTTACTTTGAGATTTTCAATCGCGCTCATGTTGCTGGTTCCCTTTGTAGATAATCATCCAAGAATTAGCCTTCCTGCATCCTCAAGGGACGCCACTACCGCGTCTGGATCTTCCGGGCGCCGTTCCCGATATTTGTAGTCTATAAAGAAGGTATAACATCCTGCCGCTTTTCCGGCGGCGATATCCCTCCATCGATCACCTACCATGAAACTGCGCGCAAGATCAATCTTCCAGTCGCGGGCCGCCTCGAGCAACATCCCCGGCTTTGGCTTGCGGCAATCGCAGCCATCCGCATCGGTGTGGTAACACGCCTTGATGTCATCGCATAGTCCCGCTACGAGCAGCTCAGCGTGCATCGTTTCTACTACTTCACGGCACTGGACCCCTGTGGCGACGTCCGGTTGGTTCGTGACGACAACGATCAAGAAGCCGGCCTCGCGTAAGGTCATAGCCGCACGTTCGACTCCCGGGAGAATCTCGAGTTCGTTAAGAGTGGCTGGAGGATAGGGTTTTCCGTCACGTACCACGGCGCGATTGATGACACCATCCCGATCGACGAACACTGCCCGTTTCATTCTAATCGTGCAGCAGATTCAGCATCGGGCACTTACCACTTTGTAGCGATTTGCTGTAGGTCGGGGTGGGATACTAGACAATGCCAAACAACTGCCTGAAATGCCTCGGTGTGCGGGGTAATCCTGGCTGGGGCTACGGTCGGGACGACGACCACGGCATCACCGACCTGTTTTGTATAGCCGCCATCGCGTCCAACTACTCCCAATACCGTCAATCCACGGGATTTTGCCTCTTTGAGAGCATGCACGATGTTGGCGCTGACGTTCTTTTCCACGTTACCGCCACCAACCGAAAATACGAACACCGCATCCTTCTCACCGGCTTTGCTGGTGCGCAACCATGCGGCAAAAACCGTATCCCAACCTTCATCGTTGGTACGCGCTGTCAATTCCGACACGTTATCGACAGGCGTGTAGGCCTCGATGCCACAGAGTTTGCGAAAGTCATTCACGGCGTGGCTACAGTTTGCCGCGCTTCCGCCAACCCCAAGCAAGAATAAACGCCCCCCACGGTTGCGCAAGGCTACCAGTGCGGATGCCAGTTTTTCGATTGCGGCAATATCTATAGAATTTGCCACTTCACTCACTTCTTCAAAATATCGCCTTGTGTGCATTGGATGTATGGTGGCTCAGGTTGTTTGACTCGGTCTATGAACTACTGGGAAACGTCAAAGTCGCCACACTTTATTGTCCGCCGTGTCGCTCAGAGCTGCCTTGACGTCAATGACAATGCCATGGGGTTGCAAATAGTTCAAAATTTGAACTGGAGGCTGCTCGCGGTATTCCCGGTGAGCGACCGCCACGACCATGGCGTCGACCGCTTGTGGCAGTCGTTTCCACGGAGTAAGCGCTATGCCGTATTCGTGCATGGCTGCTTGCGGATCGGCAATCGGGTCATGCACGGACACGTCGCAACCATAGTCCCGCAATTCGCGGATGACGTCGATGACCTTGCTGTTTCTCAGGTCCGGGCAATCTTCCTTGAAGGTCAAGCCCAGCACGATGACCTTGGCACCCTTGATGTTGGTGCCTTGCTGCATCATCAGCTTGACGGTCTTTTCCGCGATGAATTTGCCCATGCCATCGTTGATCCGGCGACCGGCCAGGATCACCTGCGGGTGGTAGCCGAGCATTTCGGCCTTGTGGGTCAGGTAGTAAGGGTCCACGCCGATGCAGTGTCCGCCGACCAGGCCGGGCTTGAATTTGAGGAAGTTCCATTTGGTGCCGGCGGCTTCGAGCACTTCGCCGGTGTCGATACCCATCTTGTCGAAGATGATGGCCAACTCGTTCATCAGCGCAATATTTAGGTCGCGCTGGGTGTTTTCGATGACCTTGGCGGCTTCGGCCACCTTGATGCTGGAGGCCTTGTGTACGCCGGCCGTGATGATACTGGCGTAAAGGGCGGCGACCTTTTCAAGGGTCTCCAAGTCGTCGCCGGAGACGACTTTGAGGATTTTGGTGAGCGTGTGCTCCTTGTCGCCCGGGTTGATGCGCTCGGGGCTGTAGCCGACATGAAAGTCCCGCTTCCATTTGAGGCCGGAGTGCTTTTCGAGCACAGGAATACAGATTTCCTCGGTTGCGCCCGGGTAAACCGTGGATTCGTATATGACCGTGGCACCTTTCCTCATGCGCTGCCCGGCCGTGGCGCTGGCGCCGATCAGGGGACCGAAGTCGGGGATGTGGGCGTTATCCACTGGCGTGGGAACGGCGATGATGATGAAGTCGGCGGCGGCGAGACGTTGCGGGTCGGTGGTGGGTTCCAGGCCGCCGGGTTTCACGGCGGCCATCAGATCATCGGGGCCGACTTCGCCGGTCGGATCGAAGTGCTTGTTGTAGGCGTCGATCTTGGCCTGAGAAAGGTCGAAGCCAGTGGTGGGATATTTCTTGCCGAATTCGACGGCCAAGGGCAGCCCGACGTAGCCGAGACCGATGACGGCAACCGCGATGTCCATTGGTGATTTCGCGCCCATTTCAGACATTGAAATAGCGGCGGTACCAGTCGATGAAACGATTGACGCCGACCTCAACCGAGGTGGCGGGCTTGTAGTCGAATTCGGTCAAGAGATCGCCAACATCGGCGTAGGTGTCCGGTACATCACCGGCCTGGAGGGGCAGGAATTCCTTGATCGCGGTCTTGTCCAGCGCTTTTTCCAACGCGGCGATGTAGTCCAGGAGTTCCACGGGCTGGTTGTTGCCGATGTTATAGACGCGCCAGGGAGCGGTGCTGGTGCCGGGGTCAGGCATGGCGCCGTTCCATTGCGGGTTGGGCGGCGCCGGTCGGCCGAGAACTCGGACCACCCCTTCGACGATGTCGTCAACATAAGTGAAATCGCGGCGGTGCTTGCCATGGTTGAAGACCTGGATGGGCTCGCCAGCCAAAATGGCTTTGGTGAATTTGAAGAGGGCCATGTCCGGCCGGCCCCAGGGACCATAGACGGTAAAGAACCGCAGGCCGGTTGTCGGCAGAGCGTAAAGATGACTGTAGGAATGGGCCATCAGCTCGTTGGCCTTCTTGCTGGCGGCATACAGGCTCAGCGGGTGGTCGACATTCTGGTGGATCGAGAAGGGCATCGCGGTGTTGGCGCCATAGACACTGGAACTGCTGGCGTAAACCAGGTGCTCAATGCCGTTGTGGCGGCAGCCTTCAAGGACGTGGGCAAAGCCGACGATGTTGCTATCGATGTAGGCAAGCGGATTGTCGATCGAGTAGCGGACTCCGGCCTGCGCCGCCAGGTTGACGACCCGCTGCGGCTGGTGGGTGGCGAAGGCGGACTCGATGGCCTGGCGGTCAGCGAGGTCGATGCGCAGATGCGTGTAGTTGGCTTGTCTGGGGTGGGTGAGGTGGCGCGCCAACCGTGCTTCCTTGATGGCCGGGTCGTAGTAGTCGTTGTGGTTGTCGATGCCGATGACGGTGTCGCCCCGGTCGAGCAGACGCAGGACGAGGGTGGAACCGATAAAGCCGGCGGCGCCGGTGACGAGGGTTTTCATGGTGTGTTTTGGGCACGCTACCGCCATGCCCGTGCATAATTGCGCACAGCAGATGAGTAGTCACGTTGTCAGGTTCCAGCTTCAGCCGGTTTGGCCGGACAACCCTGAACGACCGGTTCGCTACTTGGTGTTATTCAATTCGTTCAGGCAACCAGCAACTGATGGTGACTCAGGGTCACCCTCGCTTCATGCCCTAGGAGTTGCATCAACACGACAACCCTATCCTGCGAAACACTCGACACCAGCCCCTCCAGCCCAACCAACGGGCCGTCGACCACCAGGACACTTTCACCGGCGCGGAAGGGGCTGATTTCTTCAAGGCCGGCAGCATTTTGACGGGCCTCAAAATCCTGAATGCTCTTTAACACGCTGTGCCGCAACACCGCGAACGTCTGACCAAAACGCACGATCGCCGTCACGCCCAAGGTCGAACGCACCGGCGCGACGGAGTGTTCGGAAGTGCCCGGCTGGAAGAACAGGTAGCGAGGGAACAGCGGCTCAAGCTGCAACTCCTGACATCTGCTCCGGCGATTGCGCTTCAGTAACTTGATGCGTGGCAAATAGACTGTATAGCCTTGGCGGGTGAGATTCTCGCAGGCGACCTGTTCCTGCTGGACCTTGGTGTGCGCGACATACCAGGGTGAGTCGACATCACTTGTCATGGGGCACGCCATGGCGAACGCGGACAGATGTTCTTCCGATTGGCCGCAAGCATGTTGCCTCGTCGGCGCAGATTTTGGCGAGTGTACGGAAGTCATATAGTCGCCTCCTTTTCAACTTCCCTCCTCAACTCTTCGATCTCGACTTGGATGGTCTCGTACTCGACCAATTTGCGCTGTAGGAAGGCAACAGTGACTCTGGCCTTTTCTTGGATACCCTTTGGCGTCAACAGGTAAGCATAGGCTCGCTTGTCTTCGTTTCTGTGGAAATTCTTGAACTTGACGTGGCCCTTTTCCATCAACGCCTTGAGACAGTAATTTATCTTGCCCAAACTCACTCCCATGGCCTGCGCAAGTTCGCGTTGGTTCATGTTCGGATTGTTTTCGAGCAACTTGAGTAACCGGTAGCGTTGCGATTCGGGGATCATGGTGTTCACTACACGTTCAACAATTGAACGCGATTCTACATGGGTTACCCCAGCCTTTACAAGGACAAGCAGAGCAACTGCGATGCCGTCGCGTTTGTTGATCGTGCTCGGTTCAGTTAGAATCGCCAATTGGTCTTGAAGTTAATCTTGTATGTCCTGTGGCTAAAAATAACCTCCAAATGATAAACTCCAGATTTCAATGAAGAATCGAGTACTCAGGAAGCACGTCATCGTTGCCGGTTTGCTTGGGTTGGCTTCGTCCGCATTTCCGGCTGAGCAAATGCTGTCGCCGAACGGTTACAGCGGATTGGGGATGATTCCTTCCGCCCAGGTTCTTCCTCTGGGTACTGCGGTGGTGGCAGTCGACCCGACCATTCCCGGGGCCCGGAACACTTCCGGCTATAACGACCAGATTGGATTTGGCCTTTACGACAACCTGGAACTGGTTGGCCGCCTTGCCACCAATGATTTGAAGTGTGACATGTTCCGGGCTCGCGCTTGCCCTCCCGATACGATCCGGGATGTCTCGGCATCTCTCAAATGGTCTTTACCGATCCCCTGGCTCAGGCGAAACAACGCTGCAGTGGCTGCCGGCCTAACCGACATGGGTGGCGCAGCGAGTTTATTCAAGTCCTACTACATCGTCGGAACAAAGTCGTTCGATCATATTGACGTATCGCTCGGCAAGGCCAAGGGTGTCGGTGGCTTGGCTGCCCTCAATGGCACATTTGCGGCACTCGCCTGGAAGCCCAGGGAATGGTCAAAGCTGAGCTTGCAGCGCATCGGAACCGATAGCTGGGCGAGCGCGGCGGTCTCGGCTCCCATCAGCGATACCGGCCTGGAAGCCTGGCTGACCTTCAACCATCGCATCGGCGATTCGCCAATAACCGACAGAAGCTGGTTTGGCTGGGGCTTCAGTGTTCCCCTGGATCGAAGCGAAAGAGTCCGTTCGACCAGCACAACCTCGGGGGTTGCTGCTGCGCCGCAGAATCGCGCAGTCCCCGCCATCAAACCCGACGAATTGCCGGATGCCTTCGTAAGAAACGGCTTCTACAACCCCAGAATCGGCAGGCGCCCCAATGGCGGCCTGGTGTTTGAACTGGAATCGGCTTCCTATGCCTGGAATATCCTCGACGGCGTGGGCGTCGCATTGGGGCTGATCGCCGGCGCTTACGGCAACGATGTGCAGCTTCAAGAATTCGAATTGATGATGACGACCCGCGGCATCCGCCAGGTGCTTGTTAGCGGGGAGGCGTCATGCGTCAAGATGTGGTTGGCCGAAGGGAACCCCTGCCCGCAACTCACCATCCAGTCGCTCAACCAGAGGAAGCGTTCGCCGGAGCCCGACGGGGATATTGCCTGGCTCGACGCCAGCCCATGGTCCTTCAGGCCGGAATTTATAGTCAGCCCGACCCTGGTTTCGCTCATCGGCAACGAACGGGGGGCATTTGAAATCGACCTTGGCGCCAACATCAATACTGTATTGCCGCTATGGACAGGGGCTTATTGGGACATCAACAATATTCGTCCTCTGGGTGTCAACACGCGGGTCTTTGAACGGAACGGTTTTTTCCATGATATCCGCCTACAGCCGGTCAGTTCGCGCAGGCTGTTTCACCAGTTGCTGAATTATCGGGATATCAATACCCAGGCGCGATTGAGCATTGGTACGGCATACCTGAGGAGCTTCGTAAACACATTCAACTATTGGCATGGCCGCCAGCTGGAGACCAGTTCGCAAAGCGACAACGGGCACCACAAACTGGGCTTGACATTCGGCTCGTTCCAGACGGACGGGCTACAGTTCAACAACAAGCGGACCTACAATCTGGTTAACTACCGGCTCATCCCTGATGACAAACAAAGGACATCCACCGAGATTACTTACGGCAAGTTCTGGGGGGGTGACAAAGGATATAACATCGGCCAGCGGTTCTGGCACGGAGACACGGCCGTAAACATTTACATCCGGCAAACGCGCAGGTACGAACAAAGGCCATTGGGGGATGTTTTGATAGGGCCGGTAGTGTCTTTTGCGGGTATAGAGTTCAGCATTCCGCTCACCCCCCGCAGGGACAAAGGCTTGCAACACCTGCTGGTGCGCGGAACAAGTCAGTGGACCTATAAAGTCGAGACTCGGGTCTTTGACGATTCGAATTCCATCACGCCAGGGTACGGGGAGGTGCCGAACGTCGGGGACAGTTTGGTTCAAACGTTCAATCGGGACCGAAACAGCACGCAATACCTAGAAAGCAACATGGGGCGTATCAAAAACGCGTTCTTCACTCTTTCCGAAGACTAGCCGAGCTAGGCTGTCAGTTGACAAGGTACCAGGAATCCATATGCAGCTAATTCTTAAGGCTTACAAATTGCATGCGGCGGTGCTTCTCGGCTTGTTGTTTTCAGTGCTGTTGCAGGCCCAGGGGCTGACAATCGGTGGGGGCTTGGGCGGCGCTCCTCAGGACCTTAACGCCCAAGATATCAGCACCATGCGCGGTGGCGGCGCAGGAATAGGGGGGCGGATGTTGGCCTGGGCGGCGCAATCGGGCTCGGCAATCTGATGGGCCCAGGCTTGATTGTCCCGCCTTTGAGTGAAGACGATACCGCCACTCCAGCCCAAAGTGGCGAGGGCAAAACCAAGAAGGTGGGGCCGATACCTCCTAACGATTTTCAGAAATACGTTGTAGAAGTGACTGGTCAGCCTAGTACTTTGTACGGGGCCGACTTCTTTGAAAATTCCCGTAACGACATTTCCAACGCTGAGCACTCGCCTGTGACCGGCGACTATGGCCTGAGCGCCGGTGACCAGTTGCTGGTTCGAACGTGGGGAAGCGCCAGCGGTGAATACCAGCTCACTCTGGATCGCAATGGGGAAGTCTCGATCCCCAAGCTGGGTACCGTCAAGATGGCGGGTGTGACATCATCGCAGGCGGAAGACGTCCTCAAGTCGGTTTTCGCCCGTCACTACAAAGACTTCGAAATCAGCCTGTCACCGGGAAAGTTACGCAAGATCACCGTGTATGCCGTTGGTCAGAGCCGATTTCCGGGCAGCTACAACCTAAGCAGCCAATCGACGCTCAGTACAGCGCCATTTGCCAGCGGTGGCCCCAGCAGCAACGGCTCGGTCCGTCGCGTGCAGCTCAAGCGCAATAATGCCATGATCTCCGAGTTTGATCTGTACAGCTTTTTGAGCAAGGGCGACGAATCGGCCGACGTCAAGTTGCAGGACGGGGATGTCATCTACTTTCCTCGCGCCGCAGGCGACATGGCCTTTATCGGCAAGGTCAATACCCCGGGGGTCTATGAGATCAAGGACGCCACCGAAACCGTTGGCGATTTTCTTGGTCTTGCCGCTGGTTTGTCCATGTTGGCAGACCCGAGGCAAGCCAAATTTGGAGCGTCTCACCCCGGGTTCCGACCAGGCACGAAGTCTTGAAGACATGATCCTCGACCAGCAGAGACTAAAGCGAATAGTAAAGAGCGGCGACATCATTTCGGTGCAGGGGATGGTTCCTGAGTTGGCAACCCATGTCACGCTTCGTGGCAATGTCGCACGGCCGGGTCGAATGGCGTGGCGATCCGGTATGCGCATATCCGATGTCATCACCGGAAAGTCCCTGTTGATCAGCCCTGATTCGGTCAGAAGGCGGGATGAAGTCTTGCTTGACGTGTTCGACCGGGAGCGGAGAGCGCGCGACCGAGCCCGCGTTCCGAGCGATCTGGTCGATGTTCGCAGAACCGCGCGATTGGCGAAGCTTGAGATGGATCAAGAGTTGAAGGACAGAGGGCAGCCGGCCGGAATGGCGAAGGAAGAAGTAGCGCTGTCTGCCCAGGATGAACTCGCTATCACGACGCAAAGAACCGAGCCTCAGGCGAATGGCTCCGGGGATCCCCGCAGGCTCTCGGTTTTGTCTGAGGGCACGTCTCTGGTTGACCGCATTGGGGATTTGATTGATGAAGTGAACCTCGACTATGCCGTGATCGAGCGGATTCGTCGCGAAGATTTGAGAGTGTCGGTGATTCCGTTCAACCTGGGGCGGGTGTTAGCCAGCGTCAGCGACCCCGACAACCTGCTGCTCGAGCCGGGCGACATAGTTACTGTTTTTTCGGTCAAGGACCTGCGCGTGCCCATCGCCAAACGCCGCGTATTTGTGCGACTAGAGGGCGAAGTTAACAAGCCGGGGGGGTACCCGGTTCGTCCCGGTGAAAATCTCGTTCATATGATAGAGAAGGCGGGCGGCATCACCTCTGACGCCTACCTATTTGGGATGAGTCTTTTCCGCGAAGACGTCAAGCGCAATCAGCAAGAGAACTTGAAGAAGATTCTGCGTCAAGTTGAACCCGCCTCGATGAGCTCGTTGTCACAGGCAAGCCAAAGCATGGGCGGTAGCTCGGATGCCAGCGCGCTTCAGGTGAAGGTCCAGTCGTTGGAGCAGGCGCGACGCCAGGCGATCGAGCGGATGCGGTCGTTCAAGCCAAGGTTCTGAGTCCTTGCCCGTCATTCAAGACTCGTTGTTGTGGTGGATTGTTGGCTTGGCAGCCATCGCTGGTTCGTTCTCGGCGACGTTTTGGCTGTATCGAATGGGCGAAGTGCATCTGGTTGGCCGCGACCGCACCACGGGAGTTCAAAAGTTTCACGTCAATCCGACCTCCCGCTTAGGTGGCCTGGGGATCATCGCAGGCTACCTCGCGGCCCTGGTGGTCATTTTTCTTGCGAGGCGTGGCCAATCATCTGACATAGTGCCTGAATTCGGTCCCTGGTATGGCTTGGCGTTGGCATCGCTGCCGGTTTTCCTGGGCGGCTTATACGAAGACCTGACCCACAGGGTCAGCCCTACGGTTCGTTTGCTGCTTTCCGTGCTGTCGGCGGCAATGGTGTATTGGGGATTGGGAATTGGGGTCTTTCACACCGATGTCTGGTTGGTGGACATCCTATTGAAATTACCCACGGCCGCCTTCTTCGTCACCCTCCTGGTAGTGGCTGGATTCACCCATTCCATCAATATTATCGATGGGTTTCACGGCCTGGCCAGCGGATCCGTGATGATCATTCTGGTTGGGTTGATGGCACTGGCATGGATGTGCGAGGATTCAGCGGTGCTGTATCTAAGCGGGTTGCTACTCCTCTCGACACTGGGATTCTTCGTATTGAATTGGCCTCGCGGAAGGATTTTCCTGGGTGACGCGGGTGCCTACTTGCTGGGTTTTTGGGTGGTCGAATTGGGACTGTTCCTGGTCAACAGGAATCCACAGATTTCGCCGATGGCACCGGTGGTGGTAGGAATCTTTCCGCTAATCGAAACTTTGTTCTCGATGTATCGACGCAAGTTTGTCCGCCAACACCCGATCAACCACCCGGATGGGCTGCATCTTCATACGCTTATCTACAAGCGATTGCTGGCAAAGCGGGGAACACAAAAGACCCCTAGTGAGTTGAATCATGCCAATTCGCTTGTGGCTCCCTATTTCTGGGCGCCAAGTGCGATATTTGTGGTGTTGGCGGTTGTATTCATGGAAAGCACCAGCGCACAGATTCTGTTGATGCTGGCATACTTCGGCTGTTACCGATGGTTGTATGTTCGCCTGGTGAGTCTCAAGACGCCCAAGTGGATGCTGAGACGATAATTTACTTTATTTGGAGCTATGCAAATGCTCGCCAACTTTCGAGTATTTCCGATCCTGTCGGCGATTACACTGCTGTTTGCATGTCAAGTTACGCACGCTGGCAACGGTTCGGCGAGTGACGCGGCATCAGTGGCGCTCCCGCTGGTCGCAGCAGGCCTTTCGCTCTACCACGACGACGGCGACGGTTTGTGGCAGCTGGCCAAATCCGAGGGGGCGACACTCGTCGTCACTGAAGTCCTCAAGGTCAGCGTTCGTGAAAAACGTCCGAACGGCCAGGATAATCGGAGCTTTCCTTCGCGGCATGCATCGGTCGCATTTTCGGCCGCACACTTCATGCAAGTCCGCGGTGGCTGGGCCTATGGGATTCCAGCCTATATCCTGGCGGCCGGGGTCGCAGCAGATCGCGTACATCTGCGCGAGCACTATGCAAAGGATGTGATTGCGGGGGCTGTTGTAGGAATTGCATCAAGCACTTACTTTACGGACAAGCCCTACCGTGTGAGCATGGGGTATCTGCCGGGTGACCGCGCGATTCTTGCCCAACTGAGCATGGACTGGTAGCAGCCTTCCTGATTTTGGGTTTTGGCAGCCAGGCCGAGGCCAGTCTCGGCAACTCCCTCTTCTGCTCCGCGAGGAACGTCTCTTTAGCTTACGACTCTCATCAAGCCGCGTTAGGTGCGTTTCGACCGCCTCTCCGCCGGTGAGCCCGCCTATTCCATACCCCGCAAACGGAAGGACGATGAAGCACCGTAGACCACGGATATCACGGATTCCGCAGCCAAGGCAAGCTATTGCAATAGATCTCCGACCATGCAACGCGGCAAAGGCGGTCGATTCGTTGCCGCGACACCAACAGCTCCAACTCGTCACCTTGTTCAATGCCGGACAATACGTCGAATTGGAAAGGTTGGCGCGCCTGCTTGTGGCGCAGTATTCGGATTCCGGGTTCGCCTGGAAAGTCTTGGGGGCTTGCCTTACGGTTCAACGGAAGGAAGGATTGGCGGCCCTGCAAAAGGCCGCCAATCTACTGCCAGAAGATGCTGAAGCGCACGGCAACCTGGGCACTGCCCTGAGGAATCTCGGTCGACTTGATGACGCCGTGGCGAGCTATTTCCGGGCGCTGGAGATCAAGCCAGATTATGCTGAAGCGCACAACAACCTGGGGAATGCCCTGAAGGATCGCGGACGGCTGGATGAGGCCGTGGCGAGTTATTCCCGGGCGCTGGAGATCAAGCCGGATTATGCTGAGGCGCACAACAACCTGGGGAATGCCCTGAAGGATATCGGGCGGCCGGATGATGCCATGGCGAGTTATTCCCGGGCGCTGGAGATCAAACCAGATTATGCCGAAGCGCACAACAGCCTGGGAAACGCACTGAAGGATATTGGTCGGCCGGATGATGCCGTGGCGAGCTATCGCCGGGCGCTGGGGATCAAGCCGGATCACGCCGATGCGAACAACAACCTGGGCGCCACCTTGAAGGATCGCGGGCAACTGGACGAGGCGATCATGATCTATCGCCGCGCCTTGGTGATCAAACCAGATTACAGCGAAGCGCAATGCAATCTGGGGAATGCCCTGAAGGATCGCGGGCGACTCGACGAGGCAGTGGTGCGCTATCGCCGGGCACTGCTGATCGAGCCAGACTACGCTGAAGCCCAGTGCAATCTGGGAAATGCCCTCAAGGACATTGGCCAGCTGGACGAGGCGGTGCTGAACTATCGTCGGACGCTGGAAATCCGACCCCGTTTTGCAGAGGCTCATAGCAACCTACTACTGTGCCTGAATTACGACTGCCAACGATCGGCAGCGGAGGTATTCGCCGAGCACCGGCGGTGGGACGAGAAACAAACCTGCACATATGCGCCGATTGCGCGTTTGCCCAGCGACAGGAATCCAGAGCGGCGTCTGCGCGTTGGCTACATCTCGCCAGATCTGCGCCAGCACTCGGTGGCATATTTCTTGGAGTCCCTGCTGCGTGAACATGACCGCAAGCAGGTGGAGGTGTTCTGCTATGCGGACGTCCTGCAACCCGACGCCATGTCGTCACAGTTGCAGGGCCTTACCGATCGCTGGCTGAGGACGGCGGGATTGTCGGATGAGGCCCTCACCCAACGGATTGTCGGAGACAACATTGACATTCTTGTCGATCTTGCGGGCCACACCGGGAAAAATCGACTGCTGGTGTTTGCGTGTAAGCCGGCGCCGGTACAGGTGACCTGGCTTGGCTATCCGAACACCACGGGACTGAGGGCAATCGACTACAGGTTGGTGGACTCGGTAACCGATCCCGAGGGGGATGCCGACGACCTGGCAAGCGAGGTCCTGGTGCGCTTAGCGAATGGTTTTCTGTGCTATTCGGCACCTGTGGATGCTCCGCCACCTTCGCTCCCCCCGTGTTCAACCAACGGTGGCATCACCTTCGGCTGTTTCAACAATCCGAGCAAGCTGTCATCGGCTACGCTGGACGCCTGGGCAGCACTGCTGATCCGCGTGCCGGGCGCTCGATTGCTGTGCAAGGACAGAATCTTCGCCCACGCTGGCGGCGGCACGAATCTCCTCGAACAATTGGTGCGGCGTGGCGTGGACATCCGGCGCGTGACGCTGCGTGGGTTCACAGCTGAGCCAGCCGACCACCTGGCGCTCTACGGCCAAGTAGACATTGCCCTCGATCCCTTTCCTTACAATGGCACAACCACGACCTGTGAGGCGCTGTGGATGGGCGTTCCGGTGGTCAGCTTGTGCGGTGATCGGCACGCCGGCCGCGTGGGTGCAAGCTTGCTAAACCAGATCGGCCTGACTGAACTAATCGCCGATTCGACCCAAAGCTATGTTGACATCGCAGCTGGTCTTGCAGGCGATATACCTCGCCTTGGAGAACTGCGCCGGACGCTGCGCATGCGAATGAAGACTTCGCCGCTTTGCGACGCTTCCGCTTTCGCCAGAAAAGTCGAATCGGCCTACCGCGACATGTGGCAGCGTTGGTGTGGAAAGGCCAGCCAGGTTACGCTCACCCTGTTCAATGGAGTCCGAATCGTTGTTCCGGATTCACTGGAACTGATGACGCCTTACGTGCTTCAAGAGCAACAGGACTGGTTTGAAGATGAAATAGGATTTCTCCGTCGCCTGCTCCAGCCTGGTCAGAGCGTCATTGACATCGGCGCCAACTACGGCGTCTACACGCTATCGCTAGCGCGCACCGTGGGGCCTACCGGGCGGGTGTGGGCCTTCGAACCGGCATCAACTACTGCCAGCCATCTGGCGGAAGGCATCGCTGCCAACGGCTTTGTGCAGGTTGTCCTAGAGCGGAGCGCGCTGTCGAACCACCAAGGCACGGCAGAATTGTCTCTAAACGGCAATTCCGAACTGAATGCGCTGGCGCATGGTGGGCCGGCAACGACTGCCAAAGAGTGGGTACCCGTCGTAACTCTGGATGGATGCCTGGCGCGCCATGGGTGGCGCGTTATGGATTTCATGAAAATCGATGCGGAAGGCGAGGAGAGCAATATCCTGAAGGGGGGACGACGGTTCTTCACCGAACTGTCGCCGCTGGTTCAATATGAAATTAGAGCGAGCGCGAAGGTGCATATGGCACTGGTCCAGGATTTTTCGGCACTCGGATACGACACTTATCGATTGGTACCGGGGCTTGACCTCCTGGTTCCCTTCGATGCGGACTCACCGGCGGATGGGTACCTCCTAAATTTGTTTTGCTGTAAGTCGGATCGCGCCAAACACCTCGCAGCGCAAGGATTCTTACTGGAATCCGATGGTGCGCTGCCAATGGCCGGGGAAATGAGTTTCAACAATGCCGCGGGTGGTGGCGAGAATCTGGGTGCGTACGACGGCGAGCATCGCAGTGTGACCCAATTGCCCTATGGACCTCAGTTCGGTCATCTCTGGAATCGGCCGCGGGCTGCTGGAGACGGCGCGGAGATAGATAGGGCACTATCCTTATACGTCCGAAGTCGGGATTCGTCCGCGCGGCCCGCTGAGCGCTTCCGTGCATTGGAAAACGCCCTTGGCTTATTTAAGGCCGTGTGCGAACGACAGCCGTCGCCCTTGCGCTTGGCCAGTTTGGCCAGGATTGCGCAAGACTTCGGCGCGCGCTCCGTTGCCGTAGGCGCGCTCCAGCAGCTCATCGATTCGATTCAGCCGGATGATCGGGTGGATATGAATGAGCCTTTCCTGGCCCCGGAGAAGCGGTTCGATGCCATCCCGCCAGGCGACGCCGGCTCCGACTGGGTACTCGCCGCCGCGTTGGAGGCACTTGAACGGCTTGAATACTTCTCGTCCTATTTCGCTGGGATCTCGGCCCGGAAACGTTTGGAAAGAATTGACTCACTGGGGTTTGGCGGCGCCGAGATGAAACGCCGCTTGTACCTGGTGCGAAAGCGATTTTGTCTGTCTGTCCCACAGCGTGACGCTTGAGGAACTGTCCGAGCTTGCGTGGTGGCGCAAGTCAGTCAGCGATTACTATCAGGCATGCGCCCTCCGGTGACGGTGGGCGGCCTCGACTGGTCGCGGGTGCACCAGCGCCGCCACAACGTACGATATTCCTGCTCGACAGCGACAACGTAGGCGGCGGGGTCGCCAATCACCGAGGCGCCAAAGAGCGGGCGCAGCCGCTGGCGGAGATCCGCCAGGGCAACGAGATCCTCCGCCTTCTGCCGGGCAAGGGACACATACGCGTCGGGTGTTTCGGCGATCCAGTCGGTGAGGCCCAGCGTGGTTAAGATCGATGCGGACAATCTTCCCACCACCGTGGGCCAGCGCAGGGTGACGACCGGAACCCCCATCATGAGACCCTCCAGGGTGGTCACGCCGCCGCCATGGGGGTACGGGTCCAGGGCAATGTCCACCCGGCCAAAGGCGCCCACGTGGTCGTGCCAGGAGGTCTTGCCCATGAGGACGATCCGCGCCGGGTCCACCCCGGCCTCGGTGAAGGCCTGCATCACGCGGGCCCGGGTTCCCGCATCGTCGAACTCACCGGTTTTGAGGAGCATCCGGCTGCCCGGTGTCGCCAACAGTACCCGGGACCAGGTGTCGATGGCTTGCGCTGAGACTTTCGCTAGTCGATTCAATGAGCCGAAGGTGATGCCTGGCGCTGTCAGGGCCGGCAGGGGATTGACCTCGGGAAATGCCTGCGGGGGAAATGACCAGGGCACCACGCAGGGTAGATAGCGGACTTCTTCGGTGAAGTGTTGCCGGTCCTCGGGTGGCACGACGACCGCATCGGCAAAGAAGGCATCCATGGCCTGGAGGCCCGTTCCGGTGGCATAGCCCCAGGCGGTCACCTGGAGCGGGGCCGGTTTGCGGGCAAAGACCAGCAGGCGGTTTCCCGCCGAATGTCCCGACAGGTCCACCAGGATGTCGATCCGGTCCTGGCGGATCAGGGCAGCTACGGCCTCGTCGCTCTGGCCGACGATCGGTCGCCAGCCGCTCACGCCCTGCTGTAGCCGGCGGCTCAGCGTATCTTCCCGGGTGGTATTGGAATAGGCGAACACTTCAAAGCGCGCCGGATCGAACTGGGTCAACATGGCACCGAAGGCATAGGCGGCGGAATGCTCCCGGAAATCGGCCGAGACGTAGCCGATGCGC
>Ga0172379_10002105_pt1 | contig 36625 bp, 36 predicted proteins | sample GrowelOW334metaG_FD_119756 | JGI IMG/M metagenome (GOLD analysis project Ga0172379, IMG submission 119756) | Groundwater microbial communities from an aquifer near a municipal landfill in Southern Ontario, Canada - Groundwater well OW334 metaG | ecosystem: Environmental > Aquatic > Deep... | reverse complement strand
GAAGCTTATCGCAGATTGCTACGTCCTTCATCGTCTTTTAGTGTCTAGGCATCCACCATTTGCTCTTATTTGTTTAATCGTAACCACAAAAAATACTAATAATTTGTGATTACACTTTTTAGACTCTTTTAATTTAGAAACGGTATTGTTTCGTTGATGATATTCAGTTGTCAAACTGCGGGATTTATATACACGTATCAGCCAATAAACATTTTATTGAGTGGTATGTATATATAAGGAGCGGTGAGTATGGTATAGGGTTTAAAAAAAGTCGCTTTAGGCGACCGTGATATTCATTGTACATAACAATAAACTAGGTCTTCATGTCGCCTTTTGTTTAAGAGTTAGTTTCGTTAACATCCAGTTTGCCGTAAATATTTAGCTATAGAAAAACGATATTTTTAGCAAAGTAATTATATTCTAAAGGCTAAAATATGTCAAGAAGAGGGGGGTGGGCTGGTATTTTGCAAAAAAATGGCTTAAATTAGCCAATAATGTTTTACAAATAGTTGATGATAAATTTTAATGGTCATCTTGCCTATTTAGCGAAACAAAAAGGGCGATTGAATTGCCCGTTTTGTTTTTTATTTTCCGCCTCACGACAAGGCATAGTTTGTTATCTTAAAATATCCTTGAGAATGGCGCAAGTGGATAAACTCAATTTTTTGAAATAAAAAAAGGAGTGCCGCTTAAGAAACGTCTACCCCTTGGATGCTTTTTCGTTTTCAACTGCATCTCCCAATGGGGGATTGTCGCCGGCCTCACTCACAGGGTGATTATTCTGCGTTGTAACGGGGATTAGCACCCCAAGCCTTACGAGTCGTGCTACCAACATCCCCCATTTTATCGGATGCATTGTCATGCCATTTTGTACCGCGATCCGGAAAGCGCATTTACGGTCGCCGCCTGCCTCTTCCAGCAAAAGCGAAAAAAGGCAGACCAGCAACATTCTGTCATTCTCTGTGTTGCGGATGATGGCTTCGTCCGGTAACAGGTTGTTGAGGTTGATGGTGTTGAGCACATCCAGCATTGCTCCATCAAGGGTGAATGCTGTATCCGGCGCTCCATCCGCGACCTTCAGCCTTAGTAAAATGACGGGTTTCTTGGCGGGTAGCCTGGTCTTACTGGCTCTGCTGATAATCGGACCGGATACTGCCGGGGATGAAAGCCTACCTGCAAGATTACAGCAATCCACAGATTCACCCTTGGTCATGTAGTGCATGCCACAGATTGAACAGCTGAACGGGCCGCCTATCCTCCCTTCCCCTTCCGCCCGATGCAGAAGACGGTCAAATCTGATGAACGATTTGTCCTTGAGCAGTAAGGAACCGTCATCACTGTTCCTGCTCATGCGAAACTCCCTCCAATAAGACCTTCTTCTGTTTTGGTGGCAAGATGTAAAACGAGTTGCGCGAATGAACAAAGTTATTCATTTTACGTTAATATTTTAAGAAAATCAAGTATAAAAAAAGGTCACTTATGGTATGACCTGGGAAGAGCGGATTATTAAAAGAAAGAAAGCGGCCGGTCAGCTATTCCGTTTCGCCGCGGGAAGGGGCATACTTCTCGTGAACGGTGTGTCCGTGTGGGCACGTGGCATTGTCCGCCTTGAACATCTGCCCGCAGATGGTACAGCGACCGTTCGGGTCTTTCTGACAGCTGATTCGCGGATCGGGCTGGTGGCCCATTACGTGCATCGCTTGCTCTGGCATGACACGTTCTCCCGTCTGTGAAGCGCCTTTCTTTAGATAGGTATTTTTGATGCGAACACAAGCTGTCAAATCTTGCTGTAGCGTAGCGAAATTACAATTTGTTGTCAATAAAAAAAGCCTCATTAAAGTGAGGCAATCTGGCGGGCGGGCGTTGTCGCACATTCATTAAAAGCTTGGTGCCGGGGAGAGGACTTGCCAGCCCGAGGCTGGTCCGCCTTGGGCGGAAACCTCAACAGAATTATTTCTCTCAAGGTCTCGCACATTCATTAAAAGCTTGGTGCCGGGGAGAGGACTTGAACCTCCACGGGATTACTCCCACAAGGTCCTAAACCTTGCGTGTATACCAATTTCACCACCCCGGCTAGTAAATGATTACTCAATAATAAGAGAAAATATAGTGATACCAAGTTCGGCAAACCCGTCTATTCTTCGAGCGCTGGATAGTCGGGCGGGCAGGTAAACCTTGCGTGTATACTCGCCTCGACTCGCGTTCGCTCGTCGACGCGAGGCGGGCCAATTTCACCACCCCGGCTTATGCACTATTATATCACATAATTGTGAAAGCAATTGTAAATAACTTCTGAAAATTATGCAAATTTGGTATACTATATATTACAATCCTTTAAACCCACAAAAATGCTACAACAAAAAAACAGTGGAATTTCAAAATCAAGTCAAAAAAAAGTGATATTGATAATCTTAGCAATGGCTATTATTGTGACAGTCTGGTTGTTATTTGGTAATTCAGAGAATAATAATGTCAACCAGCAAAACACCAATCTTGCTGATGCAGATGCGTTGCTTTTGAATAGCAGTATGGATGAAAATATCAATACAACCAGAGTTGTGAATAATGACCCTGAAGCAAAAAGTAGAGACGAAGAAAGATTGACAGAGATAGAAGATATCAGGACAAAACTGGCAAAGTTTAATACTGATAAAGGAAACTATCCCGAGACGCTAGAAGAGCTGGTGACTGAAGGATATTACGAAGAGCTCCCTGTGAATCCGACACCGGGCGGGATTGATTATGTTTACACACCAATCGGGTCCTTGCCGGCAAAGTTTTATGACCTGGCATATTCGCTGGAAGCAGGTACAACTGAACTGGAACCCGGTGAGCATATTGCTAACCCGGAAAATATCGCTTTTCCGTAAATTGAAAAATTCTGACGGTGATTTGTAATATTGCAATAAACTCAAGACCCCTCGATGGACTCGGGGTTATCCCGCATGTGCGGGATAAAAAAGAGCGTCCGCGAATCAACCTTTGAGGGGTTGATTTTGTGCGGACGCGAACTGGCTAGCTCGGCATCGCCTGAAGGAGGGTGGCCAACAGCTCATTAGCTATGGCGAGTGATTTTTCAAGTAGAGAGACGATCTCCGAGACTAATGTGGGAAAGAACATCCCGAGAAGTATGACTATGACCACGAAGGTCGCGATTGTCCTGAACATATGTTATTTGTTAAGGATCTTATAGACCAGAGGCCAAGGTAATATCGGGAGACGAACCCCGACCATACTTCTCGGTACCCTCCAGAGAAGAGGAGACCAGAGAATTTTGTAAATCTCATCTTCACTAGAGGGGACTTTTATTTGACATGTAAACGTGCCTTCCGCCCTGCATTATAGCGTTTGAATTAAGATGTGTCAAGACCCATTTGACAATGCTTTTTAATTCTGATAATGTATAAAGCGAAATGGGCATCCTCTGGGTTGCCCTGTTTTATTTCCAAAATATCATCAGCAAAAGCGTCCTCAAGGGCGCTTTGTTTTTATAAAAACCCCGTAGGTGAAGATACGTATCATCACCTACGGGAATATCTTAAATCACTAAGCACATAACATATGAACCAACTCAAACCATCATTTTTACTTTTTGCAATTGTCTTTGGTCTCTTGCAACCGTTTTTTGTTTATTCTGAAAGTCAGCACATTGTGATCAACGAAGTGCTTTATGATCCTACCGGATCGGATCTGGGTAGCGAATGGATAGAAATATTTAATCCAACCAACAATATTATTGATCTGAATAACTGGTCAATTGAAATGGGAGGGGTATCTTTCAGCAACGTCATTACATTTGGGAATGTCGCCATTCAACCACAATCCTTTTTTGTGGTGGGAGAATTAAATATTATTAATGCTGATCTGATTGTTGATCGGCTGCAATTTCAAAATGGCGGATCAGAAACTGACGGTATTCGTATCATTAATCAAAATAATGAAGTCATAGATACGGTATTGTATGATGAACCAAACTTGAATCACTTAACGGATGACGCCGGTGTTACCGGGATAAATTTTGCGCCGGATGTTTCGGCGGGATCCAGTTTGGGCCGCAATGCCCAATCAGCAGATACGGACAATTGCGCTCAGGATTTTACTGAATATTCTATTCTTTCACCGGGCGCGGAAAACATAGTTGTTTTACCAAATGAAGCACCTATTGCAGACGCCGGTTCTAATCAAAACGGGGTAGTGAACAAAGCAATCCAATTTGATGCATCCGATTCTTCTGACCCGAATGGCGATGTTCTTTCGTACGCATGGGATTTTGGCGACGGTGCCGGTAGCGATCAAATCGCGCCAACGCATGTTTATAGTAGTCCGGATAATTATCTGGTCAGTTTGACTGTGAGCGATGGAGAAATGCAAAATTCGGATTCTATCACGGCATCAATATCAGAAGCCCCGTTTACCCCGCCTCCGGGCGGATATCCAGTGGGAGTAATTATCAGTGAGGTTTTACCTAATCCAACAGGATCAGATTCGGAAGGTGAATTTATTGAACTGCACAACATCACTAAAAATAGAATTGATCTCTCCGGATGGAAACTGGGAGATACTAGCACTTCAGTTTATTCGTTTGACGAGCTATCAATTGGATCGCAGGAGTATCTAGCAATTTATCGTGAAGTATCAGATATATCTCTAAATAATAGCGGTGGAGATCGGGCGGTTTTATATCATCCGGACGGAGAAGCGGTTAATGAGATTGAATATTCCGGCAGTATCCTGGAAGGCGAGTCGTTCAGTTTACTTCCTTCCGGTGAATGGGCATGGACTGAACCTTCTCCCGGAGCGGCCAATTCTTTTAGTGATAGCAATAATCCTCCCGAAGCGAAAATTGGCGCTCCGGCCCAAGCGAAAGTGAATCAGGAAGTCACCTTTGACGCATCTGATTCTACTGATCCGGATGGAGGCAGTATGGAGTTCGCTTGGGATTTTGGCGACGGCCAAAATGGAGAAGGCATTGAAACTGTTCATCAATTTGCCAAGCCGGGTTCTTATACAGTTACTCTAACAGCTGTTGATGAATACGGAGCTCTGTCTAAGGATTCAATCGTGATTCAAATTTCTGACTTTGATTATTCTGAAAGTTTATTAATCAATGAAGTGATGGCCAATGTGGCTGGTTCGGACAGTGAAGGCGAATGGATTGAGTTGGTCAATATGGGTAGTGAAGATGTTGATTTATCCGGTTGGCAAATCACCGATACCAAAACAGCATTTTATTTTGTTGAATCTACTTTATTAGGCGCGGGAGAATATTTGGTTATTACCCGTCCGGAGTCAAAGATCACATTAAACAATTCTGCCGAATCAATTCTTTTGATTGATCCTGCGGGCAAGGTTGTGAACGGGGTGGAATACACAAAAGCGCCGGAGGATATTTCATTTGCGCGGAAAGATTTTTCCGATCAGTGGCTTTGGACAGAAAAACCGACCCCGGGGGCGATGAATGAATTTGTTGAAGTGGAAATGCAGACGGCAGCGGAGGAAGAGAAAGAAGAGGCGGAAGCGGTAACGGATGCTGATGTCAAAACTGTGAAAAATCTGGAAAAAGGTGCTTACGTAAAGACAACCGGCTGGGTGACAGTAGAGCCGGGTTTATTGGGGACACAGAAGTTCTACATTATGGATCAGCAGGCGGGCATTCAGGTTTATTCCTCCAAAAAAGATTTCCCCGAATTATCACTTGGTGATTATGTCCAGGTGACCGGCAAATTGTCAGAAGCAAGCGGGGAAAAAAAGATTAATATCAGCGCAATAGAAGACATCAGCATACTTGAACCGCAGGAAATCATCCCTGAACCGGTTTTGGCAGAATTGATTGATGAATCAGTGGAGGGGATGCTAGTAACAATTGAAGGCCCGGTGGTGGATAAAAAAGGAAAAACTTTTTATGTAGATTACGGCGGGCCGGAAGAAATTAAGGTATCAATTAAGACTACAACAAATATTGAGGGGGTTGATTTGGCAGACGGGCAGGTGGTGCAGGTAGCAGGAATTGTCAGCCAGTCCAATGAAACATATCAGATTCTTCCACGTTATCAGGAGGACATTACATCCCCGAAAGTATTGGGAGAATCTGTTGAACTATCTGACGAAAAAATAACAGTTGCTCCGGTTGCAGAAAGAAATGAAATGATGAAATATTTGATTGTAGCCGGTATAGGGGTATTAATAGCCGGCGCCGGATTACTTATCAAGCATTTTGGATTGGTTGAGAAGATTAAAAATAAGTTTACCAAGAAGTAGTTGGGATACATAGATCGCAGGCGAGGATGCGCATCCTCGCCTGCTGTTCTTTTTTGTAAAATTGAAGTAAATTATATGTATACCAATGAAGAATAATGGTATTTTAATTTATGTCTATGAAAATTAGAAATTTTAAAGCAGACAGGGGAACATTTTTTACACCATTATGGTTTTTATTGTGCCGACACCGGTTTAAAAAATGGAATGCAGATGATATCAGGCGATATCAGGATAAGAGAATGAAAGAAATAATTAAATTCGCTGTTGATAATTCCAAGTTTTATCAAAAGTACTATCAAGATAAGAATATCAACGATAGTTGGAATTTACCTACTGTTAATAAGAAATTAATCATTGATAATTTAACAGATGTAAATACCCTCAATCTGACTAAAGAGGAAATTTTTGGTTTTTGTCTGGAGATTGAGAAAAGCCGGGATTTTTCCAGGCGATATCGGGGATTGAATATCGGAATGTCGTCGGGTACCAGCGGAAATAAAGGAGTTGAGATAACCACACCCAGGGAGGAGAGCTATATTAAGACGTGCTTCCTAGCCAGATTCCCGTTCATATCCGGAGAGAAACTCAATCTGGCATTTATTTTGCGGGTTTTTACACCGGCATTCAATTTCAATAAATTCGGTCACCGGGTGGTCTACGTAAATCAGATGCAGTCAATAGAAAAGATTGTTAATCAATTAAATGATATTAATCCGAATGTAATTTCCGGTCCGTCATCAGTACTTCGTTTGTTGGCGAAAGAAATAGTAGCAGGGGAACTTAGAGTCAGACCGAAAAGATTGATTTCATACGCAGAGGTTTTGTCTCAGACGGATAAGGAATTTATCAGCAATATATTTCAGGCTGAAGTCCACCAGATTTATAAAGCGACAGAAGGGTCAATTGCTATGACCTGTAAGGCCGGTTCATTGCATATTAATGAAGATTTGGTTGCTGTGGAATTATTGGAAAAAGACGGAACTCCCACACCGATCGGCCAACCGTGCAGCCGGATGGTTATTACCGATTTGCATAAAACCTCCATGCCCATAATCAGATATGCTTTAAATGATATTGTATCAATCAGTCCGGATAAATGTGCCTGCGGTTCTTCATTCCGCGTAATTAAACAAATCCAAGGCCGGGCAGATGACATATTATGGGCCCGTAATAGGCAAAACAATTCCTGGGTATCAATCTTTCCTGATTTTATCAGCAGAGCAATAATTTCCGCTTGCGATAAAATTGATGAATATCAGGTTATTCAGGAATCAGCTGAAACATTGGTTGTCAGAATACAACCACAATTGAATGAAGAAAATGAAAAGAAAATAGTCCGTGCAGTAAAAAATGTTTTTTCAAATTTTGAATGCTTAGAGCCGCATGTTATCATCAAATGGGAGCAACCCGTGCCTAATGAACGATCGGGTAAACTTATTCGTATCTTCCGGTCTTTTTCTGAACCGGTTTAATATTAAACGTTACCACAAATGAGCAAAAGGCTTCTTTCCCTGGACCTAATACGCGGGGTTGGTATTATGGGCGTAGTATTTTTACACGCCGCATTGTATCATTTTGCCGGCATCTTTGATCTGGATATGGATAACCCGCCGTTGGTTGTTACCATTATTGGTTTCTTATTGATGTGGGCGGGATTATTTGCCATAATTTCCAGTTTTGGCTACGCGTATCGCATATCTAGTCGTTTGGAAGAAGGTGGAGATAATAATAAAGTTGTTAAAAGTTTATTTTTTAAGGGAGCGGTGTTATTAATATTGGCTACCATTTATTTTGTTTTCATCGGACCGGCGATCATTGAGTTTGATACCAGAAGTTTTTTGACTTCCATGATTGACGGTCTTTTGATGAGGGGACATTTCCCTTCATTTTCATTTGAACGTTTTGTTTACATTGATGCTCTGGCGATGATGGGTTGGAATTTGGTATTTCTATCTTTGGTTGTTTGGCTGTTTAAACTCCGGGCCGGCAACAAGTTTAAGTTTGCAAAAATATTGCTAATTTTGGGTAGTCTAATAGTTTTATCGTCCGCGGTCAGGATCCCGCTCTTTGAATGGTATGAAAATTATATTAAAAATGGAAACCATTTTATGGTGTGGTTAGTCAGTCAATTCATCAACAAGAACAATCCGATTATTCCCTATATTGGTTTCGGATTTATCGGCGCGGCTTTTGGTATTTTTTCCTCTGATGAGTGGTTACATTTCAAGAAAAAATTCGCATACTTGTTTGGACTATTTTGGTTTATTACCGGCGCTGTGGTGATGTTTTTGCTGCCCGATACAATGTTAGAAAGAACTATTGATTGGACTTGGTATTCTATCATGCTCGCACAGCTTGGTATATTTATCTTAATTATTTTAGGAATTCAGGCTTTAGTTGATAATCCAAAGAGAGAAAACTTTTTCAGAAAGAGAATGAAGTTAATAAATTATTTTGGTGTCATATCTCTATCTATTTTCTTTTTGGAAACACTGCTCAGGGAATTATACGCTCATCTTTGGAACAGTGTTTGGCCCGGATGGAATGACACGATTAATATGACACTGTTATTTGGTGCTACATTGGTTGTGATCTGGTCGGGGTTTGTTTATTTGTGGAAGAGATGTGGAAATAAAGGAAGTTTGGAATGGATGTTGACGAAATTTTACAGGGCTGTGAAAGTCAGATCAGAGAAGGTTTATAAAATAGAAGAGTAGAAGTAGGTAGTGGGAATAATTGCAGGCGAGGATACACATCTCCGCCTGCTTTGATTTGGATGATTATTGACAAATTATGTGACATTTGTTTGTATTAGGTTACGGGTTGTTGCTAAACCCGTGGCGTATTGGCGTGGCCAATAACGCTGACACCGTGGAACATGCCGACCAAAGGGGAGGACCAGCTAGTCCTATTCAGAGGGTGGCTTCCTCTAAGCTTGAGACGGGGTTCGAATCCTCGTTATGCGATCGTCGCAGGCTCTTTTAGAGCGGAAAAAGCTTAAATAGGACAATAGTTCAAAAACACGCACCGTGGGGGTGATTCAGGAATTGTGTTTACATCGGTTGAATCACATCTCCTAGTCACCCCTGTTTTTTATTAACAAAAAAGCGCCCGTCTGTTTTGTAGCCGAGGCGCTTTTGAAATTTACTTTAATCCGCCAGTGGACAGCCGGGGTTGCTTAACATCCAGGACCAATCAAGGAGATTGTCGTGTGGGTTAAATCCACGACGACCTAAATCAAATTCGCAAGACTCAAATGCGTTCATATATGAATTCCTTTCTGGTAGGGTCCAGTCTTTGATTTCCTCTCCCAGTCTAGCAGGAAGATTGCCATAATCTCGTACCTCATCTTTCCAAACAGCGTTTATCTTATCAGCGAATTGTCCTTCGGCAAACTGTAATGGCGCACCAATTGTTACGTATTTATAAAATGCGTCTGTTTGGTAGATACTCATTCTATCGTCAATTAACAAACCCCAGGAAAGGGCGGTAAGCCAGTCTGGAATGCGATGCGCTCCGGACTCATTAATAAAAAACCATTCATGACGGGAAGTGCTAACGGTCTGGTCTTTGTAATGACTCGTTCCAATATTAGCAAACCAACCATATGTAGTTTCATCAAGCCATGTTGTTAGGCGGGAGATTGGTGTATTATGATCTACATGAAATTGTAACTCATCACAACGAGCATTGCGATCCCAGTGTTCATAGTACGCACGATTTAATTGAGTAGTATTATCAGGATTCAGTGTATAAACATGGGTATCATCCGCTTCGGCTAATGTATCAACAAGTGTACAATTTCCAACTACTAAATCATCAGTGTAAGGATAACTCGGCGATTTCCATGTATTGGCTTGGGCGGGTTGAAATAGTGGGAACAATACAAAAATGCAGATGGCTATTCCGAAAGATATTTTTTTCATATAAGTTTAATTAATAATTAAACCGATTATCACGTAATTACATTATACCACCCACCAAAAAAAACAACACTTTCCTTTTTAGTTAAATTAAAGTAGATTATAGGTATGTCTGCTAAGCAAAAGAAGATTGTAATCATTGACGGGAATGCCCTGATACACAGGGCTTTTCATGCATTACCGCCATTACAGAAAAAGGACGGTACTTTAGTTAATGCTGTTTATGGGTTTACTACAATTTTACTCCGAGTATTAAAGGAGATAGATCCGGAATATGTGGCGGTAACCTTTGACCTGAAAGGCCCGACTTTCCGCCATAAGGAATATAAAGAATATAAGGCAACACGCATCAAACAACCCGATGAGCTGTATAACCAGATTCCCATTATTAAAGATCTGGTCCGGGCGTTTAACATGCCGATTTATGAAGAGGAAGGATTTGAAGCGGATGATGTAATTGGTACGATTACCCGGCATAAAAAAATTACCGAAAATAATATCAAGTCAGTAATTGTCACGGGAGATATGGATGCCTTGCAGTTGGTGAATAGCAACACGGAAGTGTACACCATGAGAAAAGGAATTGCTGATACGGTTACGTACGATAGGAAAGCAGTTAAAGAAAAATTTGACGGACTGGAACCGGAGCAGATGATTGATTACAAAGCTCTGCGCGGAGACCCCTCAGATAACATTCCGGGCGTGAAAGGAATTGGTGAAAAAGGGGCAATCACCTTATTGCAAGACTTTGGAACGATTGAAAAGATCTATGAATCACTGGAAAAAGCGGACAAAAAGAGTGAAAAAATTTCCGAAAGGACGCAGAAACTGCTGATTGAGCACAAAGAGGATGCCTTAATGAGTAAAATGCTGGCGACGATTATTACGGATGTGCCTTTTGAATTTGATTTGGAAAAATGCAAAGCCGGTAATTACAATCGGGAAAAAGTAGTGGCCATTTTGCAGGATTTGGAATTCAAAAGTTTGCTGAATAAGATCCCGTTCGCGGAAACCCAGAGTAAAATTGATTTATTTTCTCAGAAATCGGAAGAATCAAACTTAAAATTCAATAAAGAATTCAAATACAATCTGGTTGATACTGCAGAAAAGTTTAGTAAATTTTTCAAGGAACTTTTAGAGCAGAAAGAATTTGCGGTGGATACGGAAACTACCAGTTTAAATACCTTTGAAACGGAGTTGCTTGGGATCAGCTTCTGCTGGAAGGCCGGTTATGCTTTTTATGTCCAGCCAAAGAAGGAATTTCTTGCCAAATTGAAACCTATCCTAGAAGATGAAATGGTTAAAAAGTTTGGTCACAATATAAAGTTTGATATGGAAGTGCTTATCCCGTATGGCATAGTCATGCAGGGGGTTACTTTTGATACCATGATTGCCGCATATCTTTTAAATTCCGGTTCCCGACAGCTGAAACTGGACAGTGTCGTGTTTTCCGAGCTGGGACACGAAATGATTCCGATAGAAGCGCTGATCGGCAAGAAAGGGAAAGACCAAAAAACGCTGAAAGCAGTTCCGATTGAAAATGTATCCTACTACGCGTGCGAGGATGCTGATTTCACGTTCCGTTTAGTTGAACCGTTAAAAAAACAACTGGCTGAAAAAGTTAATTTAGGCTTGTTTGAAAAAATAGAAATGCCCCTAGTCCCCGTACTGGTGGAAATGGAAAAAAACGGGATCAAAGTAGATCCGGTTTTCCTGAAAAAAATGTCCGCGGTTTTTTCTAAAGAGATAATCAGTTTGAAAGAGAAAATATACAAACTGGCCGGCAGTGAATTCAATATCAGCTCACCCTTACAGCTTAAAAAAATACTGTTTGAAGATTTAAGAGTATCAACCGACAATATCAAAAAAACTAAAACCGGATTTTCTACCGCTGAAAGCGAACTGGAAAAAATGCGGGACTTACACCCGATCATTGATCTGATCTCGCAGTACCGCGAATATACCAAATTACAATCAACCTATATTGATGCACTACCGGAACTGATCAGTAAAAAAAGCGGCAGGGTGCACACCAGTTTCAACCAGACCGTGGCTGCGACCGGACGACTTTCTTCATCCGACCCTAACTTACAGAATATACCGATCCGGACGGAAATGGGTCGGGAGATCAGAAAGGCTTTTGTAGCTGACAAAGGATATAGCATTTTAGCGATTGACTATTCCCAGATTGAATTAAGGATTGTCGCATCACTGGCTGATGATAAAAAGGCGATTGAAATTTTTAATGCCGGAGAGGATATTCATAAAAGCACTGCCGCCGAGATTAACGGTGTTCCGCTGGAAAAAGTTACAAAAGAAATGCGCTATGCGGCAAAAGAAGTAAACTTCGGTATACTGTACGGGATGGGAGCATACGGGTTGGCGTGGCGCGCCCATATTGAAAGGGATGAAGCGAGGGATTTCATTGAAAAGTATTTTAAAGCCTTCAAAGGAATCAAGGAATATTTAGATACGACCAAAACGTTGGCGAAGTCGCTGGGCTATGTGGAAACGTTGTTCGGCCGACGCCGGTATTTGCCGGAAATCAATTCCGGTGTGCCGATGGTCAGAAACGCGGCGGAACGCATGGCGGTTAATATGCCGGTACAAGGTACCGCGGCGGATCTGATAAAAATCGCGATGATTGAAGTACAGAAAGAATTGGAAAAAATGAAAGGGAATTCTGAAGGAAGGCTTGCAAAAATGATTTTGCAGGTTCATGATGAATTGGTGTTTGAAGTGGAAGATGGTGTATTGATTGAAACGGCAAGAATGATCAAGGAAATAATGGAGACTGTATATAAACTGAAAGTCCCGATCATTGCGGAGGCCAAGTCCGGTAAGAATTGGGGGGATTTAAACGAGTTAAAAATATAAGATGGTCATACTAGTCCACGGCGAAGATACATTTCGTTCGCTTAGAAGGTTGAAACAGTTAAAGGAAGCTTTTATTGAAAAATATAATTCTTCCGGTTTTAATGTTGTACAATTGGAAGGAGCGGAAACCAGTTTGGAAAAATTTCGGTCCAATAGTTTTACCGGTGGTCTTTTAGATAAAAAACGTTTGATCGTGATTAAAAATCTCATATCGGCAGGCAGTGCTGAACTGGTAGAGGGTGTTTTAGAAATAATCAGAGAAAAAAAATTCCCTGAAGATAATGTTTTGATTGTGTGGGAAGGCGTAATTGAAGAAAAGGGTAAAGCCAAAATCAAGGGTGGGGCTAAGACAAAAAAATTACTGCTTGCTCAGTTAAAAAAAGAACGGGAAGAAGTATTCCCCCTGCTTTCAAACAGTCAGCTTTCATCCTGGATTCAAAAAGAGGTAAAAGACCGTGGTGCCAGTATAGAGAAGAGTGCGGTTGAGGAGTTGGTTGCTAAGGTTGGTATGGATTTGTGGCAGATGGACAGTGAGATAGAAAAACTGGTTAATTATACCGGTGATCAGATAATAACCACGAGACTGGTTGAAGATTTTGTAAAAGCAAAATATGATGAAAACATATTTCATTTAACCGATGCATTGGGACAGCAAAATAAGGAGCAGGCACTTCGCCTAGTACGTGACCAGTTGGCGCTTGGGACGGAACCGCTTCAGCTACTTTCCAAATTTATCTGGCAATTCAGAAATCTGCTGTTGGTGAGTGAATTATTGCAAGCAAATAAAACGCAAAAAGAAATAGCTGATATATTGAAACTGCATCCATTCGTAGTACAAAAGACAGTACCGCAGGCAAAAAGATTCAGCAGTGAGCAACTGAAGTTAATCTATCAGAAAATGGTGGATATTGATTTTGAGCTTAAAAATTCACAAACCAAACCGGAGTTACTTTTTGATTTGATGGTAATGGAAATCTGTCGGTAAAAAAGTAAAAATGTTGAAGTAAATTCAAATTTATATTTATAAAACAGAACGTGGACTGATTAGTCCACGTTCTGTTTTCTTTAATTGTGATTATTTCAGCTTATTCAGCTTTTTCATCAGCCTTGATTTTCTTCGGGAAGCGGTATTTTTTTTGATCAGATTCGTTTTCGCTGCCTTGGCTAATGCTTTGATTGATTTCTGGACTAGCTCTTTTGATTCATCTTTCTTTCCGGATAACAAAGCTTTCTCCGTTTTTTTAGTAAGATCTTTCAAGCTATTTTTTGCCGAAACATTTCTGATCCGATGTTTCTTGGACTGTCTTAGAGCCTTGATACCAGCTTTTTTAATTGGCATAGAATATCCTTATATCCTTAATTATTTTTAAAAAGTAAACCAATCGTAACATACGGAACATTTATATGCAAGGGTCTTTGACTATCAATTAAGTAAATGATAAGGTGAAGAACCCCATGTTTTGAGGGGTGTTTGATCTTTTCAACTTCAACCAGAGGTGAGGGGAGGGTGACTTTATGTGCTCAATTTCTGGGGTGATCGCCCTGAAAACTGCGGACCCGGCCGAGGTGCTGGAGTACAGCCAGATTGTGGCTAATGACCTTCAGCATCGCGGTCACGAATGGGTCGGCGTCGCGTTTTCAGGCGGCGAAATGCTCCATGTGGAGAAGCAGAGCGGACTGGTCGCCTCGTTGTTCGGCAACGCGAGCATCGTCGCCAAGATGCAGGAGGCTGCTCCGCAGATGATGATGTTCCAGACCCGGTTCTCAACACAAGGCCGCAGTACCGCAGTCAACGCCCAACCGCATTACATGCGCCCGCGCTGGGGCATGATCGCGCTTGGTGCGAACGGGGATATCCCGGACTACAACGGTCAGCGTGCCAGACTGGAACAGGCCGGCTGTCTTTTTGTCAGCTGGAATGACTCCGAAGCGCTGTTGCACCACATCATCCTGAACGCTCAGGACAACCCGAACAAGCTGCACGAGGGCATCGTGAGTCTGATGCGGGAAGTGCCCGCTTCCTACTCCGCCTGGCTGGCGACCGAGAACTGCGTTTACCTGTTCCGCGATCCCTATGCCAACCGCCCGCTGTACTACATGCGGGTCGGGAACTACTTCGTCTTTGCGTCGGAGGACTGTGCTCTGCACGCGATTCTGGCGCACCGGGCGAATCAGGGGCACAAGGACGGAACCATTGAGGTCAACCAGTCGCTTCCCGGCGAAGTGATCCGGATCGCCATGCACGGCGAGGTTGAATATCTGGAAGGAGTCCAGCCGCAGGAAAAGCTGGCGATGTGCGCCTTTGAACGGGTATACTTTGCCCGTCCCGACGGCCATGTCTTCGGCGCGCCGCACAACGGCGTCCAGCGGCTGTTCTACAAGCTGTTGGTTCAGCATGGCGAAGACGGTCGCTACAGCATTAAGATGCTGACCGACGGTATTGAAGAGATTGGCAGTTTCCGCTACGACTTGGGCAAAGAGCTTGCCCGTGAGCATCCGGTGGAAGGAGCAGACTGCGTCATCTCGGTACCCAACTCGGGTAACTTCGCAGCGCTGGGATTCGCTGACGAAAGCGGTGTCCCTTACCAGATCGGCCTGATTCAGAGTCCCTACGTGGCTCGAACTTTCATCGTTCCGGGCAGGGATGCGCGCCGGCAACAGGCGGCGCTGAAGTATCGGACAATGCGCGGTCTGTTCACGAAGCACCAGCGGATCGTGGTGGTGGACGATTCTCTCGTCTACGGCACGACCTTTGAACAACTGACTCGCATGTTCAAAGCAGCCGGAGCGCAGGAAGTACATGCCCGTCTGAGTTGTCCGCCGGTGATTGCGGCCTGCAAGTACGGCATTGACATGTCGTCAAAGGGGCCGCTGATCGCAGCGAATATGTCGGTTGAGCAGATTCGGCAGATGCTGGGCGTCACCAGTCTGCGGTTTCTTTCGCTGGAGGGAATGAAAAAGGTGCTCGGCGCTGGCGCTGAGAACTATTGCACATCTTGTTGGACGGGGAAATACCCCTTCTGACCCGGGACAGCTAACAACTTACCCGGTTTTTTTATTTATTTAATTTGGAGCTTTTAAATTTTTCCGGATAAAAAGGTTTAAGCCGGACAACTTTAGTATTCAAATCAAATTCTTTCAGTTTAGTTTCCAGAAGTTCAGTAAACGCTATTTGATCATATCCCAGGCAGATGATGTCCGGCGCTATCTCGCGGATAATTCTATATTTATCATCTTCATAACCAAGTACTGCCTGGTCAACTGCAGGCTGATTTTGTACCGCTTCTAGCCGATCATTTTGCGGTTTTTGCGGAATATGATTTTTTACCTGATTAATAGTATTATCTCTAGCCACAACCACTACTAAATGATTACCGTGCTTTTTTGCCTGTTCAAAAAAATTTATATGCCCCGGATGTAGAATATCAAAAGCGCCGAATACCATTACTTTCATTATTTTAATAGCGGGTTTATTTTTTTCCATATAATAATATTTCTGAATCAGTGGGATTGCAATGGTTACTTTTTTTGCTCTTTTTTCAGTGCCATAATCTGGTCGCGGAGCATCGCTGCTTTTTCAAATTCCAGGTTCTTTGCCGCCAGATCCATCTGGTTTTGCATACTGGAAATCACGTAGGATAATTCCTCTTTTGGTACAATACTAGCGTCAAATTTCTCTATTTCTTCTTCCTCAATCTTTCCTCCTGAAAGCCGTTCAGTTTTGATTGCCTTGATTATTGATTGCGGGGTAATTCCGTGCACTTTATTATATTTAATCTGATTATCCCGACGGCGGTTTGTCTCGCTGATTGCTTTACGCATGGAATCGGTCAGTTTGTCGGCATACATTATGATGTGTCCTTCCTGATGCCGTGCTGCCCGCCCCATGGTCTGTACTAGCGCTGTGGCACTTCTTAAAAATCCTTCTTTATCCGCGTCCAGTATTGCAATCAGAGATACTTCCGGAATATCCAAACCTTCTCGCAATAAATTGATACCCACAATCACGTCATAGGTGCCCATTCGCAGTTCTCTTAATATTTCTAGCCGTTTGAAAGTATCTATTTCTGAGTGAAGGTAATGGACAGCGATTCCCATTTCTTTCAAGTATTCTGACATTTCTTCGGCCATTCTTTTTGTAAGTACTGTTACCAAAACCCGTTGGTGTTTTTTTACCCTTATTTGTATTTCCGCCAACAGATCATCAATCTGGTGTTTGGTCGGTTTAATTTCAATAGTCGGATCCAGGAGTCCGGTCGGTCGGACCAGCTGTTCCACAATCTGCTTGCTTTGCTTTCGTTCATATTCAGCCGGAGTGGCGGAAACATAGACTACCTGTTTTATTTTTTGATCAAACTCTTCAAAGTTCAGCGGGCGGTTATCTTTGGCAGACGGCAAGCGGAATCCATAATCAACCAGTGAATCTTTACGGGAACGATCACCGCCGTACATACCGCCGATTTGCGGAATAGTCATGTGTGATTCGTCAATAAACATCAGAAAGTCTTCCGGGAAATAATCCAGAAGGGTATATGGTGGATCACCGGCCTTTCTTCCGTCAAAATAGCGGGAGTAGTTTTCAATTCCGCTACAGAATCCGGTTTCTTTGATCATTTCCAGATCATATTTCGTCCGTTGCTCAATCCTTTGTGCCTCAATCAGTTTATTTTCTTTTTGGAATTTTGCCACCTGCTTTTTTAAATCCGCTCTGATATTTTTCATTGCCATTTCCTGTTTGGCAAAAGGAACCAGATAGTGCGTAGCGGGATAAATTACAATTTCTTGCAAATTATTAAGTACTGCTCCGGTCAGCGCGTCTATTTCTTTGATCTGATCTATATTGTCGCCCCAAAACTGAATCTGATAGGCTATTTTTTCGGAAAAGATCGGGAAGATATCTACCACATCCCCCCTGATGCGAAATGTTCCGCGACCTAAAAACGTGTCATTTCTCTTATATTGGATTGTGACCAGGTCTTTCAAAAATTGTTTGCGATTTAAACCCTTTTTCTTTGAAATAATAATCCCTTCTTCCTTATATTCCGTCGGTTCACCCAAACCGTAAATGCAGGATACGGATGCGACGATGATTACATCTCTCCGCGAAATTAATTCTTGCGTGGAAGCATGCCTCAAGCGGTCTATTTCCTGGTTGATATCAGTCTCTTTTTCAATATAAGTATCAGTGCGGGCGATGTAAGCTTCCGGCTGGTAGTAATCATAATATGAGACGAAATACTGTACGGCGTTATGAGGAAAGAAATCCCGGAACTCAGAAGCTAGTTGCGCCGCCAGCGTTTTATTGTGTGAAATAATCAAAGTCGGCCGCTGTACTCTGGCGATAACATTGGCCATGGTAAATGTCTTTCCGCTACCGGTAACACCAAGCAGGGTTTGCTCACGCATACCCTTATTTAGCCCCGCTACAATTTTATCAATTGCTTCCGGCTGGTCTCCAGTGGGTTTAAATTTTGATTCTAGTTTGAATTTCATATATGGGTAGCCGTGAATTAATTCGCGGCGCTCAGTCATTATATCAGCTGAATCCTGATGCGAAAAGGGTTAAATTTGTTAGGAAGGTGTGATTGCGCAATCGTATCTTCTAACAGGTAATGGGATTGACAAAATACACATAATAAGATATATTGCTTCGTCCTAATCATCACGACTCATCCTGAAACACTGGCGAAAGCAGGTGATCATGAACGGTGCATGGACGTATAACTTTTTGCACGAACTTGTGCAGAAGCTGGTGTTGCCGCAAAATCAGCCGCTCCTTTTTGACCCCCAACACCACAACACCACGTGGCATGAGTTCTCGCTGATGCGCCACAACGCTCTGGTTGTGGAGGCAGCCCAGCGCATGTTGCTGCTGACCGGCGTGGATGTGGTGACCGCCGCCCTCTTCCACGATCTGGGAAAGTTAGGCCAGTTCAACAACGCGATCGCCACCGGCGACTACTTCTTCGCAGGCCACGAGCTACTCTCGGTTGAACTCGCGAAGAATCAGGGTCTGGGTGATCACGCGCTTCATGTGATCAAATATCACGACATTTCCTATCAGCACGCGGCGAATCGTATTCTGCCCAAGCTGTGCCGAGGCGATGTCAATATGTTGCGTCACTTGCTGGCGATCGCCGCCTGCGATACCGCCGGCAAGGGCTGGACCGAAGCACAGCGCAAGCAACGACCGCAAATCGCGGCGAAGTTCCAGCAGGTCTGTGACATGGCGAATGTTGATGATGCATTCGTCGCCGTCATCCAGCAAGCCTGTTTGGAGTGGTAGCTTTGCTGCCAGTGTTCTTTTCTTGAAGCATTCTCCTCCGAGGTGCTTCTTTTTTATCCCGTTAGAAGCCGAATATCCCGCAGCTTGCTTGAGAGAATGAATACTCGTAAGATATAGTGAACGCGGAGTCAATACCCATGTGATTCCCGTTAGAAAAGTGTCTGAGTTTCTAACGGGATTTATTTGCCCAAATCTGTGGTTTGGTCTATTCTTAATAGGTAATATGAAGAATATGAATGAAAAAACGAAGAAATTATTGAAAAGATATTTTGCCGTATTTGCGTTTTTTGTTTTATTAATATTGCCTCAAATATCATTTGCCGAACAAACGGACGGATGTGTTCCCGGTACTCTGTTGCCGAGTTGTACCTGTACCGGTAATTGCAGGATAGAAGATATACTTGTCCTGGGAGTAAATATTTTCCAAATTGCTACCAGTCTACTGGGTGTGCTTGCGGTTGGTTTTATTATTGTTGCCGGATTAGTTCTAATGACTTCCGGTGGAAATACAGAAAGAATAGACAAGGGAAAGAAAATTCTCTCCGGTACATTTTTTGGATCTTTAATAGTTATTGGATCCTGGCTTCTGGTTAATATGATATACTATCTGTCAACTGGAGGAGAGAACTCTGTCTTTGGGAATAAATGGTTTGCTTTGAAAGAATATCCACCGATAGAAATTCTTGCGCCGATCTATGGTCACGACGCCGAAGGTAACCCGGTGGTAATAACACCGGAGTGTTCAAGTCTCAGCAGTATTGCACAGGCATATGGCACATTGTACCCTGCAGGAGATTCATCCGCGCTGACTGCTTTACGTACTTGCATAGAATCAAATATCAATATGGCCATGGTTGATTCATCGCAAATCTATACAATTGATCGAAGCCATATATCGTGCAATTATACACGGGGGGAAAATGTCTGTGAGAGTTGTTCACATTCGGTTTATTCCTGTCATTATGGTGGAAATACTGGCAGTCAAGGAGCAATGGGAGTGGATTATAACGCCGCGGGTGGTTATTCGGAAGGTCAATTATTTAACGCATTATCTGCCGCAGCGTCTGGCCCGTGTGATCAATATGTCAGTTTCATACTTTTTGAAGATAACCATACACATTTGAGCGCGACGGGTTGTCCTAATTAATAAACTATATATAGAATAAAAGAAGGAGTAATAACTGACTCTGTTTTTTAATGCGCAATTCTGGTATCCTAGCTATTTTTTTATTTAGAATTTAGGAATATAATGTAAATAGGTCGCACACGCAGGTTTTTAGAAGGTGGCGTTCGTCATCCAGAAACGGAGGCGTTGCCATGTCCGAAACCACAGCTCCTAAAATGCTCGATACCGAGCCGATTACTTCCGGGTATGTGCGTTGTACGCTATGCCCGTCCGTTCCCGCTTCTCTGGCAGTTGGCAGAGTTTACCGTATCGGGACACAAGACGAAGTCGTGCGTCCCGAAAGTGAGATGGTTGCTCTGAGTCCTGCCGATCCGGAGCTGGAACCCATTTCTGTTGCGAAGGATTTCCTTCGCTGGCCCTTCTTTGATGCGGTAAGTTAGTCCGCATTGGTACGAAGCGCGTATCTTAGGTAGATGCTGCGCTTTTTTTACTATTGACAAAAGCGCTTTATTGCAATAAATTGGAAGTGGCTGTCGTAGCGGTCAATCAACCAGTGAAAGGTGTCCGCCATGGAAGGCTCGGTGTCAGGTCACCCCCATTTTGAAGGGGAACTTTACGCGCGGGAAGTAGTAGAAAGATCGGCTTCCATTGATCGTCACGGTGAATTGCCGTGTGGTTGTCACCATATCTTCATCCCCGATCCCGATGGCGATCATGAGCCGGAATTCAATCCGGAAGCCGAGCTGGCAGTCATCAACGCCAGAATCGCCGAGCTCGCCCGAAGCTAGTCGGAGGGGAATCTTCCAATAAGTTTGTACAAATTGCTACGTAGCCGGGGTAGCCTTTTGCGGTTACCCATTTTTTATTGCTTGCGCAACTTCCCCGAGTTTGACATAATTGGACTATGATTACGTATTTAAAAGGAAAGATTAAATATAAGAATAAGGGGTATATAGTATTGGATGTTCATGACGTCGGATATCAGGTTTTTGTATTACCCCAGTTATTGGAAAAAGCAAAAGTTGATTCAGAAACAGAACTGTATACTTATCAGAATGTTACGGAAAATAAGGTTGAGTTATATGGATTCAGAAATATTTCTGAATTGGAATTTTTTGAACAATTAATTCAGATTTCCGGCATCGGTCCGAAATCAGCATTAGGCGTAATGAACCAAGCCAGTATTGAAGATATTAAACGTGCGATTATTCACGGTGATTCTTCAATGCTGACCAGGGTGTCCGGCATCGGTAAAAAAACAGCGGAAAGAATTATCCTAGAACTCAAAAATAAGATTGATATATCAGATAAAGATAATAAAGAATTTCTGCAGGAATCCGGTTTTCAGGAAGATGCCGATGCGATGGATGGCTTGGTCAGTTTGGGATATTCGCTCAGGGAGGCGCGGGAGGCGATCAAACATATCCCGCGGGAGGCGAAAACAGTTGAAGAAAAAGTAAAAGCATCACTGAAAGTCTTGGGCAGAAAGTAGATACAATTTATGGAAATAAGAAAAATTCAGAATATTGAACAAGCGCATCAGTTTATTTTTTCCCATGCATTAGTCAGTGGGGCGTTTTTGCAGTCAAAATTCTGGGGAGAGTTTCAAAAAAAATTCGGATCCACCTGTTGGTATATTGGCGCATTTGATAAAGATGAGTTAAAGGGTATCGCACTCGTGATAAAAATTAGCCTGCCTTTCGGCAAGTGCTATCTTTATTGTCCTAAGGGTCCGATAATAATCACCGGCAGCGGTGTCTTAAATGTATTGCTGGGAGGTATTAAGAATCTGGCTGAGAAGGAAGGGGCAATTTTTCTGCGCTTTGAGCCGGCATTTGAAAGCGGGTATCTAAAAGTAATCAAGGAGCAGTTGGGTGTTAAAGTGACAAAAGAAGTGCAACCGAAATCAACCTGGGTTTTGGATATTACAAAAAATGAGACAGAATTGCTCTCCGCCATGAAACAGAAAACACGATACAACATTCATCTCGCGGAAAAGAAAGAATTATTAATCAGAACCAGCCGTGAGGCAAAAGATGTTGAAATATTTTTTAATCTGGCGCAGGATACGGCAAAAAGAAACGGTATTAATACCCATTCAAAAAATTACTATTTAGCAATGATGGATTCATTGTCCGAGCATACCATGATTGATCTGTATCTGGCGGAATTTGAAGGTAAAACAGTTGCCGCTAATCTGATGATTTATTTCGGTGAAACAGTGACCTATTTGCACGGCGGTTCTAATTCGGAATACCGCCACTTGATGGCGCCTTATTTACTGCATTGGGAAGCGATCAAGGATGCAAAAAAAGACGGATACAGCATGTATGATTTCGGCGGCGTTTCTGACGAGAATGACAACGCACATAAGTGGTCCGGCATTTCCCGTTTCAAAAGAGGTTTCGGCGGCAGGCAGGTTGACAGCGTCGGCACGTTTGATTCTATTTATAATCATTTCTGGTACAAAATTTATCAAACAGCACGAAAGTTCAGAAAATAATAACTATCTTGCGTGAATGTTAAATATCACTTATTATATAGGACGTTAGCCTGAGAAGGGTGATTTTTTTTAAGATTCATATTAAATAATAATGATCAAAAAAGTTGTAATCGCTGCTGCAGGACGGGGTACTAGAATGCAGGGTTTAAGCAAAGACAAGCCAAAACACCTGATTGAGGTGAACGGTAAGCCTTTTCTTTATTATTTGCTGGAAAATCTGAAAAAGGCCGGTTTGAAGGAGATTATTATAGTTGTCGGCTATAAAAAGGAAGTATTGGAAAAATTTGCCAGAAAATATGATTCCAATATGACGATCATTAATCAGTTTGAAAAACTGGGCGATGAATACGGGACTGCCAGTCCGATTAAATGCGTTGAAGATTTAATCGGCAACGAGCAGTTTATTTCTGTGTGCGGTGATGATTTATATTCCGTAAAGGATCTGAAAAATATGATGGTGGAAGATAGCTACCATTACGTTGCTGCTAAAACTGCTGAACATCCGGAAAATAAGGGAGTCTTGATTGCAGAGGACGGATATCTGGAAAAAATCATTGAAAAACCCAAAGAGTTTGTGGGCGATCTGGTGAATACCGGTATGTATAAGTTCACACCGGAGATATTTGAAATTGTGAAAGGCGTAAAATTGTCATCGCGCGGAGAATATGAACTTACCGATGCTATTTCCTATCTTGCCGGCCAGAAAAAAGTTAAAGTAAAAAAAATTAAAGAATATTGGCTTGAGTTCACCCGTCCGGAAGATGTCATTGCGGTCAGCGATTTTCTTAAAAATAATCAAATATAATTTTCAATGCCCAGGCAAAAAAATATTGTGACAATCGGAGGCGGAACCGGATCATCTGTTGTTTTGTCCGGGTTAAGGAAATACCCAGTCAATCTTTCCGCGATTGTTACAATGACGGACAGCGGCGGTTCCACGGGGAAATTGGTACGCGAGCTCAATGTCCATCCGATGGGTGATGTTCGCCAGGCGCTACTAGCATTATCCCATGCGGAAAAAAACCACAGGGATTTTTTTGATCTCCGGTTTGAATCGGGTGATTTGCGCGGCCATAACGCGGGGAATTTATTTTTAGCAGGGTATGAAAAACAGCTGGGCAACTTTGAACAAGCAATCGCAAAAGCGGATGAATATCTGGCAACACAGGGATCGGTAATCCCGGTGACACTGACCAGGGCGGATTTAGTGGCACAACTTGCAGGGGGCAAAAAAATAATTGGAGAACATGCTTTTGATGATTTAGCAAAACGGAAAAATATTTTTACTAAATTGTTATTGAGTAAAAGGGTTGTTGCAAATCCACGGGCGGTAGCTGCGATCAAAAAAGCCGACACGATTGTGATTTGCCCCGGGAATCCTCTGCGCAGTGTACTGCCGAACTTTTTAGTAAAAGGAATTCAACAGGCGGCCAGAGATGCTAAAGCCCCTGTAATACTCTGTGCGAATCTTATGAATAAAAAAGGTCAGACCGGTTCAATGGAGTTATCCGAAACAATAGATTTTTTTGAACAGTACATTGGGAAGGGGGTAATTGATTACGTGATTTATAATACTGAGAAAATCAGTAGTCAGATGCTGAAGAAATATAAACTAAATGATGAACAGGCAATTCGGATTGATTTGAATAAGATAAATTCAGCGAACTACAGAGCAGTCGGTGCGCCGTTGCTTGCGGATCAGGCATATCATCAGAAAAAATCGGATATATTGCTGCAACGGACCAGGATTAGACATGACCCTCAGAAGCTTGCTACAATTATCATGAGGATTGTCCAAAAAGGACCCAAATGAAAATAGTTTTAGATTTTGATCATACATTATTTGATACCGAAAAATTTAAACAGGCGTTGCAGGATCGTCTGGCCATGTTCGGCGTGACAGGCGACCAGTTTAACTCTAATTACCGGATTGTTAAGGAACGTTCCGGTTATTATAACTATCGTGAACATTTAAAACTTCTAGCACAGGCTGAAGAGCTTGACGAAAATGATTTGTTATTGAGTTTCAACGAGATTGTCAATTCGGCAAATGAATTTCTTTTTCCCGATACCTTGGATTTTTTGAAGGCACTGAAATTAATTCCAAAATCAGAGTTGTATTTGTTGACTTTCGGCCAGGATGAATTCCAGCAGGCGAAAGTGGAAGCCAGTAGTATTAAATTATATTTCAGGGAAGTAATAGATACCATTGAATCAAAACTACTGTATTTTGACCAGAATAATGAAATGCAAAGCGCGATATTCCTGGATAACCGGGGGAAAACAATTGATCAGATTAAAACAAAATATCCAAACATATCAGCAATCTGGATTAAACGTGAGAATACTCCTTACGATAATGAGGATTGTGATAGAGCGGATTATCAAGCCAATTCGCTTACAGCGGCGTTACAATATATTAAAAAATTAATCTGATAAAAATGAGTGATATTAGTCAGGACGTTCACGGTCATCATGTGCTCGGTGAGAGCGATGCCAAGAACGGAATAAATCATTTAGATCACAAGTTAGACAGAAATGAAGCTGAAGTATTTTTTGAACAGGCGAAGATGCATGGTTCCGTTGAATTTGAAGACGGTAACGGGAAGAATTACACGCTGATTAGAAATTCGGACGCGACTTATACATTACAGAAGCGCAAAGAAGCGGGCGGTTGGTTTTAATAAAAATATATGATAAAAGAATTTTTAAATCCTGACCGATTCACATTAGGAATGGGTAGGGTTGCCGCAAAAATAACTCCGCGCCCGAATGTCTGGACAGTTATTTCATTCTTTCCGGCTATCTTCGGTTTCATTCTTGTTGCTTCGGGAAACATTTTTTGGGGGATGATATCGTTTGTGTTAGCCGGATTAATGGACGCGATAGATGGAGCGGTTGCTCGTTCGCAGAATCGTACGACTTATTTCGGCGCGTTCCTGGACGGTACGGTTGACCGTTTTGTTGATTTTCTCCTAATTTTCAGCTTTTTGTTTTTAGATCTGCCCGATTTTTTTATGCCAATCTCGTGGTGGATAGTAATGGCTTCATATTTCGCACTGATGCCAACATTCATTGTAGCTTATGCCAATCATCGCCGGGCGGTCCCCGATCCAACTGAAAAGATCATCTGGCGCATATTACATCGCACGGAAATGTATCCTTTGTTTGTGATCGCATTAATTACCGCAATGTTCAGTATGGACTGGGCTATGTATTTCATCGTATTTACTACTGTATTTTCCATAATAACGACATTTCAGACAATTTATCTGACGGCGGTAAAATCTAAAAATTATCCTCAGCAATAATTTAAATGAAGAAAATTAAATTAATCAGAATTGATGAAACACCCAGAAAATTTCCCCAGAGCTCACTGAAGATTCTCATGGATCCTTCGGCTGAAAAGCGACCGTTCAGACAAAACGGCCAATTTTCTAGACCGCCATTTCTAACATCCTCAACCCCATATAACCAGGACCAAAAAGGCAGAAACAATTCCTCTTTCGGTTCTATACAGCACACGCAGGGAAGTGAACACGCAGAAGGAATTGAAATGCCACCACATATCATCAACCAGTTAATCAGAACTAATGATTTGATCGTTGCTTTTAGTGCGGAATTAGAGCAGCACAAAGTGCCGAGAAATTTTATTCAGGAATTTCAACATGACAGTTTTAAAATCGGATTGAAAGTAACCGAGGGAATTTTTCTGCATAATATTCAGCCACTTTTAGCCGGTCGGCAGTTTGATCTGGTAACGATTCATATAGAAAACACAATAATTAATCTAGAAAATTTTGAATCAGAAAAAATCGGTTCATCATTCAAAATAAATGCATTAAAAAAAGCCTGTGTTGAACTGATACCATTGATTCGTGAATTGAAACAATATTTTGAATTAGAGTGATCCTTGGCTTAAGATAACCTAGGAAATGCGGTATAATAGAAGATATAATAATATTTTCTGTTTTTATTATGAATAAACCGATTATTTTCAAAATATCTGCCACTATTTTAGCTATTATTGGCATGATTGTTATATTTAGTGCTACCTCATTCGCTGTGGTTCCGAGTGAAAAAACGATCGCAGGTGAATATGAAGAAGGTACTTTGTTAGTAAAATTTCATCCGGCTGTTCAGGAAGCGATAGATGTGAACGGGCATAAGATTAATCTGCCGACCGTGAATTATCTTGATACAAAGTATAATCTTAATTCAATTCAACCTCTATTCTCCGACACGAGTCAGGAACAAGTCTATAAATTGTCTTTTGATTCGGAGATAGAACTGAAAGAAATTCTTTCGGATTTTGAAGACAATGTGGTAGTAGAATATGCCGAGCCGAACTATCTTGTGCAGTCTCAAGTGTTTACACCAGACGATCCATATTATGATATGCAATGGAATTTTGAGAAAATCAATGTTCCGGCTGCCTGGGGTTATGACACGACTTCTCCGAAGTACGGCGGTGATCCGTCAATTGTGGTTGCGGTTTTGGATACGGGGGTAGCCTATGAAAATAGGGAACCATATGTTATGGCAAACGATCTAGCGGAAACAAATTTTGTAGCTGGTTATGATTTTTGTGGGGAATATGTAAGTGACTATATTCCTTGTGGGGGGCCAGATAACAATCCCAATGATGATAACGGTCACGGCACACATGTCACCGGTACTATTGCACAGAGTACCGATAATAGTGCCGGTGTCGCCGGCATCGCTTTCAATACATCAATCATGCCGGTAAAAGTTCTTAATACCGAGGGTTATGGTGATATGGCTACAGTTGCCCAAGGCATAGATTTTGCCGTAGAGAACGGCGCGGATATAATCAATCTCAGTTTAGGCGGGCCTGTATCGTCTGCCTCGCTAGAAGAGGCAATTCATGACGCAAGAAGTGCTGGTGTAATAGTGATTGCTGCAACCGGCAACAGTGGTACCGGGACATTATTGTATCCGGCAAGATATGACGATGTGATCGCGGTCGGTGCTACCGGAGTTAATGACGAAATTGCTGATTACTCAAATTACGGTACCGGCATTGATCTTGTAGCGCCGGGCGGAAATGGTGCAAGTGGCATAATACAGCAAACCTGTGCTTCAGAGGGGGATTGCACATCAATGGATTATATTTATTATCAAGGAACGTCTATGGCAACCCCACACGTTTCGGCCGCCGCCGCTCTACTCTTAGCCTATGGTATTGAACCGGGAAACATTCAAAGCGTTTTACAGGATAGCGCAAAGGAATTGGGTAGTACGGGATATGATACAACGTTCGGTTATGGCAGGCTGGATATCGGTGCCGCATTTCAGTTAGTAGCGGAAGACACTGTTCCCCCCTCTAACCCTGAAATACTGGCTTATGATTCCGGTAATAAAGATGTGGCATTGGACGACGGCGGACGCTATGATTATTTAACCCCTTATTTTGAATGGACGGGAGCAACTGATGATATCAGCGGAATCGCCGGCTATTATGTTTATTTCGGCACAAATAGTGATGCTGATCCGGAATTAGAAGGTGAATTTGTTACAGATAATTTTTATACGGCCGACAGTCTTTCCGGGATGGACGATGTAGCATATTATTTGCGGTTGAAAACGGAAGATGCTCAAGGTAATGTGAGTTCAAGCGTCATGCAATTTAACTATATTATTGATACGCGGGCGGATTATATTGTAGTTGGACCGAGTCCCGGCGGAGGACCGCAGGTGAGGGTATTTGAGCAGGACGGCACGCTCGTTTCGCAATTTTTCGCATACGGTGAAAGTTTCCGTGGAGGAGTAAATGTAGCGACCGGTGATTTGGATGGTGATGGGATTGATGAAATTGTGACCGGCGCCGGAGTGGGCGGAGGACCGCAGGTGAGGGTGTTTGATTATCAGGGAACACCAAAATATACCAATGGATTTTTTGCCTACGCGGAACATGTCCGCAACGGAGTGTATGTTGCAGTCGGTGATTTGAATGGTGATGGTATCGGAGAAATAGTTACGGGTACAGGAGCCGGTTCCGGACCACACGTACGCACTTTTGATCGTTTTGGTAAATCAGTATTCTCACCCGGATTTTTTGCATATGCCGAGTATGTCCGCAACGGTGTCTATGTAGCATGCGGTGATTTGGACGGCAACGGAAGGGATGAGATTATCACAGGCACCGGACAAGGCTCCGGTCCGCACGTTCGGACATTCAACTATGTCGGTAACGCAGTATTTACCCCAGGATTTTTTCCGTATAATTCCGCATTTCGCGGAGGTGTCAGAGTGGCAACGGGTGATTTGGACGGCAACGGAAGGGATGAGATCTTAACTGTCCCCGGCATCGGTGGCGGCCCTCAAGTCAGGGCGTTTGACCGTTTCGGCAAAGCCAGTGTGACTAACGGTTTCTTTGCCTTCGGTGACAATTTTAGGGGCGGGTCTTTTCTGGCCGGCGGCGATACCAATCAGGACGGGTTAGACGAAATAATAGTGAGCGTTGGTTCCCAGAGCGCACCGCTAGTCAGGGTTTTTGATAAAACTGGTGTGGTGATTGAAGATCAATTCTACGCGTTACCGGAAACATTTATTAATGGAATTATTATCGCATCAGGAGCGGTAAAATAAATGAAATTATATATCAGAGGGAAGGTTATTTATGGTGACGGTTTCGGCGCGCCGTTAGGCTATCCCACAGCTAACCTTCGGATGCCCAAAAAAACAATCCGAAGCGGTGTTTATGCCGGCTATGTAAAATACAAAGGAGACAAATACAGGGGCTTGGTTGTTATCGGTATGCCTTCCGAAACAGAAAAAAAACCCAAACTGGAAATTCACATTCTGGATTTTGATAAAATGATTTATGGTCAGTGGCTCTCAGTGGAAATAGTTAAAAAAATGCGACCGTTAAAAAAATTCAGCCGGCGCAATCTATTGCTGGAAACGATTAAAAATGACTGTCAGCAGGCAAGGTTGATACTGGATTTGTAAATTGTTGGGCGAACTTGTTATTTTCCTGAGTTTTAAGTAGTCTTAACCATATGAAATGGAAAATGCAGACAATCCGGCTGGAAACCCATAAGCAATTTGAATTGTCTGACTTAACGTCTGAAATTGAGAATGAAGTATATGATTCTGAAATTAAGCAGGGGATTTGCATCATAACATCCACGCATGCCACATCGGCGCTGATCATCAACGAAAATGAAGCAGGGTTAAAAGAGGATATACTGAATAAAATTTTGACACTGGCGCCGGAAGGAGAAGATTATCAGCACAATCACATTGATAATAATGCGCGTGCGCATGTGATTGCCAGCATCTTGGGTACCAGCCTTACACTGATTATTGAAGAGGGTCATCTGGTACGCGGTAAATGGCAAAACATATTTTTTGTGGAACTGGACGGTCCGCGTGTAAATAGGGAGGTTATGGTTAAAATCTTTGGGGAGAAGTAGAAATAGGGTCATAGGGAATAGGATTTAGGATAAAGAACAAATGAAGAATTTAATAAAAAAATTTATTCCAAAATTCATCATCCAGTTTTATCACCGGACACTGTCTTTATTGGGAGCTATATACTATGGCAATCCATCACAGAAACTGATTGTCATCGGAGTTACCGGTACCAACGGCAAGACAACCACCGTTAATTTTATTTCCCAATATTTGGAATCCCAAGGGCAGAAAACCGGACTGGCTTCTACTGTTAATTTTAAGTTTGATAAAAAGGAATGGCTCAATGATAAAAAGATGACCATGCTGGGCCGTTTTCAGACGCAAAAACTTCTGCGCGATATGGTACAAGCGGGCTGCGCGTACGCGGTGATTGAAACTTCCTCGCAGGGCGTAGAACAGTTTCGGCATGTTAATATCAACTATGACCTGCTCGTTTTTACCAACCTCACTCCGGAACATATTGAAGCGCACGGTGGTTTTGAAAACTATAGGGATGCGAAAGAAAAACTGTTTGCCCATCTGGTACACTCCAAAAAGAAAACAATAAACGGCCGAGTGATTGATAAGGTGATTGTCAGTAACGCGGATGATCAGGAAACAGAAAGGCTTAAGCAATTCCCTGCTGACAAATTTATTACTTACGCATTAGATCAGACAGCGGATTATAAACCAGATGATTTGAATTTGAGTGGCGGGATTTCATTTACTTTGAGGGGCGAGCGGATCAACTCATCCTTTATTGCCAAATTTAATGCTTACAATATTTTATCCAGTCTCACCGCAGTCGCACAACTCGGCTTTCCTCTGTCTGTGTTGGTAAAAATAAATTTAAAAGGCGTGCCCGGCCGGCAGGAATGGATAGATGAGAAACAAAATTATAAAATAATGGTGGATTATGCGCCGGAACCGACCAGTTTGAATTTATTGTATGATGCCTTAAAAAATTTTTCCAGAAACAGATTAATTCACGTTTTGGGTTCCTGCGGTGGTGGTCGTGACAAAGCCCGTCAACCTATCTTGGGACAGATGGCGGGTAAGACTGCCGACATTGTAATTGTCACCAACGAAGATCCTTACGATGATGATCCGATGGAGATAATTAATAACGTAGCTCATGGTGCGGAAGGTGCTGGCAAGGTATTGAATCAGAATTTATTCACTATTGAAGATAGAAAACAAGCAATCGCCAAAGCTTTAAGTTTAGCCGGTCAAAACGATCTGGTGCTGATTACCGGCAAGGGTGCGGAACAGCAGATGGTGGTAAAAAACGGCAGAAAAATTCCCTGGGATGATAGGAAAGCTGTGCGAGAATTATTAACAAAAAAAATATGAACTTCAAACCTGATGATTCCAAGGGACAAGATCATTTCTTTGAGGTTGACGGTGTTCGGGTTTACGGAGAACGTATTGGATCAGTAACAGCAGAGGAACTAGAACAACTGGAAGTGAGTACAGAAAATGTTATGCACATCGTTCGCCATTTTACAGGATTGAGTGATGAATCCCGAGGTAAGCTGGTTGGTCAGGAATTACAAAATGGGGAGGAACTACAAATTATAAATGAGACTTTTATAAATGCCCAATTAGAGTCAACAGGATCTAAGTTTAATGGAAAATTGGATGATCCCGAGCTGATAGTCCAACTGTGTAGAAACCTTATGGTTCAATCTGTTCAGTCTGGGAGAGATATAGCATGGGTGAAAGAACCGGGAGGAGATTTTTCCGCCAAACTCCAGGTGGAGATACCGGCAGAAATGAAAAAACAAATTGGGATTAATGAATTTGAAAAATTAGGAACCTCTTCTGTTATCCCGATTACACCAGGAATAGCAGGGCAGGTTAAAAAAGAACAAAGAGGCAGGGGTGAAATTAAGGATTTGGTACAAATCAATGTGATTGAAGGAATTCCCTCCCCGAAAACTGATACTTTGATTATTGAAATTAAAAAACGTGATGAAAATGCCACACCTTATTTATATACTGCTTATACAGGGACGTTAGCACCCAGTCTTCCCCGTCCGGAAAAACAATCTGCAGAAGAATTGGCATACAATCAGGAATGGTGGGATCGGCACGCATTTATCAAATAAAAAACTCCACTGGTTTAATAGCGGAGTGTTCTCGGGAAAGAGCGGAGCAAGCCGTTTTCATTTTGCTCGGATTTTATCCTGCAGGATCAGTCCCCGCAGAAAAAGTTCAAGTGCTTCGCCGCCCAGACGCTCCTGGATGGGAATTTCCACCTGGGAATCGGAGGCGATGTGGTAAGGGGAAACCTGCTTGTGTTTGGGCTTTGCTTTGCGAGACATCAGTTCTCTCCTTCGGGGTTGAGAGGACAATGAAAAAAACCTCTGTTGTAGAGGTTCCGGTTGCATTATTGGTTAAACGATATTCTAGGTGTTAATGCAGAAAGAGACTCCACAACAATTAGTTGGGTGTTTCTTTGCGCGTTTAACTTGTAGCGTTATCGGATAATTCATCTTGCGGTAATTTTAAATTAATAAATTAGATTAGTCAAACACACGGGCAGTATTATTTTTCCTTAATTTTGCTATAATTAATTCATAATGATTAATTAATATACAAATGGATCAGACTATCCAAAACTCTCAAATTGAGGACAAGCGTTTCAGGGGATTAAGAAAATTCAACCTGATCATGGGTTTTTTTCATTTGGCGCAGGGTATTGCCATGGTGATATTAAGCAGCGACTTTTCATTACCCGTCACTTCAGTATTTGTTGAATTCAATGCACAAGCCATGAAACTGGAGCCGGTGTTGAAAGAAGTATTTCAATTAACTATCGGCCCCGTAGTAGCCGGATTTCTTTTCCTTTCCGCGCTTGCCCATTTCATGATATCAATGCCGGGCATTAATCGGTGGTACGTTAATAATCTGAAAAAAGGTGCAAATTATGCGCGATGGATTGAATATTCCTTCAGTTCATCCCTAATGATCGTCGTGATTGCTATGATTACCGGTATGTATGACGGGGTCAGTTTAATGCTGATGTTTTTCTTGAATGCCATGATGATCCTGTTCGGTTGGATGATGGAACTGCACAATCAGAGAACGGAAAAAACTAACTGGACTTCCTTCTGGTTCGGATCGCTGGCCGGCGCCATTCCTTGGGTCGCAATTGCCATATACCTGTTTAATGCCGGATCGGAAACTCAGGGGCCGCCGACATTTGTGTACTGGATTTTTGTCTCGTTATTTCTGTTTTTCAATGTTTTTGCCATCAATATGGTTCTGCAGTACAAAAAAGTTGGTAAATGGAAAGATTATCTGTATGGAGAGAGGGCATATATCATCTTAAGTCTGGTTGCTAAGTCACTATTGGCCTGGCAGGTTTGGGCGGGCACGCTCCGGCCGGTTTAGAAAATATTGAATATAAAAATACCCCATCTCAATATGCATATCACTGCATAAAGAGATGGGGTTTTGATTTGTACGATTAAAAATTGAATACTGTCCTGATCCAGAGCTGGTTTCCGCCGTGGTTGTGAAACTGGTAAGCGCTGATCAGAGCCAGTTTTCCTCCGTTGAATGGCAGAACTGCCCGGGGGCCGATGCTCAAGTCAGCCGTTGCGTTGTTCGGAACGTTATTTTCCGTTTCAACCCCAATCAACCCGACCGCGGGCAACTGGTAATTCGTGTCAAAGTAGAAGTACCAGTCTCCAGTCCGAGGGAAGTACTGGACATTACTCCAGATATGGAGGGGGGTGAGTAGATCATAGGACGCCCGAAGATCAACGACCGGCTGACTTTCCCGCTTTACCGTAAGCGCGCCACTCATCAGCTCTATCCACCAGCGGTCTCCCGCTTTGTAGCGCGGACCAGCGACGAAAACGCTCTTGGTGGGATCCGCGGCGAAGTTCGGGATGATCCCCCAGGCGGCAACTTGCCAGCTTGATTGCCCGGCGACTGGCTTGGTCCCGTGGAGCAGCAGCTTGGTATTGGTGACTCCGGCAACGGCGTTGCTGGCAAAGATTACCAGCGCGAGAACGATGATCAGCTTCTTCATGACCTATTCCTTTCACGCTGTTCCAATTCCTTTTGGAGCTGTGTTTGCTCCGCACGGATCATCTCTATAGCTTCCTCGGCAGAGTCAAACTGTCGTATCTGCGCGATGTGCCAACCGAACGGTTGAAGAAACAGTTTTGCTTGTTCTTCATCCGGAAAGGCCGCGAGAATCGTATCGGGTGCGTAACCGATCCAGTTACCTCTCTTGACCAGCATAGTTCCAAATACTAAATGAATCTGCTGTTTCATTTCATTGTCTCCTGTGTTGATTGTCAAACTTCGTTCAAGGCATCATCTACACCTTTGACTTTTAACCGGGGATAATATATCATTAGTAATGAGTGGCAAATATCACCACAGGCAATTAATAATAAAAATAAGCTAATATTAGCCAAATAATAATGTATACAGAAGTACTGCAGCAACTAGGACTACCAAGGAATCAGGCAAAAATATATGAATCTCTGCTGGTTTCGGGAGGTTCCAATATTTCTTCCATATCCAGTAATGCGAAAGTGAACAGGAGAAATGTTTACGATTCCATTAAGTGTTTGTTAGAGCGCGAGCTTGTTGTATGCATCTCAGATACTGGCGAACAGTTGTATGAGGCGGTTGATCCTGCAGATTTGCAAAAAATTTTAACTGTAAAAACTAAAATTGTTCAAAACATATTGCCGGAACTGAATAACCTTTATTCAGCAAAAAAAACATCAAACCAGGTATCAATTGAGCGGGGATGGGAAGGGATGAAAAATTTTTGGAAATTTATTCTAACTCAAAAAGACCCGGTGCTTTTTATTGGCGGTAAAGGCGCTTGGCATGATCCGAAGATTGAGGAAGAAAGAAAGAATTTTTTTTCTTCCTGTAAAAAACAGGGAATTAGAATTCAGGGCATCTTTGATCATGAGATATTGGTCACTGGAAAGGATATTTATGAAAATTATGATCCAAAATGGATTAGATTTTTTCCGGAAGAATATTCTACTTTTGCATCCATAGATATCTGTGGCGACCAGGTAATTCATTTTTCCATGCCTAAAGAGAGGACAATAGAGGACGTATCAATATTTAGGATAATTAATACAGATTTGGCAGATTCTTATAGAACTTGGTTCAATTATCTATGGAAACAAGCAAAATCACTATGAAAACTAAGGATATGTCTGGATTAGAAGATGAGTTACAACTGCTCGGTATTACAAAAAGTGAGGCGCAAATTTATGTTGCTATATTGGGTACCGGTGAATCAAAGGTGTCATTGATTGCAACAAGAACCGGTATTAATCGCAGGAATATTTATGATTCACTCAGCACTTTGATTGATAAGGGTTTGATCTTTCAGATTGTCGGTGAAAAGGAGGGCATATATGCGGCAGTTGCTCCAGAAAAGCTGAATCAATTAATTCAGTCAAAAGAAATTGCGCTTGGCACCGTTCTGCCGGATATGAAAAAAATTTTTCAATCCACAAAAGTTCAAGAGAAGGCAATAATTTATCGTGGGATAGAAGGATTTAAGAAATTCATGCAGGACATGCTTGAGAGTAAAACTGCTATCAGGAGTGTCGGCGCAAAGGGTGGTTGGGGGGACAAGAAACTTGGTGATTACGCGGAGTGGTTTGAACGGGAACGAATTAAAAGAAAGATTAAGGTTTATAATTTGTTTGACCATGAAATGAGAACGGTAATTGGGAGATCTCAACCGCTATATGACGCGTACGGCGAGCACAGATTCCTGCCGCCCAGTTATTCAACTAATTCTTCAGTAGATATCTTCGGCGATACAATTGTGATTTTTACCGGACTTTATGTTGAACAGGTTGTGAATGACGTGGTCCTTTCAGTGCTTGTAAGCCGGGATTTGGCGGAATCCTACCGTATTTGGTTCCAATGCATGTGGGACGCCAGTTCGGTCTAATTTGACCATGTGGATAACCTGTGAGTTGTGGTTTTGTGGAAGGAAAAAACTATAAAAAACTTAAGGAAAATTGAAAAAACAGCATTATAAGGAATAATATTATGGCTAATATTAGCCAATTTAGAATAATATCTGGACTCTTCAACAGAAATACTTGACAGAACTGAAAAATAGCTGTTAGTATCTATTTATCAACAATCTAATAAAAACACGACTGGAATAGTCTTAACGATTCTTCCTCGCAAACAAATAATGAGGAAGTTGTTTTAAT
>Ga0172379_10002104_pt1 | contig 36680 bp, 46 predicted proteins | sample GrowelOW334metaG_FD_119756 | JGI IMG/M metagenome (GOLD analysis project Ga0172379, IMG submission 119756) | Groundwater microbial communities from an aquifer near a municipal landfill in Southern Ontario, Canada - Groundwater well OW334 metaG | ecosystem: Environmental > Aquatic > Deep... | reverse complement strand
CAAATTGATGAGTTTCTGATGTCAATCGGATAAGTTATGGGAATACGGTTACTCCTACACAAACAGAAACATTTACTCTAGAAGCAGGAACATATTATTTTAGAGATTCTAGATCAAATGCTGTTGAATTTACCGTAAATGCAGATAGCTCAATCACAGTTGATCCAAGTCTTCTTGTAAATAATTATGTAGTCGTAGAAGGAAGTCATATGACAATAAATGGAGCAGCTATTACTGTAGTAAATCATCTTAGTGCGCCATTAAGTGTAAGTACAACAGATCGAAATCCAATTTCTTCAGTCACAAAAGAGTGAGGGAATAAAATATTCCATCTCCTTATAGGAGGATATATTATGGGTGATTCTAGATCAAATACCATGAATTTCACTGTAACTAACAATCTCACTCCTGATGTAGAGGTAATGTACAAAAACAACAATTACATTGTTATTGAAGGAAATACGCTTACGTTCAATGGATATACTATTACGGTAGTAAGTAATGTAGATCAAACAGAAGCTATATCTACGACAGATTTGAATACTATAAAAAGTTTAGCGATCAACGCAACTGATACTTTCAAGCTTATGATAGGTTCTTATTATTACGGAGCATATAGGGTTGATGATCTTTTTGAATTTAATATTGATGCAAATGGTAAGATTCAAAATGCGCCAGCTGGATTCAGAAGCAATGAATATGAAGTAACAGGAAATGGAACTGATACTTTAATGATCGTACAACCTGCTGCTACTGAAACAGGGACAACTATCGTAAACAATCTTTCCATGTCATATGCAATTGTAGATAAAGACGGACAATGGTATTATGTAGATGGGAAAAATATATGGGACGCAAAAACGACAACTAAATTTGATTTGCCAGCAGGAACATATAAGTTCCTTCAATATGGATGGAATCAAAATAATGCTGCCTTCTTATTTACCGTAAATGCAGATGGTGTAATCTCATATGATAGTGGACTTAATTATCTTAGCGGAAATAATTCTCATACCTTGACTGTAAATGGATTTGCTATCGATATAACAAACAATCTTACTCATAAATGAGCAATTTATGATGGTGGATATACTATACCTTCAGAAAATGGTGATGTATATTTCAATATACAAACAACGACAAAAATAATTTCATTACCAGGAACATTTCATTTTGTTCAATACTGATGGGATGCAGGAAATGCAGCATTCTTATTTAGTATAGATGCAAATGGTAAGGTACAATATGCTGATAATGTAAGTAGTTTCTTGACAGGAAGAAATACCTCCAATTTAGTAATAAATGGATTTACGATCGATATAACAAACAATCTTACCAACAAAGGAATGATATATTACAACGGATATCGATTGTCAGCAGACACTAATGGTGGATACTTCAATGCAAAATCAACAGCACAGATAAAATACCTTCCAGGTAAATATATATTTACGCAATATGGATGGAATCCAGACGATGCAGCATTCTTATTTAGCATTGATCTGAGTGGAAATGTTCAGTATGCAGATGATTTATCTTCATTTTTGAAAGGAAAAAATTCTTCACATCTTATTATTGATGGATGTGCAGAAAATGTAACAAATAATTTGTCCCTCAAATGAGCGATATATTACAACGGATATCGATTAATAGGCAACACTAATGAATTTTTTGAACCAAAAACAGATACTCAAATAATATATCTTCCAGGCAAATATATATTCACTCAATACTGACGAAATCCAAGTAATGCTGCATTCTCGTGGGATATAGACAATACCTGTAAAGTGCAATACGTTGATGCATTGAGTAGCTTCTTGACAGGAAAAGATAGCAATGATTTAGTTATCAATGGATTTGCTATAAGTATTGAGAATGATCTAGATAATAAAACTAATATCTATGATAATGGATATCGATTGATAGATCAAAATATTCCTGCGTATACAAAAGTGACAGAAAGATATCTTCCAGCAGCATATAAGCTTGTAGCTTACGATCCTGCGGTGCAGATGATAAATGTGAACAATCCATTGTTTGTATTAGATTTTTCTCTTACTAATGAATGAAAAGTGCTTTATGCAACAGGCATAGAATTTATGTGATTACCTGTATTCTGATTAAATACCGATACATTGATCGTAGGTAAAGTTCCGGATACTACAGCTCCGATTATTACTCGTATCGGAGAACCTAGCCTCAGTATCATACAAGGATCTATATATACAGACTTAGGTGCTACAGCGCTTGATGATGTAGATGGAGATATCACAAGCGGTATCGTGATAAATGGAGTAGTAAATACGGCTGTTCCGGGCACGTACACTATTACCTATGATGTGAAAGATGCCGCAGGCAACGCGGCAGAGCAAGTGACAAGAATCGTTACGGTAGAAAAGAAAGGAGATCCTACGGCGATGGTAGAATACTCTATTACATCATTTACCAATCAAGATGTAGTAGCGACTGTTACTGGATTTAGCGAACAAGTGCAAAATATTAATGAAGCTACTCATACCTTTACCGACAATGGTGATTTCACTTTCACCTTTGAAGATGTGTATGGCAACAAGTGATCAGTCATTGCTCACGTTGATCGAATTGATAAGGTAAAACCAGTGATTACGCTCATCGGAAGTGGGACAGTTTTTGTAGAACAAGATGAAACATATACAGAATATGGAGCAACAGCGGCCGATGATAAAGATGGAGATATCACAAGCGGTATCGTGATAAATGGAACAGTAGATACAGCCATTCCGGGCGATTATGCTATCACATACAATGTGAAAGATATTGCAGGGAATATAGCTGATGAAGTAAAAAGAACTGTAACAGTAGTCAAGAGTAAGACTATCTTTAGTGAAACCAAAACTCGATTAGAAGCTCAAGCATATCCAAGTCTTGCGTTCACAAGTGCGGTAAATGGAGACTTGGTCGTGATGGCAAATAATGGAATCAGCCTTCAATGGACATTTGACAGTGCTCTTGATATGAAAGTGAAGACATCACCATTTACTCCAGAACTTGTTGAATGATTGATCGCTACGATTATTCAAGACAACAAAACTCTTTCTGGATCTACAGTAGAAATTCATACTCAATACGTAGATGAAAATATCAAGACAGTAGTAAATAGCACAAAAGATGTGGTTATCTACAAATCAGTATATAGCGGACAAGTGCTTTCTCAGAATCAAATAGAACTTATTTCCTTGTGAGTAAAAGCAGCAGTTTCTTATGTTGCCAAAAATGGGGCTGATATTGATGCTACGCATTTTGATATCCAAAAGATTGATGCATGAATATACGTTCAGAGTTTGGATGGCAATAGTGCTCCATTGAAGGGCATCATGATGGCACAAAATACTACAGAAGAAAGAGCGCTGACAGCAAGCGAAAAACAAAAAGTCTTCCTTGCAGCGCTTGTAGCACGAAATGATACAAATGAATGAGCTAATGCAAGATATGGTATAGGCATTGATGGCAATGCCAATGAGATTAATTTAAGAAAAACCAATGAAACTGGTGATATAAGTATAATTATTGGTACAGGCGTTGTGATCATCAGACCTCCTGTCATACATCCATTAGTAAATACTTACTTCTGAGCTGATTCTCTCTACACCAAAGAACGATCAGGGATGAACTGTAATCTTCTAGCGATGAAAGTGCAGAATATTACTAGTAGCGCACAATTAAATAATATTCTAAATGCCAACAATGGAAATCTGTCCGGTAATATGTTGTATGTTCTCGGTTCAGGAGATTATATTGTGAATCAACAGATAAATCTCAATTCATGTTCAGCCATCATTGGTAGTGGTAATGTGACATTCTATTCTTCATTGCCAATTAATGCTATGTTTTATATTCAAAAACAAATACTTTCTACGGCCATTGTTCAAGAAAATATCATTATAGACAATATCAAGATTGATGGAAAAAATGACGGACAAGGATGAGTCCACTGAGTAAATGATTTTTGAGTAATAGTTCAATATGTAAAAAACATAACGCTTAAAGATTGTCAATTGCGCAATAACGATATATGATTTCATGGGCAATCCGCCAATAATGTTATTCTAAACTATTGTCAGGTATATAACAACGATAGCATTGGAATAATGGTACAAGGACTTAACAACAACAATATAATTAGTAATACTCAAAGTTATAATAATTATTTTGCAGGAACAATAATAAGTTCTAGCAAAAATACTGTTATCAACAATAGCCAATTCTACAATAATCAAATACATGGTGTGGTAATAACTATGTCATGAGATAATACTACTATTCACAATAGTCAAATATACAATAATGGTGATGGGTTATATCTTGACAGATCTAGGAATATTATTTTCAATGAAGTAGACGTATACAACAATACATCAATGGGATTTTCTAATGATGTAACGGGTAAGTATTATGGAAACAATAGACTATTCTCAAATGGCGGTGTTTCTTCGTTTTGATTAAATATTTCGTCATGACCATCCACAGCATTTTTCAGTGGATGAGTAATACTTACTGGATGAGCTATGTCATGTAATCGAGCAACCAATCCTCGTAACATAAACGGAATATTTTTACAAGCAGGATATCCAAATTGTAATAAAATATGACAAAAGTCCAATCGATTGGCAGACAAAAAAGTGATGTATGATTATGGCATAAATATCCGCAAACAAGTAATGCCAATAAATGTTGGTCCAGTATTTGGATTTTCTACATTAGATTTTTACCCTGCGAGATATATTACAGAAGTAAATAAAATTCTTGAAGGAGATTTATTCTTATTGCCGGATCAAACATATACAGTTGGTAGAGATATTCAGGCTCAATTATTAACAAATATGCCAGCAAATTATAGTCTTTATGAAGACTTTTCAGAAAGTCCTCTCGTTTGATATGTGTCAAGTCCTGTTGCTTTACCAATTACATTGATAGGCGCTCCTGGAGAAAAATATGTGACCGTAAAATATACCGCAGGAGATCAAGAACTTATTATTACAAAACATATTAAATTAGTAGATACGGGCACTATACCATTTGTTGTGTTTGGAACTGCATGTGATTCAGCAAATATTCCAGTACAGACTATTAACAATACCGCACAATTTTCTACATTGCTTACTACTAATAACTACAACCTTCCAGGAAATACAGTTTATGTACTCAATGAGGGTAATTACCCTGGTAATCAAAAAATAAATCTGACCTGATGTACGGCGATTTTAGGTAGTGGGAAAGTAGTCTTCTATTCGCCAACATCTATTTCTGCTATGTTCTCTTATGTGGGAACAGGTAAAAGAAATATTGTTCTAGATCATATCCGTATCAATGGATCTATGGATGGAGCGGGATCAACACACACACCAAATACCTATGGAATAGATGCAAATGGAAGTGATAATACCATAAATGGTCTCCAGATATATAATAATAATTATGGAATTCATATGTCCGGTGCCACATATAATATTTTCAATAATATCCAGGTTTATAATAATTCAGTTGATGGAATATTTATGGAATCTGCAAGCAATAATAATATCCTGAACAATATCCAATCTTACAATAATAATGGAAATGGAATCAGGATGCATGGATGAACCAGAAACAACGTCATAAACAACAGTCAGACATATAATAATGGAAATGGAATATATATAAGCAGCTGATCTATGATCAATATCCTAAACAATATTCACACGTACAATAACAGTAATTATGGAATATATATATTCAATAATGCAAATAATACCATAATAAACAACGTATCCTCATACAACAATAAATATGGTATATATATATCAGCCTCTACACTGACAAAATATTATGGTAATTTGAAATTATTCGCAAATGCGAGTGGTAACGTATATACTGGAGGTGGAGCCACATCTCAACTTTATCTATGAGTGCCTCCTATGGCATATACTCAATATTTGAGTACATGAGTAATGATTACGAGCGATATCATGTCATGTGATCGAGCAACCAATCCTCGCAATATGATAGGAGCATTCTTGCATACCAATACACTTACACAAAATTGTAGCTTCAGAGGGAAGATTAATAATCGAAGCGAAAGCAGCGGCTATCTTTATGGAGCAAATATCAAAAAACAAATAACGCCGCTCATGAACACAGGGGCAGGAGCAAACATTGCATTTTACAATGCAAACTTTGATACAGGTAAATATGTTGCAGAGATAGATCCAATCTTAGAAGTACTTCCAGATTGTATTCCAGAAGAATATTTGTCCGATCCTACAATACTTACTAGAGTTATAATTCCAAACAATATGGCCTTAAAGAATCTCCTCGTGGCAAAAAATTATAATTTGCCAGGAAATGCATTGTATGTCTTGAGCTCTGGAAATTATAATATCGAAAATACCATACATCTTAGCTGACATACTATCTTTATGGGTTGTGAAAATGTGAAGATAACACCTTCGTTGTTATCCGCATGAGAGATGCTAGGAATAAAGAACAAGACAGATGTTATCATAGACAACCTTGAAATGGATGGTGGTTGATTTGATACAGTCGTAAATGAGTTGGGAATCAAAATAGAGGATTGATCTAGCAATAATACAATAAAGAACGTTGATGTTCATAATTATGGAACTGGAATAATTATATACAATTCGAGATACAATAATATAAATGATAGTCAGATACATGCCAATCTGCATGATGGAATAGTGTTAAACTCATCAGACAGCAATATAGTAAACAACGTTCAATCGTATGCCAGCTATATGAATCAAATAAATATACAAAATAATTCTTCCAACAACACCGTCAACAATTCCCAAATTTATTTTGGTATGGTAGGTCTAATTATTTCCAATAATTCAGACAATACTACTATAAATAACAGTCAATTTTATAATAATAATGGAGAGGGAATAGCGATTGTTGGATCAGATAACACTATAGTCAACAATAGTATATCGTACAACAATAATATAGGTTTATATGTAGAAGGTTCAAACGCCACCAAAACAAACAATATCAAAATATACCATAATGGCTTGTATGGTGTATACCCATATCAATCTTCTATTACCTATCATGGAGATTTCAATATATTCAAAAATGGTGCCGCTCCAGGTAGCGATATCAAAATATCCCCTTCTTCAAGTGTGATCTCGTGATCAGACACGGTACTTTTCAGCGGCTGAATAATAAATATAGGAGGTCCAGCAATGTCGTGTGACTGGGCAACCAACCCTTTTTCAATTGGTTCTACGAGCTGATGAGCATTAGGGAATAACTGCTTAATTATATTAAGAACAACACTAACCTCACGGTCTAATACTAACCATTACGCTTATTGATCCAATATTCTCAAACAAACACAGCCATTAATAAATAGCGGTTGAGTCTTGAACTGGGCTACTCAGCAACAAGTTTCTCGAGATCCTACCAAGTACATTGCAGAAGTAAATCCTCTTTATATTCCTGGAAGCAACTCTCGTTATACTAGCACAAGTATGCCTAGTAATCTTTGAGATAATTATAGTGATGACTACAGAGAAACATTGTTGAGTTCGCTCTTTAGGGCACGACTTGAGATAGAAAAAGATGGAGTAAATGATGTTCAGTTCTCGGCAGACGAGAGCACAAAAAATCTTTCAAATATCACACTCAACAATCGAGAAAATATTCCGTTATCAATCGATGTAGCAAACGCAACTAGTGAAGTAGGAGGATTGAAACCTACAAACTTAGCGACTATGATCAATACGCTCGGAGTATATGAAAACTTCAAATCATTACTCAACAATGGATACACCAACCTCACAATTGCTACAAGTTCTCAAAATCCTACATGAGGAAAGACAAATCAATTAACGGTAACTTATAGTCCTAATTTGAGTTATACGACAGACATCAGAGAAACAGAAAATGTTAAATTCGATGAAGGAAGGCAGCTTAGTACTGCACTCAAAATAGCAACACTTGAGCCAAGTGCCTTAAGGATAAAAGATGGAGCAATCAGGTCAATAACTACGACGCTCCTTTCTCCATTGACCACTACTTTTGCTACAGAAAGTGATTCATTGCAAATTATAGATACTGCGTTTGAAAATCAAAAATCATCAGAACTTGTGGTAGCCATTGCAAATACCTTGCCGGCACTAGGACAAGCAGATATTGGCAAAGTGGAAGTAAGTCCAGATACAGTCAATGCACAACAGATCAATACGCTCTTCAAGACAACAAATAACGAAAGTGTAGGATTTAGTATTTTTGACCATGGTCTGCCTCTTACAGAAGTATTCCAGATCCCTGTCATAGAAACAATGGCGATGAAACTTCCTGCTATCACTACAGCAGATACCTTGACCATGGAGTATAATACAAATACTTCAGACCTTACTCTTCAATCATTGAAGAATGAAAATATATATAGGACTACTACTATTTCGACAATGGATATGTGAACTTTGAATCGATTATTTGCTCTTTCAGATGTAGATCGGGATACTATTGTTGATGAAAAAGATAATTGTCCATCAGTCTTCAATCCAGATCAAACAGACACAAATAGCGATGGTAAGGGCGATGCTTGTACAGATACCGATAACGATGGTATTTTGGATGCTGTAGATAATTGTCCTACGGTAGTAAATCCTGGACAGGAAGATGCTGATTGAGATAAAATTGGTGATATGTGTGAATCACCAGAAGTAGCAGGAATATATATCAGCAATCCTCAGTTTATTTCCACTCCAATTATCTACAACGATGATAATGTGCCAGTTATTCAAAACGGTAAACCATTCTTATTGGTTGGTCGTGTGATGTATGATAGTGTAACAGAAGAAGAAATCCCGGCAGCAAATAGTGAAGTAACCGTTACACTTAAAGATCGAAGTGGTAATGTTGTAGCTATTTCTGATGACAGGGAAAAAATGACTGATGATAGTGGTAATTTTGTTTTATCTTTTGAAGCTATCTCTGATAAGGGCAGCTACATTGCTGAAATCGAAGCCAGTGATAGTGAATATGCATTTACCGCTTCAGAAGAAGCTCCTTTTGATATCGGATTACGCAATGATTCAGATTTATTTGCCAAAATTCGATTAAAAAATGCCGCACCATTGGAATTAACTAGCATAACAGGAAATACGTTCAGAATTACCAATTTAGGTAAGACTGATATTAGCATCCCAAGCAATCGGCAACTCTTTATGGTAACAGATGGTGTCGAAAAACTCATCAAAGAAGGAACCGTTAATCCACTTGCCGCAGGAAAAAGTCAGAGTTTTGCTTTTGATTATATCGCTCCTCAAGCTTTACCAGCTCCACTCAAGCCATTTACTCTCCGTATAAAGGTAGATACAGACAACACAGTAGTGGAAACCGATGAACGTAATAATACATGAGAAACGATGGGAAGAAGCCATATTGCTGCTCCTGATCTTATTGTTGTTAATTCTATTCCAACCTCTCCAATGAGCATTCTTTTTGATGCTGATCCGATGGCAACCGCAAGTGTGACCATAAAAAATAATGGTGAAATTTCTACGGAAAAATCATTTGCCGTCAAAGTTATGTTTGATGGTGAGCCATTACCAGGTTCTCCATTTATCGTGCCTGCGTTGGGATCCAAAAAATCCTATACTATAACGGGTATCTCATTGCCAAATGCAGGTGTTGGAATACATTATATTTCAGCTATTGCAGACATCAACAATGATATATCAGAATATAATGAAAATAACAATCGTTACATATTTGGAAAAAGATATTATAGTAATCAACCCGATCTCGTAAGTCAATTTCAAAAAGTATCAAGCAGTGTCGGTATGATCAAAGAAACAATTCAAATAGGAAATATTGGTGGTAAGGTCGCATGACCATTTGTTGTCAATGTTTATCTGGATGACAACTTCACTACACCGATCTTCACTAAATCATTTGATTCATTGGCAGGTCTTAAAACCTATGTGCCTTCCACATTTACTGCGCCGGCAAGTGCATGACCGCATATTCTGACGATTATTACAGATGAACAGAATCAAGTCGCAGAATATAGTGAGCTCAACAACAAAGCTACAAAGAAAATAATCATTCTTCCTTCCGGTCCAGATGCTTCAGTGGCGATGAAAGATATCGATCTACAGGTTAATGGGGCAAATGCTTATGAGATCAATCCTGGTGATGAAGGAGCGATAAAAGTTACGGTCATTAATACAGGAAATGAGGTTTCTGCTACAAAAGTTCAGCTCTTTGTGGGTGCTACCGATCTTGGTATAAGTGAAGAAAAAATGATCCCTGTGAGTGGTAGTGTGACATACGTATTCCCATACACTGCGCCTCTTACAAGAGGCATACAGAACATGTTCGTTAAGCTTATCTCTACACAAGATAGTAATGCTTTGAATAATACCGCTCAGAAAATATTCTTTATCGGAAATTTTCCTGTGCCGATTATTACGCTCCCAGACGTGTCCAATGTTATGTGAGCTACCTTGGTCGAAGTTTCCGTAAATGCGCTTGTAAACCATGTAAATGTGATTTGGAGCGGCAAAGTAATAGGCAGTGGGGCACCAGTGTCGCGCCTTCTGTCATTTTATCGAGACATGTTCAAAGATGTGCCAGCAGGTCAGACCGTCACAAATTCACTTCTCGCTATAGGGACGGATAGTCTAGGATTCAATGGCCAAGATATCAAACCACTTACCATAGACAATTCTACAGTTACAGATTTGGCAATCAGTGATGTCTCTGCAACGCCAGTTCAGGCATGAATAGGAGAGTCATTTGTTATCAATGCTACTGCTAGCAATCTGACTGAGATTCCCGTATCAGATGTTCTTGTTCGTCTCTTTGATAGCACCAACGAAACATTGCTTGGTGATCAAATCATAAGCTTATGAGCAAATGAAAGTAAACAGATAGTGTTCTCCGGAATTTTTGATCTCCCAGAAGCACAACACACACTTCTGATTACCATCAACCCTTTTGGTACGCTCCCAGAAATCAACCAAATCAATAATCGCTGAACGGTAGATATTACTGTTGGCATAGTAGATACCATAGCTCCTGTAATTACGCTTCTTGGTGAGCCAAGCATGAGTATCGCACAAGGTGCTAGTTACACTGATGCAGGTGCTACTGCGTTAGACAATATTGATGGAGATATCACCAATAAAATTACAACAAACAATCCGGTAGATACAGCTATTCCGGGAAATTATACGGTGATATACAATGTTTCTGATGCTGCTTGAAATCAAGCAATTGAAGTAAAAAGACTCGTTGCTGTGGTGATATCTGATAATGACGCTCCTGTGACGACAGTAACAATTACATGAAAAAATGATCTCTGTGCATGAACAACAGATTATATAAATGCTACAACAATAAATCTCAACGTACAAGACAAAACAATGAATGGGTTAAAAACATTTGCATGTGTAACTACTGGTACAACATGTGTTCCGGTAGTATTGATGGAAAACACATTAAACATTGCATGAGCAGGAACATATACTATGATGTTCTATTCCGTAGATAGTTATGGCAATACAGAAGCTCCAACAAAAACACAAACACTTACAATAAATACGGATGCCGATGGTGATGGATATTCACTTGCCTGTGATTGTAATGATACACCTGTTTCCAATACTCAAGTCAAAGTAAAAGTAGATATTTCCAAATTCCAAAATCGATATGCTGGCAATACATCAAATAAAGTCTATCTTGCAAATGGAACGGTAGTAGAAAATGGTCAATGGATACCTTTGACTAATGCTGATGGAAGCTTTATCAATGATACAGCAACCACGCACAACGTTCCTGGGCTATATCTTCAGAGATCAAATGGACAGATTCTTATTTCCAGCTATGGATTCCGAAAAAATAGTGAATGTGCAAAAGAATCTGATGATGGATACAAAGATAAAGATTCTGCTGTATGTCAGCAAAAAGGCAAAGAAGCTCTAAGTTGAACGATTACTATTGAGGGAACTACTTTTGCTAGCATTATCAATGCCAAAGAAGGTGGATTTGAACTTGTCAAAAACGGCAGTGTTGAATTTGGAGCTCCTGGTAAAGATGGAATAAGTATGACAAATACAACACAAATCAAATTCATTTCCACAGTTACTACCAATGAAGATGTAACTACTATCACGTACAATGCTCCTGACAGTATAGATGGATCACTCTTCCATCCGGATGCCGTAGGCGATATGTGTACAGCAATGGACTACAACTGTAATGCATATTGGACTATTACTCCTTCATCAGACGACATTCTGATGATAGATCAAATTAAAGGTAGTAAGTATGACATAGATGAAGATTATGATGATTATGATAAAAAATGGGATAACGAATATTTGGGCATTATAAATAAGTTTAAATTTTATGAATTTAATGTCGATAAAAATTATTACAAGAAATTGCCAAAGGCGTATCCTCATGACAAACTACCTAGTGATGTATGACAGGAACTTGTATGGATGGATCGAGATGTAAATAATCCAGGCGATGAATTGTTGGTATTCAATCAAAGTGGAGGAATGGCTGTCTATGATTGGAATCCCGCAAAAGGTAAAAAAGGAGAATGGATTTTGTTATGAACTTATACTAATATAGGTATCAACATTAAAGATGGTAATAAATCATACACTGCAGAATGATGATTATTTTTCCCTGGCGATCCGAAAGAATATGTTGTCATGAAACCAAAGAACTCATTCAGTGCCACCACGTATGTATATCTTCGAGATGAAACAGTCAAGAAATTTGCTCCAATTACTTGAACTCCATACCTTAACGATGGACTTGCCTTGACCAAAGATCAGGATATAGCTCTTGGTATCTTCAAGTGACAAAACGCAATGCTTGTTCAAGAAAGATATACCAAAACAATAAATGTGTATACTTTTGATTCCATTCAACACAAATGGACATTGACAGATACACTTATCAAAGCTAAAAAGATTTATGGAAACGATCATATCATTCTCGGAAGTTTGGAAAACAATAGTACAGAAGTGCTTATAGATCCAGATCTTCTTCTCGACACCGATGCTGATGGAGTAACAGATTGTTTAGATGCCTGTCCATTGGTTGTATGACCTATCAATGGTTGTCCAAAGACCGTAAGCGTAAATGCACTCATGAAAATTGATCAAAAAAATAACCAATACATAGAGGGAGTAAGTAATGTAAAAGTATATGCTGTTGACAAGATTTGTGCAGAAACACAAGTAGGCCCATGGGCTACATTTACCAAAAAAGATTATATCAACAAATCCGCCGGTATAAATACCATCATAGCAAATTGTACTCCGGTGTTTTGTACTACAAATTCTCAAGGATCATGTAATCTCAATATCACAAATAACAATGCTTATGTGTCATTTGCAACCAATGGACCTGCAGGCACTCCATTTATCAATGGATACAACCGAGCTATTTACCGCGATGAATTTACATTAGATGATGATATGATAGAATATCAGCGATTAAAGAGCTACGGATGTAAAAATCAGGCTACCGTGACCTTGTATAGCGCATGAACAATACTTTGATCTCTTCTTGAGATTATCCCTTCAGAGCTTATTGTAGAATTTGATCCTACACAACTTGAAACATTTGGATTACCTCTCGATACAGAATATGTCTATCCTATCGTATTTGAATGAGATACTCCTTGGGTAGCTGAGCTAAATATTCAGGCTCCAGCAGGGTATGAAATCACTACAAACAATATCGTCAATGTAGATGATCCTAGTACCATATTCTATGTGGGACTTAAGAAAATTCCATGATCTGCATATCATAAAAATGCTAGTTCATTATTGTCATTATTTACCTCCAAAGCCTACGCGCAAGAGGTAAGCACGATGGATTTCACGGTTCAGGCAAAACATCCAGCAGAAGCAGAATACAAAGATCAAACCGTATCTGTGCAACAAGAAGCAGTCGTCGGAAGTGCTAATGATCCTGAAGCCATACAACAAGCTATGGAAGCCGCGCCTTCTGAAGCTACGATTCCAACTCCTATCGCTGCTACTACGTCAATTGAGACAGAAACAGTGCCTATGCGAGCATGGATTGTTATAGTGATAGTTGTTTTGTGAGGAGTAGGCTTTGCAACTATGAGCAAAAAGAGAAGTAAGAAATAACCTGCCAAACAAAAATTCATACATAACGAGGAAAAGGGCTGTGGAAACAAGCCCTTTTCTTTTATTGAACAAAATATATTTTTTGATTTTTCCCATCGCCGCTTTTTCTGATGTATACGGCGTTAGGTTTTAGTTGAGAAACTTCTCTGCCAGACAGGTCATAATATACGACCATATGGTTTGAAGTTTGTTCTTCGCTAGGCAAAGAACGAAGAGAGGTGACAATGACATCCACCGTATCCTGTACGGTATCGGTACCGCACATGTTACTAGCGGTGAGAGTTACTACATAGCTACCGCTAGCAGAATAAATTTTTGTTGGAAATTGTTCTGTTGAGACGCTGTCACCCCCATCACCGAAGTTCCAGAGATAATCCCAGGAATTCAGCGACTCATTGGTAAAAGCAACTTCGTTGCTATTTACTACTGTAAATGAGAACTGAGCGATTGGAGATGACCATACAAGTACAGTAGCCATCCCACTAGCAGTGCCAGGAAGACCAGATGCATCACTGACGTGGCCGCACTGGTAGCTATTGTGGTAGCTAGGTTTGACCCAAAACGTATAGGGTGATGATTGGATACCATTTATGGTATCCATATCCCCATTGTCTTGTATATAGACAATGCTCCAAGGAGCAGTGCCCGTGAGCTCTACAGTTATCAGAGCCGAATCACCCTGACAAAGCTCAGCATCTCCAAAGAGATGTGCAGTAGGGCCTTCCGCTTTCGCTACATTGATTGCTATCATCCCGATAGCCACCAACAACAATAATTTTGTTTTCATATGAGTACTTTTTTTAGATTTGACATTTTATTTGTTTATGACATTATATGTATTTACCAACAAAAGTCAAGCCTAAAGTTCTGGCAGAGAATGAGGATTTGAAATTACTTGCCATTTAGGTATAAGGAAATCATTCATTCATAATCCATTTTTTAATTAGTAATATTTCATTGATATGCATCTCCGTCAAGAACGAGAACTCCGTGGTCTCATAAACCAATTCTCCAATGAAAAAATCTTTGACCTCTGCGACAAGGGAGGACAAAAATTCTATATAGGATTTGATCCATCAGCTGATTCACTGCAGCTAGGAAATATGTTTTCCGTCATGGCCGCAGTACATCTCATGAGATATGGCAACAAGTGTTATTTCCTCGTAGGAGGAGCGACCGGGATGATCGGAGATCCATCCCAAAAAGACGCTGAAAGAAGCTTCCTTTCGGAAGAACAACTTCGCCACAATGAGCAATGCATCTACGATCAGCTCAAGCACTTTCTCGAAAATATCAAGAAAACCTACGACATCAAATTTGACTATGAGATGGTCGACAACTACGATTTCTATAAAGACATGAACTATCTCAAGTTCCTTCGCGAAGTCGGAAAATACATCACCGTCAATACCATGATCGCCAAAGAATCCGTAAAAAAAAGAATAGAAGATCCTGCCTTATCGATCACGTATGCAGAGTTTAGCTACATGTTGATCCAGGGCTACGACTTCCTTCATCTCTTCGAAAGCCATGACGTCAAGCTCCAGCTTGGCGGTTCTGATCAGCGAGGAAATGTGACTACCGGCATGGAGATCATCAGGAAAAAACTCGATCAAGAAGCCTTTGCTTTGACCATTCCATTGATCACTGATGCCTCTGGCAAAAAGTTTGGAAAGTCTGAATGAAACGCCATCCGAGTAGACCAAGAAAAAAATTCCCCCTATTTCGTGTACCAGTTCTTCATGAACGTAGAAGACGCTTTGGTAGAGAGATTGCTCAAAGTATTTTCTCTCAAAACACTTGAAGAAATAGACACCATCGTAGCAAAACACAATGAAAAGCCAGAGCTTCGCTATGGACAAAAAGAGCTTGCGAGCTGGGTAGTTGAGGTGCTATTTGGCAAAGAAGCGGTGCTACAAGCAGAGAAGATTTCAGACATATTTTTTGGTGAAGTGCAGAGACTTGAACTAGTCAAAAGCCTCTCACCAGAAGATATCAAGGCACTCGAAAAAGAAGTAGGCGGTTGCGAAATAGCAGGAGATGGGCTGAAGATTCTCGATATTTGTGTACAAGCAGGCCTCGCTTCTTCAAATGGTGAAGCTAAAAAATTGATCCAATCCAACTCATTATATTGCAACGAAGAAAAAATTTCCGATCCACAAAAAACATTTAGCAAAGCCGATCTTATCAATGGTATTTTGCTTTTGAGAAAAGGAAAGAAAACCTTTAAAGTCGTGAAAGTATGGTAATCTCTCGCGTCATTAGGTGTCATTGCAACGTCATTGCGAACGCAGTGTGGCAATCTATACTATCATTTATCTCATATTTTTTTGCATGGATATCATAGAGCAAGTGAGAAGCTTTGTGGAAGATGAAAGTAAAAAACCTACAAGCAAATATGGCTACGATCCATATCTTTTCCATTTTATTCCGGTAGTAAACTACGCGCAGACCTTAGCTGAACAGCTAGGTGCAGACAAAGAAATAGTAAGCATCGCCGCGCGACTACACGATATTGGTTCGATTATACATGGCAGAGAAGACCATCATATAACGGGTACACAGATCGCAGAAGAAAAATTACAAGAACTGCACTATTCATCAGAAAAAATTGAGCTGGTCAAAAAATGCATTTTGCATCATAGAGGATCAAAAGATTTCCCCAGAGAAAGTATCGAAGAAAAAATCATCGCCGAGGCCGATGTTATGAGTGCCTTCGAAAATATCTGAGGCCTATTCAAAGCAGCCTTCTTATATGAACATATGTGACAAGGAGAAGCCAAAGAATCCGTGAAACAGAAGCTACAAAACAAATGGAATCAACTTCATTTTGATGCATCCAAAGAACTTATTAGACCAAAATACGAAGCGGCTATGTTACTCTTATCGTAGGTCTTTATATTTTTGATAATGACAATGAACATCCTCTTCATCTGCAAATCCAACATTTCTAGAAGCCAATGTGCTGAAGAATTTTTTAACCAAAAGTCAAAAAAACATAGAGCTATTTCGGCAGGGATTTCGCCTATAAAGGAAGGTCAAGAGATTATTCAAAATATTCCAGAGACAAAAAATGCCAGAGAAGATGCTGAAAGATATGGACTTCATATCGGGAATAAAATAAGAAAACAAATCACTGAAAATTTGCTTAGTGAAGTAGATCAAGTCTATGTTTTATTGGACCAAAAAGAAGTTCCAGAAGATATAAAAAATAATCCAAAGGTCATCATGCATCCTTTCAAGAACAAAAGAAATTTACCAAAAGAAGATAGGGATCAAGTTATTTCAGACATCAAAAAATTCGCTGAAGATCTAGCAAAATCTTTGGATGAGAGTCATTAGAAAAATATTTTCATAAGTATGTACTTTCTGAATGCTCTGTGTGCCTTGTCTGCACCCGGCCCTACTTTTGGTAGTCCAAGAAAAAATTAAAAAAAATTTCTCCACTCTGGCTGACAAATCCACCTTCCGCTTTGCTCCCTCCTCCTTTGCTCAGCTTTGCTGGATCGAGATCAAAGAGGACGACCGGTACGCATCCAATGTGTGTCCCTTGATTTATCCTCGAAGAGGGCAAGGGCGAAGTCCTCGTAGAGGGGAGGGGGACCCTTTGGGGGAGGGATTTGTTAGCCAGGCAAAAAAAAGAAGAAAGTATGAACAATCGGTCCACATAAATAAATGCCTACATCGCGCAGATAAAAAAACTAGGAGTTGACTTTTCACATTTTATGTGTATATAAGAAGCATAAACCAAATCCAAAAAATATATGACAAAGCAAAGAAAACGATCGTCTTTAGATCAGGAAATGAGTCAAAGACGCAAATTTGAATCAATTATTATGAAGGGGCTCCTTTTGCAAAAATACAAAGTTGAACCCGGTGTCAATGTCATTCGTTTCGACACAGAGCATCGTGTGGCCAGTATTACAATTACCAACGATGTTGTGATTCAACAAAACGAAGGAAAAAAAACTCCAGTCACCTTTCATTCATTAGTTTTTGGGGGAAGAAGGGGCATGGAAATCATTGACGAATATGCAAGTTCTACTGAATGGTTAGACTACAGAAAAAGCTCCGAATTCAGAGAAAAAATAACAGAATTGCGTCAACATTATGCTGAAAAAAATGCTGGAAAAGGTAATGCATCCGATTAATATATAAGTCGAAACTATTGAATATAATCCCTGCAACACAGGGATTTTTTTATTCGTATATTTTTACTTCACCCATTCCATATCCTTCGCTATCTGCGCTTTGAGCGCTTCAGGAGTAGAAAATTCTATGATATCTCTGATTTTTTTCTGTACTTTTACGGTGATGGTTTGTCCATAGAGATCTCCATTAAAATTTGCTAGCATGACCTCTGTAGAGATACTGTCGTGATAAGTGGATCTATAGCCAAAGTGCATCAGACCCTTATATGTTTTTTTATTTCGTAGCACTTCTACGAGATAAATTCCATGCGGAAGTTCGAGATTGATGACATCAAGATTTGCGGTATGGAAGCCGCGTCCCTGGCCATGAATGACGAGAGCGGAAAAGCTGATGAGTTTATTTTGTGCTTGCACGATCTTAAAAATAGCAAACAAAAGAACCAGAGTAGCGCCGATTTGTAATGGACTAAGAACATTTCCATTGAGAAAATAATCAAGAACGATCGCTGACAATGGCCAAAATAATTCCAAAATAGTCGCTTGCGAAGCCTTCACACGCTTCAGTCCAAAGTAGTACAAAAACATAGCAAAGGCGCCACTCGTAAAGACGATGATTATGAGAGATATTCGATGTGAATTAGTCAATAATGAAATACTTCCAAGATCCCGGGTGACCAACAACACCAAAAAAGCAAGGATACTCGTGATTCCAAATCTCAATCCAGTCGTCAATTCAAAATCCAGATTGCTGACTACTTTTTTGCCCAAGACCGTGCCAGCAGCAAACGAAAATGCAGCAATCAAAGCATAAAATGCAGCAATCAGAGCATAAAATGCCGCACTATGTAAAAATTGTATACTAAAAACATCTAATCCATCTTTCCCAAACGCGATGAGATATGCAGCTCCGATTGCGACGATTGCCCAGACATAAAATCTGCTGGGGAGTTTTTCTTTGAGAAGAATTCTTGCCAAAATGAGTGCAAAAACGGGCTGAAGCTTCTGAATAAGTACTACGGTAGCGAGTGTTATCTGTCCTCCAAATGCCGCAAAAAACGCTTTGGTGATAAAGACTGTTCCGATCAATCATCCCAAAACACTGACACCGATGATGGCAAATCGATCAGTTGTGGAGAGGACTTTCACCTTCCACCGCCTTTTGACTAGCCAAGGAAGAAAGACCAAAAATCACAAGACATGCTCAAGAAAGACGACAACTACTGCAGGCAGAGTATAAAATTGTGGCCTCAAAAATATTCCATCCAAACTTCGAAACAACGCCGCCAACATAATAGCTAATGCGCCTCGCAAGGTTCGTTTGTTTATTTTGAGTTTTCTAAACATTAATCATGGGAATCAAGATAAATAGCTCATTTTATATATACAATCATATCATACTTTCAATGCTTTCTCTTTGACTTTTCAATTAACCTTGACTTATTTGGACAAAAAAATATAGTCTACCGTCCAAATAATTCTGAACACAGTGAAGAATTATTTGGACGGTAGCTACATAGTCAGGAGACTATGAAACTCTGTGGCCTAACTTTTTAGATTATTTTTTTGTACCAATGAATATTAATAAGAAAGCGCTTTTTGTACTACTTATCCTTGCTTCTTTATTTACGATTTTTTTCGTAGGAAGAGAATTCAATAAAGAGACAGGACAAAGAAATATGATAGTGACATCAGACGGATTGTCGTATTTTAGAAAAGGACTTGATGTATCTGGAGGGACAAAATTGACCTACAGAATTTCATATGACAAATATGAAAAGATATATCAGGGTGCTGAGCTTACCGCTATCAAAAAATTGATAGAAAATATTATCCTCAAAAATATTGATGGAAGAATATCAAAACTAGGAGTAAGTGATTATAAGGCATACGTACAGAGCTTAGACAATCAGCAATATATCGTCGTAGAAATAGGAGGAATCGCAGATCTCAATCAAGCAAAAGAAATCATAGGAAAGACAGTCGAACTTGAATTCAAACTCAAAAACCCTGAATCGCCAACTCCACAAAGCATTGCAACAAGAAAAGCTATCGCACAAAAACTTATGGCAGAGATAGCAAAAACACCCGAATTGATCAAAAAAATCACTGAAGGAAAAATGTCGGAAGATATTTACTACAACGCATTCTCGTGAGCAACTATCGATCAACTCCCAGAACTCTACAAAAACAACAAAGCGACGCTTGATAAGATGGAGAAAGGAAAATTATATGGATCGCTCATAGAAGGCACATACATGACTTTAAAAAACCAAAATAATTTGGCGACAGGAGAAGCAGTCAAATTGGAAGGATTTACGATGGTGCGCTTGATTGATAAAACAGAAGGGAAAGATATGTCAGGAAATGTTGCAACATTATATACCCTCGAAGATGTATTTGTACAAAACAAAGAAAATCGAATCGCTGCCACAGATAAAGAAAACAATATCCTCAATGGCGCATATTTTAAGTTTGCAAACACAAGCACATCAGATATGGGTGAGCCAGTAGTAGCAATCAATCTAGATGACAAAGGTAAGGAAATATTCTGTAATATTTCTGAAGCGAATATTGGCAAGCCTATGGCTATCTTTGTAGGAGGAGAGCTGCTTACAGCACCAAATATTCAAAGCAAGATATGTGGAGGAAGTGCACAAATTGATGGATCATTCACTTCAGAAAGTGCAAAAGAGTTGTCAGATGCACTTAACGATGGAGCATTGCCAGCACAACTTATCCTTACCCAAGAAGAAAAAATTTCTCCTACACTTGGAGACAATGCCTTTACTGGTGCATTGTGGGCTATGTTTGCAGGATTCATCGCAATCGCAGTATTGATCTTCTTCATGTATGATTTCAAAAAAATGATACTTACCTGTTTAGTGCTTGGATCATTCCTTATATTGTTATTTGGATTGATCAAACTAAGTGACTATGCATTATCACTCAGTGGAATTGCAGCTATCATCCTTGCAATCGGAATGGCAGTAGATGCAAATATCTTGATGTACGAAAGATTCCGTGAAGAAATAAAAGACGGAAAGAGCATGGCTTGAGCTATCGAGCACGCAAGAGATAGGAGCTGGGCAGCCATCAGAGATGGTCAGATAAGTGCAGGTCTTATAGCGCTTTTGTTATTTACTATGGGTATAAATATCTTCAAAGGATTTGGAGCAATGATGCTTGCTTGTCTTATATTGACGCTAGCTTTCAATGTGCCTTTGACCAAGATGTTGATGTATGCGTTTTATGACAAGAAAAAGGATTAAGCAATTGCCTAATTACAAATTCCAGATTTCAGATTCCTTTATATTTAATTTGTAATCCGCAATTTGTAATCTTTTAATTTATTAATTATTGAAAAGTAATGAAGTTAGACGTTTCAGACATCAAAAAGAACACCGTACTTGAAATCGAAGGTCAGTTGTTCAAAGTAGTGGATTTCTCTTTCATGCAGATGCAACAAAGACAAGGGTCATACACATTCAAATTAAAAAATCTGATCACAGGAAACGTACAAAATATGACATTCAAGTCTGGTACGATGATCGAGAAAGGTGATGTGGTTACTCAAAATGCCGTCTATTTATACAATGCGTGAGATACCTATTCGTTTATGGAAAACGATACTTGAGAGATGCACGATCTAGATAAAGATGCTATAGAAGATGTAGTGCCTTATCTCAAAGAAAATCTTGATCTCTTCTTGATGACACACAAAGGAAAAGTATTAAGTGTCTTGCTTCCCAACACCATCTCTTACAAGGTCGTTTCTACAGTACCTGGAGTCAAAGGAGATAGAGCAAAGACAGGGAAAAAGCCAGCTACTATCGAGACAGGATTGGAGATTATGATCCCTCTTCACAAAGAAGAAGGTGATACAGTCACAGTCAATACTATTACAGGAGAGACCATTTAAAAATTACATAATACAAAAAGTCTGCGCGTTAATACCGTTCAGACTTTTTTCTTTTTTTTGACCCATGAGTGAGTGTGTTGTTTGATTACATTATACACGAGCCATAAAAATAAAAGGATGAAAAAACCATAATAACCACTAAATATGCTAAGCGGATTTATTTTCCATCCATAATGTTGCAAGATCAGGCACGCAAAACACCACCCAAGCAGAATGATTCCTATGATCAAAAAAGGAAATAATTCAAGCAAGAGGGGGTATAATGTGGCACGATACAATCGCAACATTTTGACGATTCTTCGTTTTCTTTTCATAGAGTATGTATTTGTTAATGTGAGGTATAGGTATCTATTTCCTAGTATAAGTCAATACTAGCTTATTTTTTCCACACGTTCATCATGTTCGCTAGTGGTATAGATGCCCAATAAATAGCATAGCTTGAAAAGGACAAATGCGATGAAGCTCATGGCCCAGAAAACGATTCTGACAAAAGGATAGAGAAGCAAAAACAACAATAAAATAAGTGATGCGGCAAATTCTGTTCTTCCAAATTGTCCATTCACTTTTGCCAAAAGATAATCACATATGCCCATACTGGTAGAAACATTTTCAGTCTGAATTTGTTGCACAAGCTTTTTGGAGGCTCGTCACAAAGGCCCTGTGTCGGGAGTGATACTAAGTTGCTGGTCAAATTGTATAGCATCTTTTATGTTTGATCAAAAGAATATTTTTGCCTGATCTTTTAATTTTTCAACTTCAGTGAGTCATAGTTGGAAAGGTCTTGTGACGGTGTCGACGACCATAGCAGATGAATCAGAAAGTCATTGGCAGGTAAAAGGAAACGTAGTGTATAAGCCTATCAATGCAACTCCATATCCTATAGTGACAAAGACCGTAAAGATATATCCGCCGGCCATAAAATAATTCATGGAGCTGAATTTAATTCTATTGTTCAATTGTGCTTGAAGATAGTTGCCTAGCATCACGATGCCTGCATGCAAGGTGAGGATGGACATGATAGTCCAGAAATCCATATTCCCAAGCCATATCGACATGCCTACAGCAAGCGTACCGACGATGACCACAAATTTCCAAAATTTCTCTTGATAAGTTTCCATGCAGAAAAAATGAAACATCACAAACAATCACAAAAAATATAACATAGACGAAAGTACCGCTATTTGTCCAAAGAGCGTGTAGAACGCCATCGCATAAAAAAATAAGGATAGAATACTTACTACAATTAATTTTATAATTTTAAGGAGTGGTCGTTTTATCATCGAGGGAAAAGGAGATTAATAAAATATGTACCTGCAAAAAGCAGAATCCAAAAGCTGAATATCATAAAGGGAATAAATGGAAGTACATGAAGTGAGCAGTTAACAGTGAACAGTGAATAGTCCGATCTCCAATTATTCTTTATTGTTAGTTGTTCGTTGTTAGTTGTTAACTTTATTATTCCATACCGCACAATTCACAAGAGACTGCTCACCACAAAAAACAAGATGAGAAGTTCAACAACACGCATCCAAGAAAATGAAAGCTGATTGAAAGAAAACACAAAGGGCAGCAAAGTTCCGAGTAAAAATCATAACATCACATCACCCTGTCCAAACCCTTCCGAAATATCATCCTCTTGTGCATCGTTCAATGTTCAAATGGTTTCAGTAGCGTCTTTTTGCGATTTGTACTTTATTTTCACATACCATTTCGCCGCATAAAATAGCCCTACACAAATTCCTCCAAGCAAAAAAGAAAGGAAGAATGCCTGCCCATAATTTCCTATCGGGAAGATAAATTGTCCAAGCAAGGATACTGACAAAGCCACTCCTCGCAAGGGAACATGCAACTCCAATTTTTGAAAATCATACACGATCAAAAGCAATAACAGCCGATTGATTATCAGGAAAAAGATCATTGTCCCCGTTCCTCGTCCCGCGACCCGCGCCCCTCAGAGGTAGGTAGTCACAAAGGTAAGACCTGACAATATCTCAAGGGTAGGATAAAATGTTGATATAGGCTCCTTGCAATGTTCACACATACCTCTTTGGAGAAAAAAGCTGAGAATCGGGATTAGATTTCTTGGTTTCAATTGTTTTTTACATTTGGGGCATTGAGAAAATCCAAAACATATACCGTGCAAAATGTGTCTATTTACACCCTCGCCAAGCCTCGTGACAAGCACAGACCCCAACGATCAAAATATGCTTCCGAGAATAAACAGTCAGATTATGATAAGTATCAGATTCATTATTTTTTATTTGATTGATAGATAAAGAGAACGATCATTCCCACAAGAAAGAGAAATCAGAGAACAATAAGGCTTGCAACCATTGCAGTGAAGATAAAAAGATAAACGCTGTCATTTTATACTTTGTACTTGTTACTTTGTGCTTGGTACTTTGTCCTCGTCCCTCGTCACTGATGCGTAGAGTTTATATCGATAATATGCAAAGAATGCTCTGATGAAGCTGCTCATATATGCCGAAAATACAGTCAATAAAAAGAAGATGATGTAGATGATTATTTTGACGATAGGGTAGACGATGAGGCCTCGAGAGAGAGAAAAATAGATAAGGAGAAAAGGAATTCCTACTAGCAAAAGGAGATTAATAGAAAAATTAAATAATAACACGGTCTGCATCCGCATATATTTTCTTGAGAGTGAAAGATTGTTTTTTGCTATTTCCAGGCTACGTTTGAGTGCTTCATAGAGGGGAAGGTTTTCGATAGTAATGCAATATCTTGTATATGCTTTGAGCGTATTGATAGTTACGATGCTGATTCGCCACAAAATCATAAGAATTAGTACTCGTGGATTAAAAATATTTCCTACAATCAATATCCTAAATAGTGCTAGAAAAAAGGTAGTCGGAGAGGTAATCATGCCAAGTGCACCATATTCAAACATCGGAAAAAAATTGAATCGACCCTTTTTGAGTGCGTTTCTGAGTCCCCTTCTATCCTTGAGGTAATGAATGATAGCAGATTGCCCTACGGGATAGATAATAGAATAGGCAAGAAAAAGGATGACGGTGACGGTGATGACGATGGCCATGATATGATTTCCATTGATTTCTTGAACAAAAAATTCAGCTACTTTTCCTATATATAGACCATTTTCATAGTTCATAGCCAAGAGACTATTGAGATTGAGAATAATAAGGAGGATCACAATGAGCGAATGGAAAAAAGACGTCAAAAAAGTGAGTCTGATGATTCTCACATCAGTGTGCATTTCATGAATGGATTCTTTGATGATATCTTTAAACATGGCTTTTTTATAAGCAAAGGAAGGTAGCTATTCAAGTCTTTGTAGTACAAAATAGAGCAGTAGCACCAAACCCATTGAAGTGATAAAAGACTTGAAATATGATAGTAGATAGATAACAAATGATACGTTGTAATAATTTTATATTATTTACATCATCAATGAAAAAGCGTTCAGTATTACGAAGAACATGAGTATCAAAACAAAAAAATCAAAAAACAGATTTAGTAGTTCGTGAAGCTCAGCCCGATCAAAATCAATCAGTACATCTTTTGTTCGCCTGACTCGCACAAGAATTAACAAAAAAAGGCATCTATCAAGAATGAAGTGTGTACGAGGAATATGAAAATATGTCCTATGCTATGAAGGGGATTTACACCTATTTGTACGATCAGAAGCGCTCTTCTCTTAGTACCGAAGATGCTAAAATATTCGCATCTTATCTCATGGGTAGAGTACAATCACTCAAACAAGTTATCGAAAAAACTAAAAAATAAATGTCTCATTTTACTCGGCTCACTCATGATATGGAATTATCTATTGTGCAATATATGCAACAACTAGGGCAGGGAACTGTTGTAGATGCGCTATCGCAATTCATAAGTCGGATGCCCTTTCTTGGGGTGTTGTGGGTTGTGATTATAGTGATGCTCATACTCAGACAGAGAGCAAAATGGAAAGTAGTTATCACGAGTTTTGCCTTATCGGCAGCGGTTTTTTTTATTATTTCCGAATGGGGATTGAAACATCTATTTATAGGCGCAATAGGATTTAGAGAAAGACCTTATATAGCTTACGCTGAGAAGATTATGCCCATCGGGGCTTCATTCGCGGATACTTCATTTCCTTCGGATCATATGGCAAGTACACTTGCTATGCTGACTACCTTGTTATTTTTTATTCCAGGCACACGGCCATTTGCTCTCGTCTTTGCACTCATGATGGCATTTAGCAGAATGCACAATGGCATGCACTATCCAAGTGATGTAGCGGTGGGGGCACTATTGGGAATAGGATATGGTCTGGTAGGCTCATGGCTTGCTAGGAAAATCATAAAAAATAAAAAAGCATAAGCTACGTACATTATATTTTTTATCAAATATATAGAAAAAAGAGAAGCCTCTCCAAGAGAGGTGTTTTTTATAAAAAATCATTTTTTTTTGTCTACTTCTCCATCATTCATAGCACCCAAAAAATCAAAAAACCTAAAAATAATGAAAATAAGAAAGGATAGGTAAGCACTATAGTATGGTAAATCAATATAGACAGAGTTATTCATCACATCGTCAGAAGTAGACGAGAAAATCGGCCCCAAAACTGAGATTATTGCGTTTTCGTAAAAAATATATAGATAGGTGATGCGAGATAAGAGTAGGTAGAGAGCTATAAATATAGATATTTTGACATAAAAAATAAAACAATTTAGAATAAATGTCAATGATATTTTTAGTGTAGTGTTTTCGAGATGTTGCCAACTCGCAAGGTAAGAAGCTATTTCTATTGAAAAATTCTAACAAAACATAAATCTCAGGTTGATTTGTTTTCTTTTTTATATTCTTGCAAAAAGTAAATGAAATTTCTTCACAGCCACGTCCAAAGAGTAAAAAGAATTCATGCACAATTCCTTGGACTAAAAACATTTCACAAACACATCATCGCATGGTCAGGATTGGTTGTGTTGGTTTTGTGTTTTGTTTTTATCTATTCTGCAAGTGCACAACAAAGTTGTTCTTGAACTCCACAAGCATTTTGTACGCCAGAAAATACACAAGGACATTGTACTTGGAGTGGTGGTACTTGTGTAGATGTGTGAGGTTGAGGCTGATGATGAGGCACAGGATGAAGTGGCGGATGAGCACCTCGAGACCAGATTTACGGTGCTATAGGAAATACACTTTCTGGACAAGGAATAAAAAATAATTTCTCACAAGTCACTACAGGAAATGCTCAAAATTTCACATGACTCTATTTTGCAAAAATGTCCGGTGATAATGAATTATGAAGAATTACATTTTCTACTGGATTAGACCTCACCGATACAGGAACACAAAATTTTCTCTCTGGCGAACTGCCAAGTTCTATCGGTATGGAAGAAGGACAAGTGCGATTTAGACCGGGACTAGGATTTGAAGGCAAAGCAGCCAGTCTTGAAATCAAAATGCCAAAATTTCGAGAACCATATCTTAGCGGTATGGATGCAAATGATTTTTATGTGAGAGAATGAAGCGGTGGCGCACTCACAGGCAATAATATGATCAATGGTGTGACACCATGAGGTCCATGTATGACAGGACAATTTGGATGTTCAATAAATTTGAATGTCGGCCACTTTACGATGTTTGGTGTAAAGCCGATATTGACGTATGTACATATCCGATCTGATGCATGAACAGGTACGGTGTGATCATGAACGACGATATATCTTGCCTTTACAGGAAGTGAGCCATTAGACTCGATTACCGTAGGTATCGCAGGCAATCCTGCATCACTTGTAGGATGAGGAGGTACAAATCGAGTATATTCTCTTGTCCTTACTACAGGATGAGTGGAATGAACAGATGTACCATTTGCTATACATTTTAGTGATTATTTTGGCAATGGAGGAAATGAAGTCACCGGAAGTACAGATGCATCGTATGTCAGATATCACCAAGCATCTACCGGACCAAATCGAGAAGAAATCTACGGTCAGATTTGAGCAAATCTCATAGCATCAGGCATCAAAAATAACTTTAGCTGAGTAAACAACACAAATGCAGATAGCTATTCAGGATTGTTTTTTGCAAAGATGTCATGAGAGACGGAACTAGGAAGGATCACCTTTCCTCAGGGAATGGATTTGACTAATAGTGGCACACAACAAATGCTTCAGAATCTATGACATCCAGGCCTGCTGGACATGGCTTGAGGATATATTAAATTTTCTCCAGGGCTACAGACAGCACTCAATACCTGAGCTCAATTGAGCATGAATTTTGATACAGGAAGTACCTTTATCTCTATGGTAAATAATCCAAATTTCTTTGAAGTGGAAAATATGTCAGGGGATTTAGTGAATCCAAGTGATGTGCTTTCAAATGTGCATTGAGCATGTGGAGTAGGAGAGCCATATTGTACCATTGTTTTTGATACGCAACATTTCACTGAATTTAGACTTAAGCCATTTTTGACAAGCGTCCATGTTGAGTCTTCAAATACTAATACATGAATCGCATATCCAGGCGACACCGTGTATCTCACTTTTCAATCCAATGATGCGATTACGGGAGTAGTGATATATATTGGAGGTAATAATATCCCTCCTATAGGATGAGGAACTTCATGGACAGGAATGTACGTAATGACGTGAAGTGATACCACAGGCAACATTCAATTTACCATCGACTATGTGAGCTACCAAGGCATGTCATGAGTGACAACGACATGAACCACAGATTCATCAGCAGTGACATTTTATCTTGTGGATCCATATACGATAAGTAGAGTAAAAAACATAACTCAACATATATGATATGACACCATTCAAGAAGCAATTAACAGCGTCTGAACAGATGACATTATTACAGTAGAAAGTGGAGCATATACAGAAGATATTGATCTTAAGTATTGACCATTTACACTTTCCTGAATAGGAGAACCTGTTCTAGCAGGGAAAATCACACTTAAGAATTCTAGCGAACATATTACCTTACAAGGGTTCTCTCCTATCTCTACATTATATGCAGACCTGAACAATCGAGGATCAAGTCAATATTCTACGCTTAGAGATGCAATCGGATACGTAACCACAGGTGCTACGATTTTTATCAATGGTGGTGAGGGCTGAGAGTTTGCTTATGCGGATTATATGGAAGATGACGTGGTTTCTATCAACAAATCTCTTTCCATTATCGGTACATGAACATATAGACCAAATATTTATTTTGAAAATATAAATACATGAGGACGATTACTCATCAATGCTCAAAATGTTACGATAAAGAACATATATTTCTATGCTGATTATGGGATATCGGAAGTTGTAATACAGACGCAGGAGGCTACAGGAGTGAGTTTCAATAATTGTGTATTTGATTCTCTTGTGGTGGAAAATCTTAATGCAGCACCATTGATAGCCACAGGTAATTACGAACGAAACAATGGTGTAAATGAACCGACGAGATATTCCGGTAATATATATTACATCCCACGATGTACTGATGAAGCATGTACTACGTTTCAATATACTGGCTATGCACAAAGCAGAGTCAAAAACATTACTCAGACAAAATGATACGATACTATCCAAGATGCTCTTTCAGATCCAACAATAGCCTCTGGAGATGTGATTACGGTACAAAGCTGAGTGTATGAAGGAGACGTCTGAATCAATCAGACTGTTGTGCTTTCATGAATAGACAATCCTGTGATTTCAGGTCAGGTGCAATTTTCAAAAGAAGGCATCATTATGGAATGATTTACTGTCATGGATATCAAAGTGAGTAGTTCTAGTGAAAATAATTTACTACCTGCAGCAATAGCTGCGATTTCACCAAATGGGACAATCAGTGTTGGGTATGAGGCATGATTTTATTATCAGGAGCCAAGTACTGTGTATATCAACAAGCCAATGACCATTGTCTGAGTTGATGGTAAGGCACATATACAAAACGGTAATTTTAATATCACTACATGATGAGTAATTATCAGAAATCTCAAAATAGATGCAGGAAGTTTTGTAGTAAACACTCCAGGAGTAGTAAGTATTGCTGATAATATATTTACCAATCCTATGGGCATAGCAGTTGAAAATCAGAATGCTATCTATGTCTATGCAACAGGCAACTACCGATGAGCAAATTCTAAAGATCCTGTTGCCAATGGCGTCATTAGTGGTAACGTATATTATACACCATTCTGCAATGATCAAAATTGTTCCATGCTGATTTACACGGGATATGCAGAGAGTAGAGTAAAAAATGTAACACAGAAGATATGATTTGATACCATCCAATGAGCAGTTATGTGATGATCTGATCCTGCTTATATGGGAGCGATAAATGGTGATGTGATTACTGTTGAAAGTTGATCTTATGAGAAAGAAGGTGATGTGGGCATTAGCAATTCAATTACGCTTTCATGATTGGGTAATGTCTACTTCTCAGGAAGATTGTATCTCAATCGAAACAATATCACTATCCAGTGATTTAATTTGCCTACTGTTTCTGTCGGCGCATGAGGTAATCTTCAAGATGCAGTAGATGCGGTGAATAGTGGTGGAATCGTATATGTAGACGGAAGCTCTTGATTTGATCCAAACAATGAACCGGGGATTTATATCAACAAACCACTTACTTTCATAGGTAATACATGATTAAATAGAGCAGATCTAGTATTTACAGGTACATGAGTAATTATCGACTCACCAAATGTGACATTCAATTATATGTCATTTAGAGGAAATCCTACCTCCACAATCATAAAAACAAACGTGGTAAATGGAGTACGTTTTAACAATTGTAGATTTGCTAGTGGTATCGTTGAAAATGCTGCAAGTTGATGGTTGTACGCTACAGGAAACTATCGATGAGCAGGCCTAGAGCCGCTCGTGGGAACAAATTTTTCATGACAGATAAAATACAGTCCACGATGTATAGATAGCGGATGTATGGTACTAGGGACAAATTCACCAGTAGGAACGATTTCCTATTCGATTACAGGATGGACAAATCAAAACGTCACAGCAAGCATAAGCTTCAATAAATGATGAATAACGGTCACAAATAATGGCTGATCCACAGGATACCTCTTTACCTGAAATGGATCATTTACCTTTGAATTCCAAGACGGTCTTGGAGAGACGGGAATTACTACAGCGATGGTGACATGAATCGATAAAACAGTACCGACATTTACAAATCTCATCAGCTGAGGGGCATATTATGCTAGTGCAACTATCTATTATTCGGATGCCAATATTTCATGAGCCATTATCAGCTGATTGGATAACTCGTATTTCAATGGTAATTATCCTACAAATACAACCATAACTCCTCTATGAAAATTTATATTTACGGTATATGATCTTGCATGAAATAGTACGGGGGCGATTTTCTATATCGAAACTACGCCACCTACCGTAAGTAAATGATATATTTCTTCTGGCACCACAGGTAGTGATGAGACCAATATGTATTACAAAGGGACTATCAATATCAGGGCTGATGTCAGCGACAATGTATGATTGAGCGGAGCTACATGTATGTATACCACATGAAGTACTCGGATAGCTGCAACATACAATTCTACATATTGTGAAGTGACTGGGTTAACTCCAAATGCTAACATCAATATCAGATTCAAAATTGCTGACCTCACAAATCAGACAACAATCTGAACAACAGGAACGTATATTTATGACAATACGCCACCTACCGCGACGGTCAATTATTCACCTGCAACAACAACAAGTGGAAACGTAATCGCTACAATCAGTGGAAGCGAACTTATTACAGTAACAAACAATATAGGAACAAGTTACCTCTTTACAAACACAGGTTTATTTACCTTCGAGTTTGAAGATGTAGTAGGAAATACAGGAAGCACTACAGCAACCGTAGTATGGATCGACAAGATCGCACCTACAGCGTATATCAATTATTCATATACCTGACGAACAAATCAAAACGTCACTGCACGCATTACATGATTTAGCGAAAGTATCACAAATCTAAATACAGGATCTTATGTGTTTGTTAGCAACGGAATATTTGTCTTCACCTTCCAAGACCTGGCATGAAATGCAGGAGTGTGGACGGCGACAGTAAACAATATTGATAAGACGGCACCGATCATCACGATCGATCCATACACTACAGGATGGACCAATCAAAATATTTTCGTGACAGCAAGCACCAACGAATGAACACTCAATACGACAGGTCATCTCTTTACCGGAAATGGAACATTTAATTTCGTCGCTACGGACCTCGCATGAAATGTAAGTACAGGAACGGTGACGATCAGCAAAATCGATAAATCACCAGTGACCTGAACTATTGCATATTCACCGAGCACATTGACCAATCAAAACGTCACAGCGACGATATCATTCAATAAAGCATGAGTAACGATCACCAACAATTCTGGCAATACAAAAACATTTACCGGAAACAATTCTACATTTATCTTCTTGTTTCAGGATCAAGCCGGCAACACAGGCAGCAATGCCGTGAACATAAATCGGATTGATAAAGTCACTCCAACAATACTTCATTATCTCTGAGATAACACCTACGATGTCTATCTTACATGATGAACAGCAGATATGATAACATTCAGCAAACCAATCTACAACACCGGTCAGATTGTATCTATTATAAGTAGATGAGCAGATCATATACCGAGTTTCCAATGGATAGGAAATAATACCTGATTGCTCATTACCGCTCATGCATCAGGTACGACATGGGCAGACGATATTGCATGAAGCATTATAGATATGGCAGGAAACACAAATCTCGTCTTACTTATTGATTCTACGATAAACACAGGCACACAAGTACAGTGATCAGGTACTATAGCACTTACTGGCGAGGCTACGCAAGTAGTCATGAGTACGGACAATGCTACTATAAATATCCCAGAAAATGTAACGGACGCTACCATCAAAGTATCAGTAAGTACTGAAGGTTCAAACACAGTAGCTACGGTTCCAGAAATTATTATGAATGTAGATACGACAGCATTTAGCAGCAATATCGTAGTAGCAATTACCGGTGATACCAAGATTACAGGCCCAAGTACCTGGACAGGTATCATTACGCCTCCGACGATCAAATTAGTAGCCGCTGTCGCACCGACCCCAGAGACAAACAAGACAAATACTGTGGAAAAAGTCATAGAAATCTGATTTGGTGAGGGACGTTTGAGCTTCGATAAGGCAGTCAGGTTGCTTATTCCTGGTCAAGCCGGAAAGAAGGTAGGATACATTTCATGATCATCATTTATAGAAATCACTACGACATGTGTCCAAGATGATCAAGCACGAGCAGATACTGGTTTGGCAACAAATGCAGAATGTAAAAAGGATGTAGGTACATCAGACCTGGTGATATGGACAAAACACTTTACACAGTTTGTGACGTATACCCAGACGACTACTACAAGCAATACGACTAACTGATGAGGATGAGCTGCTGGCCCTCAGAAAGATATCTGTTCAGATAGAGATTGTTCCAATAGTTACTATGATGGTATCTGTGGTGTATGTCCTGCAAAACCGGCGACATGAACTATCCATAAAGCGGCAGATATGCTTATCAAGACATGATCTATTTTAGGTTCCAAATATTCTAAAGAATTAAATAATGCATACCTCTATGCCTATAGCATAGGAATTACCACAATGCCAACTATCCAGAAGGCTGATCTTGGAGGTAAACTGACGAGAGTACACATGGCCAAAATGATGGTAAATTATGCGGTCAAAGTGCTTGGTCTCAAACCAGATACTTCAAAGAAATGTGATTTCAAAGACATCTCCAATCAAAGCGCAGAACTTAAAGGATATATCGGATTGGCTTGTCAGCTTGGCTTGATGGGAACAAATGCGACCAAATTCAATCCATCGGGTACCGTTAGCAGAGCAGAATTCGGAACAGTGCTTTCTAGAGCATTCCGAGGCAACAAATATGAAAATACAAAGACCTATTACAAGGATCATCTCCAAGCACTGAAAAATGCAGGCATCATTACAAACATCACTTCGACCCTCAAAGAAACAAGAGGAAACATCATGCTTATGCTTATGAGAGCTAAATAAGACGCTAACTCTGTAGTATTGCAGAGTAACGTCTCTTTTATCCAGCATAGCTGGACAAGAAATAATCAAACAAACACAAAACATAAAAAAGAATCAGATCTCAGAAATGGGGTCTGATTTTTCTTTTTGGCTTCGTCTAGGTCTGTCGCAATTATTCTTGCAAATCATGGTCATTTGAGTATATCACTGAGATAGAAAATCCCTATTTATTTTATAATTTTGCACAGATGGACATTACTCCACACAAACAACAAATGGAAAAAGCAATTGCCCACTTAGAAGGAGAGCTCAAAGGTCTTCAGATCTGAAGAGCATCAACAGGATTGGTAGAAAATATTGATGTCGAAACACCTTATGGAAACATGAAACTTCCTACTATGGGACATGTGACATTGATGGATGCCCAGACTATCAAGATAGAACCACGAGACAAAACCAATCTCAAGCACATAGAAAAAGCTATTTATGATGCAAATATAGGTCTTGCTCCACAGAATGAATGATCGTATGTGATGATCAAGATACCGCCCTTGACACAAGAGAGAAGAATGGAAATCGCAAAACAAGTAAAAGCGATGGGAGAAGAAATCAAAGCTCGTGTCAGAATGACCAGACAAGATGCTATGAAAGAAAGCAAAAGAATATTCGACGCCAAAGAAATTGGTGAAGACGAACACAAGAGAGACGAAAAAGATATCGATGCATTAGTCAAATCTATGAACGACAAGATTGACGAGATGACAAAAAACAAGTCCGAAGAAGTCATGAAGATTTAAATACGTGAAACGGTAAACGATAAATGGCAAACGTAAGTTCTCCGTTCTCCGTTCTCCGTTCAACATTTTATCATTTACTCATCTATTCATGTTGTGATTATTATTTACAGAGATCGTCTATCGTCCCGTATTCAATATGCTCATTATTTTTCTCGCTATCTTTGGAGGTAATCTGGGAGTGGCGATAGTGCTCGTGACTGTCGTAGTCAGATTGCTTATGATCAAGCAGACATCAGCAGGCAATGACATGCAAAAAGGTATGGGAGATCTTCAGCCAAAACTTGCGGAACTTCAAGAAAAATATAAAGACGATCCCAAAAAACTTTCCGCCGAAACAATGAAGGTATTCAAAACGCATGGAGCATGACCACTCAAAGGTTGTCTCATGATGTTGATTCAGATACCAGTGTTTATCGGACTTTATCAAGTAATTATTCATATTTCTGCGGGCAATATTCCAGAGGGACGATTGTATAGTTTCTTCAGCGGATTTGGAACACATTTCCTTGATCTTAATAACATTCACACAAACTTCTTAGGCATAGATCTCTTGACCAAAAACAATATTGTTCTGACTATTTTGGCTGCGGTGTTTACCTTTCTTCAGATGAAACTTACGACCATCGCAAAGCCTGCTACACCTACACTGCCATGAGCAAAGGCTCCAGATATGGGGAAGATGATGGGCTTTATGAATATCTTCATGGTATTTATGATCGGTTCAGTAGTTTATAGCATGCAGTCAGGAATTGGATTATATATCGTAGTGACTACACTATTCAGCGTCATTCAATATACCTACCAGTATAGAACCCTCCTCAAAGTCAAATTCAATGAATGGAGAAGCAAGGGACAAAATGTAGTAATTGAAAAATAGGCGATTTGTCATTGCGAGGAACGAAGCAATCTCGCCTTCGTTTGGTTCAGATTGCCACACTTCGTTCGCAATGACGGAACCAAAAAATCAGGCCATCTATCAAAAGGTGGCTTTTTTTATCGTGAAAAATAAACGTCTTTTACGTCATTCACTTTTTTTACGTCGTTTACGAACTTACACGAGCAGATTCAAAATCAGATTTACTGTCTCCTCAAAGACGCTATGATTGAGTGTATAGAAAATAAACTGACCTCTTCTTTGGTCAGTAACAAAATTAGATCTCTTGAGTACATCGAGATGATGAGACAAGGATGCTTGTGTAATTTCAAAATGCGTTAAGAGTTCAGAAACTGTCATTTCCTTTTGTTTGAGAAGCTGGATAATCCTTCTACGGTTTTTATCAGCCAATGTTTTGAACACGATATCTATATCCATTGACAATAGATTAATAGATAAATGTCTATATAACACGTATATATTGATATTTTAGAAAAAAGCAAGTCAATTTGGTCTGTAAGGTCAGCCGAGACTTTATGACTTTATGGACTTTATGGGCCTTATTACTTCTCAGAAGCCAAGGAGAGCACAATCAAACAACAAAAACATCATTAGTCAACACATAAAATCAACAAAAACACCCCATTTTTGTCACAAACTGTCTACTTGTTCGTCTATTGTAATAGAGTAAAGAGTCGGATACTGAGTGATT
>Ga0172379_10002103_pt1 | contig 36700 bp, 34 predicted proteins | sample GrowelOW334metaG_FD_119756 | JGI IMG/M metagenome (GOLD analysis project Ga0172379, IMG submission 119756) | Groundwater microbial communities from an aquifer near a municipal landfill in Southern Ontario, Canada - Groundwater well OW334 metaG | ecosystem: Environmental > Aquatic > Deep... | reverse complement strand
CGACTATAGTAACCAGACAACCTTGCAACCCTTAAACTATGCAAGCTCATTTACTCAAAACATTGGAAGTTTGTCTGCAAACACCACATATCATTTTAGAGCGGTATCTCAGGGAAGCTATGGTACGACAAACGGTCAAGACATGACTTTTTACACCGGCAATTCAAATAATAATTATTATGGCAATGGATCTCTGATAATAACAAAAAAAGTCATAAATCTTTCTTCGGGTATTTTAACATGGCAGACATCGGTTAATGCAAATCCCGGAGATATTCTGGCCTTTGCAATAACTATGCAATCATACGGCCAAGATATTCACAATGTTTTTGTGCGTGATAATTTACCGGCAAATTTAATTTATCGGGGGAATATGACTACGAACGCAAGCTTAAATTATTCCGGCAACCCAGCCTCGGGGATTAGTATTGGCACAATTCCAGCTAGCGGAGTGCAAATTATTTCTTACCAGGTTCAGGTTGCGCCATCGGTAAATTTCACCTACGGAACAACAACTCTATACAACAACGCCACAGTTACCAGCAACGAAGCGATCAGCCAAACCGCATCCGCGACAGTTTTAGTAAATAATTCATATGTTGCAGGAGCTACTTATGTGCCAACCGGTGCGACAAACAACCCCGTAACTGACTCATTTTTCCTGCCGGTAATGCTAATTATTCTCGGCTCATGGTTTTATTTTTCAGGCCGGATATATTTATTTTCAGACTGGCTCAAAACAAAAATTTAAAGCATGGCTTTAAATAAGGAACAAAAAGAAGCGGTAGAGCATAATGACGGACCAGTGCTTATTGTGGCAGGAGCCGGGACTGGTAAAACAACTGTTATTACACAAAGAATTGCAAACCTGATTAAGCAGGGCCTGGCAAAGCCAGAGGAAATTTTGGCTGTAACTTTTACAGAAAAAGCAGCTTATGAAATGGAAGAAAGAGTAGATAAACTTCTAGATATTGGTTATGTTGACTTATGGATTTTGACCTTTCATGCGTTTTGCGAAAAAGTTTTGAGGGAAAATGCTTTAGATATTGGGCTTCCTCCTGATTTTAAAATTTTAGACAATACATCTGGATGGCTTCTGGCTCGGCAAAATTTGGATAAATTTAGTTTGAATTATTATAAGGCCATGGGAAACCCAACCAAGTTCATTCAGGCGTTAATTTCTCATTTTTCCCATTGCAAAGACGAAGCGCTTTATCCTGAAAATTATCTGGAATATGCCGATACCCTAAAAACAACCGACAATGGCACAGAAGACCAGGAGACAGAAAGGGTTATGGAGGTTGCAAACGCCTACCATGTTTATCAACAAATTTTATTAGAAAACAGCTGTCTGGACTTCGGGGACCTGATAAACTATTGCTTAAAACTTTTTAAAAAAAGGCCTTTAATTTTAAAAAAATACCGGGAAAAATTTAAATACATTTTAGTTGACGAGTTCCAAGACACAAATTGGTCACAGTATGAATTGATAAAACTTTTGGCAGAACCTAAAAATAATTTGTGCGTTTGCGCAGACGATGATCAGGCAATTTACCGCTGGCGCGGAGCAAGCTTTTCAAACATTGTAAAATTTCTGGAGGACTTTCCGAATGCAAAACAAGTTTCGCTTATAAAAAATTACAGATCTCCACAAAACATTTTAGATAAATCGTATATTTTTATAAAACAAAATGATCCGGACAGACTAGAGTTTAAAAATAAAATAAACAAAAAACTTATTGCTAACACGGCAGAAGAGGGGATTATGGAACATATTCACGAGAAAACATTAGATGGGGAAGTTGGAGAAACATTAAAAAAGATTTTAGAAATTCTGAAAAACAATAAAGATGCAAACTATAACGATTTCGCAATTTTAGTGCGGGCAAACGACCATGCAATCCCATTTATTAAGGCTTTAGAAAGATCAAATTTGCCCTACCAATTTCTGGCCTCAAGAGGGCTCTATTCAAAACCCATAATTCTAGACATAATTTCCTATTTTAAGCTTTTAGATAATTACCACGAAGGTACTGCTGTTTACCGCATCCTAAATTTGCCATTTTTAGAAATCTCTGAGGCCGACATTGCAACAATCACACAATTTTGCAGAAAAAAAACAATCTCGCTTTTTGACGCTTTACAGGAGTCGGTTTTAATCCCGGGCATTTCAGCCAAAACGCAGGAAAAAATTGTTTTTATTTTGGAATTAATAAAAAAACACAGCAGTATGGCAAGGGAAAAAGGCGTTTCGGAAATTTTTGTCGCATTTTTGGAGGATTCCGGATATTTAAAATATCTAGTCCATAATAACGAAATCGAAAAAATAGATTTGTTGAATCAATTTTATAAAAAAGTAAAAACATTTGAAGAAGTAACAATTGAGCCATCCTTGAAAAATTTTATAGAGGAAATGACTCTAGAGCTGGAATCGGGCGAGGAAGGAAAACTGGAATTTGACCCGGAAAAAGGGCCTGACATGATAAAAGTTATGACAATCCATGGGGCAAAAGGCTTGGAGTTTAAATATGTTTTTCTGGTAAATATGGTTGACCGCAGATTTCCAACCGACCAAAGAAAAGACCCTATTGAACTGCCCGACGAGCTGATTAAAGATATAAAACCAACAGGAGATGCTCATTTGCAGGAAGAGCGCAGGCTATGTTATGTGGCAATGACAAGGGCAAAAAAGGAGCTATATTTTACCTCGGCCGATGATTACGGAGGGCAAAGAAAAAAGAAACCTTCAAGATTTTTATTGGAAATGGGTTATAAAGGCGAAGAAAAATCAGAGGGCATAAAACACGGCTTGCTGGCTGGAAAATTAAAATCAACGGAACGGTTAAAACAAAAAATAGAACCGCAATTTTTACCTTCACATTTTTCATATTCCCAGCTGGCTGCTTTTGAAAAATGTCCGTTGCAATATAAATTTAATTTTATTTTAAAAATTCCAATAAGAGGAAAAGCTGTTTTTTCATTTGGAAAAACAATGCACAATACATTGTATGAGTTTTTAAAATTTGCTAATGAAGATAAAAAAATCGAACAAGAAAATCTGTTTGGAGAAAAAACGGCTAAAAAAAATCGAAAGCAAAATAGTTTTGACGAATTACAAAAATTTTACGAGAAAAATTGGATTGGGGAATGGTATGAAAACCAAAAACAAAAAGATGAATATTATAAGCTCGGCAAAAAAAATATAAAAGAATTTTACGGGAAATTTGAAAAGAATCCGCCGAAAATTTTGAAGGTCAGTGGCCAGCCAGCCCTGGAATTGCCGTTTAATTTAAAAATTGGCGAGCACACCTTGTATGGCGTAATTGACAGAATGGATGAGGCAGAAGACGGCGTTGTAATTATAGATTATAAAACAGGGCAATCAAAAGACAAATTGGACGCGGATGCAAAGGAACAGCTTTTAATTTACCAAATTGCGGCACAAGAAGTTTTACATCTAGAGCCAAAACAACTCTCCTATTATTATTTGGATGACGGAAAATTTGCTTCGTTTTTAGGGTCGGAAAAAGATTTGGCTAAGCAAAAAGAAAAAATACTTGCAGAAATAGAAAAAATAAAAAACAGCGAATTTGCGCCAACTCCCGGCTGGCAATGCCAGTATTGCGACTTTAAAGATATTTGCGATTTTGCCCAAAGATAATTTTATTGTGCGACAAATAAAAAAAACAAAATTTCATGGAAATAATATCATTTGATGATTTTAAAAAAATAGATATAAGAATTGGAAAAATCGTATTGGCGGAAAAAGTTGAGAACAGTAACAAACTTCTAAAATTACAGGTTGATTTCGGTTCAGAAAAACGCCAAATCCTGGCGGGCATCGCAAAGTTTTATGAGCCGGAATACTTGATTGAAAAGGAATGCCCGTTTGCTTTTAATTTGGCCCCAAAGGCCTTGGGTGGCTTGGAATCTCAGGGAATGATACTATGCCCCTCAGGCGAAAACGGCCCGGTTTTGCTTCACCCTGACAAGGAAATCCCTCCCGGAAGCGCAGTAAAATAGCCTTGGATTTTAAACACCTCAACCCAATGAGGCGTTTTTAGCTTGACTTGTTGGCAGGCAATTTGTTATTATAAAAAGCATAAGACGCAAGGGATACTGCCAGAAAAGCGCCGAGGAATGATGCGATGCCTCTCTTCCTTACGGCATGAAGCCAAAAAGCTTCAAAGAGCAGCCTACCTGCGTCTTGCGTGCTTGTTTTAGCGATGATAGTGGATAGAATGCAGCCGTTATGGGAGTACCAGTTATGATTGTGTCGAGGTTCGCGCGGTAGCAGCCACGAAGACTTAGGCTGCGCTGGCGTGTGATGTTGCGCCGACAAAAAAACATCATTGTTCCGACGAGAAGCCTCCCCTTGGGGAGCGCAACGGGCTGGGTGGCCGGAGGGGCAAGAGAGTCCAAAAAACTTTCGGCCCCTCCGGCATCCTTTGAACTTTTACAACTTATGCGAGCACAAAGAGCCTGTTGAAAAAAGTCTCTCCTGAGAACAACTTCAGCCGGCTGTTTTTTTACAAAAAAATTTGGTAGAATTAACCATAATTAAAATTATTTACGTAATAATAAAATGGCAGACAAATACAACGCGGTGTGGGTTTCTCATTCGTCAATTGCAGATTTTTTAAAATGCCCCAGGCTTTATTTCTTGCGCAATGTTTATAGGAATGAAGCCGGCAAAAAAATAAACATAACCAGCCCAAGCCTTTCATTGGGAATTGCAGTGCACGAAACCCTGGAGGGCCTGTCAAAATACAAAGCCGAGGAAAGATTTCTAAAACCGCTGGCGGAAACATTTGAGGAAGAATGGAAAAAAGTTTCCGGAAAAATGGGCGGATTTAAAAGTTTAGCAGAAGAAAATGAAGCAAAAGAGCGCGGGAAAAATATGATTTTACGCGTGGCAAAAAACCCGGGACCTTTGGCAAAAAAAACAGTAAAGCTTGCAATGGCTTGCAACGGAATGCCTCCAAATTATTTTTTGTCGGCGGATGAAAACATAATTTTAAACGGAAAAATTGACTGGCTGGAATATATTGAAGAAAACGATAGCATTAGAGTAATTGATTTTAAAACCGGAAAAAATGAAGAAAAAGGAAATTCTTTGCAATTGCCGATTTATGCCTTACTTTTGAATAATTTACAGAAAAGAAAGGTTTCCGGGGCAGCCTATTGGTACCTAGACCATAGCGACGAACCTGTTTTGGTTGATTTGCCCGACATAAAAAAAGCAGAAAAAGACGTGCTCGAAATTGCCAGAAAAATTAAAGAAGCCAGAGAAAAAAAGGAATTTAATTGCCCGCGTGGCGGGTCGGGATGCTTTGCTTGCCAGCCTTTTGAAAAGATTTTAAAGGGCCAGGCAGAATTTATCGGTGTGGGCGGATATGGGCAGGAAATGTACATTGTTTAAGAAGTATGCTAAAATTACTCGTTGGCATATGGATAAAACATTAGAGGATGAAAATTTAATAGAGCAATATTTGAAAGGCGATAAAAAATCGTTTGAGGTTTTGGTTGCAAAATATCTAAAGCCAATTTACAGTTTTACATACAAAAATGTCGGAAACTTCGCAGAGGCGGAAGACATAACGCAGGAGGTTTTTATAAAAGTATGGGAAAATATCAAAAAATTTGACCAGAAAAAAAGCTTTAAACCCTGGATTTTTCACATAGCAAAAAACACATCAATAGATTTTTTGAGGAAAAAGAAGGCAATACCTTTTTCAAGGTTTGAAAACGAAAAAGGCCAAAACTCACTAATGGAGAATATTTCTGCCAAGCCCATGAATTTGATTGAAAATTTCAGCGACAAAAGAATTTTGGCAACAGCCATGGAAAATCTGACGGACAAAGAACAAAAAATTATAAATTTGCGCCACACCGATGGAATGAGTTTTAAGGAAATTGCCGAGGTTTTCCAAGTATCCATAAATACGGTGAAAAGCAAATATAGGAGAACTCTTGAGATTTTGAGAAAAAATATCAGGCCGGGTTAAAAATTCGGCAACTTAATAAGCGCCTGTTGCGTATTAATTTAATGAACATGGTAAATCCACCAGCAGGTTTATTAGAAAAAATATTAAAACGCATTCATAAGGAAGAGCGTCTTTTAGTTTTAAGACGAATTTTTTTGTTTTCGATTATGCTAACAGCATCTTTGTTCGGCTTTTTTCCGGCACTAAATTTACTTATTTCTGATTTAAGCCAATCTGGTTTCTTACAATTTTTAAGTTTAACTTTTTCAGATTTTTCCACGATAACAATGTATTGGCGAAGCTTCACTATGACCCTTTTGCAGACTTTGCCAGCCATTAGTTTAGCTTTATTTTTGGCAGTTTTATTAACATTTTTACAATCTATTAAATCTTTAACAAAATATGGAAAACTTCTTACAATCAAAGTTATTTAAAGGAATAATTTTAGGAATAGCAGTGACACTAATATTAGCTTTTGTTTTTGGCTTAGGCGTTTTTGTTGGTTCAAAGAGGGCTAATTTTTCTTTTCGCTGGGCAGAAGAATACCATCGTAATTTTGGCGGGCCTCAAGGCGGAATTTTTGGAAACTTTATGGGCATGGACAGGGAATTTGCCAATGCAAACGGGTCATTTGGGCAAATAATAAAAATTGACACAGCTGGAAATTCAATAACAATAAATGAGCCCGGCAACGTGGAAAAAAACATTTTAGCAGATAGCGATACGACAATTGTGTATCAGAAAAAAAATATACAATTATCAGAGCTAAAAATAAACGACAGCGTTGTTGTAATTGGCGAGCCAAATAATTCTGGGCAAATACACGCAGAACTCATACGAGTAATGCCCGCTCCGCCTCAGCCCAAATAATATGCAAAAAATAAATTTTTTCAATAAAACAAAAACGCTTGTTTTAAAACATAAAATAATTAGCTCAATAATAATTTTAGTTTTATTAGTCGGCGGATATTATGGATATAATTTTTTTAGCAAAACCAATACTGAAACTCGCTATATTTTAACTTCTGTGGCAAAAGGAATGATTACGGCATCTGTTTCCGGCACAGGACAAGTTGAATCTGCTGATTCAAGGGATGTAAAAGCGGAGGCATCGGGTAAAATAACATATTTGAACTCCAATGCTAAGACTGGCAATACAATTACTAAGGGAACGCTGATAGCATCAATAGATAATACGGATGCGTTAAAAACAGTCACAAGCAAAAAACGAGCAATTGAAAACGCAGAGGACAACCTTGAAACAGCTAAAATAGCTTTGGATAAATTAATTGGATCGGATGAATCAAATCCAACAGTCAAACAAGACGCGGAAAAAGACCTTACAAAAGCATATGAAGACGGATACAATGCTGTTTCGTCTGTATTTCTTGATTTGCCCTCAATTATGAAAGGATTGGACGATATTTTATATGGAAATACATTCATCAGTTATCAGGACAATATTGACTATTATACATCTGTCGCTTCTACCTATGATTCAACTGCCGATGTTTTTAAAAACAGCGCTGAAATTTCTTATAAAAAAGCAAGAACGGATTATGACGCAAATTTTAAAAATTACAAGGCCAGTAATATATATTCAGATACAGAAGATATTAGTTCGTTAATTGTGGAAGCTTACAACACAACAAGAGAAATTGTTCAATCAGTTAAAGACGCTGTCAATCTCATACAGTTTTACAAGGATACCCTGACAACACACAGAGGCCAGACAAACAGCGTTGCCGACACTCATATTTCGAGCTTAAGCTCTTATTTAAGCATCGCAAATAGCGATGTCTCGAGTTTATTTAGTTCAACATCAACTATTGATAAGGATGTACAAGCAATAACAGATTCTACAAATACAATAAGAACATCAAGATTAGATGTTAAATCGAAGGAACAAGCAGTAGAGGATGCAAAAACTGCATTGGAGGACGCTCAAGACGCATTATCGGATTACTATATTTATGCCAATTTAACAGGAGTAGTTTCTTCCGTAGATATTAAAAGCGGCGATGATATTTCATCGGGATCCGTTGTGACGACCATTATAACAAAATCAAAAATTGCCAAGATTACACTTAGCGAATCTGATATTGCAGATATCAAGGTCGGAGATAAGGCAATACTTACCTTCGATGCCATAGAGGATTTAACTATAACAGGAGGGGTGATAGAAGTTGATTCTGCGGGAACCGCAAGCTCTGGAGTGGTCAGCTATGGACTGGAAATTGCTTTTGATACAAATAGCGACAGCGTAAAATCGGGAATGTCTGCGAGCGCCACAATAATAACAAATTCAAAAAGCGATGTTCTTACAATCCCAACAACAGCCGTAAAATCTAATAATGATGGAACTTATTATGTTCAGGTTTTAAGCAAGGCATATGACTTGACCGACAAAACAAATTCTATAAAAGGCGTGGTTTCAGCAACAGCTCCTACGGCTAAAACAATTACAATAGGATTATCCGATGAAACAAACACAGAAATAACAGGAGGCTTATCCGAAAATGACCAGGTTGTTGTAAGAATAAGCACCACCACAACTGCGAGCTCCTCAAGCTCAAGAAGCAGCGCCCCACCAAACAGCATACTAAATACCAATGGGCCTGGCGGAGCTGGCGGTCCCCCTGGTATGTAAAAAATATGATTGAAATTAAAGATATAACAAAAGTATATAACACGGGAAGCGTTGGTTTTCAGGCGCTTTCAGGAGTAAGCTTTACAATAAAGGATGGGGAATTTGTCGCCATAATGGGTCCGTCCGGATCTGGAAAATCAACCTTAATGCACATTCTCGGAGCGCTAGATACGCCAACTGCCGGCACTTACTTCTTGGATGGAAAGGATGTCTCAACTTTAACCGAGGATGAATTAGCCGAGATTAGAAAAAATAAAATCGGTTTTGTGTTCCAGTCATTTAATCTTTTGCCCAGGACAAATGTTTTAAGAAATGTAACATTACCACTTGTGTACACTGGCATTGAAAAAAAAGAGCGCGAAGAAAGAGCAAAAGCTTCTTTGATTTCCGCTGGGCTCGAGGAAGAATATTTTGACCATCTCTCAAACCAACTTTCCGGAGGACAAATTCAGCGCGTTGCAATTGCCCGCGCCCTAGTAAACAATCCTACTCTTATTTTAGCTGACGAACCTACGGGAAACTTAGATTCAAAAACTGGCGAAATTGTTTTGGAAACATTTAAAAAATTAAACGAAGAAAAAGGCCGAACCATTATTTTGATTACTCACGAGCAAGATGTAGCTGAACACGCAGACCGCATTATTTTTATTAAGGACGGTCTGATAAAAAGCGACTCAAAAATAGACCATAAAAAGACAAAAAAATGAAAATAGCCGACACATTGGAAGAAACATTTTCTGCTCTATTGTCCAACAAAGTAAGAACAAGCCTTACTATACTTGGAATTATTATTGGAATAGGTTCTGTTATTGTTATGGTGGCTATTGGACAAGGGTCGTCCAGTTCAATTACATCAAGCATTGAGTCAACTGGGTCTAATCTTTTAATGATAACTCCCGGAGCCGCAAAAAGTTTTGGATATGGCGCGAGATCTGCCGGAGGAACAGCTAAAACCCTGACATTGGAGGATTCAAAAGAAATTGTGGCAGAAATATCCTCAGTTAAAGCTCTAACAAATGAAGTTTCTGGAAGATATCAGGTTGTGTATAAGGGAAACAATACAAATACTTCAATAATGGGAACCGATACTAATTATGCAACTGTCAAAAATGTAAGCATATTGCAAGGCTCGTTTATTGAGAATTCCTATGTTGAGGGTTCTTCAAAAGTCGCTGTTTTAGGCCCAACTGTAGTAACAAATTTATTTACAACTGGCGAGGAAGAATTTGCCGACATTGATTTAAACGCGGTTATTGGAAAAACTATAAAAATAAATAAATTAGAGTTTAAGGTGGTAGGCGTAACAAGGGAAAAGGGGGGCAGCGGATTTTCAAACCAAGATGATATGATCTATATTCCATACACAACAGCTCAAAAATATTTGTCTGGAAATAAATATCTAACGGAAATTGATGTGCAGATTTCAGATGCCGATTTAATGACAAGCGCCCAAACAGAAATTACAAATTTATTGCTAGGTTTGCATAATATTTCCGATTCAACAGCCGCTGATTTTAGCATACAAAATCAGTCCGATTTACTGGAAACGATTACAAGCACAACTCAAACTCTTACATACTTGCTCGCGGCAATTGCTGGAATTTCCTTGCTGGTAGGCGGAATCGGCATTATGAATATGATGCTTACAACAGTCACGGAAAGAACAAAAGAGATTGGGTTGCGAAAAGCAATTGGAGCAAAGGGCAATGACATAAGCTTTCAATTTTTGACAGAAGCGGTTGTGTTAACATTCACGGGAGGAATAGTCGGTGTTGCGCTGGGATGGATAATTTCCTTTGGTTTAAATTATTTTAGTATTACCACCACGGTTGTTTCTGTCGGATCAATTTTTTTGGCTGTTTTTGTTTCGGCGGGTATCGGAATTATTTTTGGATATTATCCTGCAAAAAGAGCTGCAAAATTAAACCCAATAGAAGCGTTAAGATACGAATAATATTAAATTATTAAAATTTATGAAAAAAAATATTTTAGCAATCATTGCAATTATTATATTATTAGCTGTAGGTGGCGGAGCGTTTTATGGAGGGATAATTTATGGCAAGAGTCAGAACGCGCGTCCGCCATTTGCCGGCGGAAATTTTCCAGGAGCAAATGGAAATAAAACTGGTGTTAATAGCGCAAACGGAGCCAATTTTATTTTAGGAGATATAATCTCCAAGGATGCCACAAGCATAACTGTGCAACTGCCAAACAATGCAGGATCAAAAATGATTTTTTATTCCGGCACAACGCAAATAAATAAAATGGCAACCGCCACGCCAGACGATTTATCAGTCGGCACAACAGTTAGTGTAACAGGCACAACAAACCCAGATGGCAGTGTAACTGCACAAAATATTCAACTAAGACCAACCACGCCAGTTGCGCCAAAATAATTTTTGGTGTAAAATAAAATATAATAAAATAATATGAAAAAAAAATTAGCAATAATTTTAGCAGCAGTTATAATAATAATTGTTTTAGCAGTAATATATTTTAATTTGCCAAAAAATAATAACATGCCATCCACAGCAACAGCTTCGTTATCAGGAGCAAATCAAAATCAAGGAATAAAAATAGAAATTTTACAGCCCGGGACAGGCGAGGGAGCCAAGGCAGGTGACTATGTAACAGTAAATTATGCAGGCTCATTGCCGGACGGCACAAAGTTTGACTCATCATTTGACAGGGGCCAGCCTTTCTCTTTAACGCTCGGGCAAAACAGTGTAATCCGGGGCTGGGAGCTTGGGCTTATTGGAATGAAAGCCGGTGAAAGAAGAAAATTGACAATCCCGCCAGAATTAGCCTATGGTTCGCAGGGAGCCGGCGGAGTAATTCCTCCAAATGCAACTTTGGTGTTTGAAATTGATATGATGTCAATAAACTAGAACAAAGGAAAAGGAGCGCTGACATGAGACACATGACTCAAAAAGAGCTGGCTGAATTGGTCATGGATAAAGCTGGCTCGCTCGGTAGAGGTGTAGATTTTTTTGTTTTTCAAAAACCTGGAGAATTCTATATCTTCTTTTTTACCACAAGGATGGCAAGCAAGGTGCTTCCGGCGCTAAAAAGGCTTGCGTTAAATCCAGAGGTCAGTTTCAATATGACTAATGCCCGCTACTTGAAAAAAAAGCTAATCGAGGAATAAGGATGGCAAAATATTTTTGCCTAGTTGGGGGCCAGCCAGCAGACCGGCCCTTTTCTTTTGCTTTGCCAATTATCACTCTTGACAAGCGTTTGCTAATTTTATAAGATAGTTTATCACTCATAAATATCAAGTGACAATGCTTACAGAAAGACAAGAGAAATTATTAGATTTTCTAATTAGGGAATACATAACCACAGCCGAACCTGTGAGTTCTATGGCCTTAAAAACTATTTCAGATTTGGATATCAGCGCAGCAACTGTGCGAAATGATTTGCAGGAATTGGCCGAGGCTGGATACCTAACCCAGCCCCATACATCGGCGGGCAGAGTGCCCACACAAAAAGCATATAGATATTTTTCAGATAAAATTTTAGGCGAACAGCCCACCGATTTTGAGGATTTTATTGTGCGACAAATAAAGTTTGCGCATATGGAGATGGAGCGAGAAATGAAATTTATGGAGGAATTAATGCAGACACTGGAAGATGACAACTTATTTGAAATATTAAATATTTTAGACACATGGCACAAAAAAACAATGAATTAGAAAAATGCGAAGAATATCTAAGCGGCTGGAAAAGAGAAAGAGCCGATTTCTTGAATTATAAAAAAGACGAAATGGAGAGAATTAACCAGCTAATGAAATATTCTAATGAGGAACTGATTTTAAAATTATTGCCTGTTTTAGACAATTTTTGTCTGGCAGAAAAACATTTGCCGGAAAATAAAGAATTTGCAGACGGATTTTTGCAAATAAAAAATCAACTTTCAGATTTTTTGGCAAAAGAGGGGATTGAACCCATTAAAACCATTGGCGAGCCGTTTGACCCAAATTTTATGGAAGCTGTTGAGGGAGACGGAGAAAAAGTCTCCGAGGAAGTGCAACGCGGATACACCTTGCACGGCAAACTAATCCGCCCCGCCCGCGTAAAAATTAGCAAATAAAATGAAAATTTTTATAAAAACAAAACCATATAAGGAAAGGATGTTTGACAGCTGTGGCCCGGCTTCGCTGAAAAATTAGGTTTTACGGTAAAAATAAAAGAAAACAGCAGTCTTAAGGATATTGAATATTGGCTAAAAAAGAATGTTCCGGTTATTGCGGATTGGTTTACGCGAGGAGCCGATAAGCAGGGAATTGCCGACGGTCATTATTCTGTGCGAATTAGTAATCCGCGAAACAATCGCAATATATAAATAATAGTGGTAGCGTTTTTGCCGATCGGCAAAAACACTACCCAGTACACTTCTCATGAGATGTGTACTGACATATGTAAGTAGCAAAGAATATTATTAAAACTTATAAAATTATGATTTACGTAAAATTTTCGTCTCCGATAAATCCACAAACCGCTCAAAACCTGATGACCTTTTTGAGTAATCAAATTAATGTGGGGCAAAAAGAATTTTATTTTTTAATTTCCTCCCCTGGGGGAAGCGTAAATGATGGAATCGTTTTATACAATTTTATAAAGGCATTACCAGCAAAAATAATAATGCACAATATCGGTATTATCGACTCGATCGCCAATGTTATCTTTTTGGCGGCGGACGAAAGGTATTCTAGCCCAAACGCCTCCTTTCTTTTTCATGGCGTAGGCTTCGATATCGTCCAACCGATAAGAATGGATGAAAAGGATTTGCGAGAAAAATTGTTGATAATAGAAAGAGATCAAAAAAGTATTTCGGATATAATTTCAGGAAGAACCCAGCTTAAAGAAAAAGAAGTCGAAGAAATGTTTTTTCGCGCAAAAACAAAAAATCCGACGGAAGCTAAAGAGATTGGAATAATTACTGATATAAAGGAAGCCCAAATACCTGAAGGTAGCCAAATAATTTCTTTATAATTAAAATAAATAAATTAAATAAAAAATATATGTCAAAAATACTTGGTATTGATTTAGGAACAACATTCTCGGCTATGGCTGTGGTAGAAGGGGGCGAGGCGAAAATAATTGAGAATAAGGAGGGGGCGCGGACTACGCCGTCTATTGTTGCAATAACAAAAAACGGAGAAAGAGTTGTGGGCGTCCTGGCAAAAAGGCAGGCTGTAACAAATCACGAAAACACAATTTTTTCTGTTAAAAGATTGATCGGAAGAAAGTTTTCTGACGCCGAAGTGCAAAGAGATAAAAAATTGTTACCGTACGAGATTCGTGAGTCGGCAGACGGGGGAGTGGATGTTAAAATGGGCGACAAATGGCTAAACCCGGCAGAAATTTCGGCAATGATTTTGCAAAAATTAAAAGCAGATGCAGAAGCCAAACTTGGTGAGCCGATTACCGAAGCAATTATTACCTGCCCGGCATATTTTGACGACTCTCAGAGAAAGGCAACAAAAATTGCAGGGGAAATTGCAGGCTTTGATGTAAAAAGAGTTATCAACGAGCCAACTGCCGCGGCTCTGGCATACGGCCTGAATAAAAAGAAAGATGAAAAAATTGTTGTGTATGACTTTGGAGGAGGAACTTTTGACATATCCATTTTGGACGTGGGCGCTGACACTGTGGAGGTAAAGGCAACCGGTGGAGACACGCATTTGGGCGGAGATGATTTTGATCAGCGGATTATGGATTGGATTGTAAAAGAATTTAAAAAAGGCAACGGGATTGATCTGCAAAAAGATAATTTAGCCTTACAGAGAATCAAGGAATCGGCCGAAAAAGCAAAAATTGAATTATCCAGCAGTTTGGAAACAGAAATTAATTTACCATTTATAACTTCAGGAGCTGAAGGGCCAAAACATTTGCTTTTAAAATTGACCCGCGCCCAGCTGGAAGATATGGTAAGCGATTATCTTGAAAAATCTATTTCTTTAATTGATAAAACAATGAAGGAAGCTGGCTTGGAACCAAAGGACATAAATGAAATTGTGCTGGTTGGCGGACAAACAAGAATGCCAAAAATGCAGGAGGAAGTTAAAAAATATTTTGGCAAAGAGCCCAATAAGGAAGTAAACCCCGACGAGGTTGTGGCAATTGGGGCTGCAGTCCAGGGCGGGATTATGCAAGGCAATGTCAGAGATGTTTTACTGCTTGATGTAACTCCATTGTCATTGGGAATTGAAACTTTTGGAAGCGTAAACACAATTTTAATTGCAAAAAATACGACTGTCCCAACTGCCAAAAACCAGGTGTTTTCTACTGCAGTAGACAGCCAGACTTCTGTGGAAGTGCATGTTTTGCAGGGTGAAAGGCCAATGGCTCAAGACAACAAAACTTTGGGAAGATTTATTTTGGACGGAATTCCTCCGGCTCCAAGAGGGCTTCCGCAAATTGAGGTTTCTTTTGACATTGATGCCAATGGAATTTTGAATGTTTCCGCAAAAGACAAAGCAACCGGTAAAACTCAATCAATTAAAATTGAGGGCTCGTCCGGAATTTCAAAAGAGGAAGTTGAGAGAATGAAAAAAGATGCAGAACTTCATGCTTCTGATGACAAGAAAAAACAAGAAGCTATTGAAATCAAAAATACTGCCGATGCTTTGGTTTATACTTCAGAAAAAACATTGAAAGACAATGCAGATAAAATAAAACCGGAAGACAAAAAAGAGGTTGATGAAAAAATCAGCGCCTTGAAAGATGCGCAAAAAGGTGATAATATAGAAGAAATTAAGTTAAAGACAAAAGAATTGTCTGACGCAATTCAAAAGGTTGGAGCAGAATTGTATAAACAGCAAACTCCACCAACTGGAGAAGACAAAAAGCCAGATACAGGGGAACCAAAAGCAGAAGAAGGAAAATACACAGAGAAGTAAATCCGAAGCACGAAATCAGAAATCCGAAACAAATCCGAATTTTCAAATAACAAAAATTCAAAACGCGTTTCGAATTTCGATATTCGAATTTCGAGTTTCTTTTTACAAAGTAAAAAGCTATGGATTACTATGAAATTCTTGGGATCACCAAAAGTGCTTCACAAGATGAAATAAAAAAAGCATTTCACAAATTGGCGCACAAATACCATCCTGACAAGGGCGGGGACGAAAAAAAGTTTAAAGAGATAAACGAAGCTTATCAAATACTTTCGGATAAACAAAAACGGGCGCAATATGACCAATTTGGGCGCGTATTTGAGAATGGCCAGCCCGGAAGCGGGGCAGACGGGTTTTCTGGGTTCAACTGGGCATGGGGAAATCCTTCTGCAAACTCAGGAGATGTTGAATTTGATTTTAGTGATATTGGAGATGTTTTTGAAGAATTTTTTTCCGCCCAAGGCGGACCAGCCTCGGGCTGGGGCGGAAGGCGAAGCAGGAAAGATGCCAAGCGTGGAAAAGATATACAGGTTGACATTGAAATAGGACTTGAAGGGACATTAAAAGAATCCGTAGAAAAAATTGAATTAGCAAAACAGGTTGTTTGCCAAAGGTGCAATGGAAACGGTGCAGAACCGGACAGTAAAATTAAGGAATGTTTTTCCTGCAGGGGAACAGGACAAGTCCAGCAGGTTAAAAAAACGATTTTTGGCAGTTACACAACACTGGCAACATGCCCGGAATGCAAAGGCGAAGGAACAATTCCCGAAAAGCCATGTAATGTTTGCAGGGGAGAGGGCAGAATAAAAGGCCAAGAAACAATTGAGGTTGCTGTTCCCGCGGGCATTGACACAAACCAGGTAATCAAAATTGACGGAAAAGGCGAAGCCGGAAAAAAGGGAGCGAAAGCCGGAAATCTGTTTGTAAGAATTTTTGTAAAACAACATCCGATTTTTGAAAGAAGGGGAGATGATTTATTTGCGCAATCAGAAGTAACTTTTTCGCAGGCGGTTTTGGGAGACGAGGTTGAATTAAAAACATTGGAAGGCACAAATATTTTACTGCAAGTGCCCGCAGGAACAGAGTCGGGAAAAGTTTTGCGTATTTCTGGAAAAGGCGTTCCGCATTTTGGCGGATATGGCAAGGGAAACCTGTACGTTGAATTACGCGTCAAAACACCAAAAAAATTGAACAGAGAACAAAAAAAACTTTTAGATCAGCTTCGAAAAGAAGGCTTATAATTGAATTTTTGTCATTGCGAGGAGCCCGCAGGCGACGTGGCAATCTATAACTCTGGATTGCTTCGTCGCTACGCTCCTCGCAATGACAGCATGGTTATTTATAATTAAAAATTCCCCCGTTCGCGGGGGCCTGCCCTCATAGCTCAATTGGTAGAGCAGTTCCCTTTTAAGGAATTGGTTCTGAGTTCGAGTCTCAGTGAGGGCACAAGTTAAAAAGTATCGAGAGTTCTTTGTTAAAACGGAGAAACAAAATGTTTATCCTCATCGAGGCAAGAGACAAAGAGTCTGCAGAAATGGCGAAGCACAGCTTGCCTAAAACTGCCAACTTCAAACCAGGTGAAATACTTTTTATCCACGACGAATGTTTCCGCCTTGAGGCAGAAGTCCCGGATAAAACTAACCTGAAGGTTCTTTTGAGCACGCTTCGCCGGTTCATTTATGGAGTGCGTCACATTCTACTTGCCGAAACCCCGAAAGGAATAAAAACATGACCAATAGGCATTCTCCCGAAGCATTTGCGGTGATTATTGTGTTCGTGATTTGCATGCTAATCTTTCTCGTAGGCATGCTGGAATGCTACTGGGGGCCGAGGGATATCCATGCAAGCATCCACACAATGCTCGCCGGCCTCGGTTTCTTCCATTTTTCGTGCTTTGCCTATTTCTTTTACCGGCTTTGGGGGAAGAGAGCAGTCAAGAATTATGGCGAAAAGCGAAAAGCGAGGAAACAGCGTAAGGGCATTGACATAGACAAAAAATAGTGCCATTATTGATGCATAGCTGAATTGTTCAGCAACCGACGCGGCGGATTCCGCACTTGCTCGTTTTCAGGTTTTTTATGAAGAAAAACCGAGAATTTGGATGGGACGATGTGGGTTTTCTAGCGCTTGGGGCCACGGTTATGGCCCTGGTATGGACTGCCTCGGTGTACGTCAATTGGGTCGTTTCCTTTGCCTTTAGCTTCTTTTAGCAAGCAGGGGAGACCGAATGTTCTTTTCGCCGTGAGCCACAGTGCCAACCCGCACTCTGGCTTATTTTTTTTACAGTAGCGTTCTTGAAAAACATAAAATAATAGTGTAACATTATTATTGAAAGTGGGGATAGGGCCCATAGTAAATCGGTATTACGCCTCCATGGCATGGAGGAAGGCCGGGTTCGATTCCCGGTGGGTCCACTTGACACGGAGGTTGGGATATGCTATGATTAAGATATAGGGGTGATTTTCACCCTTTTGCACATTTAACCGTCCCACTGGGACAGAAAGGCTATTGCCCATGCAAAAGTTCGCATTGGTGATGAGCCAAAAAATGCAGACATGATCACGGCGACCGGGGCGGCCATCTTGCCCTGCAGGAGCTACAAGTACAGCCAACAGCGGGGAGCTGATTCGTGGCTGTCTCCTGGTGGTTCAACAAGGGTTCGAGGACCTGCCATGCATTGGAAGCTACAAAGGTTCAGCGCTTAGTGCGACAGCGCTAAAACCAGAGAAGTAGTCGCAAAACGGGCGTGCAGGTTTTGCAAAGGAAATTTTTGCACATCGCGCTTCACAAAAAAGCTTTGCAGACTTCCACGCAGGACAGTAAGACAGAATTGGGCCTTTATGGGTAGTAACCAACTTGGTTGCTACCCTTGTTTTTTTACAAAAAATTTGGGTATTGCGTCGGAAATTTTTTTTTGGTAAGATTAGAATAATTAGAGGTTAGAATAATTAGAATAATTTTTTATTTTATGTCCATTATTATAAAAAGAATTTTGTTTTCTACGCTCGTTGTTATTTTAGTTACTGCCGGATTTGGGGCAGGAGCTTGGTTTGGAGTAAATAAAATTGCTTACCATGTTGAACAGCCCGGAACAATTGATTTTTCTTTGTTTTGGGACGCATATAACACGCTTTCGCAAAACTTTATTGACCCATCAAAAATAGACAATCAAAAAATAATTTACGGAGCCATACAAGGCATGACAAGCTCGCTGGGCGACCCATATACAGATTTTTTTGACCCAAGCCACGCGCAAAGATTTCAGCAGGATTTGTCTGGGTCATTTGAGGGAATTGGCGTAGAAATTGGCATTAAAAAAGACACATTGACTGTTGTTGCTCCCTTAGCCGGAACTCCGGGAGAAAAGGCAGGGCTAAAACCAGGCGATTTAATTTTAAAAATAGACGGCAAGGACGCATACGGCATGACCACTGACGAAGCCGTGAGTCTGATTCGCGGAAAAAAGGGAACAATTGTAACATTAAATATGGCGCGCGACAGCTGGCCAACAGCAAAAGACATTAAAATTACAAGGGACACAATTATTGTGCCAACAATGAAGTGGGAAATAAAAAATGGCAATATTGCGTATATAAAATTAAATGAATTTGGCGAAACGCTTCCCTTAGATTTTCAAACATCAGCATTGGAAATTTTGCAAAGCCCGGCGAAAAAAATTGTGTTGGATTTAAGGGGAAATCCCGGAGGATATCTTGAAGTGGCGCAAAATGTTGCCGGCTGGTTATTAAAACAAGGACAAACAGTAACCATTGAAGACTTTGGCAAAGGCAAAGCTCAACAAATATATAAAGCCCAAGGAAACGCTGATTTGGTAAATTATCCAATTGTTGTTTTGATAGACGAAGGCTCAGCCTCCGCTTCAGAAATTTTAGCAGGAGCATTGCGCGACAACAGAAACGTAAAATTGATTGGGGCAAAATCTTTTGGAAAGGGATCGGTGCAAGAGGTTATAGATTTACGCGGAGGGTCGTTTTTAAAAATAACAATTGCCAAGTGGCTAACACCAAAAGGAAATTCAATTTCCGAAGTTGGACTAGATCCCGATGTAAAAGTTGAGATTACAGATGCAGACATTTCAGCTAAAAAGGATCCGCAGTTGGACAAAGCTCTTGAAATAATTGGCGGGTTAAAGTAGAATAAAGCATTAATAAACATAACAAATAAAACATGAAAGTGATTCTTCTGCAAGACATTGAAGGTCTTGGAAAAAAATACGAGGTAAAAGATGTAAAAAACGGTCATGCCCGAAATCTTTTATTGCCGGGAAAAATGGCAAAACCTGCCACAAAAGAGGCTTTAAAATGGCTGGCTGATCAAAAAGAGGTCATTGAAAAAGAGGCAGAAGAGGATTTAAAAAAAGCACAGGAGCTTGCATCAAAACTCGACGGTCTTGAACTGAATATTGTTGTAAAAGTTGGAGACGAAGGCCAGCTTTTTGAATCAATCAACAGTCAAAAAATTATTGAAAAGATGAAGGAAGCCGGATTTGAAATTAAAAAATCTCAGGTAGAGCTGGCAGATCCAATTAAAGAGCTTGGAGAATTTCCGGTAAGCATAAATTTGGACCACAATTTGGAAGTTGAAATAAAAGTAATAATCACTGCAGAAAAAACTGCAGAAAAGGAAGAAGAATAAAAAATTCTCAATATGCCAACAAAATACATTTTCGTTACGGGAGGTGTTATGTCGGGAGTAGGAAAAGGCGTGGCAGCTGCCTCAATTGGGAAAATTTTGCAGTCCAACGGATTTAGCGTCACTGCCATAAAAATTGATCCTTACGTAAATGTTGACGCTGGCACAATGAGCCCCACTGAACACGGTGAGGTTTTTGTTTTGGACGACGGCATGGAATGCGACCAGGATATGGGAAATTACGAAAGATTTCTGGATACAAGTTTGTCTGGCGCAAATTATATGACAACAGGAAGCGTTTATCTTTCTGTTATAAACAAAGAACGCAAAATGGAATACAATGGAAAGTGTGTAGACGTGGTTCCGCAAATTCCGCTTGAGGTTATAAACAGAATAGACAACGCCGCCAAAAAAAATCACTCTGATATCACAATTATTGAGGTAGGAGGAACCGTTGGGGAATACCAAAACATACTTTTTTTGGAGGCCATCCGCATGTTAAAAATAAAAAAACCCAAAGATGTTGTTGTAGTTTTGGTAAGCTTTATTCCCGCGTTGGGGGCCGGTGGCAACGAACTCAAAACCAAGCCGACCCAATACGCTGTAAGGAGCCTAAATTCTGTTGGAATACAGCCGGATATTATTTTGGCCAGAGCCCCTGGCGCCCTTGACCAAAAAAGAAAAGAAAAAATTGAATTTATGTGTGGGCTCCAAGAAGGAGATGTTATTTCGGCGCCAACCGTAGAGAGTATCTATGAAATACCTGTAAATCTTGAAAACGACAATATTAGCGGAAGAATTTTAAAAAAACTTTCCTTAAAACCAAAAAATAAAGACTTGGTTGAATGGCGAGAATTTGTAAAAGGCATTCAAAATCCAAAAGGCGAAGTTAAAATTGGAATTGTAGGAAAATATTTCGGCAGCGGAGATTTTATTTTAACAGACTCATATATTTCAGTTTTGGAATCTGTGAAGCATGCCGCCTATGCGTGGAATAGGAAACCTGTTATAGAATGGCTGGACTCAAATACTTACGAAGATGATGAGAAATCCCTTAGCGAATTAAAAAAATACGACGGCATAATTGTTCCGGGTGGATTTGGAAATAGGGGAGTGGAAGGCAAAATAAAAGCCATAGGATATTGCAGAAGAAATAAAATCCCGTTTTTGGGATTATGTCTCGGACTACAGCTTTCTGTAATTGAATTTGCCAGAAATGTTGCGGGCATAAAAGATGCCACATCACGCGAGTTTGAAAAAAAAGCGAAAAATCCGATAATTGATGTAATGCAGGAGCAAAAGGAGTTACTGAAAGAAAAAAACTACGGAGGAACAATGCGATTGGGCGCATACGACTGCCAAATTCAGGAAGGAACTATTAGCCACAAAGCATACAAAGATTGGGTTGCAGATGCCAAGGGCAAGTACATAATTTCTGAAAGGCACCGCCACCGCTACGAGGTAAACAATGACTACCGCGACATGCTGGAGAAAAAGGGACTTGTGGTGGCTGGAATAAATCCAAATAAAAATTTAGTGGAAATAATTGAGATAAAAGACCATCCGTTTTTTGTAGGCACGCAATTTCACCCGGAATTTAAATCTAGGCCTCTCAAACCACACCCGCTATTTAAGGAATTTATTCACGCTGCAACAAAAAAGCAAAAATAAAAATAATTTTGCGCGCCACGCCCACCCGAACAAAATTATTTTTTATTTTTGCTTTTTGCCTAAATTACAGAAACAACTTTTGCAGATCTTCTTGTTCCGTTGAAAAGTTTTTTTGATTTAGAAGTAAAACTTACTACGCCATCTTTCATGGCGTAAATAGTGTCGTCTGAACCAACTTTTACATTTTTTCCAGGAAGATATCTTGTTCCTCTTTGCCGAATAATTATCATTCCAACCCTAACTTTTTCTCCGGCCGTAACCTTGATTCCAAGCCTTTGAGCGGCCGAATCTCTTCCTAATCTGGACGAACCTCCTTGTTTAGTTTTTGACATGATTTTTAAGCTTTAAGTTATAAATGTATTATAAAGATATCCTAACAAAAATTTTGGGCTTTGTCAAACTGCATTTTAATGATACAATGTTATTTATAATAGTCGCGCTTTTAATAATGCTCTCTTTTGCAATTGGATTTATTACGGCAAAATATCAAACAAAAACTGCAATAAGCATTGAACAAACCAAATGAATATTCCAAATCACATAGTTTTGTTTCCGGATGGCAACAGACGGTGGGCAAAACAAAAAGGCCTGCCCACTTTAGACGGCCACAAAAAGGGGTATGAAAACCTTCTAGATTTTGCCGAGTGGTGCAAAAACAGGGGCGTAAAAACTCTTACTGCTTTTGGATTTTCAACTGAAAACTGGAACAGATCCGAGGAAGAAGTCAGCTATTTAATGAAGTTACTGGAAAACGGCCTGGTAATGAATGTGGAAAAATATATGAAAGACGGGCGCTGGCAAAAGTACGGAGTAAGGCTAAAAGTAATCGGCCAGAGGGAAAGACTGCCTGAATCATTGCAAAATGCAATTAAAAGGGCCGAAGAAATTACAAAAGACAACAAAGACTTGCAATTAAATTTGGCGGTAAGCTACGGCGGAAAATGGGATATTTTAAATGCCGTCAGGAATATTGTAAAAGAGGGGATTGACCCCGAAAAAATTAACGAGAAACTATTTGAAAGCCATTTATCAACTGCTGGCTTGCCCGTGCCGGATTTTATAATCAGGGCAGGCGGAGAAATGAGAATGTCAAACTTTGTCTTGTGGCAGGCGGCATATTCAGAATTATATTTCTCCCCAAAACTATGGCCGGATTTTACAGAACAGGATTTAGATATTGCCCTTGCAGAATTTGACCGAAGACTACGACGATTTGGAAAGTGATTTTGCCATGTCCAGCCATTTGCTCTCGCGTGGCCTATTTTTATATTTTGCAGAAGACTTGTGGATTTCTATTAAAGTGCACAGGTCATTTTTTTTCCAACCAACTAAGGGCTTGCTCTTATTTTTCTGAATTACTTCAACGCCTTTTGCCCAGAGGTCAAAATCCTTTTTCTTTTTCTCCGCCAAAATGTTTTTCTTAAAAAATGGAACCACTATTTCAGATATGTCGCTGATTTTTTGCACTGAAAATCTTGCCTGGCCTTTTGAAATAGTGATTTCTCCGCAACCTAATTCTGTTTTTATTTTTTCCAGATCACCGGCATTCTCTTTTTGGGAGGTCACAACAAATTGCACTTTCCACCTGTAATATGTGGGCGAGTTGGTGCGTTCGTGCCGAGTGTCTTTTCTAAATTGCAAATCAAAACAACCATCTTGGTTTACTACATTTGTAATACTGCTGAAATTTTCTTTAATCATATATTTTATTATACCAAATCCCGTATTGTGCGACAAGTTTATTTTTTGTCGGGGTCGGAGTGAAATTGATGATGGATGTCGCGAAGACGCTTGTTGGTTACGTGCGTGTAAATTTGAGTTGTGGCAATGTTTGAATGGCCCAAAAATTCCTGAATACTGCGCAAGTCAACTCCTTGGTTTAACAAATCAGTTGCATAAGAATGGCGCAAGGTGTGAGGAGTTGTAAAAACTGGCACGCCAGAAAGTAGGGCATATTTTTTTACCATTCTTTCAATTGATCTTGGTGTCAGCCGGGCGTCTGTATCATCTTTTTTATCTCGAAAATTTATAAACAGAGATTTTTGGTTGGCGTGTTTAACGTCATTCCTTATTTCAAGATATTTTCTAATATAATCTAAAGCTCGTTCTGAAAAATAAACCACACGGGGTTTTCCACCCTTGCCTATAACACCCAATTCCATATCTTTTTTATTCTTTAGGCTATTAAACTGTTCAAGGTTTAAGGAGACCAATTCGGCGATTCTAAGCCCGGTTGAAAAAAACGCCTCCAGAATGGCCCTATCACGGATACTTATATCGTCTCTTGGCTCAATTGAGGATAAAAGCTTGCCAATTTGATCTAAACTAAGGAATTTTATGCTTTTTAGGCCTCTATCTGCCTTTGCAAGGGCTATTTTATCGGGGGGGGTGCTTTGTATGTCTTTTGCCACAAAGTAGCCTAAAAGGGCCCTTAAAGCGATTAAATAATAGTTTTGCGTGCCTTTTGACAGTAATTTACCAGTAGTTAAGCTTGGGGTACGGGATAAAAACAATCTATATGCCCAAATGTGATCTGAGGTCAATTGGTGGGGGAGTAAAGAGGCATTTTTACCCTGGTCTAACCAATAAAAAAACTTTTCCAAATAATTTTTATAATTCTCCTGAGTGTTTTTTCTTAAACCTTTTTCAACTTCACAAAAGTCTAAAAAATCTTGCAAATGTTCTTTTATTGGTTTTATTGAATTTTCCATTTTTGTAAGAGACCCTCTTGTATAATGTCGCTTTACCTACATTTTGCGACATACTATATACCTATAATAAACGACTCCCTACGGCCAAGTCAAGGCAGATAAGTGCCTACTGATCAGAACCAGACGATGTTTGGGTTGGACCTGACTGCGCAGGCACGCAATTTTGCGGAGTTCCGGGATGTAAAATACTGTCCGTAACGCCGGAAAAATAATTTGAAATTTTTTCTCCAATACTTTCTGAAATTTTATTTTTTTCTTGGTCAACTTCATTTTTTATCATATCTCCCCTCTTTTGCACTTCCCCGCTGATTTTAGGATATATGTTAGAAACAGCCCAATTTGACCCTTTTGCCAGATATGTCCCAATCTGGTTTGCAGTATCGGAAATAAAAGTGTTTTCGTTGCTCCGCGAAAACAATTGCTGGCTTAAAAAAGCTATAACCAATATAACAATTATGATTACGATATATTTTATAAACCCTTTTTCATTCATAATAATTTTATTGCGTTGGCAATTCTTTTTAAGGTTTTTTCTTTACCTAAGATGTCTGCAATTTCAAACGGGCTTGGCGAGAATTGTTTGCCCGACAATGCCACGCGTAACGGCCACAACAAAAACCCTTTGTTTTTTTCCGGATATCCTTTTTGCTTGTTAAACTCCCCTGCCCCGGCAAGGCAAACTTCTTCAATCTTTTTTGTTTCCCAGTCTTTTATTTCTGATAAAATTTTGTCGCACAATAAAAGTGCTTCTTTAACATCTTTGTCCTGCATACTGCCCCACTTCAATAAATCTTCGTCATAGCTTAATTTATCCATAAAAAAGAAATCCGATAATTCAACAATATCTGAAAGCTTTTTCATTCGTGTTCTTGAGACCTCAATAATTTTTTCAAGTTTATTTTCCGAGGCCTGCCCTGCAACCAACAGACCCGCCTCTTTTAAATATGGTTTGCAAAGTTCTGTTAATTTTTCTATATCCTTTTGGCGGATGTAAAATCCGCTTAAAAAATCCAGGCGTGTGATATTAAAAACAGCGCCGGCTTTTTGTACCTTTTCAATTGAAAATTCCTTTTCCAGTTGCGATAAAGAAAATACTTCTTTTTCTGTTCCCGGGTTCCAGCCCAGCAAAACCATAAAATTTATAAGGGCCTCGGGCAAATAACCGGCATTATGATAATCAGATATTGCCACATCCCCTTGGCGCTTTGACATTTTGCTTCGGTCCGAATTAAGCATCAATGGCAAATGCGCATATTCTGGAGTATAAAAACCAAGCGCTTGCTGTATTAGAATTTGACGAGGCGTATTTGACAGGTGTTCCTCGCCTCTTATAACATGGCTTATTTGCATTTCAAAATCGTCCACAACAACTGCAAAGTGATAAAGCGGAGCTTCCAGATTCTTTGCAATTACAACATCTCCCAAAAGCCCTGTGTCAAATTCTATCTCGCCTCGTATTAAATCGCTGAATTTTATTTTTTTATTTTCAACTCTGAATCTTATTACAAAAGATTTTTTTTCTGCCAAATTTTTCTCAACAATTTCCTTTGATAGATGGGCGCAATTTCCGTCATATTTTGGAGCCAATCCCCTGCTCATCTGTTCCTGACGCTTGTTTTCCAAATCCTCTTCCGTGCAAAAACAAAAATACGCTTTATTGTCAGCTAAAAGTTTTTCCAAATATTTTTTATAAATTTCCAAACGTTGCGACTGCTTGTACGGCCCAAATTCGCCTCCAATATCAGGACCTTCATCCCAATCAATCCCCAACCACTTTAGCTGACTTATGACCTCGTCTGTCCATTTTTGTTCTGACCTTTCTTTGTCGGTATCTTCAATTCTTAAAATAAATTTCCCGTTATTTTGCTTTGCAAACAAATAATTAAAAAGCGCTGTTCTGGCGGTACCAATGTGCGCTGGGCCGGTTGGCGACGGCGCAATTCTTACGCGTATTTGTTTTGATTCTTTTTTCATATTTAATCCAACATTAAAAACTCTAAAATTTCTCTGGCAATGGCGCGAGCCGCCAAAGGTTTTGCAAAAACCAAGGCCATCTGTTGCATTATATCAAGTTTTTCACGATGTAAAAATAACAATTGAATTTTTTCCATAAAAAAGTTAGGAACCAAATTTTCCTGCTCAACAACCTCGCAAGCTCCGGCCTGCAAATATGCATATGCATTTTTTGACTGGTGGTCTCCCGCAGACGAAGGTAAAGGAATTAGAACGCTTGGCTTGCCAACAGCGGCAATTTCAAAAATTGACCCCGCTCCGGATCTTGAAATTATTAGGTCGGCAGCTTTGTACGCATGTTTTATTTTTTCTTCGTCTAAAAAATTAACAGGATGATAATATCTGTCCAAATCTTTTTCCATCACAACTTGAGCCTCGGCTATTGTCTGTTTTACATTTTCTCTGCCGGTAACATGGATCACTTCGTAATCCTTTAGCAGGTCGTTAATAATTCTCAAAACAAAATCGTTTATAGCCTCTGCTCCCTGCGACCCGCCCATTATCAAAAAAATAGGCTTTGAAAAGGTCAAGTTAAACAGCTCCCCTGCTGTTTTTTTGTCGCCGTCTAAAATCTCTTTTCGTATGGGGTTGCCGACCACAATTGTTTTTTTGGAATCAAAATATTCTGTTTTATCAAATGAAACAAAAATTTTCTTTGCCCATTTTGCGCTTATTTGGTTGGATATGCCCGGCACAATATCTGACTCGTGCAAAAATACAGGAATTCTCAATAATCTGGCCGACCATGTTACTGCAATAGAACCGGATCCTCCCTTGCTAAAAACCAGGTCGGGCCTTGTTGCCAAAAGAAAATAAAAACTCTGAACCACGCCAAACGGAATTTTAAATAAAATATCTACAAAATTCTGCCACGAAAAGTATCTTCTAAATTTTCCCGAGACAATTGTTTTTATAATCAAATCTTCCTGTTGCAACAGAATCAGTCCAAAATCATCTTTTGGACCCAAATAATAAAACTCCAAATCCTTCTTTTGGTAAATCCGTCTTAATTCCCTAACAATGGCAACAAGGGGAAAAACATGCCCGCCAGTCCCCCCTCCTGTAAAAAGTATTCTCATGAGTTTTTTGAAATGTTAAGTAATAAGCCTACGCTAAAAAGTTCAACTGCCAAATGCGATCCTCCGTATGAAAAAAATGGCAAAGGAATTCCGGCTAAGGGAAAAATTCCCGACACCGAAGCCATATTTATAAAAGCTTGCAAACATATCCAGACAACAATTCCAATGGCAGTCATTTTTGAAAATTTATCATTTGTGTTTTTTGCAATTTGAATACCAAGCCAGAAAAACAAAACAAATGCAGAAATTAAAACAATACCGCCAATCATTCCAAATTCTTCGCCAAGTATTGCAAATATTGAGTCGGTCATTGCCTGCGGTAAAAAACCAAATTTTTGTGTTGACAACCCCAAGCCTTTGCCAAAAACTCCACCCGATCCCAAAGAAATAAGTTGTTGAGTTAACTGATATCCCTTTCCCATTGGATCTGTATCGGGATGCAAAAAAATTAGCCAGCGATCCAGGCGATACTGCTCAAACCTGACAAAAAATAATAAAATACTTAATCCGGAAACAGCAATTAACAGAGTGTGCCACAAAGGAGTTTTGGCTGAAAAATATAAGGCAAGCAGAGTTAAGGAAATAATTCCCAAAGTGCTGGCGTCGCGCTGAAGAAATAATGCGGTTGCAATTACTCCCAAAAAAATTACAAAGGGTATTAATATGTATATTATATTATGATAACCTTTTTTTGTAATAGATTTCCAGCCCGACACATTTTCTTCTGACAATTTTGAAGCAATCCATGCCGATAAATACAAAATTGCCGTAATTTTAAAAAACTCCGAAGGTTGCAACACAAAATTTCCAACTCCAAGCCAGCGAGTTGCGCCCCCGGCCGCATTTCCAATTTTTGGCAAAAAAACAAGAAATAGCGCTATTATATTTAATAAAACCAGCAAAGGCGCCCATTTTTTCAAAAAATTCAGCGAAATTTTGTATCCGACTATTCCCAAAACAATTGCGGGCAAAAGTCCATAAAGAAGCTGATGGAACAAATAATAGTTGGCAGTGCCAAACCTTTGCAAAGACGCAGGGGCAGAAAGGCAGGCCAAAAACAAAAAACTGGTAACAACCAAAAAAACAACCAGAAAAAATAATAAATAATTAAACTTCTTTTTCATTGTAAGCTTTTGACCGCTTTTACAAACTGCTCGCCTTTCTCTTCAAAATTTTTCCACAAGGAATAACTTGGTGAGGCGCAAGAAAGCAAGCACACACTCCCCTTTTCTGTAAATTTAAAAGCAAATTTTACCGCTTCCTCCATGTTTTTTGTTTTTAAAATATTCAGGCCTTTTAGTTTTATCCGTTTTCCGCTGTCCGGAAAAAGCACCGCATTCTTTATTTTATATTTTTTTATAATTTTTTCCAGGGCTGAAAAGTTATATCCCCTATCTTCCCCGCCCAAAAAAATTGTGCCAACATTTTTTAATGCTTCAATTGCCATTATTGTCGATTCTGGAGTTGTTGAGATTGCATCATCGTAAAATTTTATTCCGCTAAATTCGCCTACAAATTCCAGACGGTGTGGCAGGGGCTTAAAACTTTTAAGCGATGTTTTTATGATGTCGTCTGAAATATCAAATAATTTTGCAACAGCAACGGCGGCAAGAATATTATTTTTATTATGTTCGCCAATTAAGTAAGTTTCTATTTTATTGATATTAAACGATTCGTTAAAAACCACAGCTTTTCCGTTATAATTTTTCAGCCACGAAACTACGAGCTTGTTCTTTGGGTCATAAATAAAAGCATCATTTTTTTGCTGGAATTTAATTATATTTTTCTTTGCGACATAATAATTTTTTACTCCTTTATGGTAATCCATATGCTCGGGAAACAAATTAGTAACAACTGCAATATCTGGAGAAAACTTAATATCGTCTAGTTGATAGCTAGAGAGTTCCAAAACAAAAATAGAATCGCTTTTTATATCTTGCGATAAAACCGATAACATCGGCGTCCCTATGTTACCAAGCAAAAAGACATTTTTTCCTGCTTCATTTAGTATATGATAAATTAATGATGTTGTTGTGCTCTTCCCCTTGCTCCCGGTAATTCCGATTATTTTATTCTCGCGCGACTTTATTTCTGAAAAAAATATGTTTGTTGCAGTTGTATATGGAATTTTAATTTTTTCTTTTGGAATACCCGGGGTTTTTACCAAAATGTCATAATTTTCCTGTTTTTTTAAATAATTTTTGTCAAGTTTTTCGTCCAAAATATCAACTTTTAACTGCGGAAAATTTTTCTTTAAATATTTTTCTGTTTCCTCTCCTTCTTTTCCATATCCTAAAATGGCATTATTTTTCATGCCCAAAAATTTTAAATAATCCGGAACATTTGATTCTTGGGTTTTGAAAACTTTTTCAACCAGCTTATCTGGATTTTTTAACTTTGTTAAAAATTCTTTAATAACTTTTGAATCTACAAATTTTTCGCGTGATAAATATAGAGCTGCTCTTGATTCGTCAAGGGTCCCAACGCAGTCAAAGGGCTTTAATTTTCCAAAACCCAAAATATCTCTAAATATCGGTAAAAGATTTTCATCTTCAAAAAGATTTTTGTTAAAAATATTTATTAGCTCTTCTTTTTCCAAAAAGGCCGAGAGCATTAAAAATACAAAAGCGCACTTTGGGCATTCTCCGCACCATAGATTGCTTCGTCGGCTGTCGCCTCCTCGCAATGACGAATCAAGAATTTTAAAATTTCTATTACAGCTGGAAAAATACGAAAAATATTTTTTATATTTGCAAAATAATTCTGCAATTCTTATTTCGTAAAACGGACGTAACAAAGAAAAATAATATATATCAGGTGTTATAAAATCCTTAACATATTGTTGAAATAAATTTTCAAATTCTAATGATTTTGACCACTGATGATTTATAATTTCTCCTTTGTATTTTATGTTTCCAAAATTACTGCTATGCTCATTGGACATTGCAAAATATGTCTTTTTGTACAAAACGCAGCACAAAACAGCCAAAAAAGCATAAATTGCTGAAATTGGAATGTGCCCTTGAAAATATCCGGCATTTTTGTCCATAACTTTCCAATCCAAAAACCGTTTAATTTTTAGCGAATCTAAACCTGTTATTTCTATAACTTTATCAACCAGCGCTGATTTTTTCTGGGTTTCGGTAAACACAGCTGTTGCATTAATCCCCTGCTCTCTCAATAGTTCGGTCGCAACAGCTGAATCTTTTCCGCCAGAAACAGCCACAAAAAATTTATTATTTTTTTCCAGTCTAAAAGCAGTGTCATTGCGAGGAGCGGAGCGACGTGGCAATCCAGAGTAAGTGAACCTGGGAGAAATTTTAGGGTCTAAATTATTACGGTAAAAAAACTCGCCAAGCCCTTTTTTGTATGTCGTGTTCCAAAAGAATGCTTCTTCTTTTGCCAACCTATAATTATGTCGCACAATAGTCGCACAATGAAGCTTATAATAGCTGATTCCCAAAACCAAATGCAAGCCCTCAAATAATTTTGCCAAAAGTCCGCTTGGCAGGTTATCAAAATCTGGCGAGCCTTGCAGTTCTATCATTTCCGTAAACAAAATCGGCTCGGAATTTTTGAATTCTGTTTTATAATTAAAAGAAATCCGCTTCTTTTCAGGCTCAAATTTGTACGAGGTAAATTCAAAAACGCTGGCTTTTTCCTGCATAGTTGTTTATTTACTATACCAAAAAATGGCATTAAATCAAATGCCAAAAAAAATCGGGAGACCGGAGCGCAATGCTCCAATCTCCCATAACCCTACATCATCTGGCGGTCATTGTCGATCGCCAACAGCCGAACTTTGGGATCAACCGTTTCCCACGCCCTTGGCGGGACAAGGGAACAGTTTGGCCATCTACACGTTGCTCGTTCGCGCGCTTCGTCCCTATTGGAGCCGAATTCAACTCCAATCGGAACTGCCAGCAACTCCCCGAACTCCGTGCGACCGATTGCACCGATGACAAACAACCTCATATAGTTCTCCTTCCTGAAAGAACCCTTAAGCTTCACTTCATGGCGACTTCCATGTCCACCACGATATGGACGCTTTTAATGTCTGCCGAGCTTAGCGGAACTATGCGGACTCTGCGGAACTGCTCCGCCATAAAGTCCAGTGAGTTCCCTATTGCCCGGGCGACATTGCCAACCTCGCGAAAGATGAAGCTGGTGCGCCCATGTTCGGGTAATGGTTTTGCATGGCTGTCCTCCGTGATCTCCTGCGGAACGTCTCCGCAAGGATTGCACGGTTTGTCTCTGACAAATGCAACGCATCCGCCAAAGAGCTGAAGAGCAATCACCGCCACCACAACCACAAAAAACTTGCTACTCATGGCTAAATCCTTTTGGCCATGTCGCGTTCATTCTGCAAACATTGCAGGAAGTTCAGAACGCATTCCCTTCTTTCAAATCACTAAAGAACTTTCATTTCTGGAATTCATCAAATTCGTAAATCTGTGATATTCGGTATTCAACTAATGATCTGAAAGAAAGGAACGATTTCACCCTATATATTTATTATAGCACAAAGCAAGCCACCTTGTCAATAGATGTCGCACAATACGAGAAAAGCTATGCGTTTGACGAAAGCCTGCGGAAAACTACTACAAATAGGAACACGAGTACAAGACCAACCAAAATCCACAAATACCAGCGTTTTATAAATTCCCAAAATCCAGATGTTGTTTCTGCAGTAGAAACCGAGACGCCCGCTACCTGGCCGGGATTAAATGACATTGAGACAGAATCTGTTTGGCCGGAAACTGTTGCAACTGCCTGCTTGGTTGCAGATGCCGAGATTACTTGAGTTTTACCCTCAAAAGTAATTGACTTTGCGGTTCCGGGATCCAGCGATCCAATATTTATACCAGAAACAATGTCGCCTGAAAATGCATACCCATCAATCTGTAAATTTCCAAGAGAAGCAATTTCGCCCGGAATATTCGCAAAAACATTTATGTTGTTAGCTTGAATTCCCGAACTATTTACAATAGATATCATAAAGTAAACCGTGCTGTTTGAGTCGGCGCTAACTGCCTTTTGCCACTGAAGTGGGTTCTGGTTTTGTCGCGCAAAAAAGGAAATTGTTGGCAAGGCAGACTCGGAGCTGGAGGCACAATAATTACTATAATCTGCAGAACCGGTCGCACAGGTGGTGCCATCGCATTTTAAAGTGTTATCGCATTTGCCGGAGACACAGCCGTCTTGTGTACAGTTATTTGTGTCAGCGCAATTTTTGTATAAGGTGTTTACCTTCCCAAACGAGTCGTACCAATAAAGATTGTTTGAGTAACAAGCTGTTTTGTAGTGAGCTGTGTAAGGATTTACTGGCGGAATGACCGGTGGAATGTATGGCTGTTGATAAACACACTGGCCGTATTTGCAAACCATATTTGTTCCGTAGCAGGACTGAAAAAGATCTTGCTGTGTTCCGCAAGAGTCGTACCAGTAAACAGAATTTCCTAGGCAATTTTTATATGCGTGATATGTGCAATTTGAGTAATTATTGTAGTTATTGTAATTTTGGCAGGAATTGTTGTAGCATCCGTTTTGGCAATATTGGCTTGTTCCTTGCTGGTTTCCACATGAGTCGTACCAATACAAATAATTACCCGAGCATCTTTGGTATGAATTTTGCGCGCAATTATTATTATTGTTTGAGCACGAATTTCCCGAGCATCCGTTTTGGCAATACTGGCCGTCCTGTCGGTTGCCACATGAGTCGTACCAGTAAAGGTTATTGCCCGAGCATTGCTGGTAGCTATGATAATCACAGTTGTTATTCTGATTTGTACAACTTCCGTTTGTACATGCCTGGTTGCCCGAGCAGGTTGTTTTCAGTTGAGGCACTGTGTTTTGCGAGCAAAACGAGGCTGATGTTCCTGGGTTAGCGCAGGTCCATGTTAGATAGTTTTGGTAAACATTGCTATTCTGGCAATATGGACTGCCCGTGTATGCGTTGGTTCCGCAGTCTGTGTTGGAGCTGCAGTTGATGTTTTGAGCTGAACATAATCCCCCAGAACATGTTTGGTTTGCAAGACAGGCGTTTTGTAGTTGAGGAGAAACAGAGCTTGAGCAAGACGAGGCTGATGTTCCTGCATTAGCGCAAACATAAGTTCTAAAATTCTTGTATACGCCGTTGCCTTGGCAAAAAGCGCTTCCTTCGTATGCGTTGGTTCCGCAGTCTGTGTTGGAATTGCAAGCTATATTTAAGTTTGTGCAAGCTCCTCCGGCACAAGTTTGAGATGCTGTGCATTGCTGAAAAACATCTTCTCTTGCATTGCAAGAATTATACCAATAAGCAACATTTCCGGCGCATTGTTTATTTGAGTGGCTGACGCATGTTTGGTTTTGGCAGGCGTTATTTGAACACCCGTATTGGCAGGTTTGCGCAAGCTCTTCTTGCGCGTTACATGAATTAAACCAAAAAACTGCATTGCCAACGCATTTTTGTGAAAGGTGAGGAGTGCAAGCGGGCGCGTTTGCCTGTAAAACTAAATTATCTATAGCAAAATCTGCGCCAGTGTAAACCCTGCTCATATTTTTTCCGCAAAGCCGGGCGGTAGTTGCAGATCCCGAATTCCAGGTGCCAGTTGATGTCAGCCATGCACCAAGAGGGGCGTTGATTGTTCCAGTTATTGCAGTGCCATTAACATACCATGCATGCGAGGCAGTGCTTGAAAAAACACTTCGAGATGTTACAGAAAAAGTATATGTTTTGTTTTGTTCTACGCTAACATCTTGGCAAATGAATTCATTATTGCCGTTGGTTGAAGAGTTAGCAACAAGAAAGTTTCCGTCTCCGGTAAAACTTAAAAAGTTACCTTGCAATAATCTTGGATTTGTCGTAACTCCAGCTTGACCCGAGGAATTATATGATCCGGGATAAGGCGAGTATGTGGTAGAGTAGCCAATCATTCCATTTTCAAAACCAGAATTTGCAACTAAATTATTTATTGTTGCTGTTGCAGGACCGGCTGATACAAAAAGCAAAAGCAAACATGTAAAAACCGTTACTATTTTTATATTTTTTATCATATAGATTATGAGATAAATTATGTAATATGTAACCCTACCATATTATGGTAGCAGTGTCAATAAAACTATCTCAATAATCTTATGGCTACCCCTGCCATTGCAAGCACTATGCCAACAATCCATGCGCGCATTGTAACTTTGTAAGCCGGCCAGCCAATGGCTTCAAAGTGATGATGTATGGGAGTGGAAAGAAAAACCTTTTTGTTTCTGAATTTTTTTGACAAGAGCTGTATTATTACAGATAAAACTTCAAGAGCCAAAAGCCCGGCAATTACGGGCAAAACATAAACAGAATCTGTTAAAAATGCAACGACCGACAGCACTGTTGTAAGCCCAAGAATGCCGGTTTCTGTCATATAAAATCTTGCCGGGGGAATATTAAACCATAAAAATGCAAACAGGGTTCCGCAAATTACCGCGCAAAAAGCCGACAAATCAATTTTACCAAGAGAAAAAGCAATTATTGCAAACGCGCCAAAAATTGATGCAAAAGTACCGCCGGCAAGTCCGTCAAGACCGTCAATAATTCCCCCCGACCAGCACGCAACCGTCACCATAATAAATAGAGGAATATACCACAGTCCGATAGAAACATCTCCAATAAACGGAATAAAAATTACATCCCAGCCAAGTTTTTGATAAAACCATAAACTGCCGATAAGGCCGATTAAAATAACTAAAATCAGTCGTTTTTTAAAAGAAATTCCTCCGCCAATGTACTTGCCCTGCCCCCTGACAACCAAAAAATCATCTGCCAGCCCGACAATAGAAGCAACAACCAGCGTAAAAAGCGGAAGCCAGGTCTGGCTCCTTGAGAGAAAATTAAATGGCCCAAAAAAAGTGCTTGCAAAAATTATTGCCACAACCGTGACCCAGATAAGCAAACCGCCCATGCGTGGAGTGCCAACTTCTTTTTCTTTGTGCAAACTGTTAAAAATAACCGCATCCTCTCCCGAAATAGCTTTTTTCCTTGCAGATGTTTTCCAAAGCTTATGCTTGTACAAAAAATTTGCCAGCAATGGAGCCCACAAATACGCAACTGCAGCGGATATCGCCGCAAGGCTGAAAACCTTAATAACATTAAAAGCAATGTTTGTCATATTTATTTGCAAATTTCATCGGACCAATTAATTAATTTTCTCATTTCCAAAAACCTGTCGTCTGCGCCCAAAATTACATTTATTGTGTAGTTGCTATTTTTTTGACTATTTATCACCAAAAGCAAACAGCCCTTGGCTTCGGTTGTAAATCCGGTTTTACTGCAAACAATTTCAGGGAATTCACTTAAAAGCTGGTCGGTATTTATAATTTTTCCAAAATTCGGCACGTCTAATTCTTCGGCTTTACTGATGCTGGCGATTTTGGGATAATTTTTCAAAATGTATTCTGCAAATTTCGCCAGGTCATAAGCGGTTGAAATGTTATTGGGACCGAGCCCGGCGGGATCTTCAAAAAAAGTATTTTTGAGGCCTATGCTTTTTGCCTTTTGGTTCATTAAACCGACAAACTTTTGTATGCCGGTAACCTGGGCCAGAGCATACGCAGATTTATTGCTTGACTTTACAAGCAAAAGCTCTAAAAAACTTTCCGCTGGCAATGTGTCGTCCAATTTCACATCTTGCTTCATTGGGGCTTGTGAATCGGCCAGCTTATCTACTTTAATGCTTTTTGACACATCATAACTGTCCAAAACAATTACTGCTGTCATAAGCTTGGTTAAGCTTGCAATTGGTAATTGTTTTTCTCCTGCTTTTTCAAAAATAATTTTGCTAGTTCCCAGCAAATCGCTTTCCACAGAAATTGCCGACTCCGCATTTATTTCCGGCTCTACCGCTTCTACCGCAGGTAAAATAATCTTGTTATCTCCGGACGAATTTTCTATTACAGTATTTTGCAGGAATCCTGAAACATTTGCCGTAAGGGCCTGGCTAAACATCTGCACGCCAGAAACCATATATACAAAAAATATCAAAAAAACAAATGACAATAAAAAACCTGT
>Ga0172379_10002102_pt1 | contig 36732 bp, 25 predicted proteins | sample GrowelOW334metaG_FD_119756 | JGI IMG/M metagenome (GOLD analysis project Ga0172379, IMG submission 119756) | Groundwater microbial communities from an aquifer near a municipal landfill in Southern Ontario, Canada - Groundwater well OW334 metaG | ecosystem: Environmental > Aquatic > Deep... | reverse complement strand
CTCTAATCTCATACAGCGCATGAATACGGAGACGGCTCAAGCCCTTACGGCTTGAAAGCCGGCGCAGATGCAGCATTAAGCAATTGCGATAGCAATTGAAGGATTGCATGTTAGCCTCCCCCTTTGAGACCGACGAAGCGCAACGAGGCAATCTCTCATCCCAATCAGAGCATAAAGTAAGAAGCAGTGAAAATCTCAAGCTTCCCAATCGCAGAAGCTATTTCCAAAACGTGGCCAGTCTGATTCAGTACCAACGAGATATTGTTGTTTACTTTGTCGTGACGTACTTTCTTGATAATCATCATATACATTATCTCGATTGATTATTAAATTTGAATATCCGATTGGGATTCTCCGTTTACCTTGCCTAATTTTACAATTATGATTAACAGAATTCTGGTTCCCACCGACTTTTCCGATGTGGCCAAAAACGCACTCGATTTCGCGCTGGATCTTTGCCACAAGACCAATGCCGAAATACACCTGCTTCATGTAAACCCGGTTCCTGTTGCCGATATCAATTTCCCTCAGGAAACATATCAATTGTACCTGAGCGAAATGAAAGATTATGCCGAAAAGGAACTGAATGCATTGGTTGAAAAACAGGTTAAACCATCTGGCATAAAATACGGCACCCATACCCATATTGGTTTTGTGAACGATGAGGTCATTCAATTCATTCAGGGCAATCAAATTGATTTGATTGTGATGGGCACCACAGGAGCAAGCGGTTTGCAGGAACTGTTAATAGGGAGCAATACCGCATCCATTGTGGGACGTTCTCCGGTTCCCGTTTTTGTTATTCCACCATCGGCCCGCCATCTGAATTTCAAGCACGTTTTATATGCAAGCGATTACAGTGAACCTGAGTTTCCTGCTGTTTCGCGTTTGGTTTACTTTGCTGAATTATACAACGCCAAAATCACGGTAATACATGCTAAAACGGAGAGCGACCGCTATTTTAATTCCGAGAATAATTTCTTTGTAAAGAACCGCGATCAAATAAAGAGCGAACAAATTACCATTGAAGCGGTTTCAAATCCCGATATTACAGATGCGGTGAATGAATATATCGATTATAAGGGAGTGGATATGGTTGTAATGGCAAAGCATAACCGGAGTTGGTTTGATCGCATTTTTCATCGCAGTATGAGTAAACGTATGACCTACCATACACGTGTTCCATTGCTTGTGCTTAACAAATAAGAGGAACATTAAATACTTGTTTATAATTTAAGTGCAATTGTTCCCGTAGCGCTTCAATGGGTATTTTGCGTATTTCTGCAGCTTTTCTGTACACATCACCGATATGAAGATGTGCGGCATCATCGGTTTCCAGAAAAAGTCTTTCCGGTGGTATTTTGCCAAATACTTCAATGCCCTTTGGTGTAAACAAATTTTTACCGAAAGAGAAATAAGCCGCGCTTTTCATCAACATCGCTGCCTCCTGTTCGTTCCCGCTAAACTGATGAAAAATAAAGGGTATGCCAGTCTTCTTCAAATAGGGAGTAAACAGGTTAAAACTTCTGACGGCATGTATAATCAATGGTTTTCCTGCTTCCTCGGCCATTTGCAGGTGTATCTCAAAATAATGTTGTTGCAAAGAGACCGGTGTGGCGATGCGTAAATCTATTCCGGTTTCTCCTATGGCATAAACCATTTTTAAAGGAGCACAACGGGCAAGATAAGCCCGGCATGACCCTGCAGAAAGGCGCGACAGATGCCATGGATGTAACCCAATAGAAATCGGATAGGTTGTTTTGTTAATGGCTGCCGGTTTCAATTCGGTATAGGCATTCCGAATGCAGCATTCGCCGGCTATACGGGGCTTGTGATGACTGTGAATGTTGATATGAAGTATATTATTCTGCATCCAGGTGTTGCGTAAAGATATAAAATCCCGGCTTTTCATAGCGACACGATTTATCATCAATCAAGGACCTTATTTGCTTAAATTCAGTGATGTTCGGGATTTTATGATAGATTAGAGTTATGTTTCAGAATGAAAATCGGCTTTCGGGATCGCTTATAAATATTATTTTTGTCTTAAATAGAAATCCGTGAAGTTTAAAAAAGAGATACAAGTTGGCTTTTTCGTATTAATAGGAATTTTGCTCCTGATTCTGGGCTATAACTTCCTCAAGGGATTTAACCCGATAAAAGGATACAATAAATATTATGTGGTGTACGACAATGTAGCCGGATTGGTGAAATCAACTCAGGTTACCATCAACGGATTAAAAGTAGGGCAGGTTGAAAATATAGGTCTGCACTCGCGCGGAGATGTATCCCGGATTTTAGTAACGCTGATTGTAATTGATGATGTGCAATTGCCTGTTGGTACGCAGGCGCTCATTACGAGTCAGGATTTGTTGGGTACAAAAAATGTGGATATCCGGCTGGCTCAGGATCAGGGTAAATACCTCAACAGTGGTGATACACTGGTAGGTATTGGAGAAGAGTCGCTCACCAGCTCCATTTCCAAATTGGTATCGCCTATAAAGGAAAAAAGTGAGCAGGTATTGGTTACGCTGGATAAAATACTCATGAGCATGAACGATGTTTTCGATTCCACGGGAACGCGTCGACTGGCTTCAGGAATCAACGATCTTTCATGGTCGATTCACAATGTTCGAAATATTACCGAACGGTTTGATCAGTTGACTGCACAGGAATACGACCGCATCAAAACCATGATGAACAATATGGGATCGATTGTACAGAATATTCGCAACAACAATGAAATAATCAGCCGGTCATTGAAAAATATTGCTTCCATCAGCGACACTATTGTGGCAGCGGATTTAACAGGAACCATCAGCTATACCAGTAAAGTGATGAAGGAATTCTCAACCTCCATTGAAAAAATCAACCGGGGCGAAGGTTCATTGGGCAAGCTGGTAAAAGATGATCAGTTGTACATGCATATTGATCAGGCCAGCAAGTCGCTTGATTCGTTGTTAACGGATATGCAGAATTACCCGGCCCGTTATTTTACCATTTCAGCTATTGGAAGCGGCAGCAGAGCAAAAAAGGCAGATAAAAAGAGAGCCGACGATATTAAGAAGAGAAACAAAAAGGGGTAAGTCAGTAATTTTCAGCCTGGGCAAATTCATCCATTGAGAATCGCCGCCCCTCAGTAGCCAGTTCGGTTGGATTAAACAAGGTACGGGCTTCGCGCAACAGTACCGATAAGTCATCGTAACGACTTGAAAAATGCCCGATCAACAATTTCTTTACTTTGGCTTCTTTGGCTACGGTAGCAGCTTCGAGTGCTGTAGAATGCATGGTCTCGGTAGCACGGGCCAGTTTATCGTGCAAAAAGGTGGATTCGTGGTAAAGCATATCTACTCCCATCACTTCTTCAATTACCCTTTCATCAAAACGGGTATCGCTGCAATAGGCGTATCTCAAAGGCAAATTGTTACTATAAGTAAGGGTTTCATTCAGGATAACGCTGCCATTTTCCGGATTCACAAAATCTTTCCCCTTTTTGATATCGTTATAGAATGTGAATGGAATATGAAACCGGCGACAGGCTTCAACATTTAATTTTTTCAGATGATGGTTCTCTTCAAACAGAAATCCGGTAGTTGGAACCCTGTGATACAGGGGAAATGAAAAAACACGGATAAGGGAATCCTCGTACAACAATTCCTTCTCGTGATTTTGAGTAACGTGCCGGATCAATTCATACCTTAAGGTTGTATCGGAATGTTTGAAAAACAAATCAATGATTTCGAAAAGCGAGTCGGGGGCAAACAAATGCAGCGGTTCAGTACGGTTCTGTAAATTCAATGAAAATAATAATCCCGGTAATCCCAAAATATGATCGGCATGCACGTGGCTGATATAAATATGATGCAGGCGCGTTTTTTTTAATTTATACCGGCGCATTTGCATTTGTGCGCCTTCCCCGCAATCAATCAGCATATGACGGTCGAGCATATTCAGATGCTGGCACGATGGAAAGCGGTCATAAATCGGAGTTGCAGAACTGCTGCCTAAAATGGTCAGTTCGATACTCATGCAATCGAATCGTCATCCATATTCAGGAATTGTTTCTCCAAATGATCCATAAATACAAAGTCGATCGCCTCCGTATCCGTCGGAATAAATGTGATATCCGCTTTATTAAACAAGCGGTAAAAACTTTCTGATGCATGCGTCAGAATAAGCATGCCGTCTTTATCCCGTAAATCCTGCGCCAGTTTTATCAGTTCGCGTACACCGTCGGCAGTGCAATCTTTTACATCTTCAATATTCACGATAACATATTTGCTGCTGCTATCGGATTCATGCCACACCTTCTCGCTGAGTAAATTGCAGGTGTCTTTATTCATCACCGAAAGGTCGGTCTTGATCAGAGAATACTGATCGTCTTTTTTAATGGTATAATTCATTCCCGCTGGTTTGCTTTGCAAATTAGAATTATTGCTTAAATTTAACAGTCATTTCTGACATTTTCGACGGATATGACATTTTAACGAAAACCATGAGTAAAATCGCATACATCACCGGAGCTTCATCCGGAATAGGTAAAGCCATAGCCACCAGGATGGCTGCAGAAAAATACAACCTCATTCTTGCGGCCCGTCGTTCCGACCGTTTGCAGGAATTGGCCGCTGAACTTCAACAAACATACGGGATCAAAACACTCCTGAGCTCTTATGATATCAGAAACAGACAAGCCGTAAAGGATGCCGTTGAAAGCATTCCTGAAGACTGGCGCGATATACAGGTTTTGGTCAATAACGCCGGTTTGGCCAGTGGATTGTCAACCCTCGAACATGGAGACATTGATGATTGGGAGGTGATGATTGATACCAATATCAAAGGCTTGCTGTTTATCACCAGAAATATTTTACCCCTGATCCGGCACGATGGAAGCGGACATATTATCAATATTGGTTCCATTGCAGGTAAAGAAGTCTATCCTAACGGAAATGTGTATTGCAGTACCAAACATGCTGTGGATGCTTTGAGCAAGGCCATGCGCCTTGAATTGTCTGTTTATCCCATCCGTGTGTCAGCCATTCACCCGGGTGCTGTAGAGACCGAGTTTTCTGTGGTACGCTTTCATGGAGACGCACAACGGGCACAGCAGGTGTATGCAGGTTTCGACAACCTGATTGCCGGAGATATTGCAGATGCCGCATGGTATATCGTTTCCCGGCCGGCTCATGTCAATATCAACGAACTTATCATCATGCCATCGGCACAACCGGTTGCAGGTGTAATTCACAGAAAGGCATGAGGTATATTCAGTTCTTCTGGTTTTTCATGGCAATTTATGGGAACACTCAATTAACGGCACAGGTTCCCAAAGTGGGCAACGATACCCTCATCGAAATGGCCACCTGGAACATTGAATGGTTTGGCGATACACAAAATGGCCCAACCAATGAATCGCTGCAATTTTCGAATGTAAAAAGCACGCTTACTCAAACCGATCTTGATATTTGGAGTTTTTGCGAAATTTCAAATCCGGTTGTATTTCAAAATCTTTTGAATGAATTACCTGCATATGCTTCTACACTTGTTACCTATTCGCAAACGCAAAAAACGGCACTGATCTGGAAAAAGAGCTTGTTCAGCATGTTATCGTCTCAGATGGTATTGACCGAATCACAATACGATTACGATCTGGCCGGACGTCCACCACTGGAAGTAGTCTTGGTGAGCAACGATTCCCTGAGACAAGATACCTTATACATTTATGTTATTCATCTGAAAGCATTTGCTGATCAGACTTCCTATACCCGCCGGAAAAATGCAGCGGCACTCATCCGGAACTTTATCGCAACGCAACGTGCAACCAAAAAAGTCATGGTGATGGGAGATTGGAACGATAAGGTAGTTGGTTCTATTTATTCGGGTACTTCTGAGTCTCCCTTCAAAACAATTTTAGAAGACACTGCGTTTTACCGTTTTGCAAGCAAGCAATTGGCCGACGAGGGTAAGAAATCCTATACTTCATCGAATGGGTCACTGATTGATCATATCCTGTTTACCCAATCGTTAGATTCGTTTTATGTAAAAGGAAAAGCATTGGTGCTGGATATGCTACCCTCGTATATCAGTTCATATTCTTCTACTACATCGGATCATTATCCGGTGATGGCAACGTTTAATTTCCGGCGCTATAGTAAAACTGTTCCTCCGGTAACTACAGGAATAAGCGAATCAGATGGAAATCCTTCCATGGATTTCTATCCAAACCCTGTAAAGCAAGGTCAGCCCATTTTTATTCCTGAAAAATATGCCAGACTGGAAATAATGGATTTTGCAGGTAAAATGGTTCACGAACAAAAGGAGTCCTCAACCTTTTATACCGGGGATTTAAACGCAGGAATATATTGGATACGCATGACTGATGATAATGGTAGAATCAGGATGAGCCGCCTGGCTATTTATTAAACAGGGTTAACGCGTTTCAAATACCTGAAAGCGGTCATTGGATAAGACTCGTTTCCCCAAATGTGTTTCAATCATAGGAAATTGTGCAAAGGATGAATCCAGCAATACAAAATGAGAAGCACCATCTTCAATCATGCCGGGAATGCGTTTCATCCACACCTCGTTGGTATCCATCAAAGGCCAACCTAGGCGACCTGTGAAATAGAGTCCTCCATTCACGTTTTTATCCATTACTATTATCAGGCGGGCGTCACGGCTGATACCGGCTTCATCCACCATCACATTGGATCCATCGAGTTGTTGCCCCACTTTTGAATACAGATCGTTTTTGCTTTCGGCAAACCGGTTCCAGAGTTTTTGTTTCGAATAATCCAGTCCTTTCAGGGCAACAACGCATAACAACAATGTAAATACCAGACGGAAATTGGGAAGAGGTTGATTTTCCAGAATGGATGTAATGCTGAAAATGGTAGCAATAATTATAGCTGGAATGATGGCCAGAAAATAATAGTCGTGATCCTTGAATTGCAGAAAAAACAAGAGGAAAAAAGCAAATGCACCGGCCATGCAAAACAAACTTAAAATAACCCAGCGTAAATCAGTCTGACGGAAACGCGTCAGTCCAACCACGAAAAGCAAAAACAAGAGGTATTTGGTTAAGGTAGGGTAATATGAATCAGCCCACCAACTGGTAACATGTTTGATTACCTGCATACGATCAACCGAATCAGCCATCAGGATAGATCTGGAGCGAACCAGAAAGTAACCGTTGTGGTCGAGGTTGTATTGCTTGATATACAAAATCCAGCTCAGAATGCCCAATACACCGGCAGCAAAAAGCAAAAGAAGTTTAGCATGTTTTTTAAAGATGTCTTTTACGAAAGTGCGATTTACAAACCACTCAAAGGTTAGTACCGTTAGCACACATGCAGTCGGATATACAAAATAAGAAACCTTGATCAGGGAAGCGAGGATCATGAGCGTCATGCCGAAGGTTGCCGTTTTGGGTTTTCCTTCCAGAAAAATATACCGGTACATGAAGTAAAATCCGCATAAGGTCAAACCCAGAGCGGTGGCATCGGGAAGGAAATTATTTCCATAGTAAAAAATAATCATCGATCCCCACAGCAGGAAAGTTACAGCCAGCGAGAGCACAATATGTCGGAAGTGAAGCAGGCAAATACGGAATACACCATTGAATCCCAAAAAGAGCAACGAAGTATTCAGAAGCCGAAGCCATGATTCATGTTCGCCAAAAAGTTTATAACCCCATGCTAACAAGTAATAAAAGAAAGGAAATTCACTGGCTGTTTTACCATCAATGCTTTCAAGGTTTAAAATACCCGGCTCCCAGAAATGCATTCCTGTTTTTAAATAATGCAGGATAATCGAAAGACTGTCGGTCTGCCGCATAAAGTGAATTCCCTGCGGACGCATTCCCAGCATTTTCCAATAATCCAGGAAAGCAAAAAGCAAGGCCGCCATAATCCAATATAAGACCTGAGCTCTTAAATAGGCAGATTTAGTCAATTCGTTCATGAACATTGTGGGGTTAATGGCATGGGCTCAAAAATAGGTTTCTTTGGGTTTTCTGCGTCAGAAAAAATTGGCGCAAGACTTATCCAACGGTTCATCAGGCAACAGATCAATATTTTCTTTTTTATAAAAGTGTTCATTCCCTTATCTTACCTGCCACAAATGAAAATTACATTTCTGGGCACAGGTACTTCGCAGGGTGTTCCGTTGATTGCTTGCAATTGTGAAGTTTGCACATCTGCAGATGCGCGTGATAAACGCTTGCGTTCTTCCTTATTGGTGCAATCCGGCAACCTCAATATTGTGATTGATTCGGGACCTGATTTCCGCCAGCAAATGCTTCAATGCGGGATCCGCCATCTCGATGCCCTTGTATTTACACATGCGCATAAAGATCACATAGCGGGGATGGATGATATACGCGGGTTCAATTTCAGCATGCGCAAACCCATTCAGGTGTATTGTACGCAGCAGGTAGAAAACCAGATGCGTAAAGAATTTGCTTATATCTTCGACGAACATAAATATCCCGGCATCCCGGATATTGTACTTAACCGGATTGATACAAGTCCGTTTAACATTGGCGGGCTGGATATTACACCCATCGAAGTGTTGCATTATAAATTGCCGGTACTCGGATTTCGCTTTGGAAAATTTACGTACATCACTGATGCCAATTTTATTGCGGAAGAGGAAAAACAAAAAATAAAAGGATCAGAATATTTGGTCTTGAATGCACTTCGTCGAGAATCGCATATTTCACATTTTAATCTGGATGAAGCTATTCAATTGATCGATGAGCTGGCACCCCGAAAGGGTTTTCTCACCCATATCAGTCATCAATTGGGACTGCATGCCGATGTGTCTAAAGAATTGCCATCCCATATCGCATTGGCCTATGATGGATTAACACTGGACGTCTGATTATGGACCGTTCGGTTATTCATTCATTAGCAGCAGCCTTATCTCTTCAAATCACCGGATATGTATTGGAGGATGCATATAGCCTGAGCAAGACCGAACTGGTACTAAACTTTCGGAAAGGGGACGATTACTTCAGTTTACGTCTATTCATTCGCAGGCAAACTATTTTGATTTTTGCAGCACACTCACCATTCCGCAAACCTTCAAACGCACAGGCCATTTTTGAGCCTGTATGGGGAGAAATTTGCAAAGCCATATGGGTACAGGAAAATGAACGTTCCTTCTGCATCGATCTTGGATCAAAAGGTTTATTGTTTTTTAAAATGTGGGGTGCTCTGGCTAATGTATTATTGCTTTCAACAGACCGGAAGGTAATGGAATTATTCAGACCGGATATCAAAACTGATCATCAGCTGGATACTAAGAAACTCAAGGATATTGCACCTGAAAAAAATGTAAGGCATCAGTTTCGCGTTTATGCAAATACAGAAAAGATCCCGCTTCGCTTTACGATGGATGAAGAAATTGAGGATGGTAAGCAGGTATTTATTTCCACCAATTTATTGGAAGCATATACCGAATACAGCAAGCTGCTGGCGGCCTTTCATGAATTTACTGCAGCTAAAACAACGCTGCATCAGCAGGCTGCCAATGATGTACAAAAAGTAAAAAAAGCAATTGCTTTAACTCAAAAAGGAATTGCAGCAATTGAAACGGAGCGTTCTCCGGAAGAAACAGGACATCTGCTCATGGCCAATACTACCGCCATTCTGCCGGGTATGGAATCCATACAGGTTTACGATTGGTTCACAGATTCCAACTTACAGATCAAACTGGATCCGAAATTATCGCCCTGGGAAAATGCAGAGAAATATTACCGCAAATCGCGTAGCCGGAAGATTGAAGTACAGAAGTTAAATGAAAAAATTTCAGCCTTGCTAAGCAAATTGCCGGAAGCCCAAAAACAATTGGAAGCCATTGATGAGGCAACCCATATGAAAGCATTGCTACCCTTTTTGAAACAGAAAAAAAAGGAAACGGAGCAGCGCATTCCTTTTTACATTTTCGAATGGAAGGGATACACCATTTGGGTAGGAAAAAACGCAGCCAACAATGATTTATTGACAACCAGATATGCACATAAAAACGATTTATGGTTGCATGCAAAAGGGGTTAGCGGTTCGCATGTGGTTATTCAACACAAAGGCAATAATCCATTTGATCCCGGTGTTATCGAAAGAGCAGCTGAGCTTGCCGCCTGGTACTCTAAATCCAAAGGCAGTGCATGGGTGCCCGTTGCTTACACACTTAAGAAATTTGTACGTAAACCCAAAGGGGCGGAACCCGGACAGGTATTCATGGAAAAAGAAGACGTGCTGATGGTGCAGCCAAAATTGAATTAAGTGTACTTAAAGGGTATTCATATGCAGTTGAAATGGTACTCCGATAAGCGTTAATCAAACCGGTTTCAATTGCAAAATGTATTTAACCGGCAGTAGCGTGGGCCTTTGCTGCCAGATAACGCTCTGCATCCAGGGCTGCCATACATCCGCTACCGGCAGCCGTTACAGCCTGACGGTAATGTTTATCCTGGGCATCGCCACAGGCAAATACACCTTCTACATTGGTTTTACTTGAACCCGGAACAGTCTTAATATATCCTGTCTCATCCATATCAATAAATTCTTTAAAGATGTCGGTATTGGGTTGATGTCCTATGGCTACAAAGAATCCCTGAATGGGAAATTCCTTTTTTTCTCCGGTTTTGATATTCTTTACACGAATTCCATTAACAATGGAATCGCCTAAAATTTCGTCGGTTTCGGTATTGAAAAGCACCTCAATATTTGGAGTGTTGAACACCCTGTTTTGCATGGCTTTCGATGCCCTGAATTCATCGCGACGAACGAGCATATATACTTTTTTGCAAATCTTTGCCAGGTAACTGGCTTCTTCTGCTGCGGTATCGCCGGCACCTACAATGGCAACGTCTTTACCCCGGAAGAAAAAACCATCGCATACCGCACATGCCGAAACGCCTTTGCCGTTCAGTCGTTCTTCCGATGGTATCCCCAGCCACTTGGCGGATGCTCCGGTTGCAATAATTACTGTATCGGCTAATATGGTTTTCTTTTCGTCGATCTCTATTTTAAACGGTGCTTTGCCGCTGAAATCAACCTTGGTAGCCATTCCATAACGCACATCGGTACCAAATCGTTCGGCTTGTTTGCGGAAGTTTTCCATCATTTCAGGACCCATGATTCCTTCGGGATATCCGGGATAATTATCTACTTCGGTGGTGATAGTCAGTTGTCCTCCGGGTTGCATTCCGGCATACATTACAGGTTTCATATCGGCACGTGCCGCATAAATGGCCGCCGTGTATCCGGCCGGTCCGCTTCCGATAATAAGGCATTCAATACGTTCTGGTTCAGCTTGCATAATTCTTGGTTTTCTGTCGGTAAAATTATTTTTAGGGGAATTAAGGTTATTCAATACTTATAAACAATGACGCATTGCTTTTGTTTGACCCAGTCAGGATCAATTCTGTTTATGCATTCCGTCGAAAGCACTTACCTTTGTAAACTGTGCAAAAGCCCCGTATCAAATCCGTTTTATCCTCCCTGCCCGATAGTCCGGGAGTATATAAATACTATGATATCGATGGAGAGTTGTTGTATATCGGAAAGGCCAAAAGCCTGAAAAAAAGAGTCTCTTCCTATTTCCTGAAAAGTCAGCACGAAAACAGGAAAACAGCCTTGATGGTGAGTAAGGTGGAAGACATTCAATTTGTATTGGTGGATACGGAAATCGATGCCTTGTTGCTGGAAAATTCCCTGATTAAAAAATTTCAACCACGTTACAATATCAATTTAAAGGATGATAAAACGTATCCGTATCTTCAGATTGTGTACGAGCGATTTCCCCGGATTATTACCAGCCGGAAACCGGAAAAAGATGGCTCCGAATTTTTCGGTCCTTATGCTTCAGGCCTGATGATGCGCACTATCCGCGAGTTAATCACTACGTTGTACCCATTGAGAACCTGCACGTATGATTTGTCGGAAAAGAATATTGAAGCACAAAAATACAAACCATGCCTCGAATACCAGATTGGAAATTGCAAGGCTCCCTGTGCCGGGTATCAAACGGAAGAAGATTACAACAAGATGATTCGCGAAATCCGGCATATTCTAAGGGGAAATATTTCGGTGGTGGTAAAGCATCTTACCCTGTTGATGCGAAAAGCCGCTCAGGAATTGCGATTTGAAGAGGCCGAACAATTCCGCAAAAAACTCGAGTTGCTTGAATCGTATCAAAGCAAATCTACTGTGGTGAGTCATACCATCCATAACGTGGATGTATTTTCATTGGTGAGCGATGATAAACTGGCCTTTGTGAATTATCTGAAAGTAGCCAACGGAATCATCATTCAAACGCAAACCTTTGAAATGAAAAAGAAGCTCGACGAATCGGATGAGGAATTGCTGGAACTGGCCATAGGAGAGGTGCGCGATGCATACAAAAGCACAGCGACAGAAATTGTTGTGCCGTTCGAACTTACATTGCAGCCCGGTAAAATTGTATTTACTGTACCAAAGGCAGGCGATAAAAAGAAATTGCTGGATCTGTCGCTCAAGAATGCATTGTATTACAAGCGCGATAAAATGGCACAATACGAAAAGCTGGATCCCGGATTAAAAACGGACCGGATTTTATCGCAGATGCAGATGGATTTAAAGTTAAAAGCATGGCCCCGCCATATCGAATGTTTCGACAATTCAAACATTCAGGGAGCTTTTCCGGTCTCGGCAATGGTGGTATTTAAAGATGCTAAACCGAGCAAGAAGGATTATCGCCACTTTAATGTGAAAACCGTTACAGGTCCCAACGATTTTGACACCATGAAAGAAGTGGTAACAAGGCGTTATGCACGTGTGCTCGAAGAACAACAACCTTTACCCGATCTGGTAATCATTGATGGAGGAAAGGGTCAGTTAAGTTCGGTTGTTGCTGCGTTGAAAGAGCTTGGGATTTATGGAAAATTTCCGGTATTGGGAATTGCTAAACGACTTGAGGAACTGTATTTCCCGGGTGATGAATTGCCTTTGTACCTCGACAAAAAATCGGAGACCTTACGCATCATTCAACAATTGCGCGATGAGGCACATCGATTCGGGATTACCCATCACCGCCAACGCAGGCAAAAAGGTACCCTTGTTTCTGAATTGGATCAAATCAAAGGCATTGGATCCGAATCGGTAAATATGTTATTGGCCGAACTTAAATCGGTTAAACAAATACGGATGGCTTCACAGGAAATGTTGCGGCAAATTATAGGAAAGCACAAAGGGGATTTAGTATGGCATTATTTTCATCCCTTCAGGGAAGCTTAGCAATCGCTTCTGCCGCCTTCATACTTGCACCCGCACCACCCAGCAACCGGTTTAGTTCGGCATAATCAGCAAGTATTGTCTCGTGCCTGGATCCACCGGGTAAAATGGATTGCAATTCGCTTTCCAGATTAGCAGCAGTGTATTCCTGTTGAATCAATTCACGTATACTTTCCCTGCCCAGACATAAATTAACCAGCGAGATAAACCGGATCTTAACCAGCCTTCGTGCTATCGCAAATGAAACCGGATTTCCGGCATATCCACAAACCTGTGGTACATTCAGCAAGGCCGTTTCAAGCGTGGCTGTTCCGCTGCAAACAATGGCTGCATCGCTGTTTTTCAGCAAAGCATACGTTTCATTAAATACGATTTGTTCCTGATTCCTCAGATAGGGTGCATAGAACGCCGGGTTTAATCCCGGTGCACCGGCAATCAGAAATTGATATGCCGGGAACTGAGGGGTAATTTTTAACATCTCCGGCAACATCCTTTTTATTTCCTGTTTACGACTTCCGGGCATTAATGTAATCAAAGGCCGATTATCCAGATTGTGTTTTTGTTTGAAATCCTGAGCAGGAGGTAAGGCCGAAATCTCATCCTGCAAAGGGTTTCCGCAATAAACAGCGTTAACTTTCCATTGCTTGAAATAGTTAATTTCAAAGGGGAAAATCAAGAGCAACAAATCCACATATTTTTCCAGTTTCTTTACCCTGTTTTCCTTCCATGCCCAAACTTTTGGAGCAATATAATAGACCACTTTTATGTAGCCCGCCAGCTTGCAATATTCCGCAATGCGCAAATTGAAACCGGGAAAATCTATTAATATTACCACATCAGGATTAAATGCTTTAATCTGATTTTTACAAAGGTTTAAATGAGCATAAATTTTCCGCAGATTCATCAGCACTTCTACAAATCCCATCAGTGCAATTTCGCGGTAATGTTTTTGTAATCCTTCAGCAACAGATTCCATGCGATCGCCGCCCCAGTAGGCGAATTCAGCTTTCGGATCGAGCTTCTTCAATGCAACCATCAGGTTAGCACCATGCAGGTCGCCACTCGCTTCTCCGGCGATCAGAAAATATTTCATACGGTCAAAAATAGGAATTGATGCAATATTATGGGCAATAAACTATATTTGAAACCATATCGTTTTCTCCTTAATGAAGAACCAACCAAAATCATCCGGTAATTTAAGCTACGTACTGATCGGTTTATTACTGCTTTCAGTTCTGGCCAATACGTATCAATTTAATTCTACTTCCAATACGGTATTTCAATACGATTCACGGATCGACAGTATGATCGTGGTCCGCGTTGAAGTGGAAAAGGAATTGGCCTCAACCGAAATGGAACTGGAGAAATACAGAGGCATATCTGCTGATCTGGATAGTCTCCTTAACGACGCTAATGTGACCATCAAGGAACAGGAATTGCGCATTCAGCAAATTGTATTGCACGAAAAAGATCTCGTTCGTCAAAGCGCCGGATTGAAAGCGGAGTTGATAAAACTGAAGAAAATGCGGGATGAAATTCTCGAACGCGTAGATCAACTGGTTACCGAAAACAAAGACCTGAAAGCACGGAATGATTCATTGAACCGAGAAGTAAATGTACTGGCTGATGTGAATGTTTCGTTGCAATCCAAAGTAAAATCAGCAGCTCAGATTCAGGTTGAATATGTAAAAATTCACTCCTTCAAAAAGAAATTGTCCGGTAAACTGGTAGAATCTTCTTTGGCCAAACGCACCAATAAAATTGAAGTTTGCCTTACGGTAATGGATAATAAGCTGGCTTTGCCCGGAGAGAAAATAATCTATCTGGTTATAACAGAGCCTACCGGCAAAGTCTTAGCAGGTCAGTCGCGTGCATCTTTCATTGATCAGAATGGCGACGAAATTTCCTCTACCTCATCGTATCAGATCAATTATACCGGTAAGCGCCAGGATGCCTGTTTTGGTTATGAAACCAACGACCGTATTCTTACTTCAGGTAATTATAATTTCGATGTGTATATCGATGGAAATCTGGTTTCATCGTCGCAATACTTGCTCGAATAATTAATCACTTTACTTTTTTTTCTTCGCGGGTTTCAATTTAGCTGTTGAAATTTCTGTCTTGCTGTATATGGTAGAGTAGGCCTTACAAAGAAAATTTATTTTACAGGTCGTGCATTTCGGATTGCGCGCCAGGCAAACATATCTCCCATGAAGGATCAGCCAATGATGTGCCCTGGAAATGTATTTTTCGGGAATAAAACGCACAAGCTGATCTTCGGCCTGTTTTGGATTTTTTGCATTCAGGGTTAATCCGATTCTTGCAGCAACCCTGAATACATGCGTATCTACTGCCATAGCCGGAACATCATAAATTACAGAAGCAATCACGTTAGCGGTTTTTCTCCCTACACCGGGTAATGTAATAAGTTCATTAACCGTTGAAGGAATTTCACCGTTGTAAGCCTCCATTAATCGTTGAGCCATTCCGGATAAATGTTTGGCTTTGTTGTTGGGATAACTGATGCTGCGGATCAGATCGAAAATATCGCTTACATCTGCATGCGCCATTTTTTGTACATCGGGAAATGCTTTGAAGAGGGCAGGTGTTACAAGGTTTACCCGCTTGTCGGTACATTGGGCCGAAAGGATTACTGCAACCAGCAACTGATATGGATTTTCATAATACAATTCCGTTTCAGCATCGGGTTGGTGGGTCGAAAAATACGCGATGAATGCATCAAACCTTTCTTGTCTTTTCATGGTTAAATAATCCTTGCACAAATAACTACATTTGGGGGACACCAAAAAACTACCGCATGCAATCTTCAAAACGCAATACCTTGTTTCTGGTCTTGGGCGCCTTCTTTGTGGCCAATGCTATCATTGCAGAATTTATTGGAGTGAAAATATTTTCACTCGAGAAAACTTTTGGGCTGCAGGCTTTCAACTGGAATATTTTTGGCAATGCCTTATCGTTGAATTTAACCGCCGGTGTCTTGCTGTGGCCGGTCGTATTTATCATGACAGATATTATCAATGAATATTTCGGAAGAAAGGGAGTGAGGCTGATGTCATACATAGCAGCAACATTGATTGCCTATGCTTTTCTGATTGTATTTTTTGCCATTCAATTATCTCCGGCTGATTTTTGGATCTACCGCGATACCGCGAGCGGCAGACTAGATATGCAAACGGCCTACTCGGTAATCTTCGGTCAGGGTTTATGGATCATTATCGGGTCACTGATTGCCTTCTTAATCGGACAAATGGTGGATGTTCAGGTATTTCATTTTGTAAAGAACAAAACCGGCAATAAAAGTCTTTGGCTCAGGGCAACCGGTTCTACCCTTATTTCTCAATTGCTGGATAGCTTTGTGGTACTGTTTATTGCTTTTTATATCGGCGCCGGATGGGATCTCAAACTTGTACTCGGCATTGGCATTGTAAACTATATTTATAAATTTATGTTAGCTGTTATTTTAACCCCGTTGCTATATCTATTGCACCGGTTAATCGACAATTATCTGGGCAAAGATTTATCCGAGTTGATGATGAAAGAGGCGGCATCTGATTGATCAGACAACCGCCCTTCATTCCGGTTTTTATTCTATGAGAATAATTTTTTTAACGGCTGCATCTCCATCGTATATCGTTAGTAAATAGCTGCCACTGGCAAGTCCGCTGAGCGGCAAGCGGGTTTGGGTATGGCCCGCGCTCATGGTATGTTGCACATCATATACAATCTTCCCTGCAATATCGGTTACCACCATACGCATTTGCTCTGCTTCTCTTAAGGTCAGATCCACCATAAACACTCCTTTGGATGGATTTGGATAAACCTGTAATCCGATATGGCTGGCTTGCATGGATTCCAAATCACTCATCTGATATGCGAATGAATCCGATAGCGCTAAACAGGCAAATTCATTGGCGGTTCTTACCTGATACTGGCCTTCCTGCGCAACTATCAATGTTTTTGCAATGGCACCACTTATGTTCGCTGTATTTCGGTACCATTGATAGCTCAGAGCGGTTGTTGTACAGGTAAGGGTATCTGCGGATCGGGTGATCGATGGCTTAAGGGGTGAAGGATGGATCAATATAGAATCGCCTGCTTTATTGCTGCATCCGTTTACATCTGTAAAAGTATACAGGTATGGATGTTTACCCGGTCCGGCCGACTTGGAATTAAACATAGAACCAATAATTCCGGCACCGCTGTATATTCCACCCGAAGGTAATCCTCCTGTTAACAGAAATGCTGAATCCTGTTCGCACATTTCTGCAAATGGCAAGTTTAGTGAAACGGTTGGTAAGGCATGCACTTGCAGGCTATCGGTAGCTTTGTTGCTGCAACCCTTTGCACTGGTAACCGAATAAGTCACCGCAAACTTTCCGGTACCGGCTGTTTTCGGACGAAACAGGTTACCGGAAACAGTGAAACCTGAATAAACGCCTCCTGAAGGACTTCCGCCACTCAGACTAACCAATGTGTCGCTGATGCAATAATCGTCGGGATTAAGTACCAAAGAAACAGTTGGAAGAGGATTTACATGCATCGTATCGTTCACTTGTTTGCTGCATCCTTTTGCATCGGTGAATTTGTAGCCCAACATAAAATCACCTGAACCGGAAATCTGAGGTTTAAATTGATTGCCTGAAATACCAGTTCCCGAATATATTCCTCCTGATGGTGTTCCACCGGTTAACAGGATTCCGGTATCAGATTGACACAAATTATCCTTACTCAAAACAAATGTTACCACGGGTAAGGCATTCACCAACAGGCTGTCGATGGCTTTGTTTTTACATCCTTTGGCATTGGTTACGGTATATGTAATAGCAAATTTTCCGGAGCCGCTTACCAGAGGTTTGAATTGATTGTTGCTTACTCCGGTGCCTGTATAGATTCCACCGGCAGGACTTCCACCACCCAGATTGATGGTAGTATCTTTAATACACAAAGTGTTCGTAGTTAAGGTAAGTGCAGCTGTCGGGATACTGTTTACGAAAATAGAATCCTTTGCGGTTTTTGAACATCCTTTGTTGTCGGTAAATGTATAGGAAATAGCAAAACTGCCAACTCCTGCAGCGAGTGTATTGAACTGGTTATTGGTTACTCCATTTCCTGCATATATACCGCCGTTGGGTAAGCCTCCTGTGAGATTGAAAGTAGTATCTGTATGGCAAAAATTATCGGTGGGTAAAGCAAAGGTTACGTTCGGTAACGGATTAACCGTGATGGAATCTTTTGCCGATGCCGAACAACCAAATCCATCCGTGAAAGTATAATTTATCAGGAAAGTTCCGGAGCCCGATACTTGCGGTTTAAACGTGCCTGAACTTACACCGGTACCCAAAAATATTCCACCGGATGGAGAAGCACCGGTGAGCGTTAGCGTTGTATCCGTAAGGCAAAATTGCCGGTTCGGTAGTGTAAAAGTTACTGTGGGTTTGGCATGCACCACCATGCTGATTTTTTTCGAAACCACGCTGTCTTTGGTTGCACACGTAACTTTACTGATCAATAAACACGTAATCGTATCACCGTTATTCAAGGTTTTGGAAGAGAAATTAGCGTTGGTATCAACGATGCTGTTGTTTATTTTCCACCGGTACCGGGGAGTTGACCCACCTCCTGAAATAGAAGAAGAAAAATGCACCGAATCACCCGCACAAATATTGGTATCATTGGCTGTGATCGAAATGGTTGGGGTAACACTTGCCGTTACTGAAATATAATTGGTACGCGTGAGCGAATCGCTTCCGTTGTTGTTCGTTGCCTTTAGCTTTACGGTATAGGTTCCGGCTGCATTGAAACTTACTTTGGGATGTTGCGAAAATGCACTTGTAGTATCCAGAAAAGTAACGGTAGAAGGAGTAAATGTCCATTGCCATCCGGTTGGATTCACCTGTGAAGAGTCGATAAAAATTATTGCATTTCCCTGACAGGGATTTGTGTTTGTAGCTCCGAATTTAGCCACAGGCAGGAGTTGTGCATTCACTCCGGTTACACCCACTTCGTCGATGTAAAAATTGTTGCCAAAACTGCTGATGTTTTCAAATTTAATTTTAATTGTATTGCCGGCAAAAGCTGTTAAATCGATGGTTTTGCAGGCACCGAAATTGGCATTGCCGCACCAGTCGGCAGACGTGGAAGGAGTAAAATTTGAAGTGGTATTTGTATTGGTAATATGCACAAACGGACTCACGCTATTGGTTTCGCGATAGCTGGCAACGCGGATCCAGTTGGTGCCGCAATTGGTTGAAACAAATACAGCCAGCGAATCTTCAATGGTTGCAGAGTAACGGCGAAAAGCATATTTAAAAGTGAGTGTAGCCGAACTCTTACCCACCAAACTGATTGGAGGAGATATCAATCCGTCGCGTTCAGTTTTGTCTTTGGCTTCCGAGTAATTGAAATTGTCGATACTCATAGCTTTCGTGCTGGAACCATTTCCCCCAATGGATTTTATTTTCCAGGTGGTTAAAAAATCCGGATTTTCAATCAGCCAGCGATCCGATGTTGCCGTACTTTCCCAATTTTCAACAAAGGGAAGTGTGTCGCCACCGGCTTTGATATAAGCAACGCGCGAAACATTGTTGGTACCTGATCCATTGCTTGCGGTTAATGAAATGGTATACGTTCCTGCAGCTGTGAACTGAATTTTAGGATCTCTGGAACTTGCTGTTGTTCCTCCTGAAAATGTAAAGGTATTGGGAGTGACAGACCAGGTCCAGGATGTTGGATAAAACAAACTGGTGTCTTTCAATGAAACGATTTCGTTCAGGCATACATTGCGTTTATCGGCCTGAAAACCAACATTGGGAGCCGTAGCTGCACCGAATGCATCCGATGTAAATAATCCACGGCCATGCGTGGCAGCAACCACTTGCAAATCGGAACTGCGAATTTGTAACATATCCACCCGCACATTGGCAAGTCCGCTGTTGGAAGCCGACCAGCTTGGAGAGGCGTTGTTCAGTCCTGTAGTAGTCCATACGCCTAATTCAGTTGCAAGTATTACTTCGTTTCGGTTATTCGGATTGAATAAAGACCATCGAACAGGCATATCGGGAAGATTTCCCTCTTTGCTTACCCAGTTCGTACCTCCGTTTGAGGTATACCAAACAGAAGCTATGCCATAATTAAAAAAAGTAACCAGCAATTCATTTTCACTGGCTCCGATTTCGATACAGGAAATGGTACCTGTTGGCAGAGTTCCACTCACATCAATGTCTGTTGAAACAGGAGTTCCATTGGCACTGGTAACCTTAAAAATAGATCCGGCATCTGTGCCTAAGAATAAAGTCGTTGAACCTGTGGTATAAGGTGAAACACGGATATGACTGACATTATCGGCGAGCCCTGTAATGGTAACGGTTTCAGCTGCCGCAGGTGTGGTTGTAATATTGCGCACACGATAAATCGATGTTGAATTTTTAGTACTATACAAAACATGTTGATTGTCGTCGTAATCAGCCGGATTTATAAATTTTCCGGTATTGTTATCGCTCAACAGTGTACTGCTAAATGTGGCTCCGGTATTGCTCGACCGGTAATAGTTATTGTACACGTATGAAGTAACCTGAAAAGCAGGAGTGGTTTGATCAATAAAACAATAGGCTCCATCACCACCCGTAGCCTCGGTTGTAATATTCATTCCGCTTTGTGTAAACCGCTGTGTTCCGTTATCCTGAGAACCTGCCAGGTATTGATGGGCATTGGCCGATGGGTGCATGGCACAGGCGTAAAACTGCGTTACATTGTAATTGCGATTACGATCCGAGAATACATTTTTGGTAGCAGCCGAATCTATTTTGCTGGTATAAAATACACCTCCGTCATTTCCAATCAAGAGGGTAGAAGTAGATCCAGGTTTATATACAATTGCATGCTGATCGGCGTGTACATACGAGCAGGTTAAATTTGCAAGATTGTTATTGTTCGACCATTTCGAAATCTGGCTCCAGGATGTACCGGAATTTGTACTTCGAAACAAATCAATAGCTCCTGCAATTACTTTGGTAGCATCAGCGGGATCAACAGCCAGAATCATATCGTACCATGCTTGTCCGCGTGAAAAATCACCGGCCGGAATTCCGGTGTCGGCATCTGCGGGTTCAGCAATCGCAGTCCAGTTTGTGCCTCCGTTTGTTGTCTTTTTCATGGCAGTTACTGTACTGTTGTTTTCAATCATGGCATAGACCACGTTTGCATTGGATGGTGCACATGCCAGTTCAACCCGGCCCAGCCCATTGGTAACAATGGTAGAATCGGAAATGGTCCAGGTAGTGCCGTTGTCGGAAAATAAAATACGGCCTCCACCTCTGTCGGTCGAAGCAAAGGGTGTTCTGCGTGTACCTATCCAGATCCGGTTGTTGGCACCAATTTCAATATCGGATGCTACAAAATTTACCGCTTGTCCGGGAATCAGCGGCAATACCTGAGTCCAGCTTGTACCGCCATTGTTGGAACGTCGCAAACCTGCAGCATTAGAACCATGGAAAACACCCTGATAAAATGTTCCGTCAACAGCAGCATACACCACACTCGTTCCGGATTCGTTGCGCACCACAATATCATTCACGTAATAATAACCGGTTGTGGATGCCAGTTGAGTCCAGCTTCCTCCACCATTTGTCGATTTCCAGATGCCTGCACCGCGTGTTGGAGTGGCTGATCCGCCCCAACCTTCACCGGTTCCCACATACATGATTTGCGTGTTGTTCGGATCATAAGCAATGCAGGTGATGGAAATATTGTCCCAAAAATCATTGACTGAAATCCAATTGGAATTGCCATTGGTAATATCGCTGTTATACCACAATCCACCTGTTACTCCACCGGCCCATACTTTGGTTCCGTTGAGGTCGTTCGGATCCCATACCAAAGCACGTGTACGACCGCCGACATTCATTGGGCCGCGTTCAATCCAGGGTGTAGTGGATGCACCGGGTGCAAAATACATTCCTGAATTGTTACTCATTTGTGCCATTGTTTGAACCAGGCGTTCAGGAGCAGGTCGTCCCAATGCCGGATCCATGGTGCGTAAATAATCCTGTTCCCAGGCCAGATCCGGACGGTCTGTTTTGTTTTTCTTCTCCTGGCTTTTAGCAGCTCGTTCGCGGTTATTGAACGGATGCTTTTGCAAATATTGACTCCAGATTTCACGCGATGAAGGTGGAGTGAAAAAGTGGTCGTGATACATTTTCAATCCTAAGGAAATACCAAATAAGAGCACAAAATAGTAAAGGTATTGTTTCATAAAGGGGTGGTTTATTGATTGGAAATGATGAATTGTTTTACCGGTAAAGTATACTGTTGTCCCTGCATGGTAATATGCACTCGGGATGGATAAAAATCGTGATGGTCGATAATGGGATCCGATTTTTCAGGTGGATAAATAACCTTACCATCCGGCGATAATTCGGGTTCGGGTTTTAACTTCGTCAGATTACATTCCAACTTCACCACACCCGGTGGCGATGGCAATAAAATAAAGGGAAACGCAGTATTGTTTAAAATGAAAGAATCCACTTTGAATGCTGTATTCTTGTTTGTTAAATCAGTGATGCTGATTGTGAAAAACATTCCTTTGGTTTTTCCCATGGCAGCATGATAAGTTTTACAACGTGCATTGATTTCAAAGCGGTCGGTGATTTGCGGTGGACGTTTGGTTACACAACCGGCCAAATACATCAGGCCAACCGAAAGCAAAACAAACAAATGCCGGTATCGCATAATTGCAATTTAAGGATTGTTTTGATCTTCAATCATTCACCTTAAGATTAGACAGGAATTTAACGGATATTTAATCTTTTAAATTGGTGTTTATCTGCTTATTTCTAAATGCAAATATGCATTCTGCATCGTTTGCTTCGTACAAAAGTTTAGGTGTATTTAGCAAAAACAAAAAGAACATTTTTGGAATTTTCATGTGCAATTTATTGGAAGAATTAGACACCGTATTTTACCCGCATTTTGAGTAACCATTTTTTGATGCATGCTTCATTTTTAATCACTACTGTCCGGGATAATATATTGTAAACTCAATTAAAGTCAATGTGGATAATGGCTTAGGTTTGTTCTATCTGATTGTGGGCTTACTTTTAAGAGATTCTAATTTTTGAAATATGATACTGGTGAATAGTATAATATCTGTTAGTGTTAAGTTTCTAATTTAAGATTAAGTTCTCTGTTGAGCAGAGCCCGACCATGAAGGTAAGCGCACGAGAAGTTAATTTTAAAGCAGCCATCAATCGCGCATCCTTCATGGACACCCCCAAAATCATACGCTCTTTAATTCCCCAGACACCAAAAATATTTATCTTCGAATTATGCTTTTTTAAGTACAAAAAAGGCATAAAAAAAGCGGGAATAAACATCCCGCTTTTTAATGAATTAAGAGGTCTTAGTTACTGCCCGAAGTAGCATATGCTTCAATAGGAATACATGCACAAATCAGATTACGGTCGCCGTGTGTATTGTTGATCCGGGCAACGCTTGGCCAGAACTTCTGATCACGCACCCAGTTCAATGGAAATGCTGCCTGCGTACGGGTATAAGCATGATTCCATTCATCGCTGCAAACCATGGCTGCAGTATGTGGGGCATTTTTCATCACGTTATCGGCTTTATCGGCACTGCCATCGATGATGGATTCAACTTCATGCTTGATCGAAATCATGGCATCGCAAAAACGATCGAGTTCAGCTTTAGGTTCACTTTCGGTAGGTTCAACCATGATGGTACCCGCAACCGGAAAACTCATGGTTGGTGCGTGAAATCCATAGTCCATCAAACGTTTTGCAATGTCTTCCGCTTCTATACCACTGGCTTGTTTAAACACGCGCGTATCTAAAATCATTTCGTGTGCGCAACGACCATTTGTGCCGGTATATAAAATCTGAAAATGTTTTTCTAAACGCGCTTTGATATAATTGGCATTTAAGATCGCATAACGTGTTGCATCTTCCAATCCTTGCGTTCCCATCAAGCGAATATATGCATATGAAATCAACAGGATAGAAGCGCTTCCCCAGGGTGCGGCACTCACTGCATGAATAGAATCTGATCCGCCGATTTTTACAACAGAGTGTCCGGGGAGATAGGATACCAGATGTTTTGCAACACCAATCGGGCCCATGCCAGGTCCACCTCCACCGTGTGGAATACAAAATGTTTTGTGTAAATTTAAATGGCAAACATCAGCTCCGATATTGGCCGGACTGGTTAATCCAACCTGTGCATTCATGTTAGCACCATCCATATACACTTGTCCACCAAAATGATGTATGATTTCGCAAACTTCGGTAATGCGTTCTTCAAAAATTCCGTAAGTAGAAGGATAGGTAATCATCAGGCAAGCGAGGTTATCTTTATGCTCTTCCGCTTTTGCTTTCAGATCATCGATATCTACATAACCGTTCTCCAATGTTTTCGTTACAACCACTTTCATTCCGGCCATCACTGCGCTTGCAGGATTGGTTCCGTGAGCCGATGAAGGAATGAGTGCAATATTGCGGTGTGTTTGTCCCTTGGCTTTAAAATATTCACGGATCACCATCAGTCCGGCATACTCACCCTGAGCACCTGCATTGGGTTGAAGCGAGATCCCGGCAAATCCTGTAACCTGTTTGAGGTATTCAGTAAGTTCTTCAAATATTTGTGTGTATCCGGTGGCCTGATCGCGTGGAATAAACGGATGCAATGAACTAAACCCGGGATAAGTAACCGGGATCATTTCAGCTGTTGCATTTAACTTCATAGTGCACGAACCCAATGCAATCATCGAATGACAAAGCGATAAATCTTTTGATTCGAGCAATTTAATATAGCGCAACATTTCGTGTTCGCTGTGATACGAATTGAACACCGGATGAGACATGTATGTACTGCGACGAACATAATGCGACGGTGCATGCAAGGTGGTAGTTTCATGCAACATCAGTTTAGATGCTTTGCCGGAAATCGCTTCGATCAGTGAATTGATATCCTGAATGGTATGCGTTTCATCAATGGATACTCCAATTTGTGTATCACTTATTTTACGGATATTGATTTCTGCTTTTAAGCAATCGGCTACTGCTTTATCAGCAGAAGGCACTTCAAATACCAGCGAATCAAAAAAGTGTTTGTTCAATTGTTTAAACCCAAGAGTGGTCAACACATCCGATAATTGAGAAGCCAATCCGTGAATGCGGGATGCAATGCCTTTCAATCCATTTGGACCATGGTACACACCATACATGCTGGCCATAATCGATAACAAAACTTGTGCGGTGCAGATATTGGAAGTGGCTTTTTCGCGGCGAATATGTTGTTCGCGCGTTTGCAAAGCCATGCGCAAAGCACTGTTACCTTGAGCATCTACTGAAATACCAATAATCCTTCCGGGCATCTGACGTTTGTATACATCGCGGGTGGCGAAATATCCGGCATGCGGACCACCATATCCCATCGGTACGCCAAAACGTTGTGTGGATCCGATCACTACATCAGCACCCCATTCTCCCGGAGGAGTGAGTACGGTGAGACTTAATAAATCGGCAGCCACAGTTACCATTACATTTTTCTCAAGAGCCTTGGCCATAAAGTGACTGTAATCGTAAACTTCTCCATTCGCGGCTGGATACTGAATCAACGCGCCAAAAAAGCTTTCATCCAATTGTACTTCTTCGTGGTTTCCAAAAACCAATTCAATTCCCAAAGGCTCTGCACGGGTAATCAACACATCGATGGTTTGCGGAAAGCAAGCCTGAGAAACAAAAAATTTGTTAGCGTCTTTGTTCTTTGCCTCTGCGTGCAACATATGCATAGCTTCGGCAGCAGCCGTTCCTTCGTCGAGCAAAGAAGCATTGGCAATTTCCATTCCGGTGAGATCGCGCACCATGGTTTGATAATTCAGCAAAGCTTCCAGACGACCTTGTGCGATTTCAGCCTGGTAGGGAGTGTAGGCAGTATACCATCCCGGATTCTCAAAAATATTGCGCAATACAACCAGTGGGGTATGAGTACCATAATATCCGAGTCCCAGGTAATTTTTATAAATCTTGTTTTGATCAGCTAATTTCTTGGTATAGTCAAGCAACTCAAATTCGCTCATAGCCGGTGGAAGTTTCATGCGGTCCTTCAAACGAATATGCGAGGGTATGGTTTCGTCGATCAATTGCTCAACCGATTTCACGCCAATGGTTTCAAGCATGGCGTCGGTATCCTTTTCAAGTGGAGAGATGTGTCGTTTAATAAAAACATCCTGATGATTTGATGGTATATTCATAATTGCTTTGTATAGATGCATGTAAAATCGGCAGCGAATTTAACTTTTTTGATTAGGAATAAAACAGGATAAGAATCAGGGGAGACAGTATGTGAAATATAGAATTAAAAATGAAGAATTAATAATGCATTGCTCGCTGTAGCTCAGAGACGGCAGGAAAAATGCATCGCCTCGGCAAAGCATTAAAAGAAGGGCCAGTGCATAACAATTGTTGCGAAAAGCGACCGCAACGCGGTCGCACCTCCATAACCCCAACCCTGGAGATATGAGAAATCAAGTTGCAGACATACTAATATCTGACCGATCATATACCGACCGCAACGCTGTCACACCTCATGAACCATGATGGTACTATCGGATAGAATGCCAGACCGCAACGCGGTCCCACCTTAATAACCCCTGAAGAGATACTAAGCCTCCGACCGCAACGCGGTCTTACCTCCATAACTTCCGCACGACTGAGATAGTACCCTACAGCCAACCGCAACGCGGTTGAACCTGCTACTACTTCAAACAACCGCAGAATGAACGTCGGCATACTCACTAAATAAAGATTTATCCAATGAAGAATCGCGCATTTGGAAATGTGCCGCAGCGCTCCCCGTTGAATTTTATTGCTAAACTAAACTCAATTACCCGAAGGCATCTGTGATGGATTAGCAGTAAATATTGAAACATCATTCAGATCCATTCAGAGGTTGATATCTCTGGATGCCAAACACTATTATATCATACGCCGAAGCCTCAGCGGAGACGAACACAATTACACAATTACATAATTACAAATTACGAAGTACGAAGTAGCTGACCAGATAAAACTTACTTAATAACCAATAACCCAATAACCATTAACGAATAACGAATAACGAATAACAATTAACTTTCCCTATATTTGGGCATCATGTTTGGAAAACTATTAGAAGCCAAAAAACAGGCAGAAGAAATCAAATCAAAACTATCCGCATTAAAAGTTACCGGAATGGATGGTCAGGGCAGGGTTAAGATCCGTATCGATGGCAACAAAAAAATCGATGCTGTCGAATTAGACGAGCAGATGCTGAAACCCGAATTTAAAGCTGAATTAGAGGAATGCATTTTGAAAGCTTTGGAAGATGCCATGCAACAAGCTGATAATATTTCTCAGGCAGAAATGAGGCATTTACTGGGGAATCTTCCGGGACTGGGTAATATCTTAAAGTAAAAACAGATTTAAGAAAACTTTAAGTCTTTTAATTTAGTCATGGCTAGATTAAAGACGGATTAAAATCACCTAAATATATTCTTAATGAGAGCCCCGTGTTTACTATGTGGAAAACCCTGCAACCCCTTATACTTTATAGGATTCTTGTAATAACAACAATATGGGTGAAAAGGAAGCATTAAGAAATGGGTGTTAAAACAGTTGGAAGTGCATGAGACAAAGGGATGAGATTGTAAAATTACAAGTTTGGATTATAAAAAATGTTTTATAAGTTTGAGTAGGCAAAATTGTGCATTACGTACAGCAGAATGAAAAAAATTAATATATATCAAATAAATACAACACAACAATGAAGAACAATTTACTAACCAAAGCGCTCTTTGCGTTTGCGATGTTATTCGCGACGCTTGCGCAGGCCGTTCAGCTAAATGGGAATTACACCATTGACCCTTCGCAGGCGGCATCGACAACCAATTTCAAGGACTTTGCTTCAGCCATCACGTACATGACCAGCAATGCAACGCGTGCTGATGGCGGTACCAAAAACACTACTCCTTATGGAGTTTCAGGCCCGGTAGTATTTAATGTGGCTGCAGCTACATATAATGTTACGGCTACCATTTCGGTTCCGTCGGTTACCGGTGCCAGTGCGGTCAACACAATCACCTTTGAAGGTGGTGAAGGCAATGCAGCCACCCGAATCATTACCGGAAGCCGCGCTTCCAATGCAATTTGGGTATTCAACCAATGTAAATATGTTAGGCTGAGAAATATTTCTTTGCGCAATACCTATACCTCCAGTTGCGGGGTTGTTGTGTTTTATAACAATACCACCAGCGGTTGGAGTGCTACTTCAGCACCGCTTGGAAGTTGTAATATGATTCAGAATTGTAATGTAAGTTTACCAAATCTGTCGAATACTACAGTTACAAGTTCATGTATAGCTATTTCAGCTTCTTCTACCGGTTATTCGTTAACCTCACAACAATATTCTGATAGTAACATTATAGATAATAATGTTACTACAAATGGTTACTACGCAATTTCCGTCTATGGCCGTCAGAATGCCAATTATAACCGTGGAGTGCAAGTTACCAACAATACTGTAATCAATGCCAATTATTACGGTATTCATTTCTATTACCATTACAACCCTTATGTAATTGAAAACAATGATATAACAGTTACTTCAGTTTCATCTGGTTCAGGTATGTATGTATATTACAATCTCAATAACAATGCGACTAAAGGACACAGATTGGTTGGAAATAAAGTACAAGCACCTTATGGTGGTATATGGTACTACTATGAAGGAGGAAATATTAATGCTCCGGGTTTGGTAGCCAACAATATTATTATTTGTGGTAATTATTCAACCAACTATGGCTTTTATAATTATAACAGTACAGGTTACACCAACAATTTCGTTCATAATACCATAATATGTACAGGTGGAAGCAGCGGGTATGGTATATACCATTATGGTGATGCAAACGGCATCAATATAAAGAACAATATTTTCGCCATCACATCTAGCGGTGGATCTATGTATCCTGCGTATTTCTCATCTAATCCAAGTGGTAATGTTATTAACTATAATGTGTATTACAATTCATCCAATGCCAACCTGCTTTATCGCGGTGGCGCCTGGAATGCATCCAATTACCAAACGGCCACAACCGGTGGTGACTCCTCGTATAACTTATTGCCCAATTTTGTAAATATCAATTTCAGTTCCGGCAATGCCGACGGACATTTAACCGATGGCTGCGGTGCTAAAGGACACTTCCTTACAGGCATTACTCCAACGGTTGACGTTGACAACGAAACCCGTTCACAGACTGAGCCAATGGTAGGTGCCGATGAAGCAGGAGGATTAACCAATGATATTTCTGTTACAGCAATTCTTTCGCCGGTTGCCCCAATTTCGTTAGGCTTACAGAATATTGTTTGTAAAGTTAAAAATATCGGAACCAATGTGGTAAACAACTTCGATATTAACTATAAGCAAAACAATGAACCTATTGTATCACAAACATGGACCGGTACTTTGAATCCGTGCGAAGAAGTTCAGATCACCTTTACCGGACCGAACCAAATCAATCTGGTATCATCCAATAATGTAAAAGTATTCTCGAGCGGACCTAACAGTAACCTTGATTCTAAACGCAGCAACGATACCATGTATACGCAGTTGTTTGCTCCATTGAATGGTATTTATACCATTGGTGGGTCGAATCCTGATTTCACCACTTTTTCGCAAGCAGCTACTGCGCTTGCTTCCGGTATCATGGGCCCTGTAGTATTTGATGTACGTCCGGGAACATACAGCCAGCAAGTAATTATTCCTGCTATTGTAGGTACTTCTCCAACCAATACGGTTTCGTTTGTGGGTCAGGATAAAACTACTACAACTATCATCACCAGTCAGGCTTCCAATGCTGCGTTGCGCCTGAACGGATGTAAATATGTGAGCTTTGAAAACATGACCATTTCCAATACCAATGCATCCGGTACAGCTGTGGCAATTGTCGGTTCATCCGGAAATAACAACGGAAGCTGCAATACCATTAAAAATTGTATCATCAATGTGCCTGTTAATACCAGTACCAATTATGGTATTAACGTAACCGGTACTGCTTCAGGTTATGGACAAAGTGCCAATATGATTGACTCGTTAATTATTGACAGCAATATCATCAATGGCGGATATTATGGAATTTCACTTTATGGTTATTCTACTACCGGTGTAGGTGTATTCAACTTCAATAATCAGGTTCGTGGAAATACCCTGAATGATGGCCAACAATATGGTATGATGGTGTATTACCAAAACGGTGGTGCTAAAATTTTAAACAACAAAGTGCTGATGAAAAAATCGGGTAGCATTTCCAGTCAAATGGGATTGTACTATTACGATTACAGCTATTTTGGTGGTCACTACGGAAAAGCCGGTAAGGTGCAGGTAGAGATTTCGGGTAATACATTTGATGCTGCTTATTATGGTATGTATATGTACTATCCGCACGGAACTGCCGACAAACCTATGCTGATTACCAATAATATGGTAATGCCTGGATTTAGCCGGTACAGCGGTGGTGGTTATTATGGTGTTTACTTGTATGTTTATACAGTAGGTGCTATTGTTACCGATCCAACTCCATCCATAATCTTTTATCACAATAGTATTTATTTCAACGGAAATGCAAGCGGTTACGGAATGTACTTCGCCGGTGATGGCGGACAGTACACCGGAAAAGCTGATTTGAAGAACAATATCTTCCATTCAACTACCGGTACTCCGTTGTATCTGGGATCAGTTCCAAATGCATATAGCACCAACTACCTGGATTATAATATCTATTACAAACCAAATGGTGGTAATATTCTATACAAAAATGGAATTAACTACACTCCTGCAAACGTTGTAAGTGTTGCCGGCGGTGGTATCAATTCCTTCTACCAGGCACCTCCGTTTGTATCTGCTACCGATATGCATATATCCAATGCTTGTACAAAAGGGATGAATACTTCGGCTTTTGTTCCTTTCGACATTGATGGAGAAGCACGCGGTACTTTGCCTAATATAGGTGCTGACGAATATCCTGGTCTGACCCGCGATGTTTCGATCGAATCTATTGTTAGTCCTGTATTCCCAATTGGAACAGGTCCACAGGTATTGAAACTGCGCATCCGTAACAACGGAAGCTCAACCATCAATTCAACCAATATTTCGTATTCGTTGAACGGTGGAGCAGCCATTACCATTCCTTGGGTTGGTACTTTGGAACCATGCGATACCCTTACAGTTACTTTTGACGGAGCCAATATGATCGATATTCCGGATGCAAACAATCAGTTCCTGGCATATACATCGAATCCTAACGGATCGAACGATGAGAATATGACCAACGATACATTGCGTTCAGCAGCTTTGGCACCACCACTGCGTGGCGATTATACCATTGCCGGATCGGGCGGTGATTTTATCAACCTGACAACTGCTGTAAATGCAGTTAACTTAAGAGGTATTGGTGGAAACGTTACCTTCAATGTGGAGCCGGGTACTTATGTTGAACCTGCTTCGGTTTCAATTGCCAATGTAATTGGTTTGTCGGATACCAGTCGTTTAACTATTCGCTCTGTAAACGGAGATCCTACATCGACCATCGTTCAGTGTTCTGCCAGCCCGGTTATCCGGTTAAATGGTGTTTCTTACGTAAACCTGAATGGAATTCGCTTCCGTCAGCCTACTTCAGCAGGTAGCGTTATGTTCCTGGAAGGAAACGTTACAGATCTGAATGTTTATAACTGTCATCTGATGGCGCCTGCTACTACTTCAACCAGTTATGTTGTATATCAATCAGGTCGTGCAGTAAATGTTAACATGACCAAGAACACATTCGAAGGTTGCTATTACGGTGTTTACTTCCAGTCGGCTAATACCACTTATGCGGGTAAAAATGCAAACATTGTGATCGATAGTAATCTTTTTGATAAGATTTCGATTTACAATCACTACCTGTTGTATATCCGTGATGTTAAAGTTCGTCACAATACTTATAATTTCGGTAACGGAGCTTCAACATACGGTTACTGGTATGGTCCGATGTATCCGGATTCAGCGATGGATGTAAGTTACAATACCATCAACAATACCGGAACAGGCTATTACTACTTATACTATGTTGGGTATTATGCTTACGGTGGATACCTGCCTGAAACACGTGCTAAAGTGCATCACAATACATTGGTTTATGGACAAAATTCAGGTTACGGATACTGGTACTATTGGGGTTATTATGCCAGTCGTGTAGATTACTATGGCAACAAGATTGTACCTAAGAGCGCAAGCAACTATACTTATATCTACTATCCAGGATACTATGGCAACGGAGTTAACTTCTTCAACAATTCATTACCAATGAATTCAGCTTACATGGCTTATACCGGTTATGCTTCAGGTGCTGGTGTGAAATTCTACAACAACTCATTGCATAGTACAACTTCATATACGTTCTATTATATCTATGCTGCATCTAATAGTGGTGAGGGTCTTGAGTTTAAAAACAATGTGATCTCGAACTCAGGTAGTGGTAGCGCATTGTATCTCAACGGTGCAATCAACCAAAATACACGCTTTGATTATAACAATCTGTATACAAATGGTGCTACATTAGTAAATGGAACTACTGCATATGCTAATTTATCGTTAATGAAGGCTGCCGGACATTGTAAAAACTGTTTATCTTTTGATGCCGGTTATACCAGTTTGAATTTGAATCTGACTCCTAATTTAACCAGTTCTAATTCATGGTCTTTAAATGGACAAGGTATGCCAAACTCCATTTCAACAGAAGACATCAATGGTAATCCAAGAAGTACCAGCATTGCTACAGGTGCTATAGATCTTGGTGCATATGAGTTTACGCCTACTTCTATTCCTCCTGCTGCTACCCTTACTCCTGCAGCACCTCCTGCAGCCGGTGGTTACCAGAATGTATTATTTGGTCGCGATACCATTGCCCGGATCAATTGGGCCGGTGGTTCAGTTCCTACTTCTGCTACTGTTCGTCTGTATTCGGGAACAAATCCATTGGGTATTGTTTACGAGGGTAACTATTATATGAATGCATATTGGGATATAGCTGTAAGTCCTGCTTCTTCTTACAACTATTCACTGGAATTATACCACAAAGGATTGTGGCAAGGAACCAACCCGGATATGGCTAATGTAATTGGTGCGCAGTACAATGGCGGATGGCAGTATATCTATACTACAGCTGTGGATAACGATAATAAGAAACTGGTGCTGACTAACCTGACCAACTTCGGACAGTTTACCGGAACAGATGCTACTACACCGTTCACACCTACATTGATGGTATTGTCGGACAAAAACAAACAAAATGTATTGACCGATCCATTGAAGGTGTATCCTAATCCATTCAGCAATGAATTGAATGTTCAGGTTGACCTGACCACTCAGGGTAATGTTCGCATGAGCCTGATGGATATTACAGGTAAGACTTTAACCGCTAAAGAACAATTCATGAATCAGGGAATCAACCGTACTACCATTGAAGGTATGAACGATCTGAAACCTGGAATCTACTTTATGAGTGTTGAAGTAAACGGACAAACATTCGTTCAGAAACTTATCAAACAATAAAGCTTAAGTCTTTATATAGAAAAGCCCTCCAAGCAATTGGAGGGCTTTTTTTGTACCCGGTAGTTTGAAATTGAAAAACCCCTGTGCTTAATGCATCCATTGACGGGGGAATGAATAAGTGATTAAGATAGCTGCATAAATTGATCAGCAATGTTTTTGAAACATGGAACCGGGGATGTAAAGATTTAGATCAGGAAAGAGATCCGTGTAGAGTGGTTTAGCTCAATTCCAGAACTACAGCTGTTCAATGATCAGGTTACCACAAGGGAATTGTGAGTGACGTATGAGAAGTTAATTCAAACAGAATTATCGACCGGCATAGATAGTCTCTCCGGTTGAAGAAGCTGGAAAAAGAAATTAGTAATTCAAGCGGCAGGGAAGGAATGGGATGCAGCAGATTGAATTTATTCTTCGGTGTTTGGTGTTGCCTTCCAAATGGTTTTTCGTACGGCGAAGCGGTACGAGATACCAACAGTGATCAGCGTTTTTGTGCCAATCTGAAAGCCTTGCATGTATTGATAAAGAGGAATTTCATACATACCAAAGAGGTTAATGCCCTTATAAGTGTACCCCAACTGTGGAAGCAGAGACCATTTGCGGCTCCCGGTAGAAGCCAGATCTACATTGTATAGCGTTAGTTGATCTACATTTTTAGCCGACTGCATTTGATCAGTCCACTCGTAACGCAATTGCAGGGTTGTATTCAGTTTGCGGCGAAAAGTTTTACTTACAAAGAAGCCCGCACCCATATAATCACCAAATTTCTGCCCCAGCTTGTTGTAACCTTTATGCATATACAGGGTATTTAAAAAGACCCTGAATTTGGCTTTTTTGAATTCATGCGCCATAAACCCATACAGAATCAGGTCATTTGAACCCGTGGTGGTTTGTATGGTAGGAGGAGAAGTGTAGTAAATCTGGAGTGGTGGCTGGCCCGGAATCAGCACCGAACCGGCAAAGGTTGAGTCGTTACACGAGCCCAGAGGAATTTTCAGTCCCAACCCAAGTGTTACCTCTGTATGATATTTCTCGGAAGAATGATCGTACACATCATAACGCGGAAAAAGAATGAGATCAGCAATTCCCGAAGAGTTCTTTTTATAATCTACAGCCGTTTCATTGTTGCCATATTCAGTTTTGTTCAGGAAATAGCCCGCCTCAACCGACATGGTAAGCTTTGCAGTTACGCCATAGGCCATACGTAAATACAAATAGTTGGTTTCTAAACGATTTACCGCAGGTGAAGAAGAATCTTTATCACCGGCCAGAAAACGGTCAGTTCCAAAATACTGATGACTCAATGCAAATTCCATCTGATTGTTTTGCAATACACCCTGTGAAACCCCGCCGGCAATGGGGCTACCACTTCCACCCGAACAACATCCTTGCGCTCCTGCATGAAATCCTTGCAGGAGTAACGCGCTGCCGGTCAATAATCGAAGAAAATGCATATCAGTCCTTTTGTATGATGAATTTTATTTGGGTTGAGTGATTTCCACTGATCAGGTTTAGGAAATAAATGCCATTGTTTAAGGAACGCAGATCCAGTTTTTCCAGATTTTTCCCACTCGAATAAGAACCTGAACGCGTATTCAATACCTGTGAGCCAAGCACATTCAGTACTTCAAAACGAATGGCAGCCTGACTATTAAGATCAAATTCTATCTGCAGAAAGTCTTTTGCAGGAAGTGGAAATACCTTAACCGCAGTTGCCAGAAAATCGGGCTGATCAAATCCGGTTGCCAACAGAGCCTGATCAATCGCAGCCGAAACTTGTGTTCCGTTTACATCATTATCCTGTATGTTAAATACAGCATGATTGCTTCCCCCAATCACAACAATTTTAGGCATGGCAGCTTCACCATAATGAAGCATATTGACGGATGAATGGGAGAATTTTGTAGAAGAACCCATTCCATATTGGCTGGCCCAGGAGGTAAGACTTGCACAAGATGTATTGGCATAATCATCGGCCATATAGAATAACACCCGGCCCGGGTGACTGCTGGCATACGACATTGCTGAGTTATATGCTGTTAGAGCCGGGCTGATACAAGAACTGCAAGGCATTACAAAGGCAAACACAATTACTTTCCCGGCATCCAGTTCAGCAAATAAATGATGCGATACGCCATTGCAATCGTTCACGGTAAAGTCCGTAGCAGTGGATTGCGCATAAACAGTAATGGACCCGGCTATTAAGCTGAGAAACAATGCTATTACCCGGATTCGGTGTGTTAGTGTTGCTATTTTCATATCAATCAGATTTTTCATAATAATGGTATTTCAAATAAACAAAGAACAGCCTGAATTAACTACTACCTTTTTATGATCCTTCTCAAGCAGGGGGCTGATGGTTAGTTTGAAAATTATGAAGGGTAAACAGCTCGTCTGAAAGGAATAATGTGAAGTCAATTTTGAAAAGGCACCATGCAACGGGAAAGAGCGAATTGCTGGAAATAGTCCTTTCTGTTAAGGAATGCGTGCAAACAAGCATTTGCCAACAAAAAATTGAAACGTTAAGTACATTAATTTGAAAATAAGTTTATTTTTGCAGCCCATTCATGATTTCTGGTTGAATGGGGCGATGTATTGCGGTGTTCTACGACAAAAGAATTTGAGTAAATCATTGAATTTGAAGGATGAACAGAGCATAGAAATTGATTTTGCATAAGTAGGACGGCAGTTTCAAATCTGCATAAAATTTGAATATGGCGGGGTAGCTCAGATGGTTAGAGCGTAGGATTCATATCCGCCGGTTGGCGGACGGCAGTTTCAAATCTGCATAAAATTTGAATAT